>FWWM01002421.1_pt1 | contig 50518 bp, 44 predicted proteins | sample 2228351 | NCBI WGS metagenome assembly FWWM01 (sample SAMEA103939774, study PRJEB20133) | metagenome | reverse complement strand
TTCTTCACCGAAGATGGCGTAGTCAAGGCCGTAGACGGCGTGGACCTGGTCGTCTATCCGGGGGAAGTGCTGGGCCTGGTGGGCGAATCTGGCTGTGGAAAAAGTGTGACCTCGCTCTCGATCATGCGCCTGATCGGAGTGCCCGGTCGTATCGTGGAAGGTCAGATCCTCTTCGATGGCAAAGACCTGGTCCAGATCAGCGAAGCCGAGATGAGACAGATTCGGGGCAACCGCATCTCCATGATCTTCCAGCAGCCCCAATCGGCCCTGAATCCTGTCTTTCGGGTGGGCGATCAAATTGCTGAGGCCCTGATCATCCACCAAAACCTGAAGCCCGACGAAGCCCGCCGGCGAGCGGTGGACATGTTGCGCATGGTGGGCATTCCCGATCCAGAACGCCGGGCCAACGCCTACCCTCATGAACTTTCTGGAGGCATGGCCCAACGGGTGATGATCGCCATGGCCCTGGCCTGCACCCCCGATCTGCTGATCGCCGATGAACCGACCACGGCCCTGGATGTCACCATCCAGGCTCAAATTCTGGACCTGATGCGCCATCTGCGCAACCAGGTGGGTGCCGCCGTCATCCTGATCACCCATGACCTGGGCGTGATCGCCGAAATGGCCGATCGGGTGGCCGTGATGTATGCCGGGGAAATCGTAGAAGAATCCCCAGTGGCTGCTCTGTTTGACGAACCTCATCATCCTTACACAGTGGCATTGCTGGGTTCCATGCCTGTCCTGGGCGAAGTGCGGGAACGACTGGAAGTGATCCCCGGTTCAGTGCCCAACCTGATCAACCTGCCGCCCGGGTGTCGCTTTGCCCCGCGCTGTCAGGCCCGGCTGGAATACAATCTGTCCATCTGTACTGAGCAGCGTCCGCTCCTGGTGAACCTGAAAGAAGGTCACAAGGTGCGCTGCTGGCTCTATACCGATTCAGAACACCATATCGCCCCTCTCAAAGATCAACAGCCCTACTCGAAGGCCAGGGAACAAGGATAACCTATGGATGCACAACCCCTCCACTCTCAGAAACCCGACCTGGTCGTCGTCAAAAACCTGAAGAAATATTTCCCGGTGCGAGGAGGCATACTCCAGCGGGTCGTGGCTCAGGTCAAAGCCGTGGATGGCGTCTCCTTCACCATCAAGGATGGAGAAACCCTGGGGTTGGTAGGTGAATCGGGATGTGGCAAAACCACTGTCGGGCGCATCATCCTGCGCCTGATTGAACCCACCTCGGGCGAAGTATACTTCAATGGCCAGAACCTCTTCACCATGCGCCCGGGGGAACTCAAAGCCATGCGTCGCCACATGCAAATCATCTTCCAGGACCCCTATGCCTCCCTCAACCCGCGCATGCCCATCGGCGAGTCGGTCATGGAAGGGCTGCACATCCACAAGATCGGCCATCCAAAAGAGCGCTGGGAGATCGCCATCCAGATGTTGAAAAAAGTCGGCCTGGAAGAGTATCATGCCCGCCGCTATCCCCACGAATTCTCCGGTGGACAGCGTCAGCGCATCGGCATTGCCCGTGCTTTGGCCTTGCGCCCCAAATTCATCGTCTGCGATGAACCGGTGTCGGCCCTGGATGTCTCCATCCAATCCCAGGTGCTCAACCTCCTCAAAGACCTGCAACGCGAATTTGGCCTGACCTACCTGTTCATCGCTCACAACCTGAGCGTGGTAGAGCATATCTCCGATCGGGTAGGCGTCATGTACCTGGGAAAAATGGTCGAACTCACCGACCGGGAAACCCTGTATCGTGATCCCCTGCACCCTTACACCAAAGCTCTGCTATCGGCCATTCCCATCCCCCATCCCAACCTGAAGCGGGAGCGGATCATTCTTAAAGGCGATGTGCCCAGCCCACTTCATCCGCCCCAGGGCTGTCGCTTCCATCCCCGCTGTCCCTGGGCCAAAGATATTTGTTCGCAACAAGAACCCGAATTCAAAGAAGTACGCCCCGGGCATTGGGCGGCTTGCTGGCTGGTGGAGTGAATCGCTTGTGAGAAGCGCAAGAATGCGATAGGATTCGGGTTGCCAGCCCGAATCTTTTTTTGGAGGCCTTATGCTCCCCCCTGCTTCCCTGCGCTGCGTCGTTCCAGTTCTTATCGCTATGCTGCTCCTGTCCGCCTGTGGGACACAGGAACTTTCGCCGACCGCTCCCCCCGTGCCCTTCCTGCCGACCCTGACTCCCTCTCCGGCCTATACGCCTACTGCCCCGCCGCCTCGCATCCTGACGATCTGCCTGGGTGCCCAACCCAATACCCTCTACCCCCTCGGGGGGCCCAATGCGGCTGCTCGCAGCGTCCTCGAAGCGATCTACGACGCTCCCTTTGACGTGATTTCCTATGAATACCGGCCCGTTATCCTGGAGAAAATTCCCAATATCCAGGATGGAGATGCCCGCATCTTTTCGATCTCGGTCACCACGGGCCAGCAGGTTGTGGATGCAGAGGGCAACCTGGTTCTGCTGCAGGCGGGCACGCGCATCCGCCCGGCTGGCTGCCGCAGCGACTCATGCGTGATCCCCTTCGATGGGATCAACCCAATCGCCATGGATGCCCTGAGCGTTGACTTTCGCCTTCGTTCAGGCCTGCTCTGGTCCGATGGCACCCCGGTCACTGCGAATGATTCCGTCTTTGCCTATACCCTGGCTCGCCACAACGACACGCCCGGCCCCAAATTCATCTTCGACCGCACCCAATCCTACGAAGCCCTGGATGAGCGGACCGTTCGCTGGACCGGCAAACCTGGCTTCCTCGATCCCACCTACTTCACCAATTTCTGGATGCCCCTCCCCAAACGGCTGTGGGAACAATTCTCAGCGGCAGAACTACAGCGCGCCGAAATCTCCTCCCGCCTGCCCATGGGCTATGGGCCCTACATCATCCAGGAGTGGACCGACACTGTCCTGCGCCTGGTTCGCAACCCCTATTACTTCCGGGCCGAACAGGGCCTGCCGAAATTCGACGAACTGATCTTTCGCCTCGTCCCGGACCCCGAAGCGGCTCTGGCCGCCCTGCTGGATGGTCGCTGCGATCTGATTGACTCCACCGTCAACCTGGACGCACATACTGCTCTGCTGCTCGAAATGGACCAAACACGTCAGATCCGCGCCTACTTCGGCCAGACCCCTACGGTGGAATGGCTGGCCCTGGGCATCACCCCTGCTTCCTACGATGATGGTGTTCATCTCACCGATCGCCCCAACTACTTCGCCGACCCTCGTCTGCGCCAGGCCATTGCCTACTGTCTGAATCGCGAAACTGTGGTGAAAAACGTGCTCTATGGTCTGAGCACAGTTCCCGACTCCTATATCCTGGCCACCCATCCTCTCCATGCCGCTTCTCTGCCGTCCTATTCCTATGATCCCCAAAAAGGACAGCAAATCCTGACCAACCTGGGCTGGATTGACCACGATAACGATCCCCATACCCCGCGTCGGGCCCGGGGAGTGCCCGGAATCATGAATGGCACCGAATTGCAACTGAATTACCTCACCACTTCCGCGGCTCAACGTCGCCAGGTTGCAACCGTTCTCTCCCAATCCCTGCGAGAATGTGGCATTGGCGTCAACCTGATCCACCTCTCCCAACTGGAGTTCTATGCCGAAGGACCGGCCGGTCCACTTTTTGGGCGCAATTTCGACCTGGCCGAATTTGCCATGTCCACTCTCTCGATCTTGCCGCCCTGCGAACGATTCACCTCGCAAGAGATTCCCTCTGCCGCCAATCGCTGGGTGGGCACCAACGTCAGCGGCTACAAGAATCCCGCCTACGACACAGCCTGCAGCCTGGCGCGTCAATCGTTGCCTCACGAAGCAACTTATGGAGAGAACTATCGCCAGACGCAAACCCTCTTCGCCCAGGACCTGCCTGCCGTTCCCCTGTATTTCCGCATTGAAACTGCGGCTTCACGTCCGGACTTTTGTCACTTCCGCCTCGACCCCACCACTTCCAGCGATCTCTATGCGATTGAGGCCTTTGATTACGGCCCTGCCTGTGTGCCATGAGCATTGGCAAAGGCAATCAGCAGAGGATTCGGCAGGGTTTTTCAAGCCGGCATCCTTCCCTGTGGTATAATTTCGGCAGGGTCTCTTATGAAAGCCAGATTGACCGAGCAAGACGTTCGTGCGCTGATTTTGCGAGAATTACCACGCCTTCTGGAAACGGATGCGGAAGTGCAGCAGATCCTGCTGCGTCAATTGCGGTCCGAGTTTGCTGGGCGGCAAGAGAGTGAAAGCCGCTTCGAACAGATACTGCAGGAATTGCAACAGGATCGGCAAGAACAGCGTCGCCAATGGGAAGAATACAAAGCCCAGCAGGCTCAACGTCTGGAAGAATTCAGGCGTCAATGGGAGGAGTACAAAACCCAGCAGGCGCAGCAGTGGGAAGAATACAAAGCCCAGCAGACGCAGCAATGGGAAGAATACAAAGCCCAGCAGATGCAGCAGTGGGAAGAATACAAAACCCAGCAGGCGCAGCAATGGGAAGAATACAAAGCCCAGCAGGCTCAGCGTCTGGAAGAATTCAGGCGTCAGTGGGAGGAGTACAAAATCCAGCAGGCGCAGCGATGGGAGGAACTTTTAGAGCGACTGGGAGAACTCCGCGCAGAACAGGAGCAGCGCTGGCAGAAGACACTGCAATGGGTCGAATCGCGCCTGAATACCACTCTTAGCGCGTTGGGTGCCCGCTGGGGACTGTATACGGAAGCGTCTTTCCGAAATGCCCTGAAAGGCATCCTGGAACAGTCACTCCAGTTTGAAGTGATACGTTGGCAGGAATTCGATGAGCAGGGTGAGGTGTTTGGCCGTCCAGATCAGGTCGAACTGGATATTCTGATTAAGAATGGCCTGCTCATCCTGTGCGAGATCAAATCCTCGATGAGCCGCTCGGATATGTATACCTTCATCCGCAAAGTGGAATACTATCAAAAGCGGCATAACCGCAAGGCGGATCGGTTGGTGGTGATTTCGCCCATGGTCGAAGACCGCGCCCGAAGGATAGCCGAAAAAATGGGTGTGGAAGTCTACAGTCATGCTGACGATGTGCCTCTAAACGCTCCTGGCTCAAACCAGACCTCTGAGGGACTCTCCTGACCCGAACATCCTGTAACGCTTTCGTCACCTCGTTTGCTATAATTGGCGTATGACTCCTCCTCGCATTCTCCTCGTGGACGATCATCGCGAAACCTTGCGCCTGCTGCGGTCTGCCCTGGATACGCTGGGGCACAAGTTCGAGGTTTACGAAGCCCCTTCAGGCGAAGAGGCTCTCCTGGAAGCCAACCGCCATCGCTTTGATCTGCTGGTCGCTGACTATCGGCTGCCCGGTATCAACGGGGTGGAGTTGCTTACCAAAGTGCGTGCCAGAAATCCAGAGGTCAAAGTCGTTCTGATTTCTGGCGTGCAGGATCGCAAAGCCCGTGAGGAAATGCGCAATGCCGGCGCCTTTGCTGTTTTTGAAAAACCCATTTCCCTAAGCGACTTTCTGGATGTGGTCGAACGTGCGCTGGGGTTAGAACGCACCATTCTTCCGCCGGAAGATGAAGTCGAAGTGGTGGATCGCCAGACCATTGCCGACGCGCTCACCAACTTACGTCAACAAGTCAACGCTCAGGCCGTTTATCTGCTCAGCGATCGTGGACGGGTATTAGAGCGCGCCGGCGATCTGCCCGATTCGAGCATGGAGGTCTCCCTGCTGGCGGCCATCATGGCCATCTTTGCGGCCGGGCAGAAAGTCTCGCGATTCGTTCATCAACCCAAACCTGAACACTACCATGTGTTTCACGGCGGGGACTACGATTTGATCCTGATGCCCCTCAATGCCCTGTATGGGCTATTGGTGGCCGGAGAGGGATTAGGTAGCTTCGATCGCCTGATGGGCGTCTTAGAAACCATGCTGACCTGTCGGCAGGCGGTGGAACATTCCCTGCGCTCGTTGGGGGTGTCTTCGCCAGCGGTTGAGTTGTCTGATGCGGAAGCCGGGCCGACAGAGACGGGGGAGGAACCATCTCCCTCCTCTGACCTGGCCGTGCCGGATCTCGATCGCCTGCTCGAGGCGCGTCAGTCCATCAATGTCAATGTGGATTCCTTCTGGGAAGAGGCGGCAGAAAAACATGCCACTCCTCCCCTCCCGCCCGATGTGCTCTCCTATGAACAGGCCAAACGTCTCGGCCTGGCCCCGCGAGGGCACACCCGTCCGCTCGCCCAGAAATAGTTCGCACAGGGGAGCATAAAGCCGCCCACGTGGGCGTCTTGTCCGTTTGGGCCGCGGCGGGTGAAGATTGAAAAGCCCCGAGCCGATCATCAACGATTTGTCTTTTTATTCACCCTGTGATACAATAGTACCCGCCCTGGGGCGTGGTGCAATGGCAGCACACCAGACTTTGGATCTGTGGATCCTGGTTCGAATCCGGGCGCCCCAGCCTCCCTCTCCCGCTCTTCAGCGGGGCTTTTTCTCTCTAATATCGGCCGGCCCCGCTCAGGCGGAGTCGGTCGGTTGCTTTTTCAACAACCTGTCTACAACAGCCGGTCAATGGGCTGACTTCAATCGAAAACATCTGGCCTTGAGAAGTCTTCAGGAGTTTGTATGAGAGTAACTGCTATCCTGCTCGCGGCTGGTCAGGGTACCCGCATGAAATCGGCTTTGTCCAAAGTCCTGCACCCCATCCTGGGACGTCCCATGATCAGTTACGCCCTGGAAGCCCTCAACCAGGCTTCTACAGAGCTTCCCGTAGTGGTCGTAGGTCATGCGGCTCAACAAGTGATTGATTACCTCGGAGCGTCCGCGCGAACCGTCATTCAAGAGCCTCAACTGGGAACCGCTCATGCGGTGATGCAGGCCATGCCCCTGTTGCGCGGCCAGACCGATCTGGTGCTGGTGACCTATGCAGATATGCCTCTCCTGCAGGGTGAGACCTTGCTTCGACTGGTCGAACGCCAGAAAACCAACCCCGGTCCGCTTTCTCTACTCACAGTAATCATGGAAGACCCGCATGGTTTTGGGCGCATCGTTCGCGCCGCAGATGGCACGGTGCAAGCCATTGTGGAAGAAGTGGCCGCCACAGAAGACCAAAGAAAAATCAACGAATTGAATGTCGGCGCCTACTGTTTTGATGCTGAATGGCTTTGGGATGCTCTGGCCCGAATCGAGAAACATCCGGCCAAAGGAGAATACTTTCTGACTGATACGGTGGATCTGGCGGTTCGTCAGGGCTTGAGCGTTCAGGCTGAACTCCTGGAGGATCCCAGGCAGGCCATTGGCATCAACACTCGCCTCCACCTGGCCGAAGTTGAAGCCGAAATGCGCCGCCGCGTCAACGAATTTCACATGCTCAATGGCGTCACTCTGATCGATCCCGCCTCCACCTACATCGAATTCGATGTGACCATCGGTCGCGACACCGTCATCTGGCCCAACACCTACCTCCATGGCCAGACCCAGATCGGTGAGGAAAATGTGATCGGCCCGAATACCATCATTCGGGATTCTCGCATCGGCAACCGCTGCCGAATCCTGATGTCAGTCGTGGAAGGTGCCTGGCTGGAAAACGAGGTGGAAATCGGCCCCTTCGCCCGCCTGCGCAAAGGGGCTCACCTGGGCAATCGGGTCCATATGGGCAATTTTGGCGAAGTCAAAGATTCCTACCTGCGCGAGGGGGTGAAAATGGGCCATTTCTCCTACATCGGCAACGCAGATATCGGCCCCGGCACCAACATCGGCGCGGGCACCATTACCTGCAATTACGATGGGCAGGCCAAACATCCCACCTATGTTGGCGAAAACGTGTTTATCGGTTCCGATACCATGCTGGTTGCGCCGGTACGGATTGGTGACCGGGCTCGCACCGGCGCTGGTGCGGTAGTTACCCGCGATGTCCCTCCTGATACCCTGGTGGTGGGCGTACCGGCCCGCGCCATCAAGAAACTGCGCTCCTCCCCAACAGAGAAACCTGGAAAGGGTGAGACATGACTCCTGAGGATGCACAATTGATCGAGATCGCTCGCCAGGCGCGCCAGTATGCCTATGCTCCCTATTCCCGTTATCCGGTCGGCGCGGCGCTGCGTACACGCAGTGGCCGCATTTTTAGCGGGGTAAACATTGAGAACGCCGCTTATCCCACCACCATCTGTGCCGAGCGCGTGGCCGTGTTTAAGGCCGTTTCTGAGGGCGAGCGCGAATTCGATGCCCTGGCGGTGGTCACCTCTAACGGCGGTTCACCATGTGGATCGTGTCGCCAAGTGCTGGCCGAATTCGGCCTGAACACGCGGGTGTTGATCGCAGATGCCGAGGGTCACCTGATTCGTCAGACAACCGTGGCCGAATTGCTCCCTCAGGCATTTACGCCTCATGATCTGGAATGAAAGACTCCTTCCGTTCCCTGCGTGTGGAGGCTATCGTGCTACGCCACAGCGATCTGGGCGAAGCGGATCGTCTGCTCGTTCTATACACGCGTCAACTGGGCAAACTGCACGCCGTAGCCAAAGGTGCGCGCAAGATCACCTCACGCAAGGCCGGCCATCTGGAGCCGTTTACCCGCGTCCACCTTCAACTGGCGCGTGGACGTGACCTGTATATCATTACTCAGGCCGAAGCGGTGGACCTCTATCCCGCCCTGCGTCAGGACCTGACCCTGACCGGCTACGCCGCCTACGTGCTGGAACTCCTCGACCGCTTCGTCCCGGACGAGGAAGGGGCTTCTCCGCCTCTCTTTCACCTCCTCACCCAGACGCTTTCCCGCCTGGCCGCCCAACCGTGGCCCTGGATCACCCTGCGCTATTACGAGATGCGCCTGCTGGACCTGTTGGGCTTTCGTCCGCAACTCTTTGAATGTGCCAATTGCCGTCAGGTGATCCTCCCCGAAGATCAATTCTTCTCGCCCTCCCTGGGAGGGGTGATCTGCCGCCGCTGTGGACAGGGCCTGCCCGGCCTGTGGTCTATCAGCGTGGAGGCGCTCAAATACCTGCGCCATTTCCAGCGCAGTGACTATCGTTCCGCCATGCAGGCCCGCCCTGCTCCCTCCACGCAACGGGAGGTGGAGACCATTCTGCAGGGGTATTTTCAATTTTTGCTGGAACAGGAATTGCGCACCCCGGGCTTCCTGCGCTCTGTTCGTGAGGGATAGGGGAGGAGGTAACCACTGAGACGCGGAGAGCACGGAACGTAATGCCAACTTTAGTTGGTGAACGACTTCAGTCGGTGAGGAAACCACTGCGACGCAGAGAGCACGGAACGTAATGCCAACTTTAGTTGGTGAACGACTTCAGTCGGTGAGGAAACCACTGCGACGCAGAGAGCACGGAACGTAATGCCAACTTTAGTTGGTGAACGACTTCAGTCGGTGAGGAAACCACTGCGACGCAGAGAGCACGGAACGTAATGCCAACTTTAGTTGGTGAACGACTTCAGTCGGTGAGGAAACCACTGCGACGCGGAGAGCACGGAGGTTCTTTGGGATCAGACTACGGACTATGGTTTACTCGGCAGGCGGGGAGACCAATTCAGGACCAGCAGCCAGGCTGTGCTGATGACCAGCGGTTTGAGGTAACTCCATAGGAGACGATGAAACCATCGCCCCCGCAAGGTATAGATCACCTGCGCAATCAGCCAGCGTATAAGCAGGGTTTGCCCTAAACTGCTCTGGAAGAGATGACGCTTGTAGTGACGGAATGAGAAATCATTCTTCTGAAACGCCCAGAGAATCTCACGCGCCACCAGCACTCCATATCCCAGAGCCATGCTGATCCCTTCGCCAAAGAGCGGATCTACGCCGGCTGCATCGCCCGCCAGAATCAGACGCGGCCGGGACAGGGGGACCCATGGATCAAACCAGTGAATCGGATGGCTGTGGAGCGGGAAGTCAGTCAGGTTCAGACCGTGGCGACTCATCTCCTGAGCCAGTAAGGCACGCAGGGGGGGAGGATCGCCTGGGCGTTTTCGATTGGCATCGTAAATGCCCCAGCAACGCATGACCTGCCCGCGCACCTGGGTGGGAAAATCCCAGGTGTACCCTGCCACTCCCAGCGGGACACAGAAGAAATCAAAGAAGGCCGCCGAGAGCCGTTCGACCTCTCCCTGGGGTAGTCTCTCCAGCGGTATCAGCACTTCCAGGGTGCGCGCAGTGTGATGGACGGCTCGCCGGACCACAGCACGGCGGCTTATCCCTGTAGAGCCATCCGCTCCTACCACGATCTGGGCTTGCCATTCTCCCTGATCTGTTTTCACGATCACCCTTTCGGGATCAGGCTGCACTTCCTGAACCCGGGTCTCTTCTCGAATCTCAATCCCCTGCTGTCGGGCCTTTGCCGCTAGCCAGGCGTCGAATTCCTCGCGACGGACGACGCGCAGCGCTCGCCTCGGAGCGGGTCGCAGGGAGAGCCCCTTGCCCTCAAAGTGAAAGTGAATCCTATCGGCCCAGACGTGGGGCACTTCGTTCACGTCCAGGCGTTCCAGGATCACCTCGGCATCCCGCACCAGTCCGCCGGCGCATCGTTTCGGGCGTGGGTGGCGCTCCTTTTCCAGGATCACGATGCGGGGAGTCAGAGCCGGCGACCAGCGGGCCAGGTGAAGCGCCGTGGAGAGGCCAGCCGGCCCGGAACCGAGGATCAAAATATCGGAGCGGGAATCGGTCGCCATGTTCCTGAAGTATATTACCGGACAATAGGGATGGTTCGTCTCAATCCGCTGAGACGGGAAGCGGGGCAGGGGAAACCTGTTCTCGTCCAAAAAAGAACCAGTACAGGAAGACGGAAATGGAGTAGAGCACGATCGTCCCCACAAAGGGGGGAGTAAAGCCGTAATGGGCCTGCAGCCAGCCACTGATGGAGGGACTGAAAGCCCAGCCAAAGTTCCACGACATGCTCACCAGGCTGGCTACCGTGGCCCGTGCTGAGGGCTCAACGTGTTCCATCACAAAGGTCTGATAGACCGGCGTGCTCAGATTCATGAGCGTCAGACGGATGTAGTAGGCGGCGGCGGCCACCCAGAACAGGGGTGAGAAGCCCAGCAGAATCAGGAAAGGAATGGAAAGTCCCTGGGTGATGACCACCAGTTGAATCTTCCCCAGCCGCTCGGCCAGAGGGGGGGCAATGAGCAACCCAATCCCCATGGCCAGGGAGCCCCAGGCGAATAACGTGCCGATCACCGGGTCAGGTTGATGATGTACTGTGCGAAAGAAGACGTTCATGAAGGGCATGACCAGGCCGGCGCCCAGCGAAGTAAGCAGGGTGGGCAGGATCAGTCGGGTCAGCAGGATGGGATGGCGCACCGCATAGGCAAAAGGAGCAAACAGGGTTCGCTGGCTCTGCTCCTGACGAGGGGCGTGCAGGAAGAACAGAGGGAGCATACCCACTGCCGCGCCTGTGCTGACCAGGAGAATGGACGCCCTGTAAGCCGCACTGCTGGTGGGGGAAAGGCCCTGCAGGCTTCCTAGCCAGCCGGGCAGGTAGCCGCCGATCCAGTTGCCCAGGGCGGCCATGGTCATTTGTAACCCCTGGCTGAAACTGAACAGGTAGGTGCGCTCCTGATCGCTGCTGTTTTCCATCAGGAAGGGCGACATGGTCACTCCGGCCAGGCTTTGAGCAAGGCCGGAAAGGATGTTCATCGCCAAGAGCATCGCGGCTGAGGGCCACAGGGCCATGGCCAGGATGGAAGCGCTCAAGGTGACGCCGGAGATCAGCAGGGATGTCTTGCGTCCCAGCAAATCGGCCAGGTAGCCCATGGGCAAGGCGGCGATCAGGGCCGCCAGACTGCTCAGGGTGATCAGATTCCCCAGGAGGGCTTGATCGTATCCCAGGCTGAGGACAAAAAAGTTGAATAGCAGGCGAAAGACGCCCATCACGGCACCGGTGATCACCACGTTCAGCAGGTACAGGCGGGCATTCGGTTGAAATGCTCGCAGGTGGGAAAGGTAGGAGGTCAAAATGCGTGCAGGAGGCAGAGGGGACATAGGCAGGCAAAACAGGGTCATGGAGGAGGTTGATCGAAGAAGGCGTTCAGGCTATCCAGCAAGGCCGGAAGGGCCGCTCGACGGATAGTGTAGCGCTTCTCACCGTGTTCCAGGGTCACTTCTACCAGGCTGGCTAGGCGCAATTCGTTCAGGTGATGCAATACGGTCGGGGGCCGCAGGTGCAGGCGCCGCGCCAGTTGACTGGGGGTCAGGCTGGCATGAGAGAGGTAGCGCAGGATGCGCAGGCGGGTGGGATCGGCCAGGGCTTTCAGGCCGCGTACTAGCCCGGCGGGCAGGGTTTCACCGGGGATGATCGGCACCTCCGGCGGGCGCGCCCCAAATAACACCAGCAGTTCACTGGGGGAGAGCCGTTCAAAGAAGATCAAAGGGGTGGACCAGAAGGCCGGCACAAAACAGTAGCGTTCGGCGCGAAAGCGATCCCCTGGCTGGATGCCCTGGGAGAGTTCCACAAACAGCGCTTCGGGAGATAGGTGTGTAGCCCGTTCCTGGGCCCGAACCAGGGCGTGTTGCAGATAAGGGACCAGGCGCATTTCTTCGTCGTGAAAGAACAGCCGATAGTACGATTCCAGAGCCTGAAGCAGACCCTCACCCAGAGCAATCGGTTGACTCCACGCCATCAGGGAGCGCTCTACGGCCTCTTTGGTCAGGCCAGAACGCCGGGCTTTGAGAAGGCGCCAGAGCGTGTCGGCCTGAACCGGCTGCCAGCGCTGTTCGTTGACCACCTGGCGCAGAATGCTCCGTATCTGTTCGCGCTGGGCCGCATGTTCGGGGTCTGGCTCCCAGAATGGAGCGTCCAGGTGGAGCATTTCGATCAGGCGCCGTTCAAGCGGGAGATCGCCCAGGGTGCGCAGGGCGGTCAGGGCATCTTTGGGGGCCGGCAGGTCATAGATCCAGCGTAACGGGACGCCCAGGATGACGCAGGCATCTTCGAGCAATTTGCGCTCCCCCGCCGGCAAACGGGAACGTACACCTGCCGCCCAGGAGGCGCGCACGCCAAACATCTCCGGGTGGTGCAGGACGTACAGGCTGATGAAGAATTCGTAGGCGCTACCAAAATCCCAGGCGATCTCAGGGGGAGAGGAGGGCATAGGCATGGTACAGGTCAGACGGAAGGTTAGATAATTGTCTAATTAGATAATAGTCTATTCTGTCAGAGGTGTCAAGAGCGCAGGCCTGCCGGGCGTGCACTCAAATCTTGTCAGGAAACAGTCTCCGATTTTGCCGCTGCACGCAGAAATGCCAGAAAACTCTGCGCTATCCGCAGGTGGCTTTCTTCAAGGTGGCGATGCAGGTTCTGTTTCTGCCGAATCTCGGTTATACTTCGAGGGACGTATGACCTCCCATATCCGTAACTTCTGTATCATTGCTCATGTGGATCATGGCAAATCCACGCTGGCCGATCGCCTGCTGGAGTTGACCGGTATGATCTCCCCGCGCGAGATGACCGAACAGGTGCTGGATAGCATGGACCTGGAGCGCGAGAAAGGGGTCACCATCAAGGCCTCCGCAGTGCGCATGGAGTATACGGCTCGCAATGGCCAGCAGTATGAAATCAACCTGATTGATACGCCGGGCCATGTGGATTTTGGTTATGAAGTCTCGCGGGCGCTTAAGGCGTGTGAAGGGGCAGTGCTGGTGGTGGATGCCACCCAGGGCATCGAAGCCCAGACTCTGGCCAACCTGTATCAGGCCCTGGAGGCCGATCTGACGATTATCCCGGTGATCAACAAGATCGATCTGCCTTCTGCCCGGCCGGAGGAGGTGGCCGAGGACGTGGCCAGCCTGCTCGGCGTCCTGCCGGAATCGGTCATTCGTATTTCGGCGAAGGAGGGGATCAATGTGGACCAGGTTCTGGAAGCGATCGTGGAGCGGGTACCGCCTCCTACGGGTGCGGATGACGCTCCGCTGCGCGCCCTGATCTTCGATTCGCATTACGATCCCTATAAAGGCGTGATCGCCTATCTGCGGGTGGTGGAAGGAGTCATTCGTCCCAACGATCCCCTGCGTTTGATGTCCACCGGGGTGGAGATCAAGCCGCTCGAAATCGGCATCTTCACGCCCTGGATGAAACCGGTGCCGTCGCTGCGTTCAGGAGAAGTGGGGTATATCGCCACAGGCCTGAAGACGGTTCAGGATTGTCGGGTGGGCGATACCATCACCCATGCCACCCGTCCAGCCGCTGAACCGCTGCCGGGCTTTCGTCACCCCAAGCCCATGGTGTTCGCAGGCATCTATCCGGTGGATGCCGATCAGTATGACGATCTGCGGGATGCGCTGGAGAAATTGCAATTGAACGATGCTTCGTTGACCTTCGAGCCGGAGACTTCCCAGGCGCTGGGCTTTGGCTTTCGGGCTGGCTTTTTGGGATTGTTCCATATGGAGATCATCCAGGAGCGGATCGAGCGTGAGTTTAACCTGGATGTGTTGTTTACTGCGCCGTCGGTGGAATACGAAGTTGTCTTGCACGATGGCCGCACCATTCTGGTTGACTCGCCTGCCGAACTGCCCGATGAGGGCCTGATCGCTGAAATTCGCGAACCGTGGATGACCATCGAGATCATCACCCCGGTAGAGTATTATGGCCCGATCATGGACTTGGTGACCAAACGGCGCGGCATATTCAAGCGCCAGGAGTATCCGGCGCCCCATCGCGTGCAGTTGATTTACGAGATTCCCCTCTCTGAGATCATTGTGGACTTTTTCGATGAGTTGAAGTCGCGCACCCGTGGCTATGCCTCGCTGGATTATCAGTTCCTGGAGTATCGTCCGGAACGATTGCAAAAGTTGGAGATTCTGGTTAACGGCGAACCAGTGGATGCTCTGGCGGCCATCGTACATGAGCGCGAGGCTTATCACAAGGGCCAGCGCCTGATCAGCAAACTCAAGGATTTAATCCCACGTCAATTGTTTGATGTAGCCATCCAGGCCGCGGCCGGAGGGCGGATCATCTCGCGGGCCAACGTCAAGGCCCTGCGCAAGGATGTGCTGGCCAAGTGTTACGGTGGCGACATCACCCGTAAGAAGAAACTCCTGGAGAAGCAGAAGCGCGGCAAACGTCGCTTGAAGATGATCGGCAACGTAGAGATTCCCCAGGAGGCGTTTATGGCGGTTTTGCGGCTGGGGGAGGAATAGGAGTGCATACCATTCAAGCGGGAGTGAGGTTATCGTGACCGGGCAAATGGTTCGTGTCCCTCGCTGGCTACCTGGCGTGGTGATCAGCGTGGTGTTGCTGGGCGCGTTGCTCTCTCTGGCTGATCTGGAGCAGATGGTGCAGGCCGTTCACAGAGCAGATTATGGCATTCTGGGAGGGGCGTTTCTGCTGTCCTTTCTCTGGCTGGCGGTGCGTGCTCGGGTCTGGCAAACGTTATTGCGTCATCAGGCTGCCTATCGAGATGTGCTTTTCACGGTTGGAGAAGGATATTTGCTCAATAATTTCCTCCCGTTTCGGCTGGGCGAAGTGGGGCGGGCTTTTCTGATCGCTCGCAAATCATCCCTGGCCTTTGTAGAAGTGCTGCCGAGCATTGTGATCGAACGGGTGGTAGACCTGGGCATCTCGGCCCTGTTGCTTCTGGCAGCCTTGCCATTTGTGGTGGGGGCCCGGACATCCGGTCGTATCGGCTATGTGGTCGGCGCCCTGGTGGTGATCGCCCTGGTGACCATGTATGTCCTGGCGCGTCACCATCGTACGGCACTTGAGATGTTCCATCGTCTGAGCGCGCGCTGGCCGATGATTCAGGAGCCTGGCCGTCGCTTTCTGGAGCCGTTTCTTAGCGGTCTGAGCGTGTTGACCGATGGCTGGCTCTTCCTGCGCTTTGGGCTATGGATGATGGGCAACTGGGCCATTGCTCTGGTGGCCTATTATCTGATGGCGCGCGCCTATCTACCCCAGGCTCAGCCCTCTTGGTCTTTACTGATCCTGGGCGCGGCGGCCTTTGGCGGCGCGATCCCTTCGGCGCCGGGTGCCGTGGGCACGTTTGAAGGCGCCATGGCGGGCGCGCTGGTGTTGCTGGCCGGAGCGGAACACACTTCCACTGCGCTGGCGGTGGCCCTGACCGCCCGCCTGTATAACTACCTGAACAGTGGCGTGGTCGGCGGCCTGGGCTTGTTGCGCGAAGGCGAGACGTTAGGCCACATGTATCGTCAACTGCTGGCACTGCGGACTTCATCACAAGAACCTCCTTCTCCCCCTGGCTGACGATGAAGCCTGTTTTCTCCAGGTTGACCCCCATTCCAACCGAGAGGGTAAGCGATATTCTATGAAGCGAACCTATCTTGTCACCGGTGGAGCCGGATTCATCGGCTCAAATTACATATTCCATCTGCTGACCCGCGGGGAACGGGTGATCGTGCTGGATAACTTCTCACGGGCCGGTGCCGTGCATAACCTGCGCTGGCTGGAAGGGACCTTCGGCGCTCAGGCCTTTCGGGTGCTGCGCGGGGATGTGCGCGATGCGGCTTTCGTCCAGGAGGCAGCACGCTCGGCCGATGTGATCGTCCATCTGGCGGGTCAGGTGGCTGTGACGACTTCGGTGCTTGATCCCCGCTCTGATTTTGAACATAACGCCCTGGGGACGTTGAACGTGCTGGAAGCGGCCCGTCTTTCGGGGCGCAATCCGATTGTCCTGTATGCTTCTACGAACAAAGTATACGGTGGCATGGAGGAGGTGAAAGTCGTCGAAGAGGTCACCCGCTGGCGTTACCAGGACCTGCCGTATGGCGTCCCGGAAACCCAACCCCTTGATCTGCACTCCCCTTACGGTTGTTCCAAAGGGGCTGGGGATCAGTATGTGCGCGACTACCATCGCATCTATGGGCTTCCTACGGTGGTCTTTCGCCAATCCTGCATCTATGGCCCGCGACAGTTTGGGATCGAGGATCAGGGCTGGGTGGCCTGGTTTGTGATTGCCGCTGTGACCGGTCGTCCGATCACCATTTACGGTGATGGCAAACAGGTGCGCGACCTGCTCCACGTGAGCGACCTGATTCGGGCCTACGATCTGGCCATCGAGCACATTGACCGCGCCGCCGGCCAGATTTACAACCTGGGCGGTGGCCCGGCCAACACTCTCTCGATCTGGGCTGAGTTTGGGCCGCTGCTCGAACGGTTGCTGGGTCGCTCGATCCCGGTCACCTACGATCAATGGCGACCGGGCGATCAGCGGGTTTTCATTGCCGATATTCGCAAAGCCGGGCGCGAGTTGGGCTGGCAACCCCAGATCGGGGTAGAAGAGGGTATCCGAGGCCTGGTGGAGTGGGTGAGGAACCAGCAAGCGTTATTCGCCTGAGCACGACTATTCGATGGCTTCTTTCAATCGTCGCGCCAGTTGACCGAAGTGAGCGGTGTAGCGCATCTCATCTGTGCGCGGGCGAGGCAGGTCCACGCTCAGGTCAAGTTTCACCTGGCCGGGACGAGCGGAGAGCACGATCACCCGATCAGCCAGGAAGAGAGCCTCCTCGATCGAATGGGTCACCATGATCACCGTCTTTTGCCGGGCCTGCCAGATGCATGAGAGTTCGCTCCACATCCGTTCGCGGGTCAGGGCGTCGAGCGAGGCAAAGGGTTCATCGAGCAGGAGCAGATCCGGGTCGTGAATCAGCGCCCGGGCGATGGCCACCCGTTGAGCCATTCCACCGGAGAGTTCCCGCGGCCAGTGATACTCGAATCCCTGTAGTCCAACCAGATCGATCAACTCCTGGGCGCGCCGTCGGGCCTGATCGGGGTCTACTCCATCCAATTCCAAGGGTAATAGAATGTTTTGAAGCACCGTTCGCCACGGCATGAGCGTTGGTTGTTGAAACACCATGCCGATCCGCGGCTGCTGGGAATCGCCAAACGACACTTCGCCTTCGGTCGGCGGCAACAGGCCGGCGATGATCCGCAACAGGGTGGACTTGCCACAGCCAGAAGGCCCCAACACTGCCACGAACTGGCGCGGCAGCACCTGAAACGAGACCTGTTTCAAGGCGTGCAACTCGCCGTTGTTATCAGAAAACACTGCGCTCAGGTTACGGACGGTCAGGATCGGCTTAGAAGAACTCATACCCCTGCTCAGGAGAGCGAGGCAGAGGAAGAAAGCACCCCTCTACCTCGCTCATAACGGTTTACGGAAGAAACTCGTTGGTAAAGGCGGCCTTCCAGTCCATGGGGGCGCTGAGCAGGCCCATGGTCAACAACGAGTCGTGCATGTTCTGCCAGGCCTGTTCCTCGGAAAAGCCCAGGCGTTCGGCCTTCCAGAACTCGATTGAAACGCGCAACACTTCCTTCTGAATCGCCTGTTCCGCTTCACTCATCGAAGCCAGGCCTTCAATGTACTTCTTGCCGATTTCAAAGGACTCGTCTGGGTGATTGATCGTATATTCCAGGCCCTGCAAGAAAGCCCGGGTCATCCGTCGCACCAGGTCGGGGTTTTCGCGCAACGTCTTTTCATTGGTCACCAGGCCGTTGGAGCACAGCGAAACGAAATCGGCCACTCGCCATTCGCGAATATCGTACCCGCGCGCCCGCAACTGGATGGGCTCATTGGTGGCATAGCCGACTACCGCCTGCACCTGATCGGTAGCCAGCGCCTCCACCTGGGTAAAACCGATGGACGACAAGGTCACATCCTTATCGCTCAGACCAGCCGAAGCCAGCAAGGCCTGCAACCCGATGTAGGTGGCACCAAACAGACCAGGCAGGCCGATGGTTTTCCCTTTCAGGTCGGCCACGCTCTGAATGCCTTGTTCGGTCTTCGCTACCACTGAAATCGGATACTTCTGATACCAGGCCGCCACGTAGACGACCGGCACGCCCTGCGCGCGCGAGAGCAACACCTGCTCGCCTGAGACCACGGCGAAGGTCAACTCGCCTGACCCCAGCAAGGCCACGGCGTCGGTCTCGCGGACGTTATGCTCGATGGCCACCTGCAGCTCTTCCTGCTGGGCGAACCCTTTCTCCAGCATGACATATAACGGCAGGAACTGAACGTTGGGAATATAGCCTACCGGCAGACGAATCGGGATCACCTCCCCCGCTTCTTTCTGGACCCCGCGCGGGCTACAGGCCATCAGGCCGATCGCCACCCCAAGCAGTACCAGAACGAATTTGCGCAACATTACCTAGCCTCCTGCGATGTAATAGAATGGATTTCAGGCTTATGACCTGGATTGTTCTTGCCAGGCCAGCCGAGTCTTCTCGATCCCGATCACCAGACCATATAGACCCAGAGCCATGGCGACCAGAGTGAACACGGCGACGAACACCAGCGCCGTATCGTATTGACCGCGTCCCACCTGGATCAGGTATCCCAGGCCGCGGTCCGCACCGACCAGTTCTCCCACCACGGCGCCGATCACCGAAAGCGTAGCGCCAATTCGCAACCCACCCAGAAAGACCGGCAAAGCCGCCGGCACCTCCAGTTTCAGCAAGGTCTGGCGGCGCGTGGCTCGCAGAGAACGCATCAACTCGTAATAGCCTTTGGGTACGGCCCTCACCCCCACCACAGTGTTGACCAGTACCGGGAAGAACACGATCAGAGCACAGATCAGAAACTTAGAAAACAACCCCGGTCCGAACCAGATCACCAGCAGGGGGGCAATCGCCACCAGCGGAATGGCCTGGCTGGCCACCAGATAAGGCTCCAGCAGATTTTCCAATAAACGTGATTTGGCCAATCCGTAGCCAAGCAGGGTGGCCAGCACTACCCCCACCGCCAGTCCTACCGCCACTTCCAGCAGGGTGATCAGGGTGTGTTCAATCCACAGGCCCTCCATCAGCGCTCTCAAAAAACGCTGCCAGACGGCGGATGGCGAGGGCAGGATAAAGGCGGGCAGTCCGCTGAAGCGTGCCGTCAGGTGCCAGGCCAGGAGGAATACCCCGGCCGAGAAGCCTCCTACCCAGGGGCGGAGAGCGGTCACGCGTTGAGTCAACGGGGCTATTCTCCCTCGGTCAGGGAGCGACCCAGAACAACGAATGGCTTGAGATGGTTTTGGATATGCACTCAGATCCATAAAAAACGCCTCGAAGAGCAGATCTTCGGGGCGCAGAGACGAGTCCGGGCACGGCCAGGTTAGACCGCATAAAAAGCCCCGAAAACCAGAATGGTTTCGGGGCATGGAGTCCAACTCCACCCGTATATCGGGATCAAAACAACCTTCTCCCATCCAGACTGTCACTGTCGGCTCCGGAGTTTCACCGGATCCTGCCTGCTTTCTCTGATCGAGAAAGATGCCACCCCCATCCAGGCTCGTGGGCTATACCACCGATCGGGAATTTCACCCTGCCCCGAAGGTTTGGTATTCAGTTGTCTATGCAGACATTATACTTGAAACCGGCGACCAGGAAAGGATTCTTTTACTCGGCCTTAACAATACATTCCACGGGGCAGACGGAGGCACACTGGGGCGTGTCGTAATATCCCTCGCACTCCACGCAGGTCTCCGGGTTGATCACGTAGATATCGCCTTCGCTGATCGAGTTGGTCGGGCATTCCGGCAGGCAGGCGCCGCAGGCGATGCAATCCTCAGTGATTTTCATGGCCATAGGTCCATCCTCCAGATAGGGATGTGAAGACAGCTTCTGGTAGGGTCACCTCTCTCTTCCGGTCCGCAGGGCAGTGACCCATCCGTCATTTGTGAAGCGTACTCCCATCGCAGGCAGGTTGTCAATGGACGAATGTCGTGAATTGGGGTGAGTTTGGGCACCAGGCGTAATGCCAACTTTAGTTGGTGAACGACTTCAGTCGGTGAGGAAACCACTGAGACACGGAGAGCACGGAGGTTCTTTGGGAGTTATCACGGAGATTCGTAATGCCAACTTTAGTTGGTGAACGACTTCGGTCGGTGAGGAAACCACTGAGACACGGAGAGCACGGAGGTTCTTTGGGAGTTATCACGGAGATTCGTAACGCCAACTTTAGTTGGTGAACGACTTCGGTCGGTGAGGAAACCACTGAGACACGGAGAGCACGGAGGTTCTTTGGGAGTTATCACGGAGATTCGTAACGCCAACTTTAGTTGGTGCACGACTTCGGTCGGTGAATAGTCAGTCAACGCGGTAGAGCTTATAGTACAATTTCACCAGACCTATGGCAGTGACCTCCACCTCTCTGATCCTGGTGGCGATTTTGCCTACCCGACGGGATTTTGAGATCGCGCGGGTGCTCGGCTGGTATCGCATTCCACTGCGCACGGCGCCCAAAGTCGTCACTGTGGATTACCTGGCATTTTATCAACCCGGTCATTTTGGCGAGCAGGGCGGACGGATCGAGTGGCTCGCTGAGGTGCGCGGGCATGAATTAACCACTCGCCGTGAACTGTTGCGCGAGGAGGCCGATCATCCCCGCGCTCACGAGGAGTACTACAAGATTCAACTGGGACCTCTGGAACGGCTGCCTCATCCGATTGTGGCCACCTCCTGGCGCCGTCTAACGTTTCTATACACCACCGGTGAATATCTACTGCGTGCCCACACGTTAAACGATCTGGTGGTACATGGTAGCGAGCGTCACTTGCTGTGGCGTTCGTTGCGCGAACGCGCCGAAAACGAACAGGTGTATCGGGTAGATTTGCCACCCCCCGATCTGCCCCCTGATGTATTGATCACCCTGTTGGGTATTCGAGAGGTGGCTGGCGAGTATGAGAGCAAGGATAATGTTTGACTTCACTGCCAAAAGGTCATTTCGCCGCAGAGCGCGCAGAGAACGCGGAGAGTTTGGCTTGTTGAGCAAAACGCGGCATGTGCGGTGCGGATTTTGAAATTTTGGGCTCTGCGCTCTCCGCGTTCTCGGCGGTGAAGGGTTTTTGTAGTAGAGTCATGTTTATCCCCCTGGAGAGAGAGATATGGCCTTGCTGATCAAGAACGGCACCCTGATTACGGCTTCCGAAACCTTCTCGGCTGATATTCTGATTGAAGGCGAACAGATTGCCGCCCTGCTTCCACCTGGTTCAGAGACGGCACGCCTGCCCGATTTCGGCGGGCAGGTGATTGACGCCTCGGGTAAATTCATTACTCCCGGCGGGATCGATCCGCACACCCATTTTGACCTGCCCATGTTTGGCACGGTCTCCTCAGATGACCACTACACCGGTCACAAGGCGGCGGCCTTTGGCGGAACGACCACGGTGATTGATTTCGTCGTCCAGGAACCCCAGGGATTTGCTTATTCCGTAGAACGCTGGCTGGAGAAAGCCCAAAAAGCCGCCATTGATTACTCGTTCCACATGAATCTCACCCGCTTCGACGATCAGGTGGCCCGCCAGATTCCCTCCTTGCTGGAAATGGGCATCACCACCCTCAAGGTCTTCACCGCCTATAACGGTCGTCTGCGCTTGGATGATGGGAGCATCTTTCGGACCCTGCGCATTGCCCGAGATCACGGTATGCTGGTCATGGCCCATTGCGAGAATGGAGATGTGATCGAGGTGCTGGTGGCTGAAGCCCTGGCGGCTGGTCACACCACGCCGGAATGGCATGCCCACACCCGACCGGCCTGGGGGGCAGTGGAAGCCACCCTGCGCCTGGCCGCTATGGCCGAACAGACTGGCGCGCCGGTGTATATCGTTCATATGAACGCGGCCGGCGAAGTGGATATGCTGCGCTATGCCCGCGAACGAGGGGTGAAGGTGATGGGAGAAACCTGCCCCCAATATCTGTTTTTCACGGTAGATCACCTGCGCCGTCCTGATGGAGCCAAATGGGTTTGTTCCCCACCGATGCGCACTGAGCAGGATAACGCTCGCCTGTGGCAGGGTCTGGTCGATGGGACGATCCAGACCGTGGGCACGGATCACTGTCCGTTCTTCTACGATGGCACGCGGCCAATTGTGTATGAGGGGGAGGCGATCGCCATTCCAGGCAAAGAGTTAGGTAAAGACGATTTCACCAAAATCCCCAATGGCCTGCCTGCAGTGGGGGACCGATTACCGATCCTGTGGACGTATGGGGTGCGGGCCGGCCGCATCACTCCCAATCAGTTCGTGGCTTTGACCTCCACCAACCCGGCCCGGATTTTTGGCCTGTATCCTCGCAAAGGAGCACTGTTACCTGGCTCCGATGCCGATCTGGTGATCTGGGACCCGGAAAAGCGCGTGACCTATGGCGTGGCCTATAGCCATCATCGCACTGACTACAACCTGTTTGAAGGTTGGGAAGTGATCGGGTTGCCAGAGAAGGTGTTCCTGCGCGGACGGCTGATCGTGGATGGCGATCAATGGCTGGGAGGGCGCGGTCAGGGCCAATTTCTGAAGCGCCGGCCCGGCGAGGTGTTGTAGCAGATAAAAACTCCGCCTCGATCGGAAAGTCGAGGCGGGTTGTTCTTCTGGGTGAAGGCGGCAGAGCCTGCGAGAGCCGGGAGATTTTCTGCCTGGTCACTCTTCCAGGGTGCTCAAATCCCCTTCGGGCAAGCCCAGAGCACGTGCTCGCAACACCCGGCGCATAATCTTGCCGCTGCGGGTCTTGGGCAGTTTGTCCACGAAGTGGATTTCTTCGGGACGGGCGATCGGGCCCAGGTGGGTGGCCACATGCTGGCGCAGTTCATCACCCAGTTCGGGGGAAGCCTTATAGCCAGCCCGTAACAGCACGAAGGCATGAATGCCTTGACCTTTGACCTCATGAGGCAGGCCAATAGCGGCGGCCTCGGCGACTGCTGGGTGACTCACCAGCGCCGACTCAATCTCCGCTGTGCCCAGGCGATGGCCGGAGACTTTGATCACGTCATCCACGCGGCCGATGATCCAGAAGTAGCCATCCTCATCGCGACGGGCGGAGTCGCCGGTCAGATATTTGCCAGGGAATTTGGACCAGTACTGGTTCACATACCGATCGGGGTCCCCATAGATGGTACGCAGCATGGCTGGCCAGGGGCGGAGCAGCACCAGATACCCTTCCTCACCATCTTTGACCGGATTGCCCTGTTCGTCCAGGATTTCGGCTCGTTGTCCAAAGAAGGGACGGGTTCCCGAGCCGGGTTTGAGGGGCACAACCGGGGTGGGCGTGATCATGAACATCCCCGTTTCGGTCTGCCACCAGGTATCTATGATCGGGCAGCGTTCTTTCCCAATGACGCGATAGTACCAGCGCCAGGCTTCGGGGTTGATCGGTTCGCCTACCGTGCCCAGCAGACGCAGGGAAGAGAGATCGTGTTTGTTCGGCCAGGCTTCTCCAAAGCGCATCAGGCCTCGGATGGCGGTGGGAGCGGTGTAGAAGATGGTGATCCCATAGCGCTCTACACATTGCCACCAGCGATCCGGGTAGGGGTACATCGGTCCCCCCTCGTACAGAAAAGAAGTGGCTCCGTTCAGAAGCGGACCATACACCAGGTAGGAATGCCCGGTGATCCAGCCAGGGTCAGCGGTACACCACCAGCGGTCGTCATCGCGAATATCAAATGCATACTTCAGGGTGCTGTAAATGCCCACCATGTAGCCGCCATGGGTGTGCAGAACGGCTTTGGGTTTGCCTGTAGAACCAGAAGTGTAAAGGATGAAGAGGGGGTCTTCGGCATCCATCACTTCGGTGGGGCAAGAGCCGTTGGCGATAGGCAGGGCCAGCAGGTCATGGTACCAGTGATCCCGTGCGGCTTCCATCGGCACTTCGTGCCCCACTCGTTTTACCACCAGGACGTTCTCTACCGAAGGGCAATGCTTGATGGCTTCATCCACCATTCGCTTGAGTTCCACCACCTTGCCGTTCTGATAACTGCCGTCCATGGTGATCACCAGTTTGGACTGGCTATCTTCAATGCGCTCCCGCAGCGCGTCCACAGAAAAGCCGGCAAAGACGACGGAGTGGATCGCTCCGATTTTGGCACAGGCCAGCATGGCGAAGACGATTTCGGGCACGCGTCCCATGTAAATGGTGACCCGGTCGCCCTTTTGGATGCCCATGGCTTTTAAGATGTTCGCCATCCGCGAGACTTCGCGATTCAGGGCGAAATAGGAAAAGGTGCGGTGTTCTTTTCCGTCTTCGCTTTCCCAGATCAGGGCCAGTTTGTTTTTGCGGTAGGTTTTCAGATGGCGGTCAATGCAATTGTGCACGATGTTGACTTTGGCCCCCACGAACCATTTGTAGAACGGTTTGTTCGAGTCATCCAGGACCTGTTCCCATTTTTGGAACCATTCCAGTTCCTCGGCTTCTCGAGCCCAGAAACCTTCCAGGTCCTGGTCGGCAAAGGCGGCCAGTTCGTCCCAGTTCTTCAGACGGGCCCGCTCGATCACTTCTTGAGAGGGATAGTACACCTCTCCGCTCAGGGGTTTGACAGGGGTCTCAGACATCGGCTCTCTCCTCTGGCAAGGGATGAATTTGCCCCAAAATATACAGAAAAAGTGGTCTGAAGGCAAGGATTCTGGCCCTCAGCCTAGGGTTTTTCAAAATTCTAATCTTTGGGCCTTTCTTACAGTTGCTGTGACTCTCAGTAACATAAAATGGTACCGCCGACCTATGGTCGGCACACTGCCAGGCAAAGCCTGGCGGTACAAAAAGAGATGGAACATTAAATCTTTGAAAAGCCTTGCTCTCAGCCCGTCTGGTTTGGGAAGACGGGCTGAGAGAGGAGTTCATGTCTTAAGGAACACTGTCAGTGTGGGATCGTTGCGTTAGGGGGCGGTGTTGCGTGTGCCACCGGGTGTGGGTTCAGTGCTTTGAGTCTCCATGCCGGCAGGAGGTAGGTCGGCGGCGGTGGGCTCCAGTCTGGCGTAGTCTACCCAGAGTTTGTCGCCGCTGCAGGAGGCGCCGCGATACATGGCGATCCCCACCCGTCCACTGGCATAGGCAGAGTCGGATCCGCTCCAGACCAGGACGTCGTTGATATAGAAGTAGAGCGAACTGCCACTGGCCTTGACTTTCAGGACGTTCCAGCCACCGCGGTTGATGGCCGAGGTGTAGGTCCAGTTGCGCAGGGGAGTGTAGGAGCCGTTGTAGTCTTTCCAGACCGAGAAGTAGCCGGTGTTGGTGTAGTCAAAGGTGTATTCGGTCTTCCACCAGCCGACGGAATCCAGGATAGGGTTGCCACGAATGACGATGGCATTGGCATTGCCCTGACAACCCTGGCGTTTCATACGGACTTCGTAGGTGAGGGTGCTGTATTCTCCGATATGACTCACGGAGGACACGCGTCCCTGCACGCCTGCTGTGGTGAAGTAGTTGGAGCCTTCCAGTTGCCAGATGCCTTTGTGGATCACCCAGCCATCGGCATTATCGGTGAATGGGGAGAAGAAGCCCGCCGGCGCAGGGGCCGATACGGTAAAGGCCATAGCAGGGCTATAGGGCTGGGTCACTCCGCCGACTGTAGCCCGCACCTTCCAGGTGTAGTTGTTGTTAGAGAGGTCAACGTCGTGCCGATAAGCGCAGGTCCCAGAGACGCATACTGTCGGGCCCAGGGTTTTGTTGAGGATCAGGGTACTGCCCCGGTAGGCTTGAATCTGGTATTGGGTGGCACCGGCCACTTCAGTCCAGATGTAGATGATACGTCGGATGGGCAGGGTGCCGTTGGGAAAAAGGAGGGTGGGGATATTCGTCGTGGCTGCCGGCGCGGCCTGGGAGGAGCCAGAAGCGATCAGCAGGAGACCGGCTAGCAGGATGCCGATCCACAGGCGAGAAAAGTGAGATCGTCCAAACATGGGGCTCTCCTTTCAGACGAGGGATAGAGGATCGTCTGACATGAGAAAGACGCTGAAAGGAAGCCAGGTGTTCCTGCGGTTGATGTGTTCCCAGGGAGCGGACGGGACGTCCGCACTCCCAGGGCAAGACGCCCGCACTCCCAGGGGGTGGTTTATGCCAGTTGTTGATCACAGATGTGTCGAAAGCCGCATTTCAGGCAGCGAGCAGGTTCAGTGTGGGAGCGGGGGAGGTCGGTGCGGATGTCATCGCGACGCATTTCGGCCAGCAGGTCGAGCAGGGCCGACTCGAGGGCCGAGGTGTAGTCTATGGCGAAGGTGCGTCCAGGGTAGTGGATGATGCCGTAAGGAGGACGTTTGCCGTATATCCGTTCTACCAGCAGGCAGTAGGCGGCCAGTTGGTAGATGTGGGAGTCGTAGGGTCCTGCAGGTGGGGTTCGGCCGGTTTTCACTTCTACCGGAATCAGGTGGCCTTTGTGTTCGATCAGGTAGTCCGGTTTGCCGGTCAGGCCGAGATGGGGATCGAAGAGTGGCTTTTCCACAGGCAGGCCGCGGGCACGGACGTCGGTGTAGATGATGCGTCCCCCTGGAAGTCCGAGTCGTTGACGCTGCCGATGGGCCTGCCAGAGCAGGTAGAAGGCCAGGAGAAGCAGGATCAGGCCGAGAGAGAGGAGAAGGGTCATGTTCGCTCTAAGGGAAGGGTGGGGTCAGACGCGGAAATCCAGGCGTGGATCGGGCCAGAAGGGGAGGCAGGATGCGTAGATCGGGCGGGCGACTGAAGACTGTGCCGGGGGTAGAGACGGCTTCGGGAGGGCCGGGCCGGCTGTGGGTCCGGCAAGAAGCGGTGGCGGGGCAAGGATGCCTGGCGGGAGGCCGATCCAGCCCGAAGCGAGGAAGCGGCCGCGGGATCAGCGATTCCGTTCCCACAGGATGCGCAGGCCATCCAGGGTGAGCCAGGGGGCGAGGATGTCGATCACGTCGGTCTCGCGAGCGATGATCTCGGCCAGGCCACCGGTGGCGATGACTTTCATGGCGGAGCCAAGTTCGTGCCGGAAGCGAGCTACCATCCCTTCGACCATGCAGACGTAGCCAAATAGCAGGCCAGATTGCATGGCGTGAACGGTGTTGCGGCCAATCACGGAGGGGGGACGCTGGATGTCCACTCGGGTCAGTTTGGCGGCGCGCTGGAAGAGGGCTTCGGCGGCCAGGTAGATGCCGGCGGTGATGGCGCCACCCAGGTATTCGCCTTCAGCGGTGATGGCGTTGAAGGTGGTGGCGGTGCCGAAGTCTACCACGCAGGCCGGGCCGCCATAGAGGGTGTGGACGGCGACGGCATCGGCCACCCGGTCGGCGCCTACGGCGCGAGGATCGTCGTAGCGGATTTTGATGCCGGTCTTGATGCCAGCGTCTACAACCAGTGGGTCCTGGCGCAGGTATTCACGACAGGCCTGCACCACCCGGCCGGTGAGCGGCGGGACAACCGAGGCCAGGCATACGCCGTGCACGTCGGCTGGCGATTTGCCGATGTGGTGAAGGAGCCCCAGAAACTGCAGGCCGTATTCGTCAGGCATGCGGGCGTGATCGGTGGCCAGCCGCCAGTGGTGAAGCAGGGTTTCGCCCTGGTAGAGGCCAATGGTCAGGTTGGTGTTGCCCAGATCAATCGTGAGGAGCATGGCGCAACGCTCTGAGGGGAGGTTCATCGGAAGCCGACAGGGTGTGAGTGTATTTTACTGCATCAAAGAAATGACCCGCTCGAAGGCGGGTCAGATGTGGCGGGGAGGGAGGGATTCGAACCCTCGGCTGAGGTTCAAGCCCCAGCACTCACTTAGCAGGCGAGCCCAATCGGCCAACTCTGGCACCTCCCCAGGGGTGCTTGAATGGTAAATCGAAATGGCTAAATCGTCAATTGTGCGGAGGGAGTGGGATTCGAACCCACGTGGGCTTGCACCCAACCTGTTTTCAAGACAGGCGCCTTCAGCCACTCGGCCATCCCTCCTGACAGAGTTGATTTTACCATAAAATCTTGTCCGCAGATGACGCAGATGGCGCAGAGGGTATCCGCAGATGACGCAGATGGCGCAGAGGTATCCGCAGATGACGCAGATGGCGCAGAGGGTATCCGCAGAGGATGCAGATGGCGCAGAGGGTATCCGCAGAGGATGCAGATGGCGCAGAGGGTATCCGCAGAGGATGCAGATGGCGCAGAGGGTATCCGCAGATGACGCAGATGGCGCAGAGGGTATCCGCAGATGACGCAGATGGCGCAGAGGGTATCCGCAGATGACGCAGATGGCGCAGAGGGTATCCGCAGATGGCGCAGAGGGTATCCGCAGATGACGCAGATGGCGCAGAGGGTATCCGCAGATGACGCAGATGGCGCAGAGGGTATCCGCAGATTGCGCAGATGGTGCAGAGGTATCCGCAGATGACGCAGATGGCGCAGAGGTATCCGCAGATGACGCAGATTGCGCAGAGGTATCCGCAGATGACGCAGATTGCGCAGATACTTCTGTGTTGGAGGGAGCAGGTCAGTGCCGTTGCGGTCAAAAGAGGATAGGGGATGGGCAGGAGGATGGCCAGGGCGGTCGCCGCCTGGGGTGAGTCTATAGCAGCAAAGGGCAGAGCGACGCGCAGGTGACCTGCAGGAGTTCTATTGGGGGGCGGGTGAGTTCCTGTAGCGGATAATGTCGCGGTTATCCATTTTCCTGACGCAGCAGGTGTTCCAGGGAGGGTAGATCGACTCGAGAAGTCATGTCCAGGCTGAGAGGGGTGACGGATACGTGGCGCTTGTGGCGCAGGACGAAGACATCGGTGTCTTCTGGTTCGTCCACCAGGCGGGCGGCCTGACGGTAGCCGACCGGTGCAGGGACATCCCAGGATGGGCGTGCCGGTCGAACCGGGTCGTAGTAGCGTTGCAAAGAGAGACGAGTGACCTGCCAGGGAGTGTGAGGGGTGGCGTCGGAAGGGACGTCTACTTTGAGCAGGTGCACGTCATCAGGGAAGCGTTTTTCAAGCAGTTGACGGGCAAAGTAGGCGGTGAAGGAGGCGGCGGCCGAGAAGTCTACATCAAGTGAGTAGGAGAGGTGGTATTTCTGGTCGGTTTCTAGCGAGACAGCCAGAGCAGGATATCCCAGGGCCGCGGCTTCCAGCGCGGCTCCTACTGTGCCTGAGACGGTGGTCGAGAGACCAACGTTTTCGCCGTAATTGATTCCAGAAACCACCAGGTCAGGCGGACGCGGCATGATTTCCAGAACGGCATAGAGCACGGCCTGGGCCGGGCTGCCGCTGATGGCGTAGACGATCCAGGATTGGCCGTTGACTGTCAGGGTTTCGGGGGTGATGATGCCGCTGGAGGTGCTGGGCAGGCTGCGCCCCATGCCGGAGGATTGTTCGCGTGGGGCGGCAACGGTGACGTATCCCAGGGGGGCCAGGGCCTGTGCTGCTGCCCATAGACCCGGCGAGCGAATGCCGTCATCGTTGGTCAGTAGAATGTGTCGCTTTTCCATATGCCTCAAGAAAAAAGGAGCGGTTCTCCGCTCCTCGACTGGCGCCTCTGGCGTGACTCGAACACGCGACCTTTTGGTCCGCAACCAAACGCTCTGTCCACTGAGCTACAGAGGCGCTGCACTTGAGATTTTACGCACTTATTCCACGATCGTCAAGGTTACGCGTTTCGGTGTTTTAATGCCTTCGTCAAAATTTATGAGCATCCAAAAACCCCCTATATGTGGGTAAAGAGTTTTCAAAAACCACCATATATGGCGGTCGTAAAATGCATTTTCAAAATTGGCGAAGGTATTGACTATTGAAAACCCCTGGGTATTAAGAACGCGCATCTTTACTTTCGTGTCAAAACCGGGTATAATATCAGCATACCTTTCCTTGTTTGCCAAAACCACCGGAGACATGCCAAAAAGGGTAAGGAGGAGCCCTTTACTGAGAATCCCGGGTCAGCCCCTGGGTTTTAGTGATGGATCCACCTGGAAACCTCCGCTCTGGAGAAACGGGAGAAGTCAAAACGGGTATCATTGGGCTGATCCAAAAGTCAGTATACCTTGTTCTATAAGGAGGTGCTGCGCCAAAGGAAAAACCGATCTGGCCCCGATGCTTTCCCTATACTCATCTGATCTCACCTTTATCTCTCACATAGCAGGAAAGGAGATGTACGTATGGCTCTCGGTGGTTATGCAAATCGTATTGCGTGGGTGGATTTAACTTCAGGAACTGTTGAATACAAACCTGTGCCTGAAGATCTGGCGCGTAAGTACATTGGTGGTCGCGGCCTGGGTGTGAAGTTTGTCTTCGACAACGGTCCCCAGGTAGATCCCCTCTCCCCCGACAACATCCTTTGCTTCATGAATGGGCCTCTCACCGGCTCTGAAGCCAACATGAGTGGCCGGATGGCGATCGTGACCAAATCGCCGCTGACTGGCACCGTCGTGGATTCCCATCATGGTGGCTGGTCGGCAGCACGCCTGCGCTGGGCCGGCTTTGATGGCCTGGTCTTCAAGGGCAAGGCTGCCAAACCGACCTATGCCTTCGTCCACGATGGCCAGGTGGAACTGCTGGATGCCTCGGAAGTGTGGGGCAAGGGCGTTCATGAGACCGTCAAGTATTTCCAGCAGAAATATGGCGAGAAGGATCTCTCCGTGATCGCCATTGGCCAGGCAGGTGAGAAACTCTCGCGCTTTGCCTGCTGGGTGAACGAGAACGATCGCGCCAGTGGACGCGGCGGTACGGGCTGCGTGGGCGGATCAAAACTGCTCAAGGCGATTGTGATCAAGCAGGAAAAGAACATTCCTCGCGCCTCCGATCGCGACGCCTGGAAGAAAGCCCACGAACGGGCCCTCTACACCATCATGGCCGAGCAGAACATCACCAGCCCACGCAAGGGTGGCCTGTCGGTGTATGGCACAAACGTGTTGATGAACATCACCAACAGCATTGGTGCCCTGCCCACTCGCAACGCTCAGGTGACTGCTTTTGGCGAATTCGCTGAAAAGATCAGTGGCGAATACGTCAAGGAGAACATCCTGGTCAACGATCCTACCTGCCATGCCTGCCCGGTGGCCTGCAAGAAAGAAGTGGAAGTCAAGGAAGGGCCATGGAAGGGCCTGCGGATGGAATCGGTCGAATATGAGTCGGCCTGGGCCCTGGGCGCCAACTGTGGCAACAGTGACGCCAACGCCATTGCCAAGATGATCGATCAGTGCAACGACTATGGCTTCGACACCATTGAAATGGGCAACGTGATCGCAGTGTACATGGAAGCCTGCCAGCGTGGCTACACCAACGGCAATAAACTCGAATGGGGCGATGCCGCCGGCATGGTTGCGCTGATTGACAAGATCGCGGCCCGTGAAGGTGTGGGCGATATCCTGGCCGAAGGAACCGAGCGTGCTGCCAGAGCCTTTGGTCACCCGGAGATTGCTATGACCGTCAAGGGCATGGCTATTCCGGCCTACGACCCGCGCGGCTTGAAGGGCATGGGCATTGCCTACGCTACTTCGAATCGCGGCGCCTGCCACCTGCGCGCCTATACTCCTGCAGCTGAATTGGGTGTGATGCCGTTCAACTCACTCAAAGTGGACCCGCTGGAGTGGAAAGGCAAAGGCGAACTGACAGTCATCTTCCAGAACGTCCATGCCTTCTCCGACAGCCTCGATCTGTGCAAGTTCAGCGCCTTCGCCGAAGGCCCGGAGGAATACGCCGCCCAATACTCGGCGATCACGGGCATCCCCTTCACCGCCGAGGACGTGTTGAAGACCGGCGAGCGCATCTACAACCTGGAGCGCTACTACAACAACCTGGCCGGCTTCCGCGAGGGCAGCGACACTCTCCCCGAGCGCTTCCTCAAGGAACCCTCGACCATGCCCGGCTCCGAAGGGCATGTCTGCGAACTGGATAAGATGCTCGAAGAGTACTATGCCAAGCGCGGCTGGGTCAACGGCGTGGTGCCGGAAGAGAAGCTCCGAGAACTGGAGATCATTTGATCTCGATATCCCCGTCTTGCTTCTCCGCGCGCTCAGGCGGGCGCGCGGAGATTTTTTAACCACCGGCCCGCATGGTTTTCAAGGCGAATCGCTCCAGGAAATGTTGCGCAATCTCATCCCCATCAAAATCCATAATCAGACGTGTCTGACCTACCACCAGCGATCCCAACTGGAACGGCTCCATTGCTTCCAGACGCACGCTCCATCCTGGACCCTGAACGTGATCCTCCGCCACCAGGGTGCCACCCAACTCCTGCAAATATTCTTTCAACAACTGGGGCGGAATACTGCGTATCTCACGGATTATCGTGAGCATCAGCGCAATCCACCGCCAACCGGCGGGAAGATGTCAATCTTATCGTCAGGCTGGATGAGGGTGTCCATTTTCTCGTCCATCCACTCTGCCTCCCGGCCGTTGATAAAGAATTTCATATGACGCTGAAAGCGATTTTCGGCATCGAGCAGTTCGCTGGCCAGAGCCGGATAGCGTTTCACCACCTCCTGGACGACATCCATAGCGGTCATATTGGGCCAGTAATCAATCTCAATCGTCTTGGTGCCTGTAATGGCACGCAAAGTGGCATATACGTTCACTTTCATCGCACCTACTCCTGGGGTATTTTTCCGCTGGCCAGAGTATACCAAATTTGCACCAGGAAAGTCCAAATTTATTCTCGAAATGCCCGCACCAGGTCTTGCCACCAGGCATCGCGTTCGCCCGGTTGGAAGGGTGTATAGAGAGTGAGACGATCGGCCAGGCCCTGGTAGCGGGTTTTCAGGTCGGTTGCCAGGCGGTCGGGAGTGGTGCGCAGGCAGAAGGTATCGAGCATCTCATCGGTGATCAGGGCAGGCATTTCGGCCCATTCGCCACGGGCAGCGTGTGCGGAGAGACGCGCTGCCACCTCACCCCAACCGTGCAGGTCCAGCACAGCGCGATAGGAAGGGGTGGATGCATAAAAGGCGATCTGGGAGCGGACAAAGGCTTCTTCTTCGGGCGAGGTAGCCACAAATGCAGTCACGGAGAGGATCACCGATGGGCTGGGACGCCCTGCCTGTTGCTCACCCTGACGAATGGCCGGCAGGATCACTTCGTTCAGGTAACGAACGCTGTGCAAGGGATGGACGTGAAAACCCTCGCACAATTCGCCGGCCAGCCGGGCCAACCCCGTGTTGACGCCGGCGATATAGATCGGAATTGGCCCCAGACCGCCACGAGCCAGATACGAATCCGGCAAAGGCCCTGGATTGAAAAAGGGAGACATCAACGTAATTTTGTAATACTTCCCTCGCACATCCAGCCGGGTGCCATTTTGCCAGCAATCCCAAAACGCGCGAAGGGTCTGGATCTGTTCCCGCAATTTTCCAGTGACTGAATCGGGCCAGGGCATTCCGAAGCGGCGTTCGATGTGGGCTTTTACCTGGGTCCCCAGGCCGAGGATGAAACGTCCTGTGGACAGGGCGGCCAGATCCCAGGCCGTATAAGCCAGGGTGGCCGGTGAACGGGCGAACGAAACAGCGATAGCCGTGCCGATCTGCAGATGTTGAGTGTGTTCGGCGATCAGAGCACAGGGCAGGAAAGGATCATGTTGGGTTTCCTGGGTCCAGAGAGCCTCGAAGCCCATCGCTTCGGCCGCGCGAGCCACAGCCGGGACGTGGTTCAGGTGCATGGGGGGGAGAGCAGCGTCTAGTTTCATAGGTCCTCGAATCGCCGAATCGCTTCTCGCCATTCGGCAGGGATAGGAATGGATTTTCCGGCGCGATAATCGTAGGTAACCATCACCACCTCGCCGCTGGCGAACACTTCGCCTGTCTCGGCATGAACAATGTTTTGTTCCACAATGATGGACTTGTTGCCCAAGCGGATCGCGCGCACTCCCACCCGCACTGGCGTGCCCCACTCGACCGGTTTCTTGAAAGCAATATGCACATCGGCTAGGATGATGCCGATGTCAAGAAACGATTGCCCTTCGCGAAACAGACCGAGTCGCCTCAGATAGCAGATGCGCGCCTGTTCAAACAGGGTGAGGTAGGCAGCATTGTTCAAATGTCCCTGGGGGTCGAGATCCCCATAGCGGATCTCTATGGGGTGGTAGAAGTGGAAAGTGGACATATCCCAATTATAGCCTTTTCTGGCCCATCCACAAGCAGGGCTTGAGATGGCGATGACCCACAAGTCTAGAAGTTATTCACTGCCTGGCGGTGGTGCAGGCCTCAGATCGATCATTCATCCATCTCGTTCGGTTGGGTCGGGATTTGGATTGGTCTGTCAGGGCGGTAGTTCAACTGCCGTCCTGAGGGAGACCTTTGGGAAGGGGTTGCGGCGCAAGGCTGTGACTTGTGAAACAGAGCAAATCCGAGATTTGTTCTATGAGGGCACGAACGCAATGTGGGGACGAACAGGCTATGGGAACCACCAGAAAAAATTCTTGACAGATTCTCTTCCTCGTATATAATTCCAAATGCATTCCTCGCTAGCTCAATCGGCAGAGCGGGCGGCTGTTAACCGCTAGGCTGGAGGTTCGAGTCCTCCGCGAGGAGCCTGGCCCTCCTGAAAATGGAGGGCATTTTCTTTTCCTTTCCTTGCGGCGCATGAGAGAGAATGCTGATCAAATTCGTATGATGGCCTTTCGCCTTTCCCTGGTGGAGATTCTGGCGCTGGGGTCCTGGGTGTTGACCATGATCGCCCTGCCTGTCGTGGGCTGGATCTGGGGGCAATCGGCCTTGATTCAGGGGATGTCATCAGGGGTTCTCATGCAAGGGCTGGCCGTCCTCATCATCCTGTTTCGCTTCTGGGGTTGGAGACGTACCCTGCGGACATTCCTGGGGGTAGCGGTGCTCTCCTTTCTGGCCGAATGGCTAGGATCGAAAACGGGCTTTCCTTTTGGCAACTATCACTATACTGATTTGTTACAACCCCAACTGGCCGGTGTCCCCCTGCTGATCCCCGTGGCCTGGATGATGATGCTGGCACCTTCCTGGGCCATAGCGCGCCTGATCATCGGCCCTGACGAGCGAACCCAGCCACATCGTCTCTGCGCCCGCCTGGCGTTTCCCTTAATCTCAGCCCTGGCGATCACGGCCTGGGATCTATTCCTTGACCCGCAAATGGTTGATTTTGGCTTCTGGGTGTGGAACTCTCCAGGCCTTTATTTCGGCATCCCCTTGAGCAACTATCTCGGCTGGGTGCTGGTAGCCTTTGGGATCACCTGGATCGTCCGCCCAGATCATTTGCCTCTGTTCCCCCTGGCCCTGGTCTATACGATTACCTGGTTTCTTCAGACCATTGGTCTGGCGGCCTTCTGGGGGCAACCCGGACCGGCTCTGGCAGGGTTTCTTGGGTGTGGGGTATTTGTCGCTCTGGCCTGGAAAAACGCCTATCGTTCCGTTCTTGCAAGCCTTCCTCAAACCCGTTATTAGAGATTGGCCATGTCGTGGATGGAATGGTTTCTGTGGGTGTGTCTGGCTTTTCTGAGTGGTTCGTTGCCCTTCTCCGTCTGGCTTGCCCGTATCGCAGGGAAGGATCCGCGGCAGGTGGGCGATGGCAATCCTGGTGCAACCAACGCCCTAAAAGCCGCTGGAAAAGGGGTCGGTCTGGCGGCTCTGATGCTGGATGTTTCCAAAGCCGCTGCACCGGTGGGGCTGGCCTATCAGGTATATAATCTGCGCGGGTTCGGTATGGTCGTCATCGCCCTGGCACCGATGATTGGCCATGCCTACTCTCCCTTTCTCAAGTTCAAAGGTGGCAAAGCGCTGGCAGCTGCTCTGGGAGTGTGGATCGGTCTCACCTGGTGGGATGTGCCGTTGGTCATCCTGATCAATATCACTCTCTGGTTCCTGTTGCTCCGAAACTCCTTGCGTGCTATCCTGATCACTCTGCTGGCAGTGGCCCTCTATTTGATCTTCCAGCGACCCGATCCTCTCTTCTTCTGGATATTCAGCCTGCAGTCTGCCCTGGTGCTCTGGAAACATCGTCATGAGATGCTGAAACATACACAATGATTATGGGGACCAACCTGCTCCTGTTTTCCTTCACCCCTCTAATCTTGTTTGCCTGTGTGGCTATTCTCAATACATTTACCTTTCCCCGGCTGCGTTGGCAGGTGAACAAAACGAAAGCAGTCTCTACTGCGGATTGGCCATCTCTATCTGTCTTGATACCAATGCGGAATGAAGCGGAGGTGATAGCCAAAACAGTACGTTCCTTGCTCGATCAAGACTATCCTGATCTGGAGATTCTCATTCTGGATGACCAATCCGAGGACAATAGTGCCCTGCTCGCTCGTCAGGCGGCTGGTGAGGATAAGCGTCTGCGCGTATTGAGCGGCCAACCCCTGCCTCCTGGCTGGCTCGGTAAACCCTGGGCCTGTCATCAACTTTCCGAACAGGCGCGTGGTGCTTACCTGCTCTTTACCGATGCAGATGTTCACTGGCAACCGGGCGCTCTACAGGCTGTGATGGATATGGCTCTGCGTACCCGCGCCGATCTGCTTACCGTCTGGCCGACCCAAATCACCGTCACCTGGGGTGAGCGGCTGGTGGTGCCCCTGATGGCCTTCACTATCCTGGCCTATCTGCCGGTTCTGGCCGTTCACTACCTGTCCTGGCCAGTCTTTGCCGCTGCCATGGGGCAATGCCTGCTCTTCAAACGTTCTGCCTATCGGACAATTGGTGGTCATGCGGCCATTCGCGACCGGATCCTGGACGATATGGCTCTGGCCTATGCCATCAAGCGCCACAGATTGCGCCTGCGTTCTGCTGATGCCAACCGCTGGATTCAAACCCGCATGTATCGCAACTGGTCAGAAGTGCGCAATGGATTCGCGAAAAACATCCTGGCCGGGCATAGCGACAGTCTGTTTTTCCTGGGGCTTTCCACCATCTTTCACTGGTGGCAATTTGTCCTTCCCTGGTTCCTCTTGCCTGTCTGCCTTTCTGCTGATGCTTGTCCGCTGAACACTCTGTTCTCGTGGCCGTTCCTGCCGCCCTTACTGCTGATTGCTCTTGGCGTCCTGACGCGGGCGCTGACAGCAGCAGCCTCTCATCAACGTCTGGGCGATGCGCTGTTCCTGCCGGTCTCGGTGCTGCTGATGACTCGCATTGCGATACAATCCATTTATGATCGCTTCAGCGGTGGCCCTCGCTGGAAAGGCCGAACCCTGATACCGCGAGAGAAAGTATGAGACGCCCACCTGTCCTCATCCTGGGTGCTGGAATCGGTGGACTTTCCGCGGCCATTCATCTGGCCGTCAAAGGCTATCGGGTGACCATCCTGGAACAAAATCCGGCTGTGGGGGGCAAAATGGCCGAAATTCGGCAGGATGGCTTTCGCTGGGATACCGGCCCCTCCGTGATCACCATGCGAGATGTATTCGAAGACCTGTTTACCGTGGCCGGGCGCCGGCTGGAAGACTACCTGTCTTTACTGCCTGTTGAACCGATCACTCGTTACTTCTGGCCCGATGGGACGCGCCTGGAACTCTCACGCGACCTTTCCATTACTGCGAACCAGATCGCCGCCCTATCGCCGCGCGATCTGGAAGGCTATCTGGCCTTTCTGGCCCAGGCGGCTCGTCTGCATCGCATCACCGCCCCTGTTTTTACCTACGGGCCGCCGCCCTCGCTCTCCAGTTTCCGCCTGGTTTCTTTGCGCGAGGCCCTCTCGGTGGATCCCTTCCACACCTTGCAATGGAGCATCGAGCGGCATGTACGTCATCCTCATTTACGACAACTTCTGGGGCGTTTTGCTACCTACGTGGGCGCATCCCCCTATCGTGCACCCGCCATCCTCAGTGTGATTGCCCACGTGGAACTGACCGGCGGGGTCTGGTATCCCCAGGGTGGAGTATATCAGATCGCCCGTGCACTGGAACAACTGGCCCGCGAACTGGAAGTGGAGATCCGCCTGAATACCCGAGTGCGCCAGATCCGTCTGAAAGGACAGCAAGTCCTGGCAATAGTGTTGGAAGACGGAGAGACTCTGCCGGCCCCGATCGTCATCTCCAACCTGGACGTCTTCACCATCCACAGCCTGATCCAGGCGGATCCGAATCACCCCTCGCGTGCTACGCTAAAGAGCAAGGCCCTCTCCTGCTCGGGCATGATCCTGCTCCTGGGCGTGGAAGGGGAGTTCCCCCACCTGGCGCATCACAACATCTTCTTCTCCTCTGACTACCGTCGTGAATTTGAACACATCTTTGACGAGCGGCGACTCCCCGATGACCCCACTCTCTACGTGTGCATCACTTCCAGGACCGATCCCTCTCATGCTCCCCCTGGCTGCGAAAACTGGTTTGTGATGGTCAACGCCCCGCCGCTCCCAGACCAGATGACCTCTTCACCCTTTGACTCAGACCAGATCAGTCAATGGCTGATTCAGATTTTAGAACAACGAGGGCTGAATCTGCGCGGCCGAATTCGGACAAAGCACCTGATCACTCCCTTTGACCTGCAACAGCGAACAGGTGCCTATCGCGGAGCCCTGTATGGTCTATCCTATAATGACCGCCTGGCGCCGTTCAAACGCCCTCCCAATCGTTCCCCGATCCGAGGGCTTTACTACGTTGGCGGCACCACCCATCCCGGAGGCGGTGTGCCCATGGTGATCCTTTCTGGAAAACTGGTCGCCCGCATGGTCGCCGAAGACACCGCTGACACCCCTCGCGGATATGATCCGTGAGAAGACCGGCCCCCAAAAAAAACGACGCCGCATTGGCGTCGCTCCCTTCCCCGCTCTATTCGTTGCTCTCGCTCGATGATGAGTCCTTTTTCTTGCTATCTCGCGACATCTGCCCGGACGGAGAGCGGTGATCGGTGGCATAGAAGCCTGAGCCTTTGAACACGATCCCCACCGGACCAATCACCTTTTTCAGAGATTTCTTGCGGCACTCCGGACAGGTCGTGAGCGGGGCATCGCGGAACGATTGTTCACGCTCAAAGCGAACACCACACGACTCACAACGGTAGGTGTAAACGGGCATTGTCTTCCTCCTTTCTTAATAGTTTCCAAAAAACGCACTGTTCACGGCCGCCTGTTCAACGGCCCGCATTATAGTCCAGGTGAATTGGCCTGGCAAGACTTCAGAAGAGGCATGTTATAATTTTCTTACATTCAATTTGTGGTTCCTGACCATCTATCTGTTTTCTACGGAGGAACGCCATGTTATTAAGGATTTCCATCGAATACTGTGCAGTCTGACATTACACGGACCGGGCCGTGAGCCTGGTACACGATCTGCTGCGTGCGTTTGAACCGGAGATCCAGTCCCTGGAACTGATCCCCTCCGATGGAGGGCGTTTTGAGGTCACGGTGAACGGTACCCTGATCTTCTCGAAAAAGCAACTGGGGCGTCATGCCCAACCGGGCGAGGTGGTCAGCCTGGTGCAAAACTTTCTGGAGCGTGAACGCTCGAAATAACCCATCAGGTGAGGTGATATGGCTAAGAAAGGAAGAGCCTTTTCGGGAGCACGGCCCACCGGCCGTCAACATCTGGGTAACTACCTGGGTGCCATCAAAAATTACGTGGCTTTGCAGGACGAATACGAATGCATTTACTGCATCGTAGACCTGCATGCCCTGACCACCGTGGAAGATACTCACAATCTGCGGCAAAACACGTTTGAAATGGCCCTGGATTGGCTGGCTGCCGGCATTCGTCCAGAAGAGACGATTGTCTTTGTGCAATCCCACGTGCCTCAGGTGACCGAACTCCACACCATTCTCTCGATGGTAACTCCTCTGGGCAAGTTAACCGACCTTCCCACGTTCAAGGAGAAAGTGCGCCAGCAACCGGAGAATGTGAATTATGGCTTGGTGGGGTATCCGGTGTTGATGACGGCCGACATTGTGCTCTATAAAGCCCAGGTGGTGCCGGTGGGAGTGGATCAGGCTCCACATATCGAGTTTGCTCGCGAGATCGTTCGCTCCTTCAACTATCGGTTCAACACCAACGTGTTGATTGAACCGCAGATGAAAACCACCGAAGTGCCTAAAGTGCTGGGCATTGACGGTCGGGAAAAGATGAGCAAAAGCCTGAATAACCACATCGAACTGGCCGCTACCCCGGAGGAAACGCAACAACGGGTAATGCAGATGGTCACTGACCCGGCCCGTATCCGCCGTACCGATCCGGGGCACCCGGAAGTATGCAATGTGTTCTCCATGCATAAGATCTTTTCTCCGGCCGAGGAAGTAGCGACGATTGAACAGGATTGCCGGAGTGCTGCTCTGGGTTGCGTGGACTGCAAAAAACGCTTTGCAGCCAATCTGAATCGTCACCTGGAGCCGTTCCGGGCCCGTCGCGCCGAAATCGCTCGCACCCCGGATCGGGTATGGGACGTGCTACGCGATGGCGCCCGCCGGGCACGGGTGATTGCCGAGGAGACGATGGAACAGGTGCGTGAGGTGGTGCAACTCCCGCCACGTTGAACCAGGACTCTCCGAGAAATCATTGAGTCCACTGCAAAAAAGCCAAAATCGAACCCCCGAGACACCGAAATTACGAAGAAAAACTCCGTACCTCTGTGCCTGCATGGTAAAAACTCAGGGTTTTTGCAGTAGAGTCATGGTTGATTTGCGATCAGAAATAGATCGGCCACGATCGCCCTGATGTCGTCTGCTCTAAGGTATGACCGGGCTCGGCTGGCTTTTCCGGGCTGAATCTCCATCGCGAGGTAGGTCTTGAATCTGCTGAAGGATGCGTGAGGCGTAAACGTTGTCAGAGCGCTACGCGGCGGGAAGAACGAATTTATTCGCCCCAAGGGAACGCGAGCGTCTCATCCGTTGTGTGGCCGGCTACTTCGTCCCGTTCGGCTGCTGCGTCAGGTGAGGACCGTTGCCCGTTGAAGCGAAAGGATGAAAGGCCATCGCTGGTTGTCAGACTTAAAGCGCTCTTAACATTGGCGTAGCCTGTTCTTAAACATCACCAGAAACCACTCAGATACAATCGGAGGGCATCGTATGCTCGCTCGATTATTTCATCGTGAACGGGCTCGTCGCCTGAGCATGATTCAGGGTCAGGTGACACCCGATCCGGCTCGTTGTGTGCAATGTGGAATTTGCTCATTCAACTGCCCTATGGAAATTGATGTGCGTCGCCATGCCTGGTTGGGCGAACCTGTTCATCACAGTTACTGCCTCACCTGCGGAGAATGCGTGAAGCGTTGTCCGCGAGGGGTATTGAAATTTGAGCGCACTGACCTGTTTGATCGGTTCACGCGATGACTCGCTATGTATTGATCGGAATGGGTGTGGCGGCCATTGCCGCGGCTGAGGCCATTCGCTCGCTGGATCAGCAAGGCGAACTGATCCTGGTGAGCGATGATCCCTTTGGCTACTATTCGCGCCCCGGCCTGGCCTATTATTTGACCGGCGAATTGACCGAGAAGTTTCTCTTCCCCTATCGCTCAGAAGATTTTCGTCGTCTGCGAGCCTGGTTTTATCAGGATCGGGCCGTGGAACTGCGCCGGGAGCGAAAGGAAGTGGTCCTGGCTTCGAGCCGGGTGATACCCTACGACAAACTGTTGATCGCTACCGGTGCCCAGGCCATACCTTTATCAGTGCCGGGCGCCACGCTCAAAGGGGTGCACAAACTGGATCATCTCAGCGATGCCCGGGCCTTGCTGGCCAGTGTGCGCCGGGGATACCCGGCGGTGGTAACCGGGGGTGGCATCACCGCTCTGGAACTGGCGGAGGGACTGGCGGCTCGGGGGATGAAGGTCCATTACGTATTGCGTGGAGAACGATACTGGTCGAACGTCCTGGATGAAACGGAGTCGCGGCTGATCGAAAGTCTGCTCAGCCAGCATGGCATCACCCTTCATTTTCGTTCCGAGATCGCTGAAATCCTGGGCAAGAAGGATCGGGTGCAGGCGGTGCGCCTCACCAGCGGACAGGTGCTTCGCGCCCATCTGGTAGCCTATGCGATCGGGATTGCCCCGCGCATAGACCTGGCTCGCCAGGCCGGCCTGGCCTGTGAACGGGGCATTCTGGTGGATGAGACCATGCGCACCGGCGATGCAGATATCTTCGCCGCCGGCGATGTCGCTCAGGTATACGATCCCTTGAGCGGCCGGCATGTTCTGGATAGTTTATGGGCTCCAGCCCGCGAACAGGGCACAGTGGCTGGTCGCAACATGGCAGGCGATCAGCAGGTGTATCGAAGAACGATCCCTTTCAACGTCACCCGTCTGGGTGGTCTGACGGTCACCATTCTGGGACGGGTAGGAGCAGGTGCCGACCGTGACCTGGTGACTATCGCTCGGGGCGATAGCGAAGTCTGGCGTGAGACCCCAGATGCCATCATCGCCCAGGAGGGGTTCGAATACAATCGCCTGCGCCTGATGGTGGGCGAACGTCATCTGCTGGGAGCAGTCCTGATCGGTGATCAAAAACTATCGGGTATCCTGCAAACCCTGATCCGGGAACAGATAGATATTACCCCTATTCGTGCAGCCTTACTTGACCCCAACGCTGATCTTCCCCATCTGTTGCTGGAATTCGCCTCGCAGATCGGGCTTTCTGCGGCCCGGCGTCGTTTAATGCTCCAGGCATAAGTACACTCTTCCGGCAGGATAGCATGTTGCGTTCACCCATTGAACTTATCGCCGCTGCCATCGCCTGTACCCTGATCGGCCTGTTTTATGTGGCCGTGGTGATCTGGATGGGAGAGATTCCCGCCGCCGGTGAATTTTTTGGGCACACCCTGGGCATCATTGGTTTTCTGCTGATGCTGGCTACCGAGACGTTGTACAGCCTGCGCAAGCGTTCACGCCTGGCACGTTGGGGACGCCTGGTGAACTGGTTGCGGTTTCACATTTTCACCGGCATCGTTGGGCCGTTTATGGTCTTTTTGCATTCCGCCTGGAAGATGAATGGCATCGCCGGTGTCACCCTATGGATGACGGGCGTAGTGGTGCTAAGCGGGTTTATTGGTCGCTACCTGTATACCCGCATTCCCCGCACCGCCGACGGAATAGAAGATCCCGGCCTGATCGGGATGATGCAGGCCTCTGCCCTGGCCAATGCCCGTCGGTTGTTTGCCCTGTGGCATACGATCCATATTCCCCTGGGGATGGCCCTGTTTGTGATGGCCTTCACTCATATCTGCGGTGCTCTGTATTTTGCTACCCTTCTGAGGTGAGATGATGAACGCTCAACGTCCTGGCTGTCTTTCTCCCCTGGCGGTGATCAGCGCCCTGATCACCCTGCTCGTGTTGATCGGAGTAGGGGTGAACAGTGGATTTGCCATGTTCAGCCCTGGACCGTTGAATGCCACCACCGGGCCGGCTCTGGGTGGCGTGAACTCTCATGCCGAAATGGAGCAGGATTGTGGACGATGTCATGCACCCTTCTGGTCATCCACGACGATGAGTGATTTGTGCATGGAGTGTCACCAAGCGGTGCGGCAGGAGCTGAGAGACCCAACGACACTGCATGGGTCGTTCGCTCAGACACAACCAATCGTCTGCCAGGATTGCCACACCGAGCATCACGGGCCAACGGCTTCCCTGACGGTAATGGATGCTACCAGTTTCCCTCACCAGATCACCGGTTTCTCCCTGACGGCTCATGTTCGCCAGGCGAACGGAGACCCCTTTACCTGTAACGATTGCCATGGGGAACGTCTGACTTCGTTTGATCCCGGTCGCTGCCTGGGATGTCACCAGGGGCTGGATGAGGCTTACATGGCTGACCATGTGCAGGCTTTTGGCGCAGCCTGCCTGGAGTGTCATGATGGGGTGGATCGCTTCAGCGATTTCGATCATGCTCGCACTCAGTTTGATCTGCTGGGACAGCACCGCAACCTGACCTGTGAGCAATGTCATGTCAACACCCGGACATTGGTTGATTTTCAAGCGGCTCCGACCACCTGTGAAGGATGTCATCTTCAGGATGATGCACACCAGGGTCGGTTTGGAACAAATTGCGGTGTGTGCCATCACCCAGAGGGCTGGAAGCCGGCACAGTTTGACCACAACCTGGCGGCGTTCAAACTGGAAGGCAAACACGCCAGCGTGCAATGCGAGGCCTGCCATGTCAATGGCCAGTTCAAGGGCACTCCTCAGGATTGCTTCTCCTGCCATCGCCAGGATGATCCACACCAGGGGCGGTTCGGAACGGCCTGCGAGACCTGTCACACGCCCAATGGCTGGAAGCCGGCACAGTTTGACCACAACCTGGCGGCGTTCAAACTGGAAGGCAAACACGCCAGCGTGCAATGCGAGGCCTGCCATGTCAATGGCCAGTTCAAGGGCACTCCTCAGGATTGCTTCTCCTGCCATCGCCAGGATGATCCACACCAGGGGCGGTTCGGAACGGCCTGCGAGACCTGTCACACGCCCAATGGCTGGAAGCCGGCACAGTTTGACCACAACCTGGCGGCGTTCAAACTGGAAGGCAAACACGCCAGCGTGCAATGCGAGGCCTGCCATGTCAATGGCCAGTTCAAGGGCACCCCTCAGGATTGCTTCTCCTGCCATCGCAAGGATGATCGCCATAACGGACAATTTGGCACTGCCTGTGAGGCCTGTCACACTCCTGTTTCGTGGTCCAATGTCACCTTTGATCACAACAGGAGCCGTTTCCCCTTGACTGGAGCACACGCGACGGTTCAGTGCACCAGATGCCATCAAAACGGTGTGTTCCGGGGCACACCAACCGAGTGTGCTGCTTGTCATGCCGAGCCGGCTTTCCATGCCGGGTTGTTCCGCGGCCAGAGTTGTGGTAGTTGCCACTCCACGGTGGCCTGGCGCCCGGCGCAATACAACGGGCCGCATACCTTCCCCATGAATCATGGCGGCGCTCGCCTGTGCTCAGATTGCCATCGTCCCAACCTGACCACCTGGACTTGTTACACATGCCACAATCCGACTAAGATCTCTCAGAAACACTTGAAAGAAGGGATCTCGAATTTCACCAACTGTGTGGCCTGTCATCCTACAGGTCGAGAGCACGAGGGAGAAGAGCATGAGGAAGGCAAAGAGAAGAAAGGCGAAGATGATGATGATGATGATTGAGGTGAAGTGGTGCGAGCGTTGATTCAACGGGTGAGTAAGGCTCAGGTCGTGGTGGAGGGGCGTCAGGTAGCTTCGATCGGCCAAGGGCTGGTGATCTTGCTGGGAGTGGGCCATGGCGATGGGGAGGAACAGGCACGCTGGCTGGCCGAGAAGATCGCTCACCTGCGTATTTTCGAGGATGAGGATGGGAAGATGAATCGTTCGTTGTTGGATGTGCATGGAGAGACGATCGTAGTCTCCCAGTTCACGCTGTTTGCTGATGCCCGGAAGGGCCGACGGCCATCGTTTACCGCCGCGGCACCACCGGAGATCGCCGCGCCGCTGGTGGAGCGATTTGCCGATTGGTTGCGTGCCCAGGGGGTGCCCACCCAAACCGGCGTATTCGGTGCACATATGCTGGTGGAGATCCACAACGATGGGCCGGTGACCCTCTGGTTGGAGCGATAGACGATCGGGTAGATGGATGAGCAGACGCCCTGATCGCCTGCAACGTCTGATGCATCGGTGGTTGATGTGGCAACCGGTTTCAGCAGCGCTGGCGTACATTCTGGAGCCAGCGGATCGCTGGATGGATCGCCTGACTGGCGGCCGGCACACGTTCACGGGATGGGTGGGATTGCCGATCATCAAGCTAGAGACAATCGGGGCTCGCAGTGGCCTGAGACGAGTGCACTTTTTGTTGGGACTCCAGGATGGGGATCGTCTGGTGGTGATCGGGTCGAATTTTGGCCGACCCCATCATCCAGCCTGGGTACATAACTTGCGTGCTCATCCCCAGTGTCGTGTACACGTTCACGGGCGCAGCCGACTCTGTCGGGCGCGTGAACTGGAAGGGGAGGAGCGCGAACGTCTGTGGCAACTGGCACTGGAGTATTACCAGGGATATGCCGCCTATGCGCGTCGCGCCGCTCCACGTCGCATCACGGTGTGGAGCCTGGAGCCGCTGGATTGAGGCCGCCGCGCCACAGAATAGTATCTACCTTAGCTCGGGATAAGAAATTCTGACCGCAGAGCACGCGGAGAACGCAGAGAGAAAGACAAAGGAACTCTGCGATCTCAGCGATCTCTGCGGTAAAAAACGGCGAGTAACGCTTATCCCGAATTCACGTTAGTATCCAGTTGAACCGCCAGGGCACCGACAGCCAGCATGACCTGAACGTCTTTCATAGACTCTTCCGCTTCCAAAGACCGACTCACCGATAGCGGGCGGACGTCTCCCCCCTTCCAGGGTGTATGGCAGCCGGGAAGGACTATACAGGCGTCCCCTGCACCCATTTGCCCTCTAGATGAGCCATGCGCCGCGCGGCGCGGCCAGGTGGATGGCACTGGCCCTGGATCAGACGCAAGCCCAGGCGGAGAGCCTGATCCCAGGGCAGGCAGATGATCAGGGGGTCGCCACAGGCGAGTTCAATCGCCCTGATCAAGTCGTTCAGAGAGCAAGGGGACACAACCTGGTTCGATGGCGATGAGGTTGTCCATCCCTTCCAGGGCTTGTACCATACGAGCGGTTTCATCAAGGGGTGAAATCCGGCGGTCTCCCTGCAAAGTGTTGGTGAACGCACAATGCGCCAGTTTTACCGCAGAGAGCGCACAGGCCACGGAGAAAAGCCAGAAAAAGTGGGAAAACTCTGCGTGCTCGGCGGTGAAACGGAGGGACAACACTCAGGAGGGAGACTATCTGAAATCTATTCTACCCGTCCTCCTAGAGTGGTTCGCCGGCGAGTTTGCAAAGTCTTGTGGGGAGATCGTTTCACCTTACAAAAGTGTAAACCAAAAACTGTCCAACAAATTTGCAAACATCGTATAATCTTATATTAGCAATTTTGTTAACCAGGATCGATCCGCTAGGAATCACTCTGAAAACCTGACATGACTGAGAGGTCAGCGGTTATATCTCTGGTAGAGGAGGCAATGATGCGTTTTTTTTCTCGGCTTGCCTGGACCAGTGGGCTTCTCGTGACTTTCCTGTTGATGTCAGTGGCGTATCCGGTCGGGGAGACGCTGGCTGCGCCGCCTGGACGACCAGCCTCTGCCTCGGCCCCCTCGGTCACGCTCAATGTGCCGGCGGAGGCCTTCCTGGGATCGAACGTGACCTTCACCGTCACCTTCGACAATCCCGACCCCAGCGACGCCGGCTACGGCCCGCTGATCGACCTCATCATCCCCACCAGCGGCCCGGACGGGGCGCCCAACCCGGACGGTCTGACCTTCGTCAACGCCACCTATTTGAACGTGAACGTCGAGCATACCTTCATTACCGTGCCCCCCTCCGGCGTGGTCACGCACCCTTATATGAGGGATGCCAGCGGCGCGTTCGTCACGGTCAGCGGCCTAACGCCCGGCGATACCTTCGTGGCCCTGCGCCTGCCCTTTGGCTCCTTCACGCCCGACCAGCCGCCGGTGACGGTGAACGTCGAGACCACGATGAGCAACTGGGCCGATGTGGGCACGCCGCTCACTATTCGGGCGCGCGGCGGCTATCAGTTTGGCTACGATCCGCTGGATAATCCTGCCAACGATGATCCCAGCGCCACCCTGAGCGGTTGGATCAGCGATAGTGTCACTCCAGTGGTGGTGACGCTCTCCAAATCCTATAACGGCCCGGAAGACGAGACCGCCACAGGGCCGAATTTCCCGCGGCGATATACAGTCACGGCGCAGATCGCCTCTGGTCAGACTCTCAGTCCCTTCACCCTGACCGATATCCTGCCCGCCAATATGCAATTCGTCTCGCTGGTGAGCACCAGCCCCGGTGGGGCCAGTTGTACCCTGCCCTCCACCAGTACGCCCGGCGGCACGCTCTCGTGCGATTTTGGCTCGGTCAGCGGCACGGTGACGATGACCTTCGAGTATTACATCCCGCTGCGCGATTCAGGTGGCGCTTCGGTGATTGACCCCTCCACGGGTGATGACGTTCCTTCCTGCAACCAGGCCAGCGCTTCCGGTGTGTGGAATCCGCCTGACCCGCGCGACAATGCCCAGACATTTACGCTAGCTCCCACCGGCTGTGAACACACTCTCACCGATAAATCCATTGCCATTCAGAAAGGTGTCAGCGTCGTTGGCGGCGGAAATCCGGCCCCGGGCAAGTATTTGGAATACACGCTTGATTTCCAGGTCTCGGATTTCTTCGCCTTCCAGAATGTAGTGGTCACCGATGTCATCTCCGACGGCCAGCGCTTCGACCCAACGTTCACGCCGACGCTGCAAATCAACGGCAATACGTACACGCTAAACGCAGCGGGGTTCAATGCCGCCAACTACGATGTGGCCTGCCACTACACCGGCGGCGGGTCGGAATGCGAAACCAATACCGTTCCCTTCGACGGTACCACTACGCTTGTTTTCCGCGTCTCGGATGAAATCATCGCCCGCGGACAGCCGGATGGCCGCCTGATCGGCGGCTGTGTGCCGCCCGGCGGCACCGGCGGCGGCGACCCAGACTGTGGCACCTACAACGACGGCCCCACCACCGGCCGCATCGTCTTCCGCACCGTGGTTCAGGAAAACTTCAGCGATACCTATCCTTCTGGCGACCCCAGTGTGGACCAGGGCGATGTGCTGAATAACACGATCACGATCGGCGGTGATTTACTGAGCACCAGCGACGCCTCCACCCCAACGGGAAACAGCGAACAGGACAACTCCGCCGCCAGTGTTTCTATCTCGCAAGGTGCGTTATCCAAAGACATCTATGCCGTCAACGGAAGCACTTCGCTTCCTGACTCGCTGCGCGTCTCGCCGGGCGATACCGTCACCTTCCTCCTGACCTACACTCTGCCCACCAGCGATTTCGAAGACCTGGCGATTAGCGATTACCTGCCTCTGCCGGTCTTCAGTGCTACGGAAGTGACTACACACAACAACGCCGTTTGTGGCATACCGCCAGCAGGAACTTCCTGTCTGGGTCCTGGCGATACTTACCATACCCTGTCGGGCGCGGTAACGCCATCTCTGAGCACCGATGCCACCAACAACCGGGTGCGCTGGACCTATGGCGATTATGACTCCACGTATAACCAGCCTTCGAAAATTGAGTTGCTCTTTACCGTCACCGTTCGCAACGATCCCTTTGCCGACGACCTGCTTTTGACCAACCAGGGCTTTGCCCAGGAAGGTTCCACCAACTCTTCCGGCACAGACAGCACCGGCATCATCCAGATCAGACTCAACGAGCCAGTGCTGCGCATCTCCAAAGGGGTGGTGTGGACGAACAACCCCAACGGCATCTTCTCCCCCTCCACCGTCGGCCCGGTGACCTTCAACGGTAATGCTGCGACCTGCTCTGGCCGCCTGGGTGGGACGATCACTTCCTCTGGCCTGGCCGCCAACCCGGTGAACAGCAACCTCTCCAACGTGGACGCTGGGGATACGATCATGATGGCCCTTGTCATCGAGAACACCGGCCATGGCAGCGCTTTTGACGTAACCGTGAGCGATAGTCTGCCGCCTGGGATGAGCCTGGTGCCGGGTTCGCTGTGCGTCACCGATGGCACGGGCGCTTCCTTCACGTACACGGGCAGTCTGTTCGGCAGCGGCATCACCCTGGACGACCCCGGCCCGACGGCAACCCCACCTGGTGCGCTTGACCCGGGTCGGCAGAATGGGGATCAGGTCAACACCGGCCGCAATATCGCGGTGATCACCTACCTGGTCACCCTGGATTCCACCGTTCAGAGCGGGGTGTCGCTGGTCAATACGGCCACGCTTTCCAGATATGCTGGCACCGAAGGCGGAGCCAATCACATCCCCGCTGGGATGAGCGATAGCGCCACCGTGCAAGTGCGCTATGTGGGGCTGGGCAAGATCTTCACCACTGAGATCATCGACTCCTATAATTCTCAGACTCAGGCTGTCATTGGCGAACTGGTCACCTATACTCTTATCGTCACCGTCCCCGAAGGCGTGACTCCCCAGGTGACCGTTGAGGACAACCTGCCGACCGGCAT
>FWWM01002420.1_pt1 | contig 50548 bp, 52 predicted proteins | sample 2228351 | NCBI WGS metagenome assembly FWWM01 (sample SAMEA103939774, study PRJEB20133) | metagenome | reverse complement strand
GGGTCTGCCTGCGGCAGCCCACGTTCAATCAGGCGCGGCGCTCACTGGACGACTTTACATCGAGGCTAGCGCCAATCCGCGCAGCGGTTCGTGCATCGGCCAATCGCAGCCGAGCTGCATCTTAGCGCTTCGACAAAGTTGCCTGTTGTCTCAGCCGTCGCCGCGCCACGGTGTTCGCCATCTTTCGTCCGGTAGCGGAATTTCAGATCACAAAGGGGCGAATACATTCCGCGATCAATCTACGTCTGGATGCAGACGGCGGGAAAGAGAAGTGCCGCTTAAACGCTTTCGAAAAGTGGCTGGCGCTCGCGAAACCTGAAGCCGCGGCGACTTCGGCGATGCTCATCCTTGTCTCGGACAAGAGGCGCCTCGCATTGTCCAGGCGCAATGTCTGATAATGGGCAGCCATTGTTGTTCCCAATTGGCCGGCAAACAGCCGTTCCAGTTGTCGGACCGACACTTTCGCGATCGAGGCGAGTGAGGAACGATCAAGCGGATCGGCGAAATTACTTTCCATTGCTGCCAACGCGCACGCCAAATTTTCGCTCGATATCCTGTAACGCTGCCCCGGGTCCGGACGCTGCGCGCCGCCTCCTTGGCGCTGCTCGGTTTGAATATACCAGTCGCTGACCCGGCGCGCCAAACCCGCACCGAAATCGCGCGAAATGAGCGCGGCCGCCAGATCGAGCCCCGCGAGCCCACCTGCGCAGGTGATCCGGTCGCGGTCGATGACGAACAGCCCGCGTTCGAGCCGTGGGGCCGCGAAGATCTCTGCAAAGGCGGCTTCATGCTCCCAGTGGATGGTGCAGCGATAACCGTCCAGCAGCCCCGCTCTCGCCAAGATGAAGGGACCGCCCGACACGCCGACCAGCCGTGCTCCGAAGCGCGATGCCCGGCGGAGCTGCGCGAAGCAGCGGGCGTCGTTGAACAGAGCGGGATTGCCGCCTGCGCAAACGAATAACATGTCGATATCGTCGATTGAATCGACCGAACCGTCCACCGTGATCGCAATGCCGTTTGACGCCAGTGCGGGGTCGCCATCGACCGAATAGTGCCGCCAGACATAATGTTCGCTACCGGAAAGGCGGTTCGCAGCGCGAAAGGGCTCAATTACCGGCGCGTACGACATCAAGGCAAAGCCGTCGATGAGCAGGAATCCGAGCCGGGTGGGCAAATGCAATCCGATGTCGCTACAGGGCAAGATTATGTCGCTATGAGGCAGGTGCCCGGCTCGCGCAAGGTATAAGACCTTTCGCGATGGAACGGCAACACTACTCCCTGTTCACGCTCGCGCGTCAGGCGCTTACCGAACATCGCGGCTGGAAACCGGCCTGGCGTGATGCGACCCCGAAAGAACATTATGACATTATCGTGATTGGCGGCGGCGGCCATGGCCTCGCCACGGCCTATTACCTTGCGAAGAATTTCGGCATCACCAATGTCGCCGTCATTGAAAAGGGCTGGATCGGCGGCGGCAACGCCGGGCGCAACACGACGATCATCCGGTCCAATTATCTGCTGCCGGGCAATATTCCCTTCTACGAGCATTCGCTGAAGCTTTGGGAAGGTCTCGAGCAGGATCTGAACTATAATGCGATGGTCAGCCAGCGCGGCATCCTGAACCTCTGCCATTCTGACGAGCAGCGTGACGCCTTCGAGCGGCGCGGCAATGCAATGCGTCTGCACGGCGTCGACGCGGATTTGCTAGATCCGGCCGGGGTCCGCCGCATGGCGCCGTTCCTCGACTTTGAAAATGCGCGCTTTCCCATATTCGGCGGGCTTTTGCAGAAGCGGGCGGGCACCGCGCGGCATGACGGGGTCGTCTGGGGCTTCGCGCGCGGCGCGTCGGATCGCGGCGCCGACATCATCCAAAATTGTGAAGTCACCGGCTTCGTTCGCGATGCCGGCGGCCGGGTGACCGGCGTCGAAACCAGCCGCGGCAGGATCCTTGCGGGCAAAGTCGGGATGGCGGTTGCGGGCAATACGTCGCGCGTCGCGTCATTTGCGGATTTGCGCCTTCCGATCGAAAGTCATGTGCTCCAGGCATTCGTGAGCGAAGGGCTGAAACCTGTCATCCCCGGCGTCATTACGTTCGGCGCGGGACATTTCTACATCAGCCAGTCCGACAAGGGCGGACTTGTGTTCGGTGGCGACCTCGACGGGTACAATAGCTATGCGCAGCGCGGTAACCTCCCGATTGTCGAGGATGTCTGCGAAGAGGCGATGGCGATCATGCCGATGGTCGGCCGCGCCCGGGTGCTGCGCTCTTGGGGCGGCATCATGGACATGACCCTCGATGGTTCGCCGATCATCGACCGAACGCCGGTGCCCGGGCTCTATATCAACGGCGGCTGGTGTTACGGTGGTTTCAAGGCGACGCCGGCATCCGGCTGGTGCTTCGCGCATCTTCTGGCCCGCGACGAGCCGCATCCGGTCGCGACGAGCTATCGGCTCGATCGCTTCGCGAGCGGGCAACTGATCGACGAAAAGGGCGCGGGCGCCCAAGCCAATTTGCAGTGAAGGCGCAGCGATGATCATTTCTTGCCCGCATTGCGGGCCGCGCGATACCAGCGAGTTCTATTTTCGCGGCGAGGCCGCACCGCGCCGTCCCAGCTATGAAGAGGGAACCGCCGCGTTCGCGGATCATGTCTATGGGCGCGTCAATCCGGCCGGTCCGCAGAAAGAGCATTGGTACCATGCGGCGGGTTGCAGGAACTGGCTGCTTGTCGAACGCGACACACGCACCCACGTTTTTCTGTCGGTGTCGCTTGCATCGGAGCAGGGACAATGAGGCGTTTGCAGGCGGGCGGCCTGATCGATCGCTCCAAGCCGATCGACTTTCGCTTCGACGGGCGGACCTTGACGGGCTTCGCCGGCGATACGCTGGCGTCGGCGCTTCTGGCAAACGGCGTCCGGATCGTCGGCCGGTCGTTCAAATATCACCGCGCGCGCGGCATCCTGACCGACGGAATCGACGAGCCAAATGCATTGGTGACGCTGCATAGCGGAGCGCGCTCCGAACCCAATTGCCGCGCGCCGTCGGTCGAGCTGTTCGACGGTCTGGAGGCGCAAAGCCAGAATTGCTGGCCCAGCCCGAATTTCGACCTTATGGCGGTGAACGGGCTGCTCTCGAAAATCTTTGTTGCCGGTTTCTACTACAAGACCTTCATGTGGCCTGCGGTCCTTTGGGAGCGCCTCTATGAGCCGCTGATCCGCCGCGCAGCAGGACTGGGACGGCTGAGCGGCGAACCCGATCCCGACAGCTATGACCGCAGCCACGCGTTCGCCGACCTGCTGGTTGTGGGGTCGGGACCGGCAGGTCTGTCGGCGGCATTGTCAGCGGCGCGGAGCGGGCTCCGGGTATTGCTGGTGGAAAATGACAGCCGGGCGGGTGGTCGGCTGCTTTCGGAGCTTCACGAGATCGGCGGGCAATCGGGGGCGGCGTGGGCGGCCGCGGCGCTGCGCGAGCTGGCCGCGAACGACCGGGTTACGATCCTGACACGGACAACCCTGTTTGGCGCCTATGACGGCAACAGCTTTGCGGCGGTCGAGCGCGTTTCCGACCATTTGCCTATGGCGGCAGAAGGGCAGCCGCGTCAGCGTTACTGGAAGATCGCCGCGGCGCAGGCGATCTTTGCCACGGGCGCGACCGAGCGTCCGATCGCTTTTGGCGGTAACGATCGTCCGGGCGTGATGATGGCGTCGGCGATTCAGACCTATGTCAATCGCTATGCGGTCGTGCCGGGCAAGCGCGTTGCTATCTTCACGGTCTGCGATACGGGATATGACGTTGCCACCGACCTTGTGCACGCCGGAGTTGAAATAGCCGCGATCATCGATGCGCGCGGCCAACCGGCCCGGGAGGTGCCGTTCGCGCCGGTCATCGGGGGCGAGGTCACACGCACCTTCGGCAAGAGCCTGAAGGCGATCGAAGTGCGTCGGTTGGATGGCAGCATCGAACGCATCGCCGTCGACCTGCTGGGCATGGCAGGCGGATGGAACCCGAACATCGGCTTTGCAAGCCATCTGGGAAAACGACCCGACTGGTGCGATACGCTCCGGGCCTTTCGCCAAGGCAGTCTTCCTGACGGAATACTGTTTGCGGGGGCGGCCGATGGCGCCTTGTCGCTGGCCGATGCGGTCACAAGCGGTGAAACGGCGGCGCAGCGCGTTTGCGGTGCGGCGACGATGGCGCAGCCCGTCGCAATCTCGGCTCAGGCATCGCCGCATGTCGTCAGCGGCGGCAACCAGAAATCCTTCGTCGACTTTCAGCATGACGTGACGGTCGACGATATCCTGCTCGCCGATCGCGAGGGCTATCGTTCGGTCGAGCATCTGAAACGCTACACGACGCTGGGCATGGCAACTGATCAAGGCAAGGCAGGGCAGGTTGTTGGCCATGCTGTTCTCGCCCGGCATCGCGGCGCCGAAATGGCAGCCGTCGGCACTATCGCGGCGCGCCCGCCGCACACGCCGGTGTCAATCGGCGCGCTTGCGGGCATGCACCGCGGCGAGCATCTCAAACCCACGCGACTGACGCCGACGCATCGCTGGGCGGCAGAAAATGGCGCCAGCTTCGTCAATGCCGGCCTGTGGCAGCGCGCCCAATGGTTCACCCAAACGGGCGACAAGGACTGGCTGGCGAGCGCCGTCCGCGAGGCAAAGGCCGTGCGGTCGCAGGTCGGGATCTGCGATGTATCGACACTCGGCAAGATCGAGATCGTCGGCCCTGACGCGGCGCAACTGCTCGACCGGTTATACGCCAATATGATGTCGACTCTGCCGGTCGGGAAATGCCGTTACGGCGTCATGCTCCGCGAAGATGGTTTCGTTTTCGACGACGGTACGGTCGCACGCCTCGAAGAAAACCGCTTCGTCATCACGACCACGACGGTGAACGCCGTCGCCGCGATGCGCCATATCGATTTCGCGCTGCAGGTGATCTGGCCTGACCTTAAAGCGCATGCCTGCTCGATTACCGAAGGCTGGGCGCAGATCGCGGTGGCGGGTCCGATGTCACGCGCGCTGCTTCAGAATCTGTTGCCGACCATCGACCTGTCGAACGAAGCTTTCCCGTTCATGGGCGCACTTGCCGGGGAATGGAATGGCGTTCCGATGCGGCTCTTCCGCCTGAGCTTTTCGGGCGAACTCGCCTATGAAATCGCGGTGCCGACCAATCATGGCGATGCTTTGGTCCGGGCGCTCGCATCAATAGGCCTAGCATATGGCTGCACCCCCTATGGTCTTGAGGCGCTCGGCATCCTGCGCATCGAAAAGGGACATGTCGCGGGTGGTGACCTCAATGGTCAGGTCACCGCGCACGACCTCGGGCTTGGCCGCATGCTGTCCAGAAAAAAGGACTTCATCGGACGCGCGATGGCCGAAAGGTCGGCGCTCATCGATTCAGGCCGGCAGATGCTTGTCGGTCTGACACCGGTCGATCCCGCGCAGCGGTTCAGCGCCGGCTCGCATCTGTTCCGCAACGGCGCGGCAGAGGTGGCGAGCGAAAGCCAGGGGCATGTCACCTCGATCGCCTATTCGGGCGTTTTCGATCGGTGGATTGCTCTCGGCCTTCTGGAACACGGGCCCGAGCGTATAGGCGAAATCATCGTTGCCGCATCGCCAGTGCGGGGAACCCGCGTCGAAGTCGAAGTGTGCAGTCCCGTCTTTTTCGACGCAGCGGGGGAGCGCCTTCGTGCCTGACCATCAGCTTTCCCCTTTCGATCCCTTTCTTGCCCACCTGGCCGCCGCGCATCCGGCCGGGTTGCGGATCGAGGTCCCGCACACCGTCCGAACGGTGGCAACGATGGCATATCGCGGTCGCGAAGAGGCTGCGGGCGCTGCACTTGCGTCGTTTGCGCAGGGCCAGCCCGGTGCAACGGTGTTGAGAACCGGGCCCGGAACCTGGCTGACCCTGTGCGCAGGCTCGCATCCCGAATTGGGCGATGCAGCGGCGACCTTCGACCAAGGCGACGGTTATGCCATACTTAAACTGCACGGCGCGGCGGCAACGATCGTGTTGCAAAAGGGGATCTTCGTCGATCTGTCATCTGCATTGGCGTCCCACGGTGCCTGCGTATGCAGCGTGATTGCCCATATCAATGTGATCGCCTGGCGCGCCTCGTCCGACACACTCGGTGTCGCTGTCCCGCGAAGTTTCGCGGGCAGCTTCTGGCATTGGCTCAGCACCGCGGCCGCGGCCGAGGGTATCCCGGTCGGCTGCTGACCCCGCCTAATTTTCTTGCTTCGAAACGAAGGTTAACATGACCAAGAAATTCATCCTCACCATGTCGTGCCCCAATCAGCGCGGGATCGTGTCCAAGATATCGACCGCCATTTTTCGGGCGAACGGAGACATCCTCGAAGCCGACCAGTATGACGATACGAGTACGGCGAGCTTCTTCATGCGCGTGGTGTTCGATCTCGCCCCGGCAAACGAAGCGGCGCTACAATCGGACCTGGGCGAGCTCGCCGCCGAGTTGAATATGCTGTGGGAACTTCGCCGCGAAGGCGACCGGCAGCGAGTCCTGCTGCTCGTCTCGAAGTTCGACCATTGCCTCGTGGATATCCTTTATCGCTGGCGCATCGGCGAATTGAAGATGGATATTGCGGGAATTGTGTCGAACCATCCGCACGAGGTGTTCGGTGCCGTCGATTTCGGATCGATCCCGTTCCACTATCTGCCGGTCACCAAGGAGACGAAGTCCGATCAGGAATGCCGGATCCGCGAACTGGTGGAGACGGAGCAGGTCGATCTCGTCGTTTTGGCCCGCTATATGCAAATATTGTCCGACGAGATGGCTGCCTATCTGTCGGGGCGCTGCATCAACATCCACCACAGCTTCCTGCCGGGCTTCAAGGGTGCCAAACCCTATCATCAGGCGCACAGCCGTGGTGTGAAGCTGATCGGCGCGACCGCGCACTATGTTACCGCCGATCTCGACGAGGGCCCGATCGTCGAACAGGATGTCGAGCGCGTGAGCCACTCGGACAGCCCGGAAGACCTCGTACGCAAGGGACGCGATATCGAACGCCGCGTGCTTGCGCGGGCGTTGTCTTTCCATCTGGAGGGCAGGGCGTTGCTCAATGGATCGACCACCGTGGTGTTCAGGGACTGATATGGCGGCCGCGCTGATCGACGGAGCCGCACTGGCGCGGCGTCTTAACGACGAACTCCGGGCCAAGGTCGAGGCGCTTGCCGCCTCCGGCATCGTGCCGCGTCTTGCTGTAATTCTGGTCGGTGACGACCCCGCCAGCCGCACCTACGTCCGAAGCAAGAGCAAGGCGGCACGCTCGGTCGGCATCGAGTCCGTCGAACATCGGCTTCATGCGACTGTTGGCGAGGCCGAGCTGTTGATGCTGGTCGAACAATTGAACAGCGATCCCGATACGGACGGCATCTTGGTCCAGCTGCCCCTGCCAAAGCATATCGATGTGACGAAAGTGCTGAAGGCTGTTAACCCCGCCAAGGATGTCGATGGCTTTCATCCGACCAATGTCGGCGAGCGCGTGACCGGGGCCGGCGGCATCATTCCGTGCACCCCGATGGGCGCGATGTTTCTGATTGAAACGGTCCGTTCTAACATCGAAGGGCTCGACGCCGTTGTTATCGGCATGTCGAACATCGTCGGCAAACCCATGGCCGACCTTTTGCTTGCGGCGGGCTGCACCGTCACCGTTGCGCATATAAAGACCGTCGGCCTGCCGGCGATCTGCAAGCGCGCCGACATCGTGGTGGTCGCGGTCGGAAAGCCTGGGCTCGTCCGTGCTGAATGGATCAAGCCGGGCGCCATCGTCATCGATGTCGGAATTAATCGTATCGTTACGAGCGATGGCCAGAAAAGGCTGGTCGGCGATGTGGCATTCGACGAGGCGGCTTCGATCGCCGGCGCCATCACGCCCGTTCCGGGTGGCGTCGGGCCGATGACGATTGCCTGCCTTTTGCTCAACACCTTTCAGGCCGCGCAGGGGCGCCGCGGCACAGAGCTTCGGGCCAGCTGAAAACGGCGCGCCTAGCGCGATAGCCAGTCGGCAATGTCCTGCCGCGACCGGCCGTCCGACAATAGAAGCTGCACAATGATACGCGCCTGCGCGGGCCGCCAGCGCCCGCCGTTGATCACGCCGCGTCGTGCCAGATCGATTTCGCTTCCGCCATAGGCATAGCTGCGGGACAGCGTGTGACCCATCCCGACCCTGCTGGTGATGATCACCGGTAATTCGCTCGCGAGGTCCGCAATGGCATCGACGGCGCGCGACGATACATGGCCGCCGCCAACGCCCGCAATGACGAGTGCGCCGATCCTCGCATCGGCGAAGGCGGCGACCGTTTCGGGTTCGAGGTCGAGGCCGGCCTGAAGGATGGGCACGGCCTGCACCGGGCCCCGCGTGCGCAGCGGCTCGCGATTCAGCGTCGGCCGCATTTGAAGATCGAGCCGTCCTTCGACGATATGACCCATGGGTCCGAACGGGTCGGACGTAAAGGCGTGTGGTCGGCTGCTGTGAATCTTCCTGACAAGATGCGGCGCGTGGATTTCGTCGCCGAACAGAACTGCCGGGCCAAGGCCGTCCGCTTCCGGGCTCGCGGCGACGAGGATCGCCGATGCGAGGTTCGCGGGGCCGTCGGCGCCTGGCGCTTCGGGGCTTCGCATGGCGCCCGTCACGATCACCGGCTGGTTCACAGGCATGAGCAAGGACAGCGCGAACGCCGTCTCTTCGAGTGTATCGGTCCCGTGCGTGACCACGGCGCCACAAAATCCATGGCGCAGGCCATCTTCGATCTGATCGGCGAGATGCTGGACATCGGCCAGCGAAACGCTCGCGCTCGGTTTTGTGAAGAGCTCAACATGCTCCAGTGCAAGGCTCCGGTGCAGTACGCGCATCGGCGAAAGGAGATCGAAGCCCGCCGTCGGAACGACGCCTGTTTCGTCGGTCGGCCGGGTCATGGCGATGGTGCCGCCGGTGGAGAATATTCCGACCGTCCGCGTTGCGCCGGTGATGCTGTCCATGATTTCAGCCAGCCGTGGCCGGCGCAAGCGATACGGGCTCGGCCTTCCGCTTCAGCGTTTCGGGAAGGCTGAGCCAGATGATCGCTGCGATAGAGAAGACTACGCTGGCGATCGTCATTGTCGCCGCGAGCCCGAAATGTTCCGCGATCTGGCCGGTCAGCAGCGGCGCGAAAAAGCTGAAGATACGGCCCCAATTGAAGATCGACGCAGCGGTGGATTTTAGATGCGGGGGATAAAGCTCGGAAAGCCAGGGCCCCCAGACTACGCTGCAGGCAAGGCACGCTCCATAGCCGAAGGCGACGATGTTGAGGGCATCGGCACTGATCGGAGCGTAGAGATATACGAGGATGAGCGCCGCTGCGAGGAAGAAGCCGAGCGCGGCCGCGCGGCGCCCGAAACGATCTCCAACCCATCCCCAGAAGAACCCGCCGATGACGCTGCCCGCGAACATCCAGCTGACGGACACACCGATCGCGGCGTCACTGAACATTCGGACGGTCTTGAGGTAAGTCGTCGCCCAACCGCTGAAGGCCTGATAGGCGAAGAAATTGAAACCCGCGACCATCGTCAGCATGATTGTCTGACTACGGAAGCGCGGCGAAAACAGCTCACTAATAGGCAGTTTTCCCTTTGCTGTCGCGGTGGTGACGGCGCCGCCGAACGGGATCATCCGCCGGTCGTCCGGCACGGCGAAGGGAGCGAGAAAGGCAAGCACCACGGGAACAGCGCCAGCCCACAAGAGCAGGTGCCAGTCGAGCGAGCGCTCGAAAATGAACGTCGAAGCGGCGCCAAGGAGCGACACGGCGAGATAGGAGGAGCCCATGATCACCGATGCGACGCGGCCACGCACTTCCGAACTGAAGAGGCCAGCATAAATGCCGACGGTGATTGGATACATCGATCCTGTGAAATAGCCCAGAACGAAGCGTTGGGTGAGGATTTGCGGATAGCTGGTTACGATGGTTCCAAGCGCAAGGACCGTCCCGTAGCCTATCATTACCGCCATCAGTGCATTGCGGCGGCCAAACCGGTCGGCGAGTTGCCCGTTGATGACAGCCCCGACCAGCGCGCCGAGCGCCTGAACGCTGTAAAGCGATCCTGCTTCGGTCAGGCTTAGTTTGAGATCGCTCGCGATATAGGGGCGAAGCACGTCGACTGTGTTCCACGCCCAGGCGTAAAAGATATAAGCGACGGCCAGAAAGGCGAGAGCGACAAGCCGGCGCAGCAGTGACATGTCTTCGGCGCGCGGAAAGGCGCTGTCGTTGGATTCGGTCATTGTCGTCCTCTCGCCGGAGACCTTGCTGCTAATTGAGTTCGAATGCAATCGGTTTGTTCGGGATATTTTAAGGGGCTGCTGCAACAAAATAGCGATATATGAGGATTTTCCATAAGGAATGATCCTTGCGGAGGCTCGTTGTAGAAAACATCTTGTTTGAATTTTGCATTCGAAGTACAAAAATCTCGTCGGGGCCACTTCGAGTCCTTTCGAGACCTAGGGGGAATCATGAACTGCACAAATCGCACGCGTCTCTGGACGGCGGGTAGCCTTACCATCGCAGCCTTGCTGTCTGCGCTGCCGACCGCGGCGCAGGAAGTCGCGCCTGCATCTGCCACCGATGCCGCCGACGAAGGCGGGCTGACGGAAATCGTTGTCACCGCACAGAAGCGCGCGCAGAATTTGCAGGATGTCAGCGCGACCGTCCAAGCGCTTTCCGGCGACGATCTTGCGAAAAACGGGGTCAACGATGTTTCGCGCTTGGAGCAGCTCTCGCCAGGCCTCGTGTTCGCGAAAGGGGGGAACGATACCAAAATCGCGTTGCGCGGTGCCAATTCGAACAGCACCTTTGCGGACAACACCTCCATCGTCGGCTTCTTTGTCGACGGCGTCTTCAAGCCGCGTTCGTCGCAGCAATCGCGCGCGTTCTTCGACGTTCAGCGTCTGGAAGTTCTGCGCGGGCCGCAAGGCACGTTGTACGGTCGCAACACTCTAGGCGGCGCTATCAACATCTACACCAATGCGCCCGACACTTCAGAGCCCGGCCTCAGCGGCAGCATCGATACCCGCTACAGCCGCTTTAACGATCTTCGCAACGAACTGGTCGTTAATGCTGGCATCAGCGACAATTTCGCCGCCCGTTTCGCCCTGTTGACCAACAATAGCGACGGGTGGGTCAAGAATTTGATCGGACCGAACCTTGGCGTTGCCGACACTTTTTCGTTCCGCGCGTCGGCTCTATGGCGGGCGAGCGACGATGTCGATTTCACGTTGCGCTACACGCGCATTGCAGAGGACGGCAACCCCGCCGGCATGTTCGCGATTAACGGCGCATGTCGCACGACGGCAGCCAATGGCCTGACCGATCCATTCGGTGCGGTACTCGATTGCCAAAATCCTCGTCGTGGTTCGGGCGGAACGCCACGTTTCGACCTTGTTGACGGTACCGCCGGCCTTTCGAACAAGGATAAGCGAACCGTCATTCGCGATTATGTCCATGACGATCGCCTGCGTGAATCGAACGTCACGCTTGAGGGTAATTTCGATTTTGGCCCGGTGGCCCTGAAATCGATCAGTTCTTTCACCAATTACACATCGCTGCTGGGCAATGACTCGGATTACAGCTCGAACGCACACGGGCGCGAGTGGGTCGAGGAAAATAACAAGTCTTACACGCAGGAGGTCCAGCTGATCTCGCAGTGGGACGGCCCGCTCGAGCTGACGGCTGGCGGTTATGCCTCGTATGACAAGCTGCTTTTCTCGTACTCGTCGCTGCGGCATACCGTGGACAATCTTGCGGCGCGGCCGACGGCCACGTCGACCAACGGGGTGACCCTGCCGGTCCAGACCGGTACGCCACTGGTGTCGCTTGCAAATTCGATCAATTCCGCATCGAACAATACGCAGTTCATCAATAGTCGCTATCTTGGCGTGTTCGGTGAAGCCAAATTCTCCATTAGCGATGCCTTGCGGGTAATCGGCGGGATCCGGTACAACAATGAACGCAAGCACGCGATCAATGGCAATGCGGCTTATTTCGGCAGCCTGACCCCAAGCGTGGCGCCCACCGATCCGCGCACTGTCTTTCCATATAATCCTGCAACGGCAACGTCGAAAACGGATGTTACGGCAACATTTGAAAACGTCACTTGGCGTGCCGGTGCCGAGTTTGACATCAATCCCGACGTCATGCTTTACGCCACCGCCTCCACTGGCTTCCTTTCGGGCGTGATGAACCAGAATGGAACCGTCACGCAGCCGCAGAAATCGCGCTCCTACGAGCTTGGCATGAAGTCACGCTTCTGGGACCGTAAGGCGGAGCTCAACCTCTCGCTCTACGACGTGCGTTATTCCGACCTTGCGACCACCTTCCAGATCCCGAACCCGGCCAATGTCGGCTCGTTCATCACGCTGTCGTCGAACGGCGGCGTGTTGAAGGCTCGCGGCGCCGAAGTCTCGCTGGCCCTGCTTCCGGTTGAATCCTGGAAAATCTCGATTGGCGCATCCTATCTCGATGCGAAATACGCGCGGTTCGGCATAAATCTGCCCGGCGGTTTCCAGGTCATCAACGGTGCGGTTCCCGCCAGTCGCTTTATCGACCTGCGCGGCGAGCGCCCGCCCTATACGCCGGAATTCACTTTCTCGATCGCGACGGGATATGACTTCGACATCGGTGTCGGCACGCTGACGCCGCAGGTGCAGTTCCGCTACAGCGATTCCTATTTCGCACATGGCGGGCTGCCTTTCGATCTGTCCGGCTTCCAGCCGAGCTTCACGCAGACGGACCTTCGGCTGTCATTCCTATCGGCCGACGAACGCTGGATGGTCGATGTTTTCGCCGAAAACCTGGAAAATGAAATGCTCAACCAGCGCACCCAAACTGGTGGCGACGGCCTTCAGCAGGCGAACTGGGGGATGCCGCGCAACTATGGCGCACGCGTCAAGATCCGCTTCTAAGCGAAGCAGTCGACCGAAAGAAAAGGGGGGCTTTCGCCCCCCTTTTTATTTGGCCTGAAGGGGAGGGACCCCAACGTCAATAGGACTTGGGGCTCCCTGCGTTCTTATTGCGCGGCGCTTGCCAACTTGGCTGCGTTGGTACGTGCGCCGATAATCTGTGCGAGCACAGCGATCTCGTCAAACAAGCGCCATTCGCGTAAGATTTTGCCGTCCTTCATTTCGAAGTGGGTCGCACCAAGGATTTTGACCGGACTGCGCGTCGGTGGCCCGTAGAGCGGTACGCCCGAGTAGGTGCCATGGAGAACCCAGATAGCAGCTATCCGTTGGCCAAGCTCGGTCGATTGGCAGACAACAAGGTCGCGTACTTCGATTTTTCCGTCGGGAAACACCGCAAGAAGGTCGATAATTTGCTGCTGATAGGGATCAATTGCTTGCGCACGATGCAGACGTACCGTGTGGCAAACGACCTTCGGGTCGCAATAATCGACGACCCGGTCGAACCGGCGCCGATTCCACACCGTCTCGTACATATCGAGGATGGTCTGGCATGCGGAATCGAAACGCTCGGGCCGAACGCCCGAAACGCCTTCGCGCGCCGGATTGGGGTAGGAACCCGCGAAAGGGCCGGCGTCGTTAGCGATTGCCATGATCTCGCCGGTCACCGGCGATGCTTTGGCCAAATCCGCGGCCACCATCTCGGGATCAATACCGAGCGATTGCAGAACCGCATATTCGTCGCGCACCAGCCATTCCTCAACGACTTTGCCGTCTTGGACGAGGCAATGGGCGATCGTCCGTGACACCCAGTTTTTGCCGGTCGGTGGACCATAGGTCCAATATCCGAGGTTGGTACCTGTCTTCAGCACGCGGTGTGAACTGATGAAGCCCATCGGTCCGCGCTGTTCCCAGACGACGTCTTCGCCTGATCCGCCGCCGCCATTCGGAAACGCGCTCATCTTCTGGACGCTGTTCAGGATCACATGCTCGAAGTCATAGGTCTCGCCATAGGCGGTGTGCACCTTGATATCGTCAGCATAATGTTCGCCGAGCCGTCCGAGGCCCTTTTCGATCCAAATCTGGTCGGTCCAAGACAGGATATAATCGCGAGGGTCACGAAATGGCGCATAGGCGGCGGGCTCGAGGTCGGCGAGTGGGTCAAAGTCTGGCATCATGCATCCTCATTTGTTGCATTCGAATGCTAAACCTTCGCCCTATCGAATTCAAGTGCTGGCGAGTCGTGCGGACGCGCCGCGCACCAGTTCGCCAGAAAAGACTCGCTTCTCGGTGATAAGCTGCGGGTCGTCGATGCGCGCCATCAGCATATCGATTGCGGCATCGACCATCAGATTTGTCGGCTGCCGGATCGTGACGAGATCATAGCTCGCCCACTGGCCAGCCGCAGAGCCGTCAAAGCCCACGATCGAGATATCCGCGGGAACCTGAAGGCCGAGTCCATGACGAGCCTCGTCGATGCAGCCGATAGCAAGCATGTCATTGGCACAGATAATGGCGTCGGGCCGGTTTGCGCTGGCCGCAAGTTTGCGCATGGCTTCGCGCCCGCCCTGATAGGTGAAATCGGCAACGACGATCTCGACGGGTTTGACGCCGACGTTGGCCATCCGTTCTGCGGCGCTCGACACCCGCTGACGGCTGACGGGGGAATCCTCGGGGCCGGAGACGATAGCGATACGGTTGTGGCCTGCGGCACAAAGCTCATCGACCAGCCAGCGCTCACCTTCCGACTGGTCGCAGGAGACGCTGTTCACGGCGACTTCGTCATAGACGCGGTTGACGAAGACGACAGGAATTTCGCGTTGCGACAGCATTTCGACATGCCGGGGAGGCAGGGTCACGGCGGCGACAACGCCAGCGACGCGATACTGCCAGAGCTGGTCGATCACATGATCGGCATCGCTCTCATGATCAAGCGTGAACAGGAGCGTGTTGAGCCCACGCGCGCTCAGCGCCTGACCGAGTACCGAGGTGAATTCCGGGTTGAAGCCAAGATTGGCCACAACCACCGCGACCAGGCTCGACCGACGGGTGATGAGACTGCGCGCGATCGCGTTAGGTTGATACCCTAGCTTGTTGACTGCCTTGAGTATCTTGGCGCGGGTACGGGCCGACACGCTGGCGCCGGGCGTGAAATATCGCGACACCGCCGATTGCGACACGCCTGCTTCGCGCGCCACGTCATAGGATGTGACCGGCTTGCTCTTGTCCGCGCCTTCGCTGGCTGTCTGTGCCGATTTTCGCGCCATAATCCCGGATCCGTCATGAAGTTGCCGCCAGCTGGAGCAGGCTTGCGGTCCTTATCTCTCCCGCGCCGCGAAGCAAAACAGGAATTGCCGCGACAGCATATTGTGTGCATTCGAATGCAGTGTTAAAGCACGATTAGGTCGTACGGTTTGAGCGGTCGCTAGCGGGGATGAAGATAAACCATGATTGCGAAGAGTAATGTCGTTGTGAGCGCCGAGAGTCGGCTCATCAGATATGAGGATCTGGTGCCTTGCCAGCTCGCTTTCATCGATTGCAAATTGCCCGGGTCTGACCGCAAGTTGAACTACTCGATCATCGGGCCTGGCGTCACGCAGTCCGCCGATCAAGTCGTTAATCTCGCCGAACCCCACGGTTTTGCGCTCGGCGTGGCAGCGATGCCGCACGGGGTCACCAACAATCTTCACATGCATTATACCGCTGAGGTCTTTATGATCTATCGCGGCGAGTGGACGTTTCGCTGGGGTCCCGACGGCAAGGACGGCGAAGTCGTCGGACGCGCCGGCGATACATTGTCGATCCCGACCTGGATTTTTCGTGGCTTCACCAACACGGGCCCCGATGACAGCTGGATATTCACGCTCCTTGGGCAGGATGAGTCGGGCGGGGTGGTCTGGCATCCCAGCATCCTGGAAAATGCCGCCGAACACGGCCTCTATCTCACGCGCGACAATATGATGGTCGATACCGCGAGCGGAGCGCCCAAACCCGCGGACGATCATTTGATTACTCCGCTGACCGATGCTGATATCGCGGCAATGCGGTCCTATACCCCCGAACAGATGCGCGCGCGCATGGTCACGACCGACGAACTCATTTGGTCGCACGCCGCCACGCTGGACCATGTTGTCCCGGGGCATGGCTGCGAAATCGCGCCCGTCATCGGCAACGGGATGTCCGAAGACCGGAATGCGGACGCCAAAATCCGCAATCCGCACGGGTTCGGCCTCGAATATATGCGGATCGAGCCGGGGCAGCAGGTCGGCCCGTTCCGCATTTCACAAAAGCAGGTTCTAATTGTGCGGGAAGGCAGCCTCGAAGTCGTGCTGGGCCGGCAGGACCATGAAACCAGCGCGCGAGCCGAGCCCTGGTCGACCTTTTCGGTCCCGGGAGACTGCTGGAGGACCTATCGATCGGTCGGCGACAAGCCCGTGCTTATGAGTGTTACGACCGCCGGCGATGCGCGTGCAATCATCGAATGGGATCCTGACCTCGTCGTTCTGGCTTCCGCCAAGAACCTCGGTCGCGATCCCAACGGTTATCTCGCACCCGCGAACTTGCTGCCGGAGTATTGAACGATGCGTGCGAACAAGCTGCGCCAACTCAAGGCGGAGGGTCAGCCGATCGTCAATGCCTGGCTATCAATCGGCTCGGCCTACGCAGCGGAAGCGATAGCGCATCAGGGTTACGACGCTGCGACCGTTGACTGCCAGCATGGGATGATCGGGTTTGAAACCGCAATTCTCATGCTGCAAGCGATTTCAAGCACGGAGGCCATTCCGCTGGTCCGCCCTTCGGGGCTCGTACCGTCTGAGATCATGCGGCTTCTCGATGCGGGCGCGTATGGTGTAATCTGCCCGATGATTTCGACCGCGGACGACGCGGCCCAGCTCGTTGCGGCCTGCCGTTATCCGCCGGACGGATCCCGGTCCTTCGGCCCCGCCCGCGGTCTGTTGTACGGCGGGGCCGATTATCTCGACGGCGCCAATCGCGAACTGCTAGTGCTGGGGATGATCGAGACGCGCGAGGGGCTCGACAATCTCGAGGAAATTCTCGCGGTTCCGGGTCTCGACGGAATCTACGTCGGGCCGAACGATCTGTCGCTGGCGCTTGGCCATCGCCCGGAAAACGAAAGCAGCGTTCCCGAAGTTGCCAACGCAATCGAACTGGTACGCCGCCGCACGGCCGAAACAGGCAAGATCGCAGGGATTTTCTGCTCCAACGGTACGGCGGCCGCAATGCGTGTCGCGCAGGGTTTCGATCTGGTCACGCCGGGCAACGACGCCGCCCTGCTGCGCGGAGCCATGCGCGAGGCCGTCAATGCCAGCCGGGCATGACCGGGGTCGTGCGCCCGCTGCTATGTTTGGGCGGGACGCTGTGCGACTCGCGTGTTTTTGCGCCGCTTCTGGCTCGCCTAAACCGCCCGGCTATCTTCTGGTCACACAACGATCATGATCGCGTCTCAGCTGCGGCGACTGCCTTGTTACAAGCGGCGCCCGACGAATTTGTTGTGCTCGGTTTCTCGCTTGGCGGATTCGTGGCGCTGGATGCACTTCGCATGGCGCCCGACCGGGTGGCTGGCGTTATCCTGCTCTCCGGCAACGCCTTCCCCGACGACCCGGCCAATGCAGATGTTCGCCGGGCGGAGGTTGCAGCCGGCCGCCGTGAAGGGCTGCGCGATTGGATGAAGGGTCGCGGGGCGGCTCTCGTGTCGCCGTCCTGTCCGTCGCCGAATGACCTCGTGGACCTTATCGCCGACATGGCCGAAGCGGTGGGACACGACGTGCATGACCGGCAGGCGGAGTTAAACATCCATCGCCCCGATCTGCGCGCCGTGGTCAACGCATCCGGGCGACCGCTCCTCGCACTTGCCGGGACCGACGATCGTGCCTGCCCGCGCGAACGCTATCTCGATCTGCAGCACGCCTCGAACGCCACGCTCAAGATGATCGCAGACGCCGGGCACTTTCTGCCGCTGGAAGCGCCCACAGCCTGTGTCGGCGCGATCGAGACTTTTCTGAAAGAGCATGATCTATGATTCTGGGTTGTATCGCCGATGATTTCACGGGAGCGGGCGACTTGGCGAGCATCCTGACAGGTCAGGGGATGCGCACGAGCCTGCTAACCTCCATCGCCGATATCGAAGGCGCGCAGGGCGACGCGGGTGTCGTTGCACTCAAGACCCGGTCGATCGCGCCCGCCGACGCGGTGCAGCAATCGATCGCGGCGCTCCGCGCGCTACGCGGCGTGGGATGCGAGCAGTTCTACTTCAAATATTGCTCGACCTTCGACTCGACCAAGGATGGTAATATCGGTCCAGTTGCAGAAGCGCTGCTTCGCGAGATCGGCGCCACGAAAGCTATCGTTTGCCCGGCCTTTCCGGCGAACGGCCGGACCGTATATCAGGGGCATCTCTTCGTCGGGGATACGCTCCTTCACGAATCGAGCATGCGCAACCATCCGATCACGCCGATGATTGATAGCGACATCCGCCGCTGGCTTGGCCATCAATCCAGAGGCGCGGTTTCTCATATTCCCCACCCGATCGTAACTAAGGGAACCGAACCCATTGCGCAGGCGCTTGCCGCTGCGCCTGACGGGCTCATCGTTTGCGATGCGGTTGCAGATGACGATCTTCGCGCGATCGGCCGTGCGGCCAGGAATATGCCGTTGATCACGGGGGGGTCGGCGCTTGCGATCGGGCTACCCGAAAATTTCCGTGAGGCCGGGCGGATAGCGAGCGGAAAAGCGGCTTTCGAAGCCCGGCCCGGACCAGCGCTGGTGCTGGCCGGTAGCTGTTCGGCCGCGACAAATGCGCAGGTGGCGCGATATAGACAAGCCAACCCCGCCTTTGCGATTGATGGGGCCGCCCTGCTGGCGGGCTATCCCATTCTCGAATATGCTGATGCCTTCGCGCGCGAGTATCAGGAGCACGCCCCCTTGATCTATTCGACCATCACACCTGATGCCGTGGCAAACAGTCGCGCCCAAGCCGACTTTGGGGCCGCTTCGGTAGCGATCGAGGAGCTGATGGCCGGGCTTGCATTGCGCGCGAGGGAACGGGGCGTGACCCGACTGGTGGTCGCGGGCGGCGAAACGTCCGGCGCAGTTATCGAAGCATTAAGCTTGGGCGTGATGGCCGTCGGCCCCGATGTAGCTCCGGGCGTTCCGCTGTTGTCTGCCGGCGGCGTCGGCTTTGCCTTGAAGTCGGGCAATTTCGGTGACGAGGACTTTTTCGAAAAAGCGCTGAAGATGATGGGGGAAAATGCGTGAGCCTAGTACGCGCCCGCGAAGAAATCTGCCATCTTGGCCGCTCGCTTTTCGATCGGGGGTATACGCACGGAACCTCGGGCAACATCAGTGTCCTTCTCGACGATGGTCGGATGCTCGTTACGCCGACGAACTCCTCCCTTGGCAGCCTGGATCCGGCGGCGCTCACACTGCTTGATCCCGATGGCCGGATATTGGAGGGCCTTGCGCCGACAAAGGAACTGCCACTGCACGGCGCGATGTACCGATCGCGCGGTGCCGCGCGTGCCATCGTGCACCTGCATTCAACCCACTCGGTTGCTGCCTCAATGTTGCCCGGTCTCGATCCGGCTGACGTATTTCCGCCGCTGACGGCCTATTATCTGATGAAGGTCGGGCGGACCGTATTGCTCCCCTATTTTCGACCGGGTGACCCTCGCGTGGCCGAAGCAATCGACAAACTGCAGGGGGCATATTCTTCGATTCTATTGGCGAACCATGGACCTGTTGTCTCGGGCCTCTCGCTGGCCGAGGCAACGGCGGCTATCGAAGAGCTTGAGCAGACGGCAAAGCTCTATTTGCTCGTCGGGCATCGGGGAGCGCAATTGCTGAATTGCGAAGAAACTGAAGCACTTCGGTGTAACTAACTGATAGATGAAAGCTGGCGGGCTGTGTCCCAAAACAGTGGTCTCGGAGATCGGTAGCCTGACGCTCGGGATCGCCACGCGGCGTTGCCAAGACCCCTGCGGGTGGCTTGCACGAATGCCGTGAGCCGCTAGGCCGAACGTCGGCTAAACCGCTTTCGAATGCGGAAGCGGACGGTCCGCTACCGTTGAGGGTTTCGGACGCCGCGAGGCGTCGGAAAGTCTTCGGTGCCCGAACCGCGGTGGTCATGGTCTGAGCTATGGGGAAAGCTGTTTTGCGCAGGTCGTGGTGCTGGACGATGCCGCCGCCGGGCACGATCATGTGGATGTGCGGATGATGGGTCAGCGCCGAGCCCCATGTGTGAAGCACCGCGGTGATGCCGATCCGGGCGCCGAGGTGCCTGGGGTCGGCGGCAATCGTGAGCATTGTATCGGCCGCGGCCTTGAACAGCAGGTCATAGACCAGCGCCTTGTTGTGGAAGGCGATCGCGGCGATCTCGGCAGGCAGGGTGAACACGACGTGGAAGTAGCCGACCGGGAGGAGGTCGGCCTCGCGCGCTTCGAGCCAGGTGCGGGCGGCGGCGCCCTGGCACCTTGGGCAGTGTCGGTTGCGGCAGCTGTTGTAGGCGATCCGCCAATGCCCGCAGTCGGTGCAGGCCTCGACATGACCGCCGAGCGCGGCGGTGCGGCAATGCTCGATCGCCGACATGATCTTGAGCTGGTGCAGGCTCAGATGCCCGGCATGCGCGGTGCGATACGCGGGTTCAGCAGCACGGAAGATGTCGGCGACCTCGAGTGAGGCGCGCATCGGCCTCAGCCGTCGGGCGCCTCTTCGCTCGGCGATGCGAGCGCGAGCCTGTCGAGCGGGCTGATGATCGACCGCACCGTCTTGGTCGCAACCTGGGTATAGAAGGCGGTGGTGTTGAGCTTGGCATGGCCGAGCAGCGCCTGGATGACGCGGATATCGACACCGTCTTCGAGCAGGTGGGTGGCAAAGCTGTGGCGGAGCGTATGCGGTCCGACGCGCTTGTCGATATCGGCGGCCTCCGCGGCCTCGACAACGACGCGGTAGAGCTGGCGTGTGCTGATCGGCGTTGCGGCGCTCTGTCCGGGGAAGAGCCAGCCATCGGGAAGGAGGATGCCCTGTTGCCGTCCGGCGCGCCACCAGTCGCGCAGCAACAGGAGCAGGCCTTCGGGCAGCATGGCGTTGCGGTAGCGCCCGCCTTTGCCGCGCTCGATCCGCAGCAGCATGCGCTTGCTGTCGATATCGGTGACTTTTAGCGCCGACACCTCGGCGACGCGCAATCCCGCGCCATAGGCGACCGACAGCGCCGCCTGGTGCTTGAGCGAGCGGGTCGCATCGAGCAGCCGCTGCACCTCGGCCATCGTCAGCACGACGGGGATCTTGCGAACCTGCCTGGTGCGGACGAGCTTGCGCGCGAGGTCCGGACGGTCGAGCGTGTGCGTGAAGAAGAACCTCAGCGCGCCGACGATGCTGTTCATGGTCGGCGCCGGGACGCCCGCCTGTTGCTGCTCGATCTGGAACTGCCGGATATCCTCGGCGCTCGCGGTATGCGGCGAGCGCCCGAGCCAGGTCGCGAACCGCCCGACGTCGCGCAGATAGTTGCGCTGCGTCTCCTTCGAGAAGCGGCGCATGGTCATATCGTCGATCAGGCGCTGGCGTAGCGGGCTGATCGGGCCAATCTGGATAAGCTCGTTCATCGTTCGACTCCTCAGTTGAAGGAGTCGAGAGGGTCTGCCTGCGGCAGCCGACGTTCAATCAGGCGCGGCGCTCGCTCGGCCCCTTTACATTGAGGCTAGCGCCAATCCGCGCAGCGGTTCGTGCAACGGCCAGCTTTTCACTCCTCGCGGATAAATTCGACATGGAAGCGAACTGATCCGACGGGCGCGACGCAATGAATGATTGTGGGCTCGACAAGGCCTGCGTCACCGCCGGCGGACAGGATCGATACCCGATGCGGCCGGCGCGGGTCGCTCACTATATAGCGAAGTAAACCTTCCTCGACGCGGATCAGGCCCCAAGTGCCGACTTTTGTCGAATGGGCCCCGAGCAGACCCGCGGGAATGGTCGCTTCGGTAAAGCTCGGAGTGCGTTTATAGGGCTTGGCCCCTGGCGGCAGTTTCGTGGTCATGACGCCGCCGATCGCTCGTGGTGAAATTGGACCCCGAGTTGTAGGCTTTCGGCGATGCGACCTGCCTTCACTTGGAGCTTTGCAGCGATATCGGGGGCGAGGAGCTCGTCGGTTGTGCGCCGCCAGATACTGAGCCAGCGTTCGAAATTCTGCGATGTCATGTGCTCCGCGTGCCGGACGTGCGCGACCATCGGCTGTCCCTTGTAGCGCCCGCTCGTGAACATGATCGAATGCCAGAAATCCCGAAGCTTGCGAAGATGGTCGGGCCAGTCCGCGATGGCACCGTCGAAAATCGGGCCCAGGACCGCATCGGCGCGCACCCGGCTATAGAATTCCGGAATGAGGTGATTAATATCCTGTTCCGAGAGCTTTTCATCCGGCATCAAACTTCTCCTACGCGGCAGCGGAATTTTCATAAGCCTGCGCTTCCGCCGCTATGAGAATGTCCGCGAGCATCCAATAGGCTTCGCCCCACGCCGCCAGGACTTCGTCGGTCGCCACCTCTTCACCCAGCACCTCCCGGATAGCGGGGAGAAGCGCCTCGGCAACATGGGGATAATGATCCGGTTTGACCCCGGTTTCGAGGTGACGCGCCACCATGCGCGAGACTGCGGGACCAAGGTTGGGCAGCTTGTCAATGTTGCGCGCATAAGCGAGGATCGCGCCGGCCAGCCGCTTGGGCTGCTCGCCGCTGTGCTGGGCGGCGCGATCGAACATCGCTTCGATACCGCGGTTTTGGAACAGGCGGGCGTACATCGCCGTCGTGATTGCAAGCGCGTGTATTTCGAGCGCCGGGGCCGTCGATTTGACGATGACCATGGCTTCGGCGGATGCGGTGCGCATCGTGAAATCCTTTTTTGAGAGACGCGGGAGCGGCCGGTCAGGCAATTTGTCGGTCCGCGAATATATCGGTCAGGGCTTCCGTGAGTTCGTCACCGGTCAGCGGTTTGTCGATCAGTCGGCAACCAAGCGCGGCCGCTGATGCCCGCAAGGCGCGGTCGGGATGGGTCACGAGCAGGAGGGCCGGCGACAGGTTTCCCAACGCCCGCTGGCTTGCGAGCCAGGCGAGGCCGTCGCCCTGGAAGTCCTGGTCGATTATGAGGCAAGCCTCGCTTGCGGGTTCCTTGGCCTCCTGCGAGAGCGTGAAGCCGTCGAGCGTCAGCGCGAACCGGAGCGAGGAGAGAAGGGCAGGATCGCTCCCGAAGAGTGCGATGGTGCGATCCATGATCCTTCTCCTTCCTCCGCGAGCCGTCAGGCGGCCGTCTTCCAATGCGGCTCGAGCGTGATGTGCGGCGGGCATTCGGCGACGGGACCGACGGGCAAGCCGGCGAGTTCGTTAGCGAAGCCATGGTTCACGTCGCGGTGGTGCGCTTCGTCCGCCCGCACGACCAGAACGACATCGCGCAAGGTCGCATTGACCGGCAGTCCCCAATAATCGCGCGCGATTTTCGGCGCCGGCACATTCATGCTGCGGCCTTCGTCGATCTCGGCGAGATAATGCGTATAGCTGATCACCGCCTCTTCCTCGAAATAGCCGACGACGCGGTGTGCGGTCTTCGAGCTGACGAGATACAGCGCGAAGAAGCACAGATAAAATACCCACTGGACGCCGATAATCACGGCCCGTTCGAAGAGCGTCGGCTTCGAAATCTCGATAAAGGTCATCAGGTGCATGCGCTCATTCTCGGCTTCGTCCATGAGCGTCTTGATCCAGCCCCTGTCGTCGCACATGCGCCGGAGGCAAGCGAGATGGTTGATTGTCGCGCCGACCATTCCCGGGACGGCCGCCACCGTCTCCAGCACCACTGCGCGATGCCCATAGCGTTCGGCAAAGAAGGTATCGGCGCACCACCTCAGAACTTTGGTGAAGCCGTAAGCGACCCGATCGGATACGCCCTTGGGGTTGTGATGGACGCTGAGATCGATGAAAGGTGCGGTCATGGGAACTTCTCCGTTCCGGCGGCAGGGGTTACGGATGCCGTCGTTGGATCGGGAATAGGCTGGTTGCTGGAGCGCTGAAATTTGGATGATGTCCCTACCGCAACTCCCCTAGGGGATTTAACGGAGGTACCTCGCGCGAGCTTTGCGAGCCGCTTTCTGCCGCGTATCCCGGTGGCTGCCGCCTTCGGGATTGCGATGCTGGCGATTGCGGCTGGCGCCGGCATCCGGCTATTGTTCGCCGACGATCTTGGCCAGCGTGCGACGTTCATCTTCTTCGTGCCCGGCGTCGTCCTCGCTGGCGCCTTGTCGGGCTGGCGGGCCGGGGTGCTGGCGGCGCTCGCGGGCGCCGTCGCGGGGCTGTTGTGTGACAGCCGCATCGGCCCTGTCGAGAGCGGCAGCTGGATCGCGGCATCGGCCTTTCTTGTGATCTCCCTTGCAATTGCGGTTGGTGGCGAATGGTTTCAGCACGCACGGGTGGAGACCGAGGCCGCTGCCGCTAGCCTCGCCGGTCGTGAGGCGCATCTGCGCTCGATCCTCGAAACCGTACCCGACGCGATGGTCGTCATCGACGAAGGCGGAACGGTTCGGGACTTCAGTCCGGCCGCCACACGCATGTTCGGCTGGCAGGCGCATGAAGCGATCGGACGCAACGTCCGCATGCTCATGCCCGAGCCCTACCGCACCGCGCACGATGATTATCTCGACCGATATTACCGGACAGGCGAACGGCGTATCATCGGCAAGGGTCGCGTCGTCGTCGGCGAACGCCGCGACGGCTCGACCTTCCCAATCGAATTATCGGTCGGCGAGATGCGCGCGGGCGGCGAACGTTTCTTTACCGGCTTCATTCGCGATCTCACCGAGCGGCAGCAGGCAGAGACGCGCCTGCAGGAACTGCAGAACGAGCTGGTTCATGTCTCGCGCCTGACCAGCCTCGGCGAAATGGCCTCGGCGCTCGCCCACGAGATCAATCAGCCCCTCTCGGCGATCGCAAACTATCTGAAAGGCAGCCGGATGTTATTGGCACGCGACGAAGTGCCGCACGACCGCCTCGGCGATGCGGTTGATCGGGCGGCGAGCGAGGCGCTTCGCGCGGGCGATATCATTCGGCGCTTGCGCGATTTCGTAGCGCGCGGCGAAACCGAACGCGCCGTTGAAAGCCTGCCCAAGCTCGTCGAGGAGGCGAGCGCGCTCGCGCTCGTCGGCGCGCGCGAGCATGACATTCATGTGAGATTCGCCTTCGATCCCGTCATCGACCGGGTCCTCGTCGACAAGGTTCAGATTCAGCAGGTGGTGCTCAATCTGGTCCGCAACGCCGTTGATGCTCTGGCCGGATCGCTGCCCGGGACGCGCGAGCTCACCATCTCAATTGATCCGGATGCCGACATGGCGCGGGTCAGTGTGACCGATAATGGGCCAGGCATTGCCCCGGAAATCGCAAGCCAGTTGTTTCAGCCCTTCGTGACGACAAAACGCACAGGCATGGGCGTAGGCTTGTCGATTTCCCGGACCATTGTGGAAGCCCATGGGGGAAAAATCGGGGTCGAGTCCGAAGACGGTCGGGGTTCGAAATTTCATTTCACATTGCCGGCCGCCAGCGAGGAGGAGTTTTTGGATGGCGAGTGATCCAATCGTCTATGTGATCGATGACGACGACGCGGCGCGGCATTCGCTGAAGTTTCTGCTCGACTGCGCCGGCATTCGCGTTCGCGGTTTCGCGTCGGCCGACGCCTTCCTGACGGCGTCGCCGGCGCTTGACGGCGCCTGTATTGTGACCGACGTACGTATGCCCGGCACGAACGGGATGGAACTCGTCGAGAAAATCAGAGCGCAGGGGGGTACGGCTCCCGTCATCGTCATCACCGGCCACGCTGACGTTCCGCTCGCGATTCAGGCGATGAAGGCCGGCGTCGCCGAGTTCATCGAAAAACCGTTCGACGATGAGGCGATGCTTGGTGCGATCCGTCAGGCGCTGGCTCATCAGGCGGGGAGCGAAGCCGCGCGTGCTGAGACGAAAGCGATCGGCGAACGACTGGCGACCTTATCAGCTCGAGAGCGCGAGGTCGTCGACAGGCTGGTCGCCGGAAAAGCGAACAAAGCGATCGCCTTCGATCTCTCAATCAGCGCGCGTACCGTTGAAGTATACCGCGCTAATGCGATGATGAAGATGCAGGCGAGAACATTGTCCGATCTCGTGCGTATGGCCACCATAGTCCAGATGAGTGGTTCTGACTGAACAAGACGACGTGCGGGCGATCTTTTGCTCTGTTCGTGAGGGGGGAAAGCGTCAGCCAGCCCGAGTGCTACTTTTTGGATCCTTAGCACCGAACCGGACTGACCTCTTTAGGCTAATCGTCGGCACGGGCTTTTCGTTGACGCGGGGGTCGTCGTTGACCTGCCACGGCCTTGCTCTGAACTTGCGCTGCCCGAGACAGACCGGAACGACCTTGCTATATGCCTTGCATGACCTCGAACCTTACCGGCAAGCCGGCCGAAATCGCGATCGATTTCGGGACCGCGAATTTGCGTATGATCCGCCGCGACGACGGCGTCATTTTTGACGAGCCCTCGCTGTGCTGCCTCGCGGGAATGCGCGATCAGCCCCGATTTGTCGCTGCCGGTGCGCCGGTGTCTGCAATGACCGACAGGACACCGGGTGGAATGCGCGTGCGGCGCCCGCTGAGGCGAGGGGTTCTCCAGGATATCGGGGCGGCCACCCATTTGCTTCGCTATGCCGCTTCGCAAGTGGTCAAACGCCGATCCTTCCGAACCCCGCGCGTCATGATCGGATTACCCGCCGACGTCACGCAAGCCGAGCGTAATGCAATGCTGACCGCCGCGCGGGACGCAGCGCTTAACCCGGTGTGCTTCGTGCCGGAGCCGCTTGCGGCGGCGATCGGCGCGAACCTTAAGATCGATGCTCCGCAAGGAACCTTGATCGTCGAGTGCGGCGCCGGCACGACCGAGGTCGCCCTTTTGTCGCTGGGAGGGATCTGTCTCACACGCTCGCTACGCGGTGGCGGCGCCGAACTCGACGCTGCGATCATCGATTATCTTCATTCCCGGCATAAGCTGCTCATCGGCCGCAGCAGCGCCGAGCGCGTAAAATATGCGCTCGGCGAAGACCGTACGCGCGGCACTGCCGGAGCGATCGAAGTCAAGGGAAGGAGCCTCGTGTCGGGGTTGCCGGCTGCGATCCGGATCGCGCCGATCGAGTTCGCCGATGTGATTGAGAGACATGCCCAGCACATCGTCGATCTCATCCTCGAACTGCTCGCCCAGACGCCGCCCGAGTTGAGCAAGGATATTCACGGCCAGGGTATTCTGCTGACCGGCGGCGGCGCAGCAACGCCCGCGCTTCGGGAGAAGATTGAGGCCGGGACCGGTCTTCACGTGGCAATCGCGGAAGATTCCGGCCTGTGCGTCGCCCGGGGCCTGTTCAGCCTTCTTCAAGGCGGAGCCTCGGCGAACTAAATGTCGGCGCGGCGCCCAGTTCCCGCTGGAGGGATAAGCCCGTCTCCCTATCGGCGGCCGCGCCGGCGAACGAAGAAATAGCCCAGAACAACCGCGCTGTTCCAGCCAAGGAACCAGATGTGTGTGGCGCTGGGGAGGCGGGCGAACAGGTAGAAGCAGCCCGCGATGGCAACGGGACCCACCAGCCAGGCGGCAGGCGCCCGGTAGCCGCGTAGGGCGAGCGGTGCGCGGCGCCGCCTGACGAGCATTCCAAGCGCGACGGTGCTGAAGGCAAGCAGCGTGCCCGCATTGGCAAGCGCGACGATGTCGCCGAGCGGCAGCAGCGCCGCGATCATCGATACGACCAGTGTCGTGACCAGCGTGGTCCGGACGGGCACACCGGCGCGCGAAACCTTCGCGAGGCGCCGCGGCAAAAGCCCGTCGCGAGCCATGGCAAAGACGACGCGGGTTTGTCCGTAGAAGAAAGCGAGGATCACCGTCGGCAGGGCGATAACGGCCGATATCGCCAGGAAACGTGCAGCATCTGACTGGCCGAGTTCGCGCAGGATCAGCGCGAGCGGCTCGGGGCTGTTGGCGAACCGGGCGAACGGCAGCGCGCCGAGCGCCGCGACCGCAATTACGATATAGATGAGGATGCAGGCAAGCATCGAGCCCAGAATTCCGATTGCGAGGTCGCGCCGCGGGTTACGTGTCTCTTCCGCGGCGCTCGCCACGGCATCAAATCCATAAAAGGCCGAGAAGATGATGGCGGCGGCAGCCATGATACCGCGTTCGGCGCCGTCAGCGCCGGCGGCCTTAGTAAATCCGTAGGGATTGAACGGCGTGAGATTCGCGAGGTCGAATGCGGGCAGCGCGGCCCAGACAAACAGTCCGAGCGCCGCGATCTTGAGAGCGACGAGCGCCGCGCTGACGAAGGCGCTCCGCCGCGTGCCAAGCAGCAGCAACATGGTCACGACCATGACGATGAAAATAGCGGGGAGGTTCACGAGGCCGCCCTCGACCGGCCCGGCCATCAGCATGGCCGGAACACCGAGCCATTCACGAAGAAGGGGCGCCGCATAGCCTGACCAGCCGACCGCGACCGCACCCACCACGAGGCAATATTCCAGTAGCAGGCACCAGCCGATCGTCCAGGCCGCAAAATCACCGAAGACCACGCGGCCAAAGGCGTAGGCGCCGGCGGTTGCCGGAATCATCGTCGCCATTTCTGCATAAGCGAGCGCCGCGCAGGTGCAGACAAGGCCCGCGATGAGGAAGGCGATGAGAACGGCGGGTCCCGCCTTGTCCGCGCCCACGCCGATCAAGGTCAATATGCCGGTGCCTACGATGGCCCCGATCCCCAGCGCAACCAAGTGCGGCCATCCGAGCGTCCGGGCCAGATGGTCGTTAGCGGCCACGAGATCGCTCGTCCGGGTCGAGGCCCCGGTCAATAACGATGTCATGCGCCCGATTGACCGAGGCATAATCGCTCGGCGCGGCATAGGATTAGGTGACGATCAGGATTGAGACTGCGATGATAAGCGGAAGGCCGAGCACAAAGAGTAGCGTGATGATGGCTTCCCAGATGGACTCACTGCTTGTCATGATAGGTTTCCTTCTGCGTCGGGCCCGCTGCCGGATCGCACAACGATCATAGTCGGACACGCGCCGCAGGTGGCGCCGGAGTCCTTGACGCGGACCGCAGTTTCTGCGGTGCTGAGGAACCATGGCCAACGATCATTCACTCGACCGCATCGACCGCAAGATTCTCCGGCATCTTCAGGATGAAGCGCGACTCACCAACCAGGCGCTCGCCGACCGCATCGCCCTGTCGCCGAGCGCCTGCCTCGCGCGCGTGCGCCGCCTTGAGGATCTTGGCATCATTCAGGGCTATCACGCGCGTCTTGACCCATTTAGCGTTGACGTGGGCCTTGTCCTTTTCGTCGAGATCAGTCTTGAGGGACGCGCCCCCGACGAACAGGCGCGCTTCCAAAAATCGCTTTCGGCGATACCGGAAATCGTTGAGGCCTCCCACGTGAGCGGCCGTATCGACTATCTCCTGAAGGTGGTCGTCCGCGATATGCAGCATTGGACCGAACTTCGCGAAGCGCTGGTCGGCGGTAATTACGCGGTGGGGAGCGTGACGACCCATGTTCTCATGGACAAGCCCAAGGTGTTCACGAGCTATCCGGTGGCCGAGCAGAGTCCCGATCGGTAGCAGGCCGGCTTATGGCAACCAATTGCACGCCGGCGGGTATTCCTGCGATGACCATTACCCACCATCGCGGCGCATCGCCGGTCGCCCTGATTGCCGTCATTGCGTGCGCCTGTTTACAGATCCTGACGCCGCTGCTCCCCGACCTTGGCATAGGGCGACCAATAGGGTCCCAGTCCAACGCGGTAAGGACGCTGCTGACGCCCGCAGGGTGGGCTTTCTCGATATGGGGGCCGCTCCACGCAGGTTCGATCGCGTTCGCGTTGTTCCAGCTTCTGCCGGCGCAGCGCAGGAATGCCCTGCTTGCGACTCTGAGATGGCCGGCAGCCGGGGCGTTTCTCGGTAACGCGCTATGGGCTGCCTATACGCAGATATTCGGGTTGAGCGCCGTTTCGGCCGTCATCATCCTGTGGACGCTGACCTGCCTGCTGGTCATCTATCGCCGAATTTCATCATGGGATGCAGAACGCTCGGTAGCTGAAACATGGTTCGTCGTCGTCCCGCTCACCGCGCTTGCTGCGTGGCTGACCGCCGCATCGATCGTGAATATCAGCGCGAGTATGCGCTTTCACGGTATTGAGGCCAGCGCCGCCGCCGCTCCCCTGATCGGCGCGGCGGTTCTTCTCCTTGGCGGCGCGATCGCGGCGTTTGCGGTCACCCGCGGCAACGGGAATCTCGCTTACGCTTTCACATTTCTTTGGGCTCTGGCCGCCATTTACGCTGCCGGCGGTCAGGTGGCGGCACCGATCGCAATAGCAGCAGCCCTCGCCGCGATGCTGGTCGTGGCAGGCATATTTGCCGGACGCCGCGGTGCTGTGAGGCACGCCAATAGCTGATCAGGTCTCGCGCACGATCATCATATCCCCCTCCAGTGCGTCGAGAAGCTTCCGGTGGGTGCTGCCGATCAAGGCGTCGAAAAGCGCGCCATGCCCGTTGCTGCCCACAACGATGAGGTCGATGCAATGATCCTCGACATAATCGGGGAGGAGCGCTTCGGACGATCCGAACCGGGCGACCGTCTTGACCTTCGTTTTGAGAGGGTCTTGCTGGAAACCGCCATTTTGCAGAAGCTGGTCCAGCTGCGCTTCCTTTTCTCCTGTCTCGCCTGAGAAATTGCGATCATCGAGCAGGCTGGAGTAAGGATAATCGAAGGCATGAAAGAGGGTAAGCGCGGCCGCGGGAAAAAGCGCCGCTGCCACGCGAAAGGCCTCCAGCGAATCCTCTGAAGCGTCGGTTGTCGTCAACACCCGCTCATATGCGCCGGCCGTTCGCTCGCGCACGACGAGAATGGGAATGCGGGTTTCGCGAACGAGCCGATCGACGGTGCTGCCCAGGAAGATACGGCCGAGCGTCTCGTCATGGCCGAAGCCTGTCACGATCAGGTCGCATTGTTCGCGCTCCGCGATGGCGTTGATCGTGGAGGCGGGATCTCCTTCTGCGACAATCATCCGAATATTGGCCGCCACGCTTCCGACATCGCGTGCAAGGCGCCATCGCATGCGCTCGGACGGATCGGTCTGCCGCCGCCATTTGCGCGGACGTTCGTCGAGCAAGTCGGCCGCACTGGATTCTACGACGGCGACGGCGACCAGCTCGGCCGCCCACTGGTCCGCGAGCGCTACCGCGCTGTCGAGAGCGCGGTCGCATCGGCAGCTGAGGTCCGTTGCGAGAAGAATCCGGGCGGGCGCGGGGTTCGCGGTCATCTAAGAGCTCCTGTCGAAAAAGTGCGCGGCCGGTCCCAACAGTGATGGTGTGTACCCCATCCTCCGGCGACGAACGATGTTCAGGTCGCGCTGGCCTCCTGCCGTACGCGCACGATCGCAAGTTCGCGCTCATGGCCTTCACGATCCGGCCACAATATGGACTGACCTTCGCGCAGACCAATGAGACCTGCGCCGACGGGCGTCAGGATCGAAATGCGGCCGGCGGAAATATCGGCGTCTTTCGGATAGACAAGCTTCACCGAATGGCTCGAGCCATTGGCGTCATCGAATTCCACCGTCGCGCCCATAACGACGACGTCCTGGGGAATGCGCTCGCGGCTATAAAATTTCGCACGCGCCATCTCGTCGAGCAGCATCGCCGAGACCTGGGGCGATCGCTCGGCGGCCGCAAGAGCCAGATCGCCCAGCACATCGGCTTCGCTGTCGATCATATGAATAGGGGGGCGCTTGAGACGCTTCGATCTTGTCATGTTTCTAACTTTCGCAGGCGAGCGCCCGCACGGCGGGGCGCTCACTGAATTGGAGAGCGGGCAAATTTGATGAGGTTGGCCCCCGGGTCAGGGGCGCTAAGCACCTCGAGACCGGGGGCAATTAGCCCGCGAGAAGCTGTCCACTTTCGCTGCGGAAACGGCAAAGATGCTGTGCATTATGCATGGCGGCATGATGCGCCGCTTCGAGAGTCGAGTCAACCGCCGCGGCCCAGCAGGCTTGGCGCAAGGGCCGCGGCGGCATGTATTTTCAGGGGTGCTGAACGTTCAGCGTGCGGTTACGTGCGGCGTCGCCCCGATCAGCGAAGGGCCGCGGTCACGATGATCTCCACGCGATAGTCGGGCGTCGCGAGCTTAACCTCGCCGGTGGCGCGCGCGGGGGCGTTGGCGCCCCCAACCCACTCGTCCCACACCGCGTTCATCGCGCCAAAGTCGTCCATGTCGGCGAGCCAGATCGTCGCGGTCAGAATATGCGATTTGTCGGTCCCCGCCTCGGCTAGTAGCGCGTCGATCTTGCCGAGCACTGCGCGGGTTTGGGCGGCTGTGTCTTCTCCCGGCGCGCCGATCTGGCCAGCGAGGTAGACCAGGTCCTTATGGATCACGGCCTGGCTCATCCGGGGGCCCTGATGAAGTCGCTCGATAGTCATGATATTCCTTTCTTCACGGTTTCACATATAGCGATCGATGCCGAGACCGGCGGGGTCGATCGGGGGGCGCTCGCCGCCAATCAGCGATGCGATAAGCCGTCCCGACCCGCACGCCATTGTCCAGCCCAATGTACCGTGCCCGGTATTGAGAAACAGGTTCGATACAGGTGTGGCCCCGATGATAGGGGTACTGTCGGGCGTCATCGGGCGAAATCCGCTCCAGAAATGCGATGGTGCCGTCATGTCGGCGGCACCATGAAACAAGTCGTCCAGCGAGTGGCGCAACGTCGCTTCTCGCTGCGGCGGTAGCGCGCCACCGAAGCCGGAAAGCTCCGCCATGCCGCCCACCCGAATCCGGTCACCAAGCCGGGTGATCGCGATCTTGTAGCTTTCGTCGAGCAAAGTCGAAACAGGTGCGCAGGCAGCATCGACCACGGGCAGGGTGATCGAATAGCCTTTTACAGGATAGACCGGTAGCGACAGCCCCGCGGGACGCAGGAGCGCGGGGGAGTAGCTGCCGAGCGCGACCAGATAAGCGTCTCCGCAAACCCGTCCGGCGTCCGTGCAGACGCCCGCGACGCGGCCAGCGTCCATTTCGAGGCCGGCGATCGGCGAATTATACCGCAGTTCGACGCCGATCGTTGGAAGGCGACCTGCAAGCTGGCGCGTAAACAAATGGCAATCGCCGGTCTCGTCGCCGGGCAGGCGAAGGCCGCCGACGAAGCGGCCTTGTGCGGCAGTAAGACCGGGCTCGGCGCTCACGCAGCCTTCGCGGCCCAGCAGCTCGTACGCGACGCCATATTGTTCGAGCACCGCGATATCGTCCGCGCTGTCGTCGAATTGCTTCTGGGTCCGGAAAAGCTGGAGGGTGCCCAGCGAGCGCTGGTCATAGTCGAGTGCAAGCCGTCCGCGCAGCGCGATCAGTTCGTCCCGGCTATATTCGGCAAGTCGCACCATGCGGCTCTTGTTGAGCGCATAGCGTGTGGGCGTGCAGTTTCGCAGCATCGCCAAGATCCACCGCAGCATCGCTATATCGACACGCGGGCTCAGGATCAGCGGCGCATGTTTCATGAACAGCCACCGCATCGCCTTGACCGGAATGCCGGGCGCCGCCCAAGGCGACGCATAGCCGGGCGAAATCTCCCCGGCATTCGCGAAGCTCGTTTCGAGCGCGGGTCCAGGTTGCCGGTCGACCAGCACGACCTCATGCCCCGCCTCGGCCAGATAATAGGCCGACGTTACACCGACGACACCGGCGCCTAGGACAACCACCCTCATGCCGCTGCTCGGTGGTGCGCGGCACGCATCTGCCCGTTTTCGATGGCGAAGCGAACGTGCCGGGTTCCGAGTCCGGTCAGGATCTCATATGCGATGGTGCCTGCAGCGCGCGCAACATCCGCAAGCGACTGCGAGGGACCGAGCAACTCGACAAAATCACCCTCCGAAATGCTGTCTTCGGCAAGTCCGCCAATGTCGACCGTGAGGCTGTCCATGGAAATGCGCCCGACGATGGGAAGCCGCACGCCCCGGTGCCAGGCCGCGCCTTTGCCGCCGAGACTTCGTGGGCAACCATCGGCGTAGCCCATCGCAATCGTTGCGAGCCGCTGTGACGTGTTCGCGACATGATCGAGACCATAGCCGACCCCGGTGCCAGCATCCACTGTGCGGATCTGCAGGATTCGAGCCTCGAGGCGCACCGCGGGCTGCAAGCTCCTGGCCTCCGCGACCGGGGCGATCCCAAACAGAGCAATGCCTGCGCGGACGATGTCGCGATGGAAATTGTGCGGGAGGAAGGCGCCGGCACTGTTCGCGCTCGACTTCGATACCGCGGGAAAATGCGCAGCGACGGCCTCGAACCGAAGGAGTTGCTCCCTATTTGCGCCGCGTGCCGGCTCGTCGCCGCAGGCAAGATGCGTCATCAAAAGCTTGAGGTCGAGCTCCCCCGCCAATTCGGGATCTTGTGCGGCCGTAAGCGCTGCACCGGCAGACAAGCCGAGACGGGACATGCCGGTGTCGATCTGCAGCGCGGCCGGCAATGGCCGTGCGGCAGATCGGGCGTAGGCTCGCCAGGCGGCGAACTGCGAGGCTGAATTCAGAACCGGAATGAAGCCCGCATCGGCGCAGTCCGCTTCGCTGCCCGGGTTAAGGCCGTTGAGAATAGTGATGTCGCAGTCGGATCCAACGATGCGCCGGAGCCGCTGGGCCTCGCACAACCGTGCAACGAAAAAACTTCGGCAACCGGCGTCGAGAAGAGCGGGCGCGACATCCGCGACCCCTAATCCATAAGCGTCGGCCTTGATGACTGCCCTGCACGCTGCGGGTGCGACCCGCTTGGCGATGATACGGAAATTCGCCGCGATCGCGTCGCAGTCGACGATGAGGCGGCTCGAGTGCGGCGGCGCAGGCGGTTCCAATTTTGTCTCCCTCGCATTCGAGGATAGCGCGCGGCATTCGCAATTTTTCGCCGAATCCACCAATATTGGTGCTAAATTCGCAGATTCTTGAAATGCTCTGCGACCAACTGGAGGAATCTTCGTGCCGAGCCTGAACAATATGGATCGCCGCATTCTGAACAGCCTGCGATTGAACGCGCGGATTACAAACAGCGATCTGGCGGCAGAGGTGGGGCTCTCCCCCTCCGCATGCTTGCGGCGGGTACGGCTGCTGGAACAGTCGGGTGTAATCCGGGGCTATACGACGATCGTGGCGGGCGGGTCGGCGGAGGACGGCATGGTCGCGATTGTTCAGGTGGAACTCGAGCGCCAGTCGGAGGAATATCTCCTCCGTTTCGAGGCCGCGCTTCGCCGGCACGCTGAAATCCAAGAGTGGTTCTTGATGACCGGCGATGGCGACTATATTCTGCGGGTCCAGATAGGCGGTATCGACGACTATGGCGCGTTCCATCGCGACGTGTTGTCGCGACTGCCCGGCGTCGCCCGCATCACGTCGAGTTTTGCCATGCGCAGTCACCGCAGGAGGTAAATCGGGGCCGATGGCGCACGCCGATTTGGCCCTTTCATGCGGCCGTGCTATAAGGCGGCATGATCTTTCATACGGTCCTCCGTTTCCTCGCCCATGCTGGCAGCCTGCTAACGCGCGGCCCAGCCTCGGATCGTCGCCCCTCCGCTTGACGCGAACCGGGGCCGTTCCCGAGGCTCGATAGCTGGATCCGACTCGCGATCCGCCCCGATCATTTCCCTAATGGGAGGCCTGCGATCTGCAGGCTCATGATGGCGTTTTCACGCCCGGAGTTCGAAATGAATACCCCGATTTCCGAAGCAGAGGCATTTGGTCTTCTGCAAAACAGACGCGCTGCGTTCTCGGCAGCCGCGGCGCCATTTCTCGTCAGAGCCGATATCGATATCCCGGCCGGTGCTGCTGCCGCCGATCGCCTGCTCGACATGACGATCGCGGCATATGAAGGACGATTGGCTCCCGAGGCAGCCGCGCCAGGTTTGCCGCGTTCGGCCTACAGTTTTTTCGGCGACAATTTGGTCCCGCTGCTGAAGGATGTGCTCGGCGCTGCCTTGCCGGTCGCATTCCTCGCACGGTGCGTGGATGCCTATTGGCGCGGCGCGGCGCGCGCGATGGAGATGCAGTGACCCGGAACCTCGTCTGGGTGACACGCACCGACCCGTTCAGCCGATTAACGGCCAAGCGGCTTGCCGGCGCGGGTCATGAGGCGCTGTGTGCCCCGGTGCTGCGCGTCGTGCCGCTACCCTCGCCCCCGCTCATGGCGGTGCCCGACGCGCTCGTCTTCACGAGTCTCAATGGGGTGAGGCTTCACCGTTTCTCTTCCGCGCTTGCGAATGTTCCCGTTTTTGCTGTCGGTGATCATAGCGCGCGGTACGCGCGAGCGCGCGGCTATCGCCGCGTAACCTCAGCCGCCGGCAACATCGTCGGTCTGTCCCGAACGATACGGCATGGGCTCACCGGCCCGGCGGAATTGCTTCATGTCGGCGCGGCGACTCCGGCCGGCGATCTCGCGGCCCTGCTCGGATCATCTTATCGGGTCAGGCGCTTGCCCGTTTATGGTATCGAGGAGATCGATCCGCGCGAATTGGTTTGGATAGCGGACCGCATCGAGCAGATAGGCCATATCCTCGTGCATTCACCGCGCGCGGGAGTTTGTCTCGTGCGCTGGCTCGCTCTCACCATGCCCGAATGGCCAGGTGTAGTGCATTGTATCTCACCCGCTGCGGCAGAAGCCTTCGAGCTGCTTCCCGGAATTTCGACGCGGATAGCGGAACGACCCGATGAGCGGTCGCTCCTTGCGGCGTTCGTGGAGAATGGCAATGCAGTGGCCTCCGCTGTTCAGGAGGTGCGGGCCTTCGATCGGTCGCGGGACGCACGACGGTTCCGAACGGGCGAGAGTGCCATGCTTGACTTCTGCCGGTTCAGCGCCATCTTGAGGAAGCCATGAGCGACAACGCTTCATCTCCTTCGCGCTTTGCGCACTATGTGGGCCGGCTGCTCGAACGCTAGCCGCCCCGGCTCCGCGCGTGGCGGACCCGGGGTGTTCCTCGACCACAGGCAGCGCTTCGAGGCTGACCGGGGCCGTGATCGCCGCTTCGCCATTCTGAGCGAGGGCATCTAGGTTCGCTGCGATTCCGGCGCAGAGATTCTTCCGCTGGGAAACCTCATCCTCGAAGCGCTGTAGCAGCGCGCCGCCAGCCTCCGGCTGGTGGCCATGGAGATTTACGTGACGGCCCCCCGGGAACAGCAGCTGCTGTTCCGCCAAATTCTTGACGATGCAGCGCGCCGCGCTAGCTCGATGCTCGCGATTCCGCATGAGGCTGCGCGCCTGCGAGAATTTTGCGACCACGGCATGACCCCGATCGAGCGGCTTGAGCACTCGCCTCTCGCCGAAGACCAGTTTGTCGCGGCGGCGCTGCGCCTATACCCAGCTGCAGCGCGGCCCCGGGCCATGGTCGGCGCCTTGCGGCGCCACTTCACGACGCCGCCAGGTTGGCTTGCCGTCGAGGCGCAGCGCCGCGCGGCCTGGAGCGATATGGCGGGCCGCGGCCTCCCCCTCGAACGCGCTGCGCAGACTGCGGCCGATATCGAGCGGCGGTTGAAGGGCAACAAAACTGACATATCGATCAAATTGCGCACCTATGCCGATCTCTACGCCGATCTTTGGTGCGACCCGCGAATAGCTGCGCCGGCGCCAGTCCGGCGCGAAATGCTCGCGCTAGTGACCGCGCTGCAAGCGCGCAGCGTCACGGCGGGCAGCGAGGAGGACGCGCCATGACTAGGTCTTCGTTTCGTTCGCCAAGCGAATACTCCCGGTTGAGCTGCCGAGCGCGGATGGTCTCCTTGGTCGTATTCGTCACCCTGTTTGTCACCGCCTGCTTGGGCGTGGGCACGATGATCAATTGTTGGAGTTGAATGATGTTACGCGAATGGGCCGAAGCCAGCCTTCGTTGGGAGTATAGTCTCGAAGAGATACTTGGCCTGGTTCTCGTCGCGGCGGTCATTGGCTTGTACAGCCTGATGCTCGCGATAACCAGAAGGCCGGGGCGCGGATGGTTGGTCGCCGCCTGTGTTTCTATCGCGACCATGACCGCAATGATCTCGGCGAGCCCGCCCCAATCCCGTCTCGCCGCCGCGAAGATCGTCGAAGCCGGGCAATGAAGCGTGGCGAGTTTCAAACCGAGGCATTGCAGGCTTCCCTGGGGAGGCTCGAAGGAGCATGATAATGAGCAAATATGAAGCACGGATGGAAAGGTGGCGACCCCGGTCGCCCGCGTTGAAGGATGTCGAGAAATCGCTCGATCGCTATCCCGACATTGGAAAACAGGAGCTCGCCGCCCTTATGCAGCAGTTCCGGACCTTGTCCCTCGTCGACAAGGCCGTGATCATGAGCGACGTTCGGCTGTCCCGGAAATTGACGCGTTTCTATCGCGATCACGAACCGGACCTTCAGCCGCCAGTAGCGGGGCTCGCCCTTTATATTCTGTTGCACGCTGCGTTCGCCGTCGCGGGCGTGCGTCTGTTCCTCGGCTGAGCGCGCGGCAACCCGCCAACATCGCACCCTCAAATCTGGCCTGCTGCAGGTCCCGGAGCTTTCCTTGCCCTTCGTTCGTTTCATTCCGCTCGCCGCGAGTATAGCTGCGGCGCTCATTTCGCTCCCGGGCCTGCCGGCACCGTGGGCTTGGGTGCTTCTTGCCATCGGCGCCACATTCTCGTGCATAGGGCTCTATGACCTGCGGCAACCGCTGCACTCGGTACGTCGCAACTATCCGATCGTGGGCCGCCTGCGATGGTTCTTCGAGGATATTCGCCCAGGCATCCGGCAATATCTTTTCGAGGACGATCATGAGGAAACGCCATTTTCGCGAAGCCAGCGTTCGCTCGTCTATGCGCGCGCCAAGAATGAGGTCAGCGACCGCGCGTTTGGTACCCTCGTCGACGTTTACGAGAATGGCTATGAGTTTATCGCGCACTCGACGCGGCCCGTGCCGGTGGCGGACCCGGCCAGCTTTCGTATCCCGATCGGCGGCGACGCGTGCCGCAAGCCCTATTCGGCCTCCATCTTCAATATTTCGGCAATGAGCTTCGGCGCACTCAGCGCCAATGCGATCCGCGCTCTCAACAAGGGCGCGAAGCTCGGCGGCTTTGCGCACGACACTGGTGAAGGCTCGATCAGCTCCTATCACCGCGAACATGGGGGTGATCTCATCTGGGAAATCGGAAGCGGCTACTTCGGCTGCCGCGACGAAAACGGCGCTTTCGATCCCGGACGCTTTGCTGAGCAGGCCTCTGACCCGCAGGTCCGAATGATCGAACTCAAGATCAGCCAGGGCGCGAAACCCGGCAAGGGCGGCATCTTGCCCGCCGAAAAGGTGACATCCGAAATCGCGTTAGCGCGCGGCATTCCGATGGGTCGCGACTGCATTTCGCCCCCCGGGCACTCGGCTTTCAGCACCCCGATCGAGCTTGTCCAGTTTATCGCACGTCTGCGCGAACTTTCGCAGGGCAAGCCCGTGGGGTTCAAGCTGTGCGTCGGACAGCCGTGGGAGTTCATGGCGATCGTCAAGGCGATGCTCGAGACCGGCATTCTTCCCGATTATATCGTCGTCGACGGGGCCGAAGGGGGAACCGGCACGGCGCCGCTGGAGTTCACCGACCATCTCGGCATGCCGCTGCGCGAGAGCCTCTTGTTCGTCCATAACACGCTGGTCGGCGCGGGGCTTCGCCAGAAGATCAAGATCGGCGCCGCCGGAAAAATCGTCAGTGCGTTCGACATCGCGACAGTGATGGCGCTCGGCGCCGATTGGACCAATGCGGGGCGCGGGTTCATGTTCGCGATCGGATGCATCCAGTCGCTGTCATGCCACACGAACCAATGTCCGACCGGGGTCGCGACGCAAGACCCGATGCGCCAGCGCGCACTTGTCGTCGGCGACAAGGCCGACCGTGTATATAATTTCCACCGCAATACGCTCCTGGCGCTGTCCGAGATGATCGCAGCCGCCGGTCTTGATCATCCCAGCCGGCTCGGCCCGCACCATCTCGTGCGACGCGTCAGTCTCACCGAAATCAGGCTGTTCTCGCAGCTGCACATCTTCCTTGAGAACGGCGAACTGCTGAGCGGCGCCTCGGATCGCGACTTCTACGGCGCCGCGTGGCGGCTCGCTCAGCCCGAAAGCTTCGAGATGAGGATTTAACCCAGACGGCAAGCCGCCTTCGTCAGCTGATTCCGTCCTCGCGGCTCGCGCCAAGATCCATCTTGCCGTGTCCGGAGGCCGGGTCCGATGGAACGCTTGCGCTGGCTTCGCTGCGGTCGCGGTAGATCGCCGCGCGCGCAAGGAGCATCAGCGTCACGGGCGTCGTCAGCGTGACGAATAGCGCGATCAAAATCTCGTGGATGACGGGGCGCCCCTGAAGGACCGAAAAGCAGAGTGCCGAGGCTGCGAGGATCGCCGCCATCCCCGACGTCGCGCCGAGCGTCGGCGCGTGCACACGCTCATAGAACGTATGTAGCCGTAGCAGTCCCGCCGCACCTAGCAGGGTGATCGCCGCGCCACCCAGGACGAGCAGGCCCACAATGATGGCGGCCCATGTTGGCAAGTCGGGCGCCTGAATCATTCGATGACCTCTCCGCGCATCAGGAAACGGCCGAGTGCCACCGTCCCGGTAAAACCGAGAAGGCCGATGACCAGCGCCGCTTCGTAATACAGGGTTCGCCCGGTCTGGATTCCATATGTCACGAGGAGCAGCATCGCGGCTAGATAAAGAGCGTCCAGGCCGAGAATGCGGTCCTGGGCACGCGGTCCGCGAAGCATGCGGAATACGGCGCAGCCCATGGCAAGACCCAGCAGGATTTGCGACGCCGTGATTGTCAACGCAAGGAACAGCGTCGTCATTCGAATATCTCCATCAAGAGATTTTCATAGCGATCCTGGATCTGCCGGACCCACTGATCCTCGTCGACGAGGTCGAGCACATGGATGAGAATGATGTGACGATGGGCATCATGCTGCACCCAGAGCGAGCCGGGCGTCGCGGTGATGATGATCGCAAGCATCGCAAGCGCATCGGGGCTGCGCAGCGCCGTCGGAAGCTCGATAAACCCCGACTTTCGTTCCCGCGGACGCAGCAGAATGATTTTCGCAACGGCGATGTTCGACCGCACGATATCGGCCAAGACGAGGACCGCGAGCCGCGCCGCGGCGCGGCCGATCCGGAGCGTTGGGCGCTCGGGTCTGAGAGAGAGCATTGTGCGCGAGACCAGCATCGCGATCGCAGCGCCGAAGAGTATATGGCCGGGTGAGAAGCCCGTCAGCAAAACCCACATAGCGAGCAGCGCGAGGTTCAGAAGTGGAAACGGGATGAGGCGGCCGATCATCGATCTTTCCCCGCTTGCGGTGCGTTGGTCACCGCTGCCACATAGCGCGACGGCTGATGCAAGGCGGAGGACGTTTGCTCGAGATATGCCATGACGGGCCCCGCCCACAGCATGAGGCCGAGACAGACCGCCAACAACAGGCCGATCGGAACCACTTCCACGAGGCTGAGCCGCGACGGTGCGTCCTCGCCGGGCGTCCAGAGCAGGTCGATGCCGGCGCGCGTCATGATTATCATTGTCGCGAGGCCCGAGAGGATGATCAATCCGATCAGCACCCAGCCCGCCGGCCCCACGTCGCTCGCTTTCAGCAGGGCGTCGATCATCGCGAATTTTGCGATAAAGCCCGAAAGGGGCGGAAGGCCCGCGAGCAGAAGCCCGCAAAATATGAAACCACCGCCGAGGATTGCGATCGTGCCCGGGATGACCACCCCTTCCTCGTTCGCGACCTCTTCGATCGCACCGACATATTCATCGTCGAACACGGGCTCGGCGATGCCCGCGATCATATCTTCCTCGTCGGCGTTGCGCTCGACGGGTTCGATGATCAAATACAGCGCGCCGACCGCGAGCGTGGAGCTGACCAGATAAAAAAGCATCGCGGCAATGAGCGCCTCACCGCCGATGCCGATCGCCGCCAGCAAAGTGCCCGAGGATACTAGAACATAATAGCCGGCGACGCGCGTGAGCTGCCGGGCCGAAAGGATGCCGATGATCCCGAAGACCATCGTTGCGAGGCCTCCATAGAGCAGCGCTTCGCTGGCAAAGCCGGCGGCTTCGCCCGATGCATCGCCGAACAGCAGCGAGGAAAGGCGCAAGATCACATAGACGCCGACCTTGGTCATGATGGCGAAAAGCGCAGCGACGGGGGGCGCTGCGGCAGCGTATGTCCGGGGGAGCCAGAAGCTCAGCGGCCAGATTCCCGCCTTGATCAGGAACGCGATCCCCAAAATCGCGGCGCCGGCCTCGAGCAAGGCGAGATCGCCAGCGTCGGTGGTCGCGACGCGTAGCGCGAGATCCGCCATGTTGAGGGTACCGGTGACCGAATAGAGCATTGCGACGCCGAGCAGAAAGAGCAGCGAGGCAGCGATATTGATCGTAATATAGTGGAGGCTGGCACTTGTGCGCTCGGTGCCGGATCCATGTAGGATGAGCCCGTAGGACGCCGCGAGCAGCACTTCGAAAAATACGAAGAGATTGAAGATGTCTCCAGTCAGGAAGGCGCCGTTTACGCCCATCATCAGCAGCAGGAAGAGGGCGTGAAAGCGAGGTCCGGACCGGTCCCATCGCGCGACGGCATAGAAAAGCGCCGTAAAGCCAACAACGCTGGTCAACAGGAGCATCATCGCAGACAAGCGGTCAGCGACCAGGGCGATCCCGAATGGCGCGGCCCAGTTGCCAAGCAGATAGACGAGCGGACCGCTGCCATCGGCCGCAAGCCAGAGCAGCAGCGCAGCATTGGCAATCATGAGCGCGGCGGCACCGAGGCTGAGCACCCTTTTCAGAACGCGGCGGCGTTCGTCGAACGCCAGCATCAATGCGCTTGCCATCAAGGGTAGGATGATCGGCGTGATCACCAGATGATGGAGCCAGCCCGTCATGGCTCGCCGTCCTCACCATCGACATGGTCGGTGCCCGTCAGCCCGCGCGAGGCAAGGAGCACGACGAGCAGCAGCGCCGTCGTGGCAAAGGAGATGACGATCGCGGTCAAGACTAGAGCCTGTGGTAGCGGGTCGGCGTAAAGCGCTGGATCGGCCGACGCGGGGTGGCGGCCGACGATCGGAGGCGCGTCGCTGCGCAGTCTTCCCGCCGCGAGGATAAAGAGGTTCACGGCATAGGACAGAAGCGAAAGCCCGAGTATCACCTGGAAGGTTCGCGGGCGAAAGATCAGCCACAGTCCCGATGCGGTCAAGACGCCGACGGCAAGAGCAAGAACGACCTCCATCAGACGGTCTCTCCGGCTGGCGTCGCTGGCGGAGTGCCGACCGACTTCTTAGTGCGCGGCGCGCGGATCGATTGGTGAGCGATCGCGATTAGGATGAGCACGGTCGTCCCGACGACGACCGCAAAGACCCCGATATCGAAGACAAGGGCACTCGCGAGCGGAATGTCCCCGATCCACGGGATGGTGAGATAGCGCGAATGGCTGGTGAGGAAGGGATAGCCGAACACCCAGGCCGCCAGTCCCGTTCCGCCGGCACATAGCAGGCCCGCGCTGATCCAGCGGACGGGCTCGACGTGAAGGCTCCTTTCGACGGCGCGCGCCCCGTTCGCGATGTAAAGGAGAAGGATGGCGATCGACGCCGCGATCCCGCCCGCGAAACCGCCGCCCGGCAGGTCATGGCCGCGCATCAACAGGTATATCGCGAACATCAGGATGACGGGGAAGAGCCACTGGATGATCGCGCGCGGTATGAGCAGATAATGGGCAAGCGTGTCGCCTCGCACATGACCCTCCCTCGCATCGTCGAACGCGTTCTGCCGGTGTTGCTGCATGGGCATTTCGATGCTTTCGGGCGCCGGGCGGAAACGTCGAAGCAGCGTGAAGACGGTAAGCGCAACGATCGCAAGAACCGTAATTTCTCCCAATGTGTCGAAGCCCCGAAAATCGACAAGGATCACGTTGACGACGTTGGTGCCGCCCCCGCCTGGATAGGCTTGTTCAACAAAATAGCGTGACAGGCTGTCGGGCAGGGGGCGGGTCATCATGGCATAGGCGAGCGCCGCCATCCCGGCGCCCCCAAGCACCGCGATGAGAAGGTCGCCGCCGCGCCGAACGCCGACGGTCCCCGGCTTGCTCCCCGCCGGCCAGACATCCGGAAGCCGCTGGGGCAGCCAGCGCAGGCCGAGAAGCAGCAGGACAAGCGTGACGATTTCAACGAGGAGCTGGGTAAGCGCAAGATCAGGAGCCGAGAGCCAGATAAAGCTGATGCAGGTGGCAAGGCCTGCGCCGCCGATCAGGACAAGCGCGACGAGCCGATGGTATTTTGCCAGCGCCGCTGCTGCGACCGCGCACGCGCCGCCCAATATCCACAATAAGCCAAATATCGGATCGATCAGCGTGTCGGGGACGGGGCCGCGGCTGTACCCGTAACGTAGAAATGGAAGCGTCCCGGCGACGAGCGCCGCCACGATGATGAGGCGGAGCTGGACTTGCAGGCGCTTCGTTCCGAACCACCGCAGCAGCGCGCGCGCCGCCTGGACGATCGCCGCCAGCACCGCCTCGAACGTGCGGCGGCCCTTGAGCCTGCCGATGAACGGCGCCCGTTCGGTCGCATTCAGCTTGGTGCGGAACAGGATGTAGAGCGCGACACCCCCCAACAACGCGATAAAGCTCATCAGAAGCGGAAGTGTAAAGCCGTGCCAGACGACGAGGCTGTACTCGGGCGCGCGCTCACCGAGCACCGATCCAACCGCGGTCGCGAGATAGGGGCCGATTGTCAGAGCGGGAAAGACGCCGACAAGCAGACAGGCAAGCACCAGAATTTCGATCGGCAGACGGATCCACGGCGGTGCTTCGCGGGGCTCGTGGGGCAGTCCTGACGGTGCCGGACCGAAGAAGGTCTGGTGAATGAAGCGCACCGAATAAAGGACGCTGAACATGCTGGCGAGGGTCGCCAGATAAGGGAGGACGACGTCTATGATCGTGCCGCTATGTGCCTCGAGGGCCTCAGCGAGGAACATCTCCTTGGAGAGGAAGCCATTGAGCAACGGGACGCCTGCCATCGCAGCGGCGGCGACCATCGCAAGCGTTGCGGTGATCGGCATGAAACGCGCGAGGCCGCTGAGCAGCCGCAGGTCGCGCGTGCCCGTCTCGCGGTCGATGATGCCGACGGCCATGAACAGCGAGGCTTTGAATGTGGCATGGTTGACGGTGTGGAAAATGGCGGCGACCGCACCAAGGGGGCTGCCCAAGCCGAGCAAGAGGGTGATGAGGCCAAGATGACTGATCGTCGAATAGGCGAGCAGCCCCTTCAGGTCTTGCTGGAAGATCGCCGACCAGGCACCGACCAGCAGCGTCGCGAGGCCGACGCTGGTGACGATAAGGAACCAGCTTTCGGTGCCGGCGAGGACCGGCCACAGCAAGATCAACAAGAAAATACCTGCCTTCACCAGCGTTGCGGAGTGAAGATAGGCCGAGACCGGTGTCGGTGCCGCCATCGCGTGCGGGAGCCAGAAATGGAATGGAAACTGAGCGCTCTTCGTAAAGGCGCCGATCAGGATCAATATGAGCGCCGGAAGATAGGCGGCGTCATTCTGAATGGCGTCGCGAGCCGCGAGCACGGTGTCGACGTCGTAGCTTCCCGCCGCCCGCCCTAGCAGCATAAGCCCGACGAGCAGACACACACCGCCGGCCGCGGTGACAATCAGCGCCATGCGCGCGCCGTCACGGGCGCTTTGATTATGGTGCCAGTAACCGATCAGCAGAAACGAAAAAAGGCCCGTCAGTTCCCAGAAGAAAGCGATCTGGATGAGATTGCCCGACAGGACGATGCCGAGCATCGAGCCCATGAACGCCTGCAGGAAAGCGAAAAAACGCGGTACGGGGTCGGTCGCCGACATATAGTATCGCGCATAGAAGCTTACGAGCGCGCCAATGATGAGGACGAGCATGGCGAACAGCCAGGTGAAGCCGTCAAGCCGCAGCGTTAGATTGAGGTCCAGGGCCGGGAGCCAGAGGATCGAGAACCGAGCGACCCCGTCCGCGCTGACGAAGGGATAGAAGCTGGCGATTATTGCCGCACCGGCGAGCGCGTTGAACCCCGTGAGCGAGGCCGCAACATCGCGGCCGCGTTGCGGCAGGAAGGCCGCAATAGCGCTCCCGACAAATGGCAAAACCAGGACGAGCAAGAGAAGCCTTGTATCGTCCATCTCGACTGCATCTCCTTTGTCCCGTTAATCAACCATCTGCTTATGGTGGATAGCTCGCTGACAGGGCAAGGCTTGGGACCGGGATTTTTCATCAAAATCCTTTTGCCGGATGACAAGTCGGCGCGCGGCCGACCCCGACGGCCTCCAAATCGAACCGGACGGGCAAGAGGTTCGGTCCAGTCGGCGCAACTGTGCAGACCTCGCTTCACCGGTACGATACTCGCCGCTGATGATGGTGCGGATGTTGAAAAGGTCGTCGGACTCGTTGAAGCCGGTGCGGGGCTGCCCCTGGATCGTCTCGTAGCGCAAGCGCGTGTTCGCGTTCAGCGTCAGCCCGTCCTCCGCATGGGCGGGGGTGGTGACGATCAGCAGGGCGGGAAGACAATAGTGCCTCAAGCAAACCTCCTTATCCCCGCAGTCGCAGGGATCAAAAGGCAACGCTTGAGCGCGCGCGGCGCTTGTCCGGGAGGTTGCTTCGCCCCGGTCAGAAGAGGTTAGAAGTCATCGGGCGCCGCCGCAAGAGAGATGAGATTGCCCGGTGTCAAGGGAGGCTTCGTCAGAACAATTTGCGAAATGTGATCGTAATAGCGCGTCCCCTCGGATCGAGGCGGCGCGGCATCAGGCTCACCGGCGTATTGCCATTTCGATCGCGCACCCGCGGTCTCGCGTTTCCGATATTGTCGACCGAAAGTTCCAGACGAAGCCCCCGCAGCCACGGCCTCGGGCCAAGCGCCTCAAAGTTATAGAAGACGCCGGCTTGGGCCGCCAGCAAGGACGAGAAGGTCAGATCGGTGGCCGGATCATTGCCCGCCTGCCGCACTGACGATCGCCAGCGAACGCCGAGGTCGGCGCCAAAATTAAGAGTGCTGATGCTGGCGAGTGCGAGCAGTTCGAACCGGGCGCGTCCGCCACCGCCGTCGAAAACGGCACCATCGAGCAGATTTAGCGGCGACAATCCTGCGGCCAAGGTAACTCGGTCCCTCAGCCGCACGGTGCCATCGATATTGGCAAAGAGGAACAGTGGCGATGCGCCGCTCGCACCCGGTTCGGCCTCGGCGGCATCTGCGGCTCTGATGTCACCGCCATATGACAGCGACCATCTAAGCGAGCGCTGGCTCAGCGCATGAACATTTACCGGTCGTGAGGACACCGAAACCAGAGTGCCGCCCGGATCGCGTCGATAGAGCATCGGGAAAGCCAGTTCGAGCGCCGGGTCGCTTGCGCCGATCGAGACGATAAAGTCCTTCACCGCTACAAGCGAATAGGTCGCACCGATCCGAAGCGGTCGATCCGCGAAGGGTTGAAACTCGACCCCCAGGTCGAACGACTGTCGCCGCTCGACGTGCAGGTCGGGATTTCCGCCCAAGATTAGGTCGACGACGACATTGGTGCCCGCCAGGCGGTCAAAAAAAGGGGTGCCGGGCACGATGAAGGTCGGCGCCGCGACCTGTGATAAGGTCGGGGGCGTTGCGCGGCGCGCGTAATTGATGGACATTTGAAAGAAGGGGAGCGGACTCGCGCTCAGGCCCGCGGTCCAGCCGGCCTGACGGCCCTGCGCCGAAACCTCTGACAGCTCGGCCGATCCGTCGAGCGTGAACGCTCCGCGATCGGGCAGCGTCAGGGGGAGCGAGACGGACAGGGTTGCGTTGGTCGTCCGTCGCTGCAATGCAATGTCCTGGGCACCGGAGACCTTAGTGGACCTTACCCTCTCGGTGCCAGCCCCGAGGCGCAATGTCGCATATCCCCATCCCCCGGGAAGCGGGATGAACGGACCCGTCGCCGAAATATCGATGTTTCGCTCGAAATCGCGGCGCGATGCTGGGGCGACCAGCTCCTCCGTTCCCTTGATCTCTTGTCGGCTGCTTGCGGAGCGCAAGATCAGCGTGCTGTTCCAGCTCCACTGATCGACAAATCCTTGCACACTTGCGGTCGCACCGAGAGCCGTCGACTGCGATCTCAGCGCACCGACCGTGGCCGCCGGTTGCGCCGTACCCAGCCCGTCTCGTCGCTCCGCATCGGCTAGGCTGGCACGGCTGGTCTGAGCGCTGTGTTGGTAATCCACCGCGAGCGATGCGTTCAAAGCGCGGCCGATAGGGCCCGCTGCCGAGCCGCTGATTTTCATCGCCTGTTCGGCAGGCCTTAGCGTTTCGCCAAAACCGACCGCCGGATCTGGGAGCGCAAGACCCTCGGTGATATCGGCCTTGGTCTCGCGGCTGACCACAAGGAGCAAGCGCAAGTCGCCGCGCAATAATGTTCCCGATCCCTTGCCTTTGGTTTCCTGGCCGTCGCCGCCGGTGGGCAGGGTCAACCCCGCATCGGCCTCGAGTGATGTGAAGCGGCGGGCGGTGACGAAATTAATCACGCGCGCGGTTGCCGCATGGCCGAATTGCGCCGCCACTGGCTCGGGCAGCACCTCAATCTGCTCGACCGCCTCTGGCGGCAGGGTCGCTATCTCTTGTTCCGAGGCGATGCGCCGTCCGTTGAGGAGTATTATCGGACGCGTTCCGCCCACGCCGCGAGTGACGGGTTGAATGCGGTCGAGAAGCTTTTCGAGGCTGACCGCGCCGAGCGCGCGGATGGCCGTTTTGTCGAGCAGCAGCAGGGGCTGGTGCGGCGTGTTGACGCTGCCGCGAAATCGGGGAGCGGTCACGACAATTTCGTCGGACGATTGTCCGGGCGCGTTATTGGGCGCTGCGCGCATTGCGACCGGTAAAGAAACTGACCCCGCTGCGTCGGGCGCAGCGGGGCTCAGAAGGCATATGGCAAGCAGACTTGTCATCACGCACCGCCATCAGCGAGGCGAAATGGCTTACCGCCAATAATAATAATAGTATCGACCCGCACGGGTCCCTCCGGGACAGGGTCCCATGTGACACCGAAACACCGAGCTGGAGGTTCGGTAACCCGCATGACGATGCGCCTTGAAAGCGCTTTGGCAGATCAGTTCGTAAGGGCAGCTATTGACCTGCGCATGCGGGGGGTAGTGGCGCGCGATGGCCGGTGGCGCGGCCGCCACCGACGCCGCCGCCATGGTCAAGCCCAGCGCAGTGAGCATCCGCTTCATGGTCGTTCCCTTGGAATTATTGCCGGCGCCCTATAACGCCGCGCCTAGTTAGGAGGTGACATCGAGATCGATGGCAATAGCGATCAACGCCAATAATAATAGTAATAACCGCTGCGCTTCGCCGAAGGGCAGCTTCCATCGCAGGGGAAGATTACGGAAACGCCATAATTTAGCGCCGCGTGTGACTGACGAGCGTTTCTGCATATTTGCAGATACTGGCCGCATTTGTTGATATATGTTTTGGGACCGCTTTGCGCATTTGCGACGGTCGATATGCATCCGGGCGTGCTCGCGGCGGCCATCGCCATGAGGAGGAGGGCAAATTTTCTCATGATATGATCTTTCTTTGGTGGTCGGGCGCGCCGCAAACGCAGGCTGGTGAACGGCTCGTTCGAGGAGAGCCTCTATGTCGGCGCCAGTTGCGCTTAGTTTCCGGAGACACAAGCGCGGGCTCCTGCTCACCGCCAGTAGCGATAGGTCCAGCCGGCCATGTTCCGGCAGGCGGTCGACTGCCCGCCGCAATAGATCAGTGGGCTGACCGCATAGCCCATTCTGGCGTGAACTAGCCGCGCCGACGCGCAAACCTGCTTCTGGTTGCCGCACTTGTTCGTGCGAGCATCCCACGGAATCAGCGACTGAGCGGTCGCGGGGGTGGCAAAGGCGAGGGTCGACACGGACGCAATGGTCAGAACGGTGGCGATGGAAAATTTCATATTCAGATCCAATATTTAGGTCACAAATCCCGCCCTCGGCGCAACCTTTGACGGCAAGCGGTGATTTCGACAATTATCTGGCAGGTAGTGTGGGGCTCGCTCGTGATGCGGCCAGTTCCAACCGTGTGCAACGGGCCATTCGCAAAGTAATCGCTCGCGCTGCCCCTCGGTCGACACGCGTAGCGCCGGCCTCCCCCAACCAGAAGATGCCGGTTGCGGTTAGTTCGCGAGAGGACAGGGTCGGAAGGCGGCGGCACACTGGCCGCCTAGGTGGCGCGCTATGGGAGAGGATGCGCTCCGACCCCTTTGCGTAGCTCGGCCGCGAGCTTCCGCAAAGTCGCATATGCGCCTGAACGTCGGTCGTTACCTGTCGCGTAGTCGACCCGCGCAGGAAGCTATGCAACCCAGCCCAACGCAAAAGAGGCAAGCTCATGAAGCGTTGCGTGCCTTTCCCATTCCTCATACGCTGAATTTCGAAGGGCGGAGCTAGCGTCCGCGGTCGTGGTGTAATTTCCGGTGTAGGAACTGGTGCATTTTGGGGTGGGGCATGCCCCACCCCAAAATGCAGCGGCTCTGGTGG
>FWWM01002419.1_pt1 | contig 50573 bp, 50 predicted proteins | sample 2228351 | NCBI WGS metagenome assembly FWWM01 (sample SAMEA103939774, study PRJEB20133) | metagenome | reverse complement strand
CGATGATCGCGGCCTGGATCTCGGCCCGGGACAATTGCGCATTGGCGACCGCGACGCGGGCGCCGCGCTTGCCGCCTAGCTCGATCGGGATCGCAAAGCCGACCGTGGTTTCCGCGCTGCGGACCCCCCGATACGGCCCGGAGCCGATGACATTCTCGACTTGGCCTTGAACCACCGGATTGGGCCGCAAGCCGGCGACTGTGCGACCTGCACGGGCCGCGTCGATTCCAGCTGTCGCCGCTTCCGCAGCAGGGGCCGAACCGCCCGCTGCACTGACCGCTTGGTCAAGCGTGTAGACCGGCGCATCCTGCGCAACAGGCGCGGACGGTCCGACCTGCGCCTGCGCCATCGTGGCGCAAGACGCTGCGGCCAGCATGGCCGCGAGGATACGATTCATGAAAATAGGACTCCTGACGATGATCGACAGGGCGCGCCAACGCACGCCCAAATCGGACGTCAGGCTTGGGGGGGCCTCAAATGGACCATGCCGGTGCGGCCGTCGAGCGACGCAGAGGCGGAGATTGTCGGCTTGGGCACTGTGAGGACGGGGGTATATTCCATCGTCGTGCGCGCAGGCGCGCCGACGTCGTGTCCGTGACAATAATTGTGATGATGCGGGACATTCTTGTCCGAGTCCGATGGCACCTGATCGATGTCACCGGCGGTATGGACCGTGAACTCAACGCCCGCGATGCTTCCCCCCGCCAGATCGGCGGCATGGGCCATGCCGGAGAAGCTGGTCAGGACCAGCATCAGGCATGTCAGGAAAGGCAAAAAGGCTCGCACTAGCTTGCCTCTATCACGGAAGGGTTTTCATGTCATTGCACTAATTCGAACCAAGGGTCACTGAGCCGGAACCCGAGCGGGATCGGTCGCGCCCGTTCCAGGCGAACCCGACCGCAATGGCGACCGCCATCAGGAGTTGCGCCAGCACCGATTGCCAAGTGGGAAACACGCCGAGCATCGACAGCCGTGGCACGTCCGCGAGCGGTGCGATGTTGATAAGGCCGGCTTCCTGGAGCGCGGCGACGCCTTTACCCGCAAGCACGACGGTCAGAACGGCCATGAGCCAGGAGCTATAGCGGAAGAACTGCGCGATCGGCAGCTTGCGACTGTAGCGAAGCATGGCCCAAGCGATCAGGCTGAGCAGTCCAATCGCCGACCCGGCCCCCGCGAGAAGCATCCCGTTGTCACCTTGCGCCGAAAGCGCGGCATAGAACAGGATCGTCTCGAAAACCTCGCGATAGACGACCACGAAGGCGAGTCCGAACAGGAACCAGCCCGACCCGCCCGAGAGCGCCCGCGACATCTTCTCGCGAATATAGCGCTGCCACTGATCGGCTTGCGCCTTACCGTGCATCCAAATCCCGACCGAGAGCAGCACGACCGCGGCGAACAGCGAGCCGAACCCTTCGGTCAGCTCCCGGCTCGCGCCGCTGATCCCGATTGCATAGGTGGCGACCGCCCAGGTGATTCCGCCCGCGATGATCGCGCTGACCCAGCCGCCATGAACGTAGCGCAGCGCCTCGCCGCGGTCGGCTTTACGCAGGAATGCGATCATGGCGACGACGATGAGCAGGGCCTCAAGCCCTTCACGCAGCAGGATCGTGAACGCGCCCAGGAACGTGGACGCCTCGGTGGCGGCATTGGGCGCGAGCGCCGCTTCTGCATCATCGAAAAAGCCGCCCAGCACCGTGACCTTCTCCGCGAGATCATCGGGCGATGCGCCCCGGTCGATCGCGGCGCGGAACTCCCCCATGGCGCCCTCGATTCGGCCCATCAGCGTCGCGTCGCGCGCGGTGAGCGTTGGTTCGATCGGCTCGAACCCATCGAGATAGGCCGAGAGCGCCAGCTCTTTCGCCATGCGCGCATCGCCACGCCGGGCAGCGGCCACGCTTTCGGCGAGCTTGGCGCGGGCGACCACGAGCGAGCCGGGAGCCTGTTGCATCACCTGTTCGGGATGACGACGCAGGAACGCGAGCATGGCTTCAGCCTTGGCGCCGCCGATTGCCGCGCCGAGCCCGGCCGGGGTGAGCGCGACCAGGGCTTTCAGGTCCGGAATGCGCCGGCGAAGTGTCGGGTCGGATTTCCAAAGCTGCTCGCCTTCGCGCGCCTGCGCGTCCGTGAAGGCGAAGCTCCCGGCTCGGAATGCTACCGCCCAGCGCTGATCGTTCGGCAGATCGGCGAAGCTCTGCATCGCCGTCCCGTCGATGCCCTGCGTCACCACCTGATAGAGCGCGAAGACGCTGCGCTGGCGCGCACGTTCGGCATCGGTAAAGGCGATCGGGGGTGTCGCGAGCTTGGCGGCGTCGGGGCCACGGCCGTTGCCCGTCATGCCGTGACAGGACGCGCAGGATTGTTGGAACAGGGCATGGCCGGAGACGAGGTTCGGAGCCTTATCGGGCGCGAGCGGCACCGGGTAGGCGCGCAGCAGATCGGCCGCGAGCCCGTGCGCCAGTGTTGCCACCTGTTCAGTCGATCCCTTTTCCGCGATTACCGCTTGGAGGTTGGCGGCCCGCTGAATGAGGGCTTGGCGCTCCGGCTTCGCCGGCAGGCCTTGAAGCCGTGTCGAGACCGACGCGGCAAACTCATTCATTTCGGCGTATTCCGACGCGCTCTTGATCCGACCGTTCGCGACCGCGCCTCCATAATCGACGGCCATATAGTCGAGCAGCCGCCATGCGGTTTGCACGTCGCCGGGTTCGGCGAATGCCGCAGCAGGGATCAGCAGCGCAGCGAGCGCGGCGAGCAGCCGCAGCGAGAGCATTGCCCGGATCAAGGTGAGCAGACGCACTACCGCTCTCCCAGTTCGCGCCGAGCGCCAGTGACGATTTCATAAGCGGAGTGGAGGAACAGGAGGGCGATGAGGCCGGCGACGGCGAGGTCCGGCCAGGCGCTTCCTGTCCACGCCACCAGACCGGCCGCGGCGATCACCGCGACATTGGCGAGCGCGTCGTTGCGGCTGAACAGCCAGATCGCGCGAACATTGGCGTCCCCTTCCCGGAAACGCGCAAGCACCAAGGCGGACACGACATTGATCGCGAGCGCGACAACGCCGATTGTGCCCATCAGTTCGGCATCCGGCGCGGTTGCGTTCAGGGCGCGCCAAATCGCGAAACCGATTACGCCCACGCCAAGCGCACCGAGAAACAACCCCTGCGTCAGCGCGACCTTTGCCCTCGCCCGTGCGGACCAGGCAAGCGCGAGAAGACCGATAAGGCTGATCGACCCGTCCCCGAGAAAATCGAGGGAATCCGCTTTCAGCGCTTGGCTATCGGCGATGAACCCGCCGAACAGCTCGGCGACTCCGAAGCCGAGGTTGAGCACCACGACGGTCAGCAGCGCACGGCGATAGGCCGGATCGGTTTGCGCGCGCGCGGGCTCCCCGTGGCACCCGCAGCTTTCGGTAGAAGCATTCATGCGGCCTTCCTTACCACCTCCAGTCGCTGTAGAAGCAAGCGAAATGTGCGACACGTTCGCATTAGCAAGGATGGCATGATGAAGCCGGTGATGATTGGGCAGCTCGCCAGCGAGACGTCGACAAAAGTGACGACGATCCGGTTTTATGAGTCGATCGGGTTGCTGCGCTCCGCCCCGCGCACGGCGTCGGGCCGTAGAACCTATGATGCCAGCGACATCGAGCGTTTGCACTTCATCCGCAACGGTCGCCGGCTCGGCTTTTCGGTCGACGAAATACGATCGTTGATGGGGCTGGCGCAGAACCCGGACCAGGATTGTGGTGCCGCCTCAGCTATCGCTGCTCAGCACCTCAAGGATGTGGAGGAGAGGCTGGCGCAACTCGCGGTGTTGCGGGATGAGTTGGCAATGCTCAGCCAGAGCTGCACCAAGGCGCGCATGGCCGATTGTCGGATCATGAAGGCGATCGGCAAAGGCCACCCTCAAGCCGATCAGTAATAGTCGGCTAGCCTGAGGTCGCGCACATCACCCGAGGCCATCGTCAGCTTTACGAGGGTGCCAGCAGGCCGGGAGCGCACTTGCCAGACCTCCCCACGCGTATAGTTCGCATCGATCGAATGGCCGTTCACCGCCACGATCCGGTCGCCGACCGCCCAGCCAGCCTTTTCCGCAGGACTGTTCGCCGCGACATGAACGACGGTAAGCGCCGTTGGTGAAGCTGCGAGGCCAAGACCGCTACGATCCTTCAGCATCGGCAGACGGTGACGAGGATCGATCGGCCGGAGCCACACGAACCCGGCCGTCACATCGAATACCACGTCGAATTGAGCGATCAGCGGTAGGCCGACATTGCCAACCGTGCTGGTGGAGAGCCAAGCTCTCATCCCGAGTGTGGGGACGTTCGAGACGCCAAGCCCTTCAATGTTGATGTTCTGGGTTGTGAAAGCATCGTTGACTCGCACGCCATCGACGCCGCCGATCGCCGCGGTCGAGACGAGCTTCCCGTTCAACAGCCCTTGATCGCGGGCATAGGCCGACGAGAGCATCAGCGCGGCCGAGCTGCCAAGATCGATCATCAAGGGCACGGGAGACAGGCCCTCGACGGAGGCCCGGATGAACAGCTCCTGCTTGGCACCGCGCCCGAGCGCGGCAGCGCGCCAATCAGGGCCGGCGAGGAACGTCCCCGACTTGACGACCGCCATACGCCTGTTCGCGAAATCGAGCGCGATGCAGCTGCCCGTGAACATATCGGCACCGAGGAGAATATCGATCGGTCGTCCGAAGGCCGCCGACACAGCACCTAGATCACCGACAACAGCAAAGGGGAGACGACGGGTTTCGCGGGCGAGCTGTACGTCGATGTCGCGGACCAGCAGCACCGGGGCCTTGGCGCTCAGCCCGCTAATCATGCGCCGCTCACCATTGTTCAAGCCGAGCTTCGCCGCGAGCGCCGTGCTCATGATCGACGCGCCGCTGCCACTGTCGAGCACCGCCCGCACCGGCACGCCGCCCACTTGCGCCAAAACAAGGAGGGTATCACCCGTGCCGACTTCCAGCGGCTCCCATTCGAGGTGAGCCGCGCCAAAGTTCCACGAGCCCGCAGACCGGGAAGTCCGTCGCGCGAGCGTTGGAGAACCGAGCACCAAGCCGGTTCCACAGGCCAGCAGCCGCGCCACTAATGAGCGTCGAGACATACCGATTGCTTCAGCACGGGCCGTCAAAAAGCCACCTCCAGCCCCCCGTCCGCAGGAGAGCAAATTGCGGTTACATGCTCCAGCCACTGGAGGAGCAAGGGCTTTTTAAGCGCCCGAAATGCTATCCTGTTCAAATGCCCTCTCGAAAATGAGCAGTTGAGGCAGGTCAGAACCGGTCGAATAAGACCGAAGTAGGCAACTTCCGCTTGCGCGACCTTGGGCGAGCAGGACCCCAGTTCACGAAGGAACGTGAAGCTATCGCCTCACCCGCAGCAGCCCGTCACAGTCCCGTTTGCTTTCGCCTCCTGGATTGGAGGGCATGGGACATCGCCAAATGAGCAGAACACGCAGCAGTCGCCGGCCAAGGGCCGCAGCACCACCGCGCAATGCCGGCAATCATAGAAAAACTGGCAGGCGTTGGTGGGCATCCTTTCGGTGGCCACCCCGCCGCATTTGGGACAGGGTCTGGTTGAGGTGAGCTGCATCAGGAAAGCGCGTTCATCAGCGGCGCTTCTAGGAGGTCCCAGGCGAACGCGATAAGCGTCAGAACCGTTCCAATCGCGAGCAGGATAGGTGTCGCGCGCGAGGGCAGCGGCATTGTGCAGGACCGGTCCCCAGCACAGGACCTCCGACGCTGCGCGTAGGCCCACCACCCAGCAGCCAAGCCGATGAGCGAGGTCGCCGTTAGCGGCCACCTTAGTGGCATCAGCGCGGCGAAGTTGCTGGACAGGCCCGCCCCCAGGCCGAGCGCCGCGAGTGCGAGGGGCAGGACGCAGCATGACGCCGCAGCTAGAACAGCGGCTAAGCTCGCAAGCGCGCCGAGGGCGGATAGCCCCGTGTCGGCGCGACGTCGTGACGTTGGTGCGCTTAGGGTTTCACGCGGGATGCTCTCTTGGTTCATCTATCGCCTCTAGCGGGTTAGCCCGTTATGCATCCTGTAGTGACTACAGGAGCAAGCGGTATATGCGCGTTGAGGAAAGCATTGCGATCGGCGAGCTGTCTCGCCGGACTGGCGTGAATATCGAGACGATCCGGTACTTCGAGCGCGTTGGTGTTCTCGCAACGCCACCCCGCACAAGCGGCGGGCGGCGGGTATATGGGACCGGTCACGTCCGCGCACTTGGGTTCGTCCGTCGCGCGCGCGAACTCGGCTTCTCCCCGGCCGAGGTGCGCGCGATCCTGTCTCTTGGCGGTTCTGCGCAGGCGTCATGCAGTGAGGTCCGCGAGATCGCGGCTCACCATCTAGAGCGTGTGCGCGCTAAGATGGAGGATCTGGCGCAACTAGAAAGCCTGCTGGCTGCGACCATCGACCGTTGCGAAGGCGACGGGGCGGCGAGTTGCGCCGTGATCGACTTGCTGGACCAACCTTCGTCTGGGTAGATGTCGCATCGCGCGCCGGTTCCGCGCAAACGGTCGATGACGGAGCCGATCACCATCACCACGGCACGCGGCGCTAGCCACCCATGTGGACGCTGCGCATCACGAAGCCGCTTTTCGGAAGCGCTGGCAGCCTGGCGAAATCGATGCTCAGGTCCTGGTCCGGTACGTCATAGCGCATCGCGTTGACGAGGAGGTGTGCCGCCACCTTCATGATCGCGAGGACGATCCATTCGCCGGGACAGCGATGGCCGAGATAGTGATCGCCGCCGCCCTGCGGAATGAAGTTGAAGGAGTCTTCGTCCCAAGCCCTGAAACGCTCAGGGCGAAACTCCTGGGGGTCGGCCCAGGTCGCTGCGTCGTGATTGCTCCCATAAAGGTCTAGCACCACTTGACGCCCTTCCGGAAAGGCCATCCCCTCCCACTCGAAATCTTGGCTCGCGCGCGCCACCACAGCGGGAAAGAAGGGATAGAATCGGCGGACCTCTTGGACGAAGAGCTCGGCATAGTCCGGCTGCTGAACCAAGGCCGCCCTGATCCCTGAACAGGTTTGCAGCGCGTGGGCGACGAAGGTGATGTACACTGCGATCGCGACGGTCGGGCGAAGGACATTTACCAGTTCGACCGCTGCGACGTGCGGCGAAAGAAGATCGTCGTGCCGGTCGCGATGCCAGGCTATCGCGTAAGCCGCGGTCCCCGAGCCCGAGCCGATGCTCCCGGCCCGAATGCCTTCAATGATCCGCTTCGCCCATGCGTCGACGCGACGACGGGCCAGCCGTGACCGAAGATGCCTTGGGCTCGCCGAGCCGGCGGCGTCGAACAGCGCCCGCAGCTCGCCCGCGCGGTTGCCGGCTTCATCGTCCGGAAGAGGAACTCCCGCCCAAGCGCATACCGCTCGCGTCAGCGGCTCATGCAACTCGTCATAGAAGACGATCTCTCCTTTGCGCGTCCAGCCCGGCACCGCCCTGCGCCACTCGGCCTCGAACAATTGCGCCAGCGCCCGCACGCGCTCTGGTGTCATCAGGCCCATGAACATCTGCTTGCGGTGCCGATGGGTCTCGCCGTCCAGACCCTGAACGCCGCCTTGGCCCAGCAGTGTCTTCTGAATAGCGACCGGCATGGCACCTTCGCGCTCGAAGCGGGTCGTATCGTAGAAGATTTCGGCGGCCTTGGCCCCCTTAAGGCAGTTGGTCTTTTTCAGCAGGAAACGGGATTCAAAAGCGTTTGCGCCTAGGCGCTGGCACTGCCTGGAGATGAACCGATAGGGATCGGCGAGGAGAGAAAGGGTTTCGTCCGGGCCTTTCGTGTGTGGTGTCTTAGGCATGACCGGTCCGGTGATTGTTGGGTCTCCTTTGATTAACTCGGAGGAATATCACGGGTTGCAGGCTCACGACAGGTGACGAACGAGGACGATCAGGGCGGAGCAGGCGCGGCCGAGGCGTTCGAGGCCATGCGCGGCGAGCTGGCGCTGCGCCGTGGAGGGCTTGGCGGCCGAGCGCGGCGATCGACATACCCGACCATACCGAGACGCTTGGCGTGCTCCAGCAGAACGTGAACACGGCAGGCGAGAACGTCGCGCGCATCGGCCAATTCCTGAAAGCGGCCCCGGCGCTGGCGATGACGCCGGAACAGATGGCGCAGCGCATCGCCGCGGCGGGCAGCGCCGCCCGGCGCGAGGATCAGGCGGCGCTCGCCAAGGCGGGCGAGGACAAGGCCCGCATCATGGCCGATCTTCGCGCCATCGCCGGGTCCGCATGGACACGCGCCGACCAGAAGAATCGGCAGCTATGGTTTGCCCTGGGTGGGGTGGCGGCCGGCATCCTCGCATGGGCGATCGTGCCGGGCCTGGTCGCGCGCGAGATCGCACCGGCGAGCTGGCAATGGCCCGAGCGCATGGCGGCGCGGACGCTCGACTTGCCCCGCTGGGAAGCCGGGCAGCGTATGATCCAGAGCGCCAGTCCCACCGCGTTCCGCGCCATCGTCGGGGCCGACAGGATCGTGACGGCCAACCGCGCGGCGATCGAGGGGTGCGGCAAAGCCGCAGCGCGAAACGCGTGAAACGGTGCGACGCACGATCACGCTCAAGTGGAGTAAAAGTTAGCCGCGCAAGTTATTCAGCCAAGCGTTCGATGATCGGACAATCAGGCCGATCATCGCCATGACAGGCTTGGGCGAGCCCGGTAAGCGAGCGGCGCATGGCGTCCAAGACGCGGACCTTGCGGCCCAGTTCGGCAGCGCGGGCTTCCGCCAGCGTCTTCACTTCCGCGCTCGACCGATCGCGATCCGACCACAGCCCCAGCAGCGTGCGGATTTCCTCGATCGGGAACCCCAGGTCGCGCGCGTTGGCGATAAATCGCAGCCGATGAACGTCAGCGTCGGCGTAGTCCCGGTAGTTCCCGCGCCGTGGCGGCGCGGGCACCAAACCAATCTTTTCATAGTGGCGGATCATGCGTTGGGAGACGCCGCTGGCGTCCGACGCCGCTCCGATGTTCACAGCTTTACCGCGTTGAGCCGCAGTGCGTTCAGGACCACGGTGAAGGACGAGAGCGCCATCGCTGCACCGGCCAGCATCGGCGACAGCAGGATACCGGCAACCGGGTAAAGCACGCCGGCCGCAACCGGCACGCCGATTCCGTTGAACAAGAACGAGAAGAACAGGTTTTGGCGGATATTTCGCATCGTCGCGCGAGCGAGCTTGCGGGCGCGCACGATCGCCGAGAGATCGCCGCGCGTGAGCGTCATGCCGGCGCTTTCGATCGCCACGTCTGTTCCCGTTCCCATCGCCAAGCCGACATCCGCGGCGGCGAGCGCCGGGGCGTCGTTGATCCCATCGCCCGCCATTGCGACCCTTGCGCCGCTCGCTTTCAGCTCGCCGATGATACGCGCCTTGTCTTCCGGCAGCAGATCGGCGCGCACGTCATCAAGACCGCCCACGGCGCGCGCGACAGCATCGGCCGTCCCACGATTGTCGCCGGTGAGCATGACGACCCGCAGGCCCTCCTTGCGAAGCGCGGCAATAGCGTCGCGCGCCGATGCGCGCACCGGATCGGCGACTGCGAGCAGACCGGCGAGCGCCCCGTCGATCGCGACGAGGATGATGCCCGCGCCTTCGCCACGGTGACGATCGGCCGCGGCGTCGACCGGCTTGAGATCAGCGCCGATCCGGCTCATTTGCACCGCATTGCCAATCACGACCGAGCGGCCGCCCACCGTGGCGCTGACACCCAGCCCGGTTTGCGAGGCAAAGTCCGCGACTGTGCCGAGCTGCAATCCTCGTTCTTTGGCGGCAACGACGATTGCGTGCGCGAGCGGATGTTCGGATTGGCCTTCGACGGCCGCGGCAAGCGCGAGCATGTCGTTCTCTCCGACCGCGCTGACCGTCTCGACCGCGATCAGCTTGGGCTTGCCTTCCGTGAGCGTACCCGTCTTGTCGATGACAAGGGTATCGACCTTTTCCAGCCCCTGTAAGGCTTCCGCGTTCTTCACCAGCACGCCGGCCTGAGCGCCGCGTCCCGTGCCGACCATGATCGACATGGGCGTGGCGAGCCCGAGCGCGCACGGGCAGGCGATCACCAGCACTGCGATGGCGTTAAGCAGGGCATGGCCCATGCGCGGCTCAGGGCCGACCAGCGACCAAGTGATGAAGGTCGCAATCGAGATCAGCACGACGAGCGGCACGAACCATCCTGAAACCCGATCGGCGACCGCCTGTATCGGGGCGCGGCTTCGCTGCGCTTCCGCGACCATGCGGACGATACGCGCGAGCATCGTGTCCGAACCAACCGCGCGGGCTTCCATCACCAGGCTGCCCGTCCCGTTGACGGTGCCCCCGGTAACGATCGCCTCGACTTCCTTGAGGACCGGCGCGGGTTCGCCGGTGAGCATGGCTTCGTCGACCGACGAACGACCCTCGACCACGACGCCATCGACCGGGATGGCTTCACCGGGGCGGACCCGCAGCCGGTCACCGGTTGCCACGTCGGCAAGCCCGACTTCTTCTTCAGAACCGTCAGGCTGCAAGCGTCGCGCCGTCTTGGGGGCGAGATCCATGAGAGCGCGGATCGCGCGCCCTGTCGCCGCCCTAGCGCGCAGTTCGAGCACTTGCCCGAGCAGCACCAGTGTCACCACGACGCCGGCCGCCTCGTAATAGACGGGAACCATGCTCCCATGCGTGCGAAAGGTCGCTGGGAAGATGCCCGGCGCGAGCGTCGCGACCACGCTATAGAGGAAGGCGGCACCTACGCCGATCGCGATCAGTGTGAACATATTGAGATGGCGGGTACGAAGCGATGTCCACCCCCGCTCGAAAAACGGCCAGCCCGCCCACAGCACGATCGGCGCGGTGAGTGCGAGCTGGACCCAAGGCGAGGCCGCAGGGCTAACCACATGCAGGCCTAACATCTCCGCGAACATCGAGACGACGAGCAGCGGGATCGTGAGCGCGCCCGCCACCCACAGTCGGCGCGTGAAGTCGACCAGCTCAGGGTTGGGAGTATCGTCGAGCGACGGTTCTTCGGGTTCGAGCGCCATGCCGCAGATTGGGCAAGTTCCCGGCCCTTCCTGGCGAATTTGCGGGTGCATCGGGCACGTCCACATCGCCCCCGGCGTCGCCATCGGCTCCGGTTTCGGCTTATCGCTCAGATAGGCGTCAGGATTGGCGACAAACTTGCTCCGGCACCCTGCGCTACAGAAATGATAGGCATGACCAGCGTGCTCGGCATGGTGTGTCGTTTTTGCGGGATCGACCGTCATGCCGCACACCGCGTCGATCACTGCTGCTGCGGCATCGTTGTCCTTACTGCCCGAGCAGCAGCCGCCCGCTTCGGTGTGATGATGTTCGTGCTCGATCTTTGCGGGAGCGGCCGAGCCGCCCCCGCAACAGGATGAGGGCGTGGAGACCGATTCAGGCGCAGGCTTCGAACAGCCGCAACCCCCGGCTTGGGAATGGGAATGAGGGTCGTTCATGGCAAGACTCCTTCGACCCGAGAGCATGTAGGGTATGACACCGTGTTAGGGTCAAGGCCCTGTCGGCACCGCTGGCGTGTATGTTGAATCTACGCGCGGGAGCGGCGTTGCCCTCATATTGCGGGGGCCAGCTCTACACCCTCGACGCCATAAGGGCCGCAGCTTAGGTCTATTACTAGCTCGCCAAACGCGGGCCGGGGGCAATCGGGGACATATGGCAGCGCAGATCGACAGTCTTTCTACTGGCACCGACCATGACGGCCTGGTGCGCCGCTTAATTGCCCGCTGGCGTGACGATCCGGGGGCGACTTACCGAAGCTGGTTCCTGTGGGATGAGCGGCTGAAGAACTTCCGCTCGATCCGGCGCGGGATCACCCAGGTTGTGGGCGAGATCGAGCGGGGCACGTTCGGGGTCGCCTATCGTGGTTCTTCTCTTGAAACCGTCGTCCATTCTGTTGCCGAACAGCGCCAGATCTTCAAAGGTGCCGACCACGCTTTCCTGTGGAAGCCGAAGCTCCGCATCCCCGACATATACGAGAATCCCGACAATCAGCGGGCTTTCGGGCGGCTCCTCGACGCGTGCTCGTGTTGCGACACTGCCGAGGAGATCATCGGCCATATCCATGCGATCGATCGGTTGAAGATCAAGGGGCTTGGACCGGCGGTCGCGAACCTCCTCTACTTCCTTCATCCCACGCTGGTGCCGCCTTTCAACACCGCCATCGTGAACGGCTATAACGCGCTCACCGGCGCGAACGTGAAGTTGGGAAGCTGGGAGCACTTCCTGGCGATGCGAACAGGCATCCTCGACCTCAACGACCGGCACCGCGACCTCCTGTCCAATGACTTGGGCGCCATCGGGGGCTTGCTGTTCGACGTGGGCTCGAAGCGCTATCCGGCCCCGCCCCTGGACGGCGCCGAGATCGGCGATTGGAGCACGCGGCTCGAAGCAGCGCGCGAGGAAGCGCGCACACTTAGCAAGGCGGCCCAGCGCGATGGCGAGAACGAGCGCACCCATACCGAGATCCAGGCTTGGCTTCGCGATCTGGGGCTCGCGCTAGGCTACGATGTATGGATTGCGGCCAATGACCGCAGCCGGAGCTTTGCCGGAGCGCCCCTGGGACACGGGTGCCTCGAGCGATTGCCCGACACGATCGCGACCTCAAAAGGTGCGGACTCGATCCGGTTGATCGATGTGCTTTGGCTTGAACGGGGCGGCGATCACGTCGCGGCGGCGTTCGAGGTGGAGCATTCGACGTCCATCTACTCCGGCATCGTCAGGATGCTGGACTTGGCGTTGAGCGGTAGTGACCTTCACGCGACAGCAGGGCTGTTCCTTGTGGCGCCCGATGCGCGCGAAGCAGATGTGCGTGCGCAACTGCAGCGCCCCGCCTTCAGCCGCGTCGCCGACCTCGACATATCCTATCTCCCTTATGGCGAGTTGGAGAAGAACCGGGAGGCCATCGCCCGGTTCGGATCGGGACTGAAGGCGATCAAGGCGGTCTCCAGCCGGCTCGCGTGAGCCGCGGCGCCGAGGGCTACGGCCGGGAGCCGCGTATTCTCTAATAGTAGAGGAGAGCTGCCGTGACGATGCCGCCCCCGAGCCCCTGGCTCGACTCAGTGCTGGTCGCGTGGTTCGTGCTGACGGCGCTCTCCGTTGCCTACGTTGCGTGGGATGCCTTCACGCGTAACCCCGAGCTGAAGGTGATGAAGTGGGGGTGGCTTCTGGTCACGCTCTACGGCGGCCCAATCATGGCCGCGGCCTATGTCCTGTCGTGCCAGGAGCCGCTCAACCAGCGGCATGAAGACTTCGTTCGCCCCTTGTGGAAGCAGGCGTTCGGCTCGTCGATCCATTGCTTGGCAGGGGACGCTACGGGCGTCATCGCCGCGGCTGCGATCACCACAGCGCTCGGCCTGCCGATGTGGCAGGATGTGATGGCGGAATATGTGTTCGGCTTCGCGTTCGGCCTGCTCATCTTCCAGGCGCTGTTCATGCGCGACATGGCGGGCGGCTCCTATTGGGGCGCGCTCCGCATGTCCTTCATCCCCGAGTGGCTTTCGATGAATGCCGTCATGGCAGGGATGATCCCGACGATGGTGATGCTGATGAGCCGCGACATGGCGGCGATGCACGCCAGCTCGCTTCGCTTCTGGGGCGTCATGTCGCTCGCGACGCTTGTAGGCTTTGCAATCGCCTACCCCGTCAATCTCTGGCTTGTCGGGGTCCGGTTGAAGCACGGAATGGGCACGGTGCGGGCACTCGGTCATGGCGGGCACGACATGGCGGCCGAGGGCGCCCTGACCGCGATGCCGGGCATGACACATGGGGTAGGACATAGCGGAGCCAAGACCGTGGAAAGCATGGCGATGGAGCCCGAAGTCACCGGCGCACAGATCGTGGCTATGACGGTGCTGACGTTGTTGATGCTGGCGGGCGGCATCATTCTCGCGACGCTGTTCGGCCGCTGGACGATGTAGTGCTGAGCTACGCTGCAGGAAGCCGGCGACAAGGGGTTTTCGCGCAGGGTGCGTACATAAGGGTGGGCGGGGGCTCAGACGGAGAAAGACCGATGCACCAGATCGACCCTGACATGAAGGCGTGCATGGACGCCTGCCACGAATGTCACGTGACTTGTCTCCATATGGCGATGAACCACTGCCTCGAGATGGGCGGACAGCACGCCGCGCCCGAGCACCTCAAGATCATGCTCGATTGCGCACAGATTTGCGCCGTCGCGATCGACTTTATGGCACGCAAGTCCACTCACCATCAGCATATTTGCCGTGAGTGCGCCGAGATCTGTCGGGCATGTGCAGCGAGCTGCGAAGGGCTCGATGGGATGGAGGAGTGCGTTGCGGCGTGCCGCAGGTGCGCCGACGCTTGCGACAGAATGGCAGCCTAGGCCGCGCGTGCGCGGGTGGTCCGACCGCCCGCGCATTGCGGGGTCTACTGCCCCATTCGCGCGATCACGGCGAACAGCTCGCCGGTGAACTTCGTCAGCAATTCTACTGCCGCGCTTCCGAATACAACTAGGCACACTCCCAACGCGATCAGCTTGGGGACGAAGCTCAATGTCTGTTCGCTGATCGAGGTCGCCGCCTGAATGATGCTGATGATCAGCCCTATGATCATCATCGGCACAAGCAGCACGACGCAGATCAGGCCTGTCACGGCCAGCATCCTGCCCGTTTCGTCGAGGAGGATCGATTGATCCATCAGGCGTGGGAGCCTGGCAAGCCGGGAAGCACGAGGGTGCCCCGGCTGTGCATCACATCGCCGATGCAGGAGGAGCGAGTGTTCCAAGCCAGGCGACCAGCGCGAGGATCGCGACAACACAGGCAGTCTCAATCCCGAGGCTCGCCCGAAGCCCGCCAAGGGCGCGCCTCTGATCGGCAACGGCGATTGCCCGCTCGAAAGCCGGCGTTAGCCGGAAGCGATTGAGGGAGGCGAGCCCCAGCATCGCGGCGAACAGCAGCAACTTGGCGAGCAGGAGCTGGCCGTAGAGCGTTGTGGCGAGGATGGTGAGATTGCCGACGCCGACCAGCATCCATCCGTTGACGAGACCGGTAAGAACGATCGTTCCCACCACGATCGTTCCGACCACGCCGAATCCGTGCAGTGCTCGATGGGTCAGCCCGAGGTGCGCCGCGTCGACGCGCGCCGCGGGCCGGGAAACGAGCAGGACCAGCCCAAGCAGCGCGCCAACCCACACACCCGAGGCAAGCAGATGAAGGATGTCGGCGATGAGATGAGCCCAGCCCATGGCAGCTTCATCCATCGCGCCATGCCCGGTCCATGCGAGCGTCGCGAGAGCGACCGCTGAACAAAGTGCGACGGCGCTTAGCCAGACGGTGCGGCCGGCCGCGAACATTGCCGCGACGGTCGCCAGGACGAGCATGACCATGCGAAGCTTCCATGCCGCCCCAATGGCAGACCCCGTGAGCAGCGCGGTGACCGCTTCATGGTCAACCGGCCAGACAGGCGTCCCTGCCATCGACGAGGCCATCATCACAACCGAGGCGGCCGAGAACAGCAGGCCAAGGGCGCCGCTGGCAACAAGCCATGGGCGAAGCGCGAGCGCGCTGCCGCGCTCGCGCAGACGCAAGCCGTAGAGGCTGAATGCCGAGAGGCCAAACAGCGCCGCCAGCGTCAGATAAAGCGCGAAGCGGACGCCGATCAGCGACCAGTCACTCATCGTCTTACTTCACCGCGAAGGCGTAGGTCCCAGCGACCTTGTGCGTGTCGGTCGAGACGACATGCCAAGCGACATTGTAGCGGCCGGGATGGAGTGGCGCCTTCGGCGTGACGACGAGGGTTTTGCCATCCGAGGCAAGCGCCGCGGTGCTGGCGATCTTCATCTCCGGCATGCCGGGCATTGCGGCCATGATCAGATCGGCCTTGGAGAAGGCGGGAACAAGCTTCTCACTGAAATGAAGTTGGAGACGAGCGGGTTTCGCAACCGTCGCGTTCGCGGCCGGCGATGCTGAGACGAGCTTGGGATGCGCATTCGCCGTGCCGGCAACCATGACGAGAGCGGCAGCAGCAGTGAGAACAGATACGCGACGCATGTGGGGCCTTTCAACTGAGGGTTCCTGTCATTCATTACGCGTGCCGCTCGCGGACCCCTCACGGTCCGATTTGAGGGATAGGGGCATCGCCTGCGTAATCTATGCTAGAGGGGTGGAGTGAACGACATGGACCTCGACGCAGTATTGATGAGGCTGGCGCAGGCACCCACGCCTGCGAGCCTTGATGGGATTGAAGACCGCGTGCTCGCGCGCATCGCCGTACGCCCGGCTGCGCGCGCCGGGATGGGCATTGGCGCAATGGCGATCACGGCGGCGCTCGTGATGGGCATATTCGGCGCCGGCGTACCGGCGAAGGAGGCCAGTGCGGCGTCGCTATCCCCCCTAGGACCGGTATCGCCCCTTGCCCCTTCTACGCTGCTCGTTGGCGAGCCATGAGCGGGCGCACCCGCTTCCTGCTTGGGGTCCTCGCGTGCTTCATCGCGGCAATCATTGGCGTGTTCGTAGGGCGAGCGCTAATCCCGGCGCGTGCGCGGCCGGGATCGGAGCTGCACGACGTGCTGCATCACAAGCTGGCGCTGGATGCTAATCAGGAAGCGCGCCTGGCGGTTTTGGAGCAGCGTTTCGCCGTTCAACGGCGCGCATTCGAGTTGGAATTGAGGGCGGACAACGCCAGGCTTGCCGAAGCGATCGAAACCGAACACGGGAATGGACCGCGAGTTGCTGCGGCGGTCGACCGTAGCCACGCAATCATGGGTGAGCTTCAGAAGGCGACGCTTGCGCACATTTTCGCGATGCGGCAGCTTCTGAGACCCAATCAGACTGCCCAGTTCGACCAGGCCGTGGTGAAGGCGCTCACCGACGATCAGCGCTGAGCCGCGCCGGATCGATGAGCCTCGACTGGACCACGCTATCGGACGCGGAGCTGGCGACACTCAGCATTGCGGGCAGGCAAGCCGCCTACGCCGAAATCATGCGCCGCCATCGGCAGTCGGTCTTCCGCGTCGTGCGCGCATGCGTCGGCGAGGCCGACGAGGCGCTGGATTTGCTGCAGGAGACGTTCGTCGCAGCTCATCACGCTCTATCCCGCTACGACGGCGATCGTTCGATGCGTGCCTGGCTGTCGGCGATCGCGATCAACAAATGTCGTGATTGGGGGCGCAAGAGGACCGTGCGGCGCTTCCTGACGTTCGCTACCCCGATCGGCCCAGAGGCCGAGGCGGTCGCGGATGATCAGGTGGGGATCGACGATGCTGCCAGCGATCGACAGGAGCTGGACCGAGTTACGCGCGCTATTTCCGCCTTGCCGGCGAACCTGAAGGAACCGCTGGTGCTTCGTACGATCGAAGGACTTAGCCAGGCCGAGACGGCAGATGTCCTAGGGATCAGCGAAAAGGCGGTAGAGACCCGCCTCTATCGGGCGCGGCGTACCCTGGCGGACAGGCTTGCCGCGAGCGGTCGTTCCGCCCCGGCATGAACAGACCGTTACGATCGACTTCAATGGCGGTTCAAGAGCGACGGCCCAAGTCTCTTCACCGTGAGGAGAGGTGTCATGAATTTGTTCAGCAAGGCTGCGCTGGGACTAGGACTAACCGTTGGCATTGCCGTTCCCGCAATGGCCTACGATCAAGATTGGCGGTATCAACGCGACTGGCGACACGCCGGGCAGCACCAGCAACTGCGCGACGAGCATCACGACGACCACGATGCCCTCCAGGATGAGCATGCCGAGGCGCACGCCTACGGGCTGACGCGCCGCGAACATCGTCAGCTTCATCGTGACCTACGCCATGAGCACCGCGACGAGCACCGCGATCTCAGGAGGGAGCACGGCTATGACCACGACCGGGATTATGCCGGCCGCTACGGCTACTAAGCCGCCCGAGCCTTTCGCTAGGCGATGACAGGGAGACGGTAGCGAGCACTGCCGCTCCTCGATCGAAAGTGATGAGGGGCGGCGCGCTGCGGCGCGTATCAAGGCTAGAGAGACATTCTCTTCGGGAGCCTTGAGGACTGCATGAGCCGCAATATCGATCGTCGCCAAGTGCTGCGCGGCGCCGCCCTGGTGGGCGGCGGCATGGCGCTAAGCGCCTATATGCCCGCTTGGGCTCAGCCCGTGTCGGGCGGGATCGTAAAACCTCTCCCGACCGTCAGCGGCACCGACATTGCGCTGACGATCGACAGTTTCAAACTTCCTGTCGACGGCAAATCGACGCCCGCCATTGGCGTCAACGGCACTGTGCCGGCCCCTCTCATCCGGTTGAAGGAGGGGCAGAAGGTTCGCCTTTCCGTTACCAACAATCTCGACGAGGACAGCTCCATTCACTGGCACGGGCTGCTCGTGCCGTTCCCGATGGACGGGGTTCCCGGCATCAGCTTCCCCGGCATCAAGGCGCGCTCGACCTTCGTTTACGAGTTCCCGATCGTCCAGTCGGGCACCTATTGGTATCACAGTCACTCGGGTGAGCAGGAGCAAGACGGCCTTTACGGCCCGATCGTGATCGACCCGGCAGGTGCCGATCCGATCGCGTTCGACCGCGAGCACGTGATCGTACTGTCCGACCACAGCCAGATGACCGGCGCGGAAATCTTTCGCAAGCTGAAGCAGATGGGCGGCGCTTATTTCAATTATCAGCGCCCGACGCTTGCCGGTCTGCTTGCAGGCCGGGAGATGAAGCTGAAGGATCGTATCGAGTGGGGTAAGATGCGGATGGACCCCGCCGACATCGCCGACGTGACCGGCTCGACCTACACCTTTCTGGTTAACGGCTATGGCCCGTATGACAATTGGACCGGGTTGTTCAAGGCGGGCGAGCGCGTTCGCTTGCGGATCATCAATGCTGCAGCCCAGACCAACTTCAACGTCCGGATTCCCGACCTGCCGATGACGGTCGTGCAGGCGGATGGGCAGAATGTGCGCCCGGTCAAGGTTGACGAGTTTCAGGTCGGGGTTGCCGAGACGTTTGACGTGATCGTGACCCCCGAGGACCGGGCCTACAGCTTTGTTTCCGAGGCGATCGACCGCTCGGGCATGGGCCGGGCGACGCTCGCTCCGCGCGAAGGGATGGTCGCTCCGGTTCCACCGCTTCGCCCGCGCAAGCTGCTGACCATGACCGATATGGGCATGGACATGAGCGGCATGGGGGGCATGCAGGGCATGTCCGGCATGTCGGACGAGAGCCCGGTCAAGGAGCGCGGGCTGGATCCCACTTTGGTGCAGAATGCCTCGCGCAATTTGTGGAAGCTCACTGGCTGGAAGGCACCGACCGATCACGGAACTGTCGCGGTAGGGGCAGCGGCGGCAGGCATGGCCGGCATGGACCATAGTCAGATGGGCATGTCCGGCATGGCTGGCATGGATCACGGGCAGATGGGCATGTCCGGCATGGCCGGAATGGATCACAGCCAGATGGCGGCAGGCGGTGCCTCTATGGCCGGCATGGACCACGGCGCCATGCAGGGCGGCTCTGGCCAAGCCGGCGGCATGGCTGGCATGGATCATGGCTCAGGCGGCAGCATGAGCATGGACATGCGTGACCCGAAGAATGCCCCGGGGGTCAAGATGGGACCGGGCGTCCAGACCATCTCTCCCATGCCCAAGGATCGCAGCGGCGAACCGCCTCAGGGTTTGGAAGACCTGGATCATCGTGTCCTCACCTACCGCGACCTTATGGCACTGCAGCCCAACCCGGACGTGCGTGCCCCAACGCGTCAATTGGAGATACACCTGACCGGCAACATGGAACGCTACATGTGGGGGTTTGACGGCCAGAAGCTCAGCGATCCGGCCGATCCCATTCCGTTTCGCAACGGCGAGCGTGTGCGGGTCACGTTGGTGAACGACACGATGATGCCGCACCCGATCCATCTCCACGGCCACTTCTTCGAGCTGGTGACGGGCCACGGCGACCACGCACCGCGCAAGCACACCGTCAACGTGCCGCCCGGAGGCAAGATGACCTTTGACCTCACCGCCGACGCACCGGGGGATTGGGCGTTCCACTGCCACAATCTCTATCACATGACCGCGGGCATGATGCGTGTTGTGACCGTTCGGCCGCTTGAAGGAGCGGCCGCATGAATCGGCTGATTTCGGCGCTCGCCGCCACGTCCGTGCTTGGCATCGCCGCTCCCGCCGCGGCTCAGTCGATGCAAGGTATGAACATGCCGGGCATGACGATGCCTATGCCGGCCAAGAAGAAACCGGCGGCAAAGGCCGCGACGAAGGGCAAGGCTAAGGTCGCGACCAGACGGAAGACGGCGCCCGGAAAGCGGACCGCTGCTCCGATGGCAGGTATGAAGGGCATGGATCACGGAGCCATGTCGGGCATGGATCATTCGACCATGCCCGGCATGGGCCAAGCTGCCCCGCAAGGCTCTCAGCATGACATGCAATCGATGCCGGGGATGCAGATGCCCGGAAGCGATAAGACGCCTTCCCAGGGCGCGCAGCAGCCGATGCAAGGCATGGATCATTCCACGATGCCGGGCATGACGATGCCGGCTGACCAGGGCAGCGGCCAGATGCAGGGAATGCCCGGGATGCCGGGTATGGCGATGGAGGGTATGCAGCAGACAGGCACTGCGCTCCCCGCGGGAAATGCACCGCCTCCCCCGCTCCCGACGGACCATGCCGCTGACAATGTGTATGGCTCCGACGCGATGGCGATGGGCCGTCATCATCTTCAGCAGCATCACGGCGGCCAAAACTTCAACCAGGTGCTGTTGAACCTTGCAGAGTACCAGTTCCGCAACGGCCGCGATGGCTATCGTTGGGATGGAGAAGCGTGGTTCGGTGGGGACATCAACCGCCTGTTCGTCAAGTCCGAGGGCGAAGGTGCCTTTCGCGAGGGCATCGAAAGTGCAGAGGTACAAGCGCTCTATAGCCGGGCGATCGGCCCTTATTTCAACTTACAGGCAGGTGTCCGGCAGGATTTAGGACCATCGCCGAAGCGCACTTACGCCACTGTCGGAGTGGAGGGGCTGGCACCCGGGTTTTTTGAACTCGAAGGGGCGCTGTTCCTGTCCAACAAGGGCGACGTGCTAGGCCGGCTAGAGGGATATTACGATCAACGCGTTACCCAGCGATTGGTCCTGCAACCGCGTGCCGAGCTGAACTTCGCCGCTCAGGATGTGCCAGAGAATCGTATCGGATCAGGCCTCAGCAATGCCGAATTGGGATTGCGGCTTCGCTACGAGATCAGACGTGAGTTCGCGCCCTATATCGGCGTGTCGTGGGATCGTCGGTTTGGCGACACCGCCCGCTATGCTCGGGCGGAGGGCGACAAGGCCACGTCCAAAAGCATCGTTGCCGGCGTCCGCATGTGGTTCTGAGGTCGCTCTTACGCTGCAAGATTAGCCTCTAGCTAACCGATAAAAGGGGAAAGGCATGGAAAGGCATGGAAAGGGAGAGGTCTGGCATGCTGCGACGGCACCTGCCGAGCTTGTCCTTTGTCGCCGTGCTGACAACGCTGGTAGCCATAGGCGCGGCAGTGTTCATCTACCTCGGCGTCTATGATGTTGCGGCGGATCAGCCGCACACGCGACCGGTCTTTGCACTGCTCGAGACGCTGCGGGATCGCTCGATCACTGTGCGTGCGCGTGGCATCAAGCCCCCACCCGATCTTGACGCCCCCGAGCGCGTCCGGATCGGCGCCGGACTTTACGGTGAGATGTGCTCTGGCTGTCACCTCGGTCCAGGCGTTGAGCAAAGCGAGATGAGCCAGGGTCTTTACCCGCGCGCGCCCGAGCTGGCCAAAGCCGAGCATACGCACGATCCGGCGGAGGCCTTTTGGACGATCAAGCACGGGGTAAAGCTCAGCGCTATGCCCGCTTGGGGGAAAACCCATTCTGATCCGCTGATCTGGGACATGGTAGCGTTCGTGCGCAAGCTCCCGGGGATGACGCCTGAACAGTACAAGTCGCTGGTCGCGAGCGCACCTGCCGACCACGACGAGATGATGAAGGATATGCCGGGCATGAAATGAGCCCGGCACGGATGGAGAGCCGACCCTGAGAAGCACCAAACTTCGGCTGCACCTTCTTGCGAGCCGCACTCACAAGTGGCTCGCGATCATCGTCGGTGCGCAGCTCCTCTTATGGTTCATGAGTGGCGCGTTGATGAGCTTCTTGCCCATCGATCGTGTGCATGGAGATCACCTGGTGGACCGCAAGGCCGTCGCGTCCCTGCCTGGCGGCGTCGTGCTCGCGTCGCCCTCAGCGATCATCGCGGCGAGTGGAACGCCGATCAACTCCGTGACCTACCGCATGTGGCTTGGCCGCCCAGTGGCCGAGGTGGCGACGGCTGAAGGGGCGCGGCTATTCGATGCGAGGACGGGGATACTGTTACCCGCCCCGACCGCAGCCCAGGTCCAGGCTGTCGCAAGGACAGCTTGGCGCGGCGAAGGCAGACCGAGGGCGACGGTGGAGCTGATCAAGCGCGCCAGCGCCGAGTATCGCGGCCCGCTTCCCGCCTGGCGGGTGACGTTCACGGATCCGGATTCCACCCGTGTCTTCGTCACGGCCGACACTGGCCGGATTGTGGCGGTGAGGACCGGCACGTGGCGGCTCTACGACTTCTTCTGGGGCCTCCATATCATGGATTGGAAGAACCACGAGGACTTCAACACGCCGTGGCTCCTAGGGTTCGCGCTCGGTGGCCTCGCCCTTTGGCTTGGCGGCGCCGTGCTTCTCTACATGCGTTGGCCGAAGCGGTCGCGTCGTAACGCCGGGGGGCAAACCCGTCTTCAGCAAGGGAATGCGTGATGGATCACAACGACGATAAAATGAACATGGGCATGGGCTATGGCCGGTTCGCAGCGATGATCGCGACCTCCACGGTCGTGATGTTCGGCCTCATGTACGTCAACGTCTATGCGCTCGGTCACATCGAATTTAGCCAAACACGGTTCTGGATGGCGTTCGTCATGGGCTCGACGATGGCGCTCATCATGGTCGGCTTCATGTGGTCGATGTACAGAAACAAGCGAACCAACGCCTTCATCCTGGGTGGAAGCGTCGTGGTGTTCGCCGCAGCGCTCTGGCTGGTCCGCAGCCAGGAAACGGTTGACGACGTTTCTTACATGAAGGCGATGATCCCGCACCATTCGATCGCGATCCTGACCAGCGAGCGGGCACACATCAAGGACCCCGAGGTCCGCAAACTTGCTGATGGCATCATCGACGCTCAGGTGCGCGAGATCACGCAGATGAAGCGAATGATCGCCAAACTCGAGGCGCAACCAACGCCTGACGGTGCGCCGGACCTGCCGTCCTATCGCGACAAGGGCGTTGCTCCTCCGCCACCTGAAACGGACGAAAGCACCGGCATCAATAGCCTTCAGCCGATGCGCTGAACGGGTCCGCTCCGGGGCAACCAACGCTGTCGCGTGAGGCTGGGGCGGCGGCCGTCCGGGATAGGACGGGCGCCGCTCTCCGCTGGCAAGCGGCCAGGGTTGATGGGCGTGCGCCCTCCCCTTTCCCGTGAATTTTGCATGGCCGATGAGGGTTGGACCCTCGGGCCGCGTATAAGGTTTTGAGCGCGAACGTGAGGGATAGGGACCTTCTCGCGCGCTAGTTGGAAGAGATTACGACCCGCCGTAAAGACTAGGCGGGCGGGCGTGACCACTTGTATTCAGCCGCCGCGAAGGACCTCTGCTAAGGCTTGAAACTTATATTTGTATAGTCTGCGATGCCTGCTGTCTGGAAGCGCTCGGAGGAACTGTAAGACCTTCGGGGTATTCTGTGAATCGCGCTTCTTTGAAGGATGTGGGCGCACCAATACGGGAGACAGACGATGACTTGGAAGCAGGATCGTGGTGGTTCGCGCGTTGATCGGGTGATCGATGATTACCACCTCACTATCGGAGACGCTGGTTCCGACGTGGAACTTGGGCAAAGCGGCAAAATGAACATATCCTTCGGTCGGGGCGGCAGCGACGTGCTCACCGGCGGTGTGATCGATGACGCCTTTTGGGGCGGTCGTGGTGCCGATTTCCTGCTTGGCGGGAACGGCATGAACTATCTCGATGGGGGGGCGGGGAGCGATGTGCTGCTCGGGGGTGCAATGGACGACACGCTCAGAGGTGGGGACGAGCGCGACCTCCTCAGCGAAGGCGATGGCCATGGGGATATCGAAGGCGGCAAGGGTGACGACATCCTGATGGGCGGCCGCGGCGCCGACGCCTTCGTTGTCGACCGTGATAGCGGCAACGACATCATCTATGACTTCAAGCCTGGTCCCGGTATGTTCGACCACCTCGCGCTGCGCGACATCTCGCCTGAGGAGTTGCGCTTCGAGGAAACCGCCTTCGGAACCCGTGTGAGCTGGAATGAGGGTGCGAGTTCGGTGCTGCTGGTCGGCGTGGCCAAGAGCGAGCTGGCCCAGAACGACTTCATGTTCACCGACGATCGCTACCTTCTCCAACCCGCGGACGCGAGTGCGGACCGGTTGCAGGCCACCAGCTTCGCCAAAGAGGAAGGCGGCGACGTCTCGGCACCCGCAGCAACCGGCGCCACGGACCCGAGCGCAGCATACAGCTTTGACGACTTCGATGTGAAATACGGCTCCGCGCGGGCCGACACCTTCCAAGCCACGGGTGACCGCGACGTCTTTTTCGGCCTTGCCGGGGACGACAAGCTATTCGGCGGTGCCGGTGAGGATCACCTGGAGGGCGGCGCAGGGCGAGACGTGCTCGATGGCGGCGATGGTGGCGATATGCTCAAGGGCGGCGATGGCGCCGTCAAGCTTTATGGCGGTGCCATGGCCGATGGCTTGATGGGTGAAGCCGGTAACGACACGATCTACGCGGGGGCCGGCCATGACATGATCGACGGCGGGACCGGCAACGATAGATTGAATGGCGGCGACGGAGCGGATGCTTTCGTTGTGCGCCCTGACAGTGGCAACGACATGATCTTCGGCGGTTTCGATGCCGGCCCGGGAGCGTTCGATCACATTGCGTTCGAAGACATTTTGCCGAACCAGGTAAGCGTCCAGGATCAAAGCAACGGTGTACTGGTGTCCTGGTCCACCGACACAGGCAAGGGATCGGTCCTGATCGAGGGCGTTTACGCGGCTGATATGTCGCAGGACGATTTCATGTTCAGCAGCGTCGAAGGGGGCGCGTTTGTGAACAATCCTGCGATTACGTACGCGGGCACGGATCTGCTCTTCATCTAAACGTTGTTAGGGGGCGGGATGCCGTTCCGCTTCCTTGGAATGTGGGGAGCCGGACAACTACCAGCTCCCCACTTGCCATTACCGATGGTCGGAACGGCAGATTTACATCTTCGCCCTGAGTTCGGCGAGGGATTTACGGTTCTCTGCTGCGGTCTTTCGTGCCTCAGCAAGCACCTTCGGATCCTTGGTATGATGCTGAATCAGCTCGGACATATCGATGGCGCCCTGGTGGTGCGCAGCCATGCTCTTCATCCAGGCCCGGCCGGGATCAGGGTCCATCATGCCCTGCATCATTCCCTGATTCATTTTTTGCATGACGCCCATCATCTCACGCTGGGTAGGAGTCATGTTCTGCATGTGGCTCATGTCCATGCCGGGCATGGAGTGCATGCTGCCGCCCTGTTGGGCGATTGCGACGCCGCCCGTCAGCGCGATCGCGGCTGCGGTTGCGGCCAATGTGAAGCGAGGGAGTTTCATGATAGTCCTTTCGGCTGGTAGCGCTGGTAGCGCTGGGACAACTCCGCCCAACTGGGATCGGTTTCCTATTCCCGCGCCAAGCAAAAACATTGGGAAACAGTGAGGGATGCGCCCGGGAGCCGCGTATTATAATGTCATTGCCCAATCAGACCGGCGAAGCGAGCATCTGCAAGCAACTGGGAGTAATCACAGGCTTGTTCTCCTGTCCGATAGTGCCCAGAGCTGTTGAGATAAACTGCTGTGCCGGTAAATTGGCTAACGAGGAAGTCGATTAATGCTTAAAAAGGCTGGCCTGATGGCCATAACAGTTCTCTCTCCGACGATGGCATCCGCTGCCGATATTGCCATGCACCGCGACCCAGGGTGCGGTTGCTGCGAGAAGTGGGCTGCGCAGGTGCGCCAGCAGTTCGGCCGGAAGGTTCAGATCATCGATGATGCGCGTCGCGATGTTTTCCAGCGCAAGATGGGCGTCCCTGCAGACCTCGCATCGTGCCACACGGCCATCATCGGCGGCATGGCCTTCGAGGGTCACGTTCCGATCGCCGACATGAAGCGCGCCCTGGCGACGCATCCAAAGGGCGTCACCGGCCTTGCGGTCGCCGGAATGCCGATGGGGTCACCGGGCATGAAGATGCCGGGCATGAAAGCGCAGCCCTATGACGTCGTTGCATTCGGCCCCGGCGGTAAGCGCGTCTTCGCGCGCCACGGCGGATAGTCGTTGACACCTCCAAGTTCGTGGCCGATGCTCCTAAGGTTGTGATGAGGCGCGTCTCCCTCTTTCTCCTCTTAGGAGCGCTTTTTGGCTTTCTCGGCCAACAGGCCGCGTATGCCGGAGGCCCTGCCTTCGCGCCAATGATGGAAGCGAGCCACACCATGCCGTCGGGCATAGGCTGCCCCGAGGCGCAGGAAATGCCGAAGGCGTCGCATGAGGCGCCTTGCAAAGGGCTGACGCTGGCCTGTATCGCTCAGATGGGATGTGTCATCCCGATGACGTTGCAGGATCGGCTGCCGCTAGTTACGCCACCTGCCACTGTCCCGCTCGCGCTCCATGCCGCGGCGGTCACGTTCTTGACCGGACGGGACGTGCCGCCAGAGCCAGAGCCTCCCACCGTCTGAGCTGACGAACCCGACCTAGCGCTCTCTTTCCGCCTCCGGGCGGCGAGAACCCGGTCACATATTCAGCTCGGAACGGAATTTGCTATGAACAAGATACTCGTGGCGGCTTTGTCCGCCGTTGTTGCTGTATCGTCGGCATCGGCTTCGGCTGCTACGCCGTCGCAGGGGGTCACGGGGCATTGGGAATGGCGCCCAGCACCCCAGTTCGGGCCACGCTCAACCCCGGGTCAGCGACGCGAATGGGTTGCCGACGCGGCACCCGAAACCGCGTGTGCATGCCCCACGATGAAGCACGCTCCCAAAGCCTGCATGTCGATGAAGGATGAGAAGGTCGGCTGAGCCCGCCCTCAATCCGGTTCTGAGGCGGAGCGCTCCCGTGCTCCGTCTCGGATCTTCCATTCGCGATTGAAAGAGCAACGATGCGTGCATCCATGATGCTGGCTACCGCCGCGCTATCGACGAGCGCCGCGCAGGCACAGACACTTACCTATGACCAAGCCTTACGTGAAGCGGCCGCTAATGCTCCCGGAGCGGTCGCCGAGCGCGCGGGGGTGACCGCCGCCCAAGCCGAGGCTCGTGCCGCCGGGAGCCTCCCAGACCCGCGTGTGTCGGTCGGGGTTGAGAATTATCCAGTCTCGGGCCCACCGGCCTTCTCGCTTTCGCGAGATAGCATGACGATGAAGAGGGTCGGCTTCCAGCAGGACCTTCCCAACCTCGCGAAGCGCCACGCCGCACAGGCGCAGGCGCGAGCAGCCGTCGAGACCGCGCAAGCTGCCCAGGCGACCAAGGTCCGCCAAATCCGGCTGGGTGCGGGTCAGGCGTGGATTGATCTCGCCTATGCCGCGCGACGGCTGACCGCACTCGACGGCATCATTCATTCGCTCCGTGCCCTGCCGGCGGTCGCGCGAACCGCCGTGGCATCAGGGACGGCGCGCCCAGCCCAGAGTCTAGGCATCGACCAAGCCATTGCCGGCTTGGAGGATCGGCGCGACGAGCTGGTGGCTGGGGTTGCGCGCGCGCGCGCGATGCTGGCCCGCTGGACCGGCGTACAGGCTCCGGAAACGGTTGGCGACGTGCCGGCCATCGATCTGGCGCCGGCACGGCTGCGCGCGGCGCTTGAACAGCATCCCGACATCGTTTCAGCCGATGCGGGCATCCGCCGGGCTGAAGCCGACGTGGATGCAGCGCGGGCCGAGAAGCGTCCGGACTGGGGCCTTGAAGTGGCGTATCAGCGCCGCGACCCACGCTACGGGGACATGATGTCGGCCGGGGTCACAATGAGCCTGCCGTTGTTCGCGCGCTCGCGCCAAGATCCCCGCATCGCTGCGCGTCAGTCCGCCCGAGCGCAAGCCGAGGCGGAACGCGAGGAAACGCGACGGACGCTGGCGGCCGACCTCGAAGCTGCTCTTGCGGACCATCAGATGCATCATAGCCAGTGGCAGCGGGCACAACGCGTGCTTCTACCGCTTGCGCGGGAACGGTCCGAGCTGGAGACCGCCAGCTATTCGGCCGGTCGGGCGAGCCTTACCGACGTCGTCGATGCCAAGGCATCGCTCGCGGACGCCGAGCTGACGGTGCTCGATCGGGAAGCCGAGGTCGCGTCCGATGCCATCCGCCTCACTATTGCTTTCGGGAGCGAGGATCGATGAGCGACACGACGATCAGCCGCACGCGCCTCGCAACGGCCGCGGCTGCGCTCGCCCTTGTGGCAGGCGGCATTGGCTTCGGCATCGCGCGGCTCGAACATACAGCCAGCGCGCCATCCGGGCAGACCCAGACCGATCAGCGCAAGATCCTCTACTGGTACGATCCAATGATCCCGGCCGAGCACCATGATGGTCCGGGGCTGTCGTCGATGGGGATGAAGCTGATCCCCCGCTATGCCGACGAGGGGGGCAGCGCGAACGTCGGGCCGGGCGTGACCATCGACCCGGGCAGCGTCCAGCGCCTTGGCGCTCGGATCGTGCCTGTCGAGCGCGGAACGCTCACCAACGCCGTAACCGTGACCGGCAGCATCGACTTCAATGAGCGCAACCTGGCGGTGATCCAGTCGCGCAGCGCCGCCTTCGTTCAGCGCGTCTATGCGCGTGCTCCCGGTGACGTGGTCCCCGCTGGGGCGCCTCTGGCGGATCTGCTTGTCCCCGAGTGGGCAGGTGCCCGTGCCGAATACGAGGCCGTCCGTCGCACGGGCGATGCTGCGCTGGCGCGCGCTGCGCGCCAGCGCATGGCGCTCCTCGGCATGACCGGCGCGTCGGGCGGGCGCACGACGATCCGCACGCCGATCGGCGGGGTCATCAAGACGCTGAATGTGCGGGAGGGGATGACCTTGACCATGGGGCAGACTCTCGCCGAGGTGAATGGGCTCGGGACGGTTTGGCTCAATGCGGCCGTGCCGGAAGCGACCATGGGCGGCGTGCGGGTCGGCACGCCAGTGGCCGCCACGCTTGTGGCTTTTCCAGGCGAAACCTTCGCGGGCCGCATCGCCGCAATTCTCCCCCAGGCGCAGACCGAAACCCGAACGCTCACTGTTCGCATCGAGCTTGCCAACAAGGGGGGCAGGCTCCGGCCCGGCATGTTCGCCAGCGTGAGGTTGGGCCAGGGAGCACGCGACAGGCTGCTGGTGCCGAGCGAAGCCGTGATCCGCACAGGTCGCAGAACCCTCGTCATGCTCGCCAACTCCGGCGGGCGGTTCCGACCCGCCGAGGTGCGAACCGGCGCCGAGGGCGGCGGGAAAACCGAAATCCTCGCCGGGCTCGCCGAAGGCGAGAAGGTGGTCGCGTCGGGTCAATTCCTGATCGATTCCGAGGCCAGCCTTGCAGGTCTCGAGGCGCGGCCGATTGGCGGTGACGCAACAGCGCGGCCGAAACCGCAATCAGCTCCTGCCGGTCAAGTTTACGAGACGGTCGGTCAGGTCGAGGCAATGGACGCCAGCTCGATCACTTTGTCGCATCAGCCGGTGCCGGCGATCGGGTGGCCGGCGATGACGATGACCTTCCGCGTTGCCGATCCCGCCCTGCTGCGCGGCTACAAGAAGGGAGACCGCGTCCGGTTCGGCTTCGATCAGCCCTCGGAAGGGCCGACGCTTCGCCGTATTGTGCAGGAGGGTAGCCGATGATCGCGGCGATCATCCGTTGGTCAGTTGCCAACCGCTTCCTTGTCGTGCTGGCTGTCATCGCGCTCGCGATCGCCGGTGTCGTCGCAATGCGGGCAACGCCCGTCGACGCCTTGCCCGATCTGTCGGACACACAGGTCATCATCCGGACGAGCTGGCCGGGTCAGGCGCCGCAGATCGTCGAGAACCAAGTCACCTACCCGCTGACGACCACCATGCTGTCCGTGCCTGGGACCAAGACCGTGCGGGGCTACTCCTTCTTCGGCGACAGCTACGTCTATGTGATCTTCGACGAGGGCACCGACCTGTATTGGGCGCGCTCCCGCGTGCTCGAATATCTGAGCCAGGTCCAAGGCCGGCTGCCACAAGGGGCACAAGCCGCGCTTGGTCCGGACGCTACCGGGGTTGGCTGGATCTACGAATATGCGCTGGTGGATCGCAGCGGCCGTCACGATCTGTCTCAGCTCCGGTCGCTGCAGGACTGGTTTCTGCGCTACGAACTGAAGACGCTCCCCGGCGTCGCTGAAGTGGCGAGCATCGGGGGCATGGTGAAGGAGTATCAGGTCCTTCTCGATCCGACCCGGCTTGCCGCGCTCGGCATCACTCACGCGCAGACGGTAGAAGCCATACGACGCGCCAACCAGGAAGCTGGTGGTTCGGTGCTCGAGATGGGTGGGGCCGAGTATATGGTCCGCGCATCGGGCTATCTCCGCACGCCCGACGATTTTCGCGCGATACCCCTCAAGGTTGCCGGAGCTGGCGTGCCCGTCACGTTGGGCGACGTCGCCACGGTCCAGGTCGGCCCCGAGATGCGCCGCGGGATCGCCGAGCTCGATGGCGAGGGCGAGGTCGCAGGAGGCGTAGTCGTCTTGCGTCAGGACAAGAACGCCCGCGAGACGATCGAGGCGGTCAGGACGAAGCTCGCGGAGTTGAGGCAGAGCCTCCCTCCCGGCGTGCAGATCGTCACCACCTACGACCGGTCGCAACTGATCGATCGCGCGGTGGAGAACCTGTCCGGCAAGCTCGTCGAGGAGTTCGTTGTCGTCGCCCTCGTTTGCGGGCTGTTCCTGTGGCACGTGCGATCGGCCCTGGTCGCGATCGTGACCTTGCCGCTGGGGGTGCTCGCCGCGTTGCTCGTCATGCGGGTTCAGGGGGTCAACGCCAACATCATGTCGCTGGGCGGCATCGCCATCGCGATCGGCGCGATGGTGGATGCGGCCATTGTCATGATCGAGAACGCGCATAAGCGGATCGAGCATTGGGAGCATGAGAACCCCGACCGAACGCTCGCCGGCGAGGAGCGGTGGCGGGTCATCACCGAAGCGGCTGCGGAAGTCGGTCCTGCGCTGTTCTTCAGCCTGGTCATCATCACGCTCTCGTTCGTGCCAGTCTTCACCTTAGAGGCACAGGAGGGACGGCTGTTCGCCCCACTCGCCTTCACCAAGAGCTATGCGATGGCGGCGGCCGCCATCCTGTCGGTCACGCTCGTCCCGGTGTTGATGGGCTGGCTCATCCGGGGGCGCATTCCCGCCGAGCAAGACAACGTCATCAATCGGCGCCTGACCCGCCTTTACCGCCCCGCCCTGGATCGGGTGATGGCGCGCCCTTGGGTGACGATCGCGATTGCCGCCGCAGTGCTGGCGACGACAGCGTGGCCCCTTTCCCGTCTCGGGGGCGAGTTCATCCCCTCGATGGATGAAGGCGACCTGCTTTATATGCCATCGGCGTTGCCCGGCCTCTCAGCCGCGAGCGCTTCCGAGCTGCTGCAGAGAACCGACCGGCTCATCAAAACGGTGCCGGAGGTCGCAACCGTCTTCGGAAAGGCCGGACGCGCCGAGACCGCGACAGACCCGGCGCCGTTGGAGATGTTCGAGACGACCATCCAGTTCAAGCCACGTAGCCAATGGCGGGCAGGAATGACCCCGGCGAAGCTCGTAGAGGAGCTGGACCGGACGGTACGCGTACCCGGCCTCACCAACGTCTGGGTGCCGCCCATCCGCAACCGGATCGACATGCTCGCGACCGGCATCAAAAGCCCGATCGGCGTGAAGGTGTCGGGCGCCGATCTCGCCGAGCTGGACCGGATTGCGGCCAACGTCGAGCGGATCGCCAAGACCGTCCCGGGCGTCAGTTCAGCCTTGGCGGAACGATTGACCGGGGGGCGCTATGTCGACGTGGATATCGATCGCGCGAGCGCCGCCCGGTACGGCCTCAACATCGCCGATGTGCAGGAGATCGTCTCAGGTGCGATCGGCGGGGAAACAATCGGGGAAACCGTCGAGGGTCTGGCGCGCTATCCGATCAGCGTCCGCTACCCGCGCGAGTTGCGCGACGGCCTTGAGGGACTGCGCACCCTCCCCATCGTCACCGCCACGGGTCAGCAGATCACGCTCGGCACCGTCGCTACAGTGTCGGTTGCCGAAGGGCCGCCGATGCTCAAGACCGAGAACGGTCGACCATCGACATGGGTCTACGTCGACGTCCGCGGCCGTGACCTGGCCTCCACCGTTGCCGATTTGCAGCGCGCCGTGGTGAAAGGGGTGCGGCTCAGCCCCGGCGTATCGATCGCCTATTCGGGGCAGTTCGAGTATCTCCAACGTGCCGAAAGCCGGCTGATGCTGGTCGTTCCGGCGACGCTCGCGATCATCTTCCTGCTGCTCTATATGACGTTCGGACGGCTCGACGAAGCGGCGCTCGTCATGGGCACCCTGCCCTTCGCCCTGACAGGCGGGATCTGGATCCTTTGGCTGCTCGGCTATGCGCAGTCAGTTGCGACTGGAGTGGGGTTTATCGCCCTGGCGGGTGTTTCCGCAGAGTTCGGCGTCGTGATGCTGATCTATCTGAAGCACGCCCTCGCCGAGCGCGGGCCGACGCCTTCTCGGGAACAGGTGGTCGAAGCCATTCGGGAGGGGGCGCTGTTGCGGGTTCGTCCCAAGGCGATGACGGTGGCGGTCATCATCGCGGGCCTGCTTCCCGTCCTCGTCGGGCACGGTGCCGGCTCCGAAGTCATGAGCCGTATTGCGGCGCCAATGATCGGCGGAATGCTGACTGCTCCCCTCCTCTCCATGTTCATCTTGCCTGCCGCCTACATGCTGTTGCGGCAACGAGGTCTCACCAGCGCTAAAAGGAGTGCATCATGAAAATGCCGTCTACGCTTCGGGCCGGTCTCGTCCTGCTCCTCACCCCCCTCACTGCGAACGCTATGGCCGCTCCAGCATCGCCCCCGGCTTCGGCCGCGAAGGTCGGCAAAGGCGTCGGTACGATCACGGCTCTCGACCCTCGCGGTGGCACCGTGACCATCAAGCACGGCCCGATCGGCGCAATCGGTTGGCCCGCAATGACGATGACCTTTCGTGCCTCGCCGCCTGCGCTGCTCAAGAACCTGCGGGCAGGGCAGCGGGTCGGCTTCACAGCAAAGGCACAGGGCATGAACGCTGAGGTGATAGCGATCACGCCGCAGTGATGCGGGATGGATTGCAGGTTTCCCGACGGCTGCCTTGAGCGGCAGCCGTCGGGAAGCTCAGTACGGCATCGAAAGAACGGCCGGGGCTGCCACCATCCACAGCGCCATCGCGACCATCATCACGTTCTCGGTCAGTGAAAGAAAGCCGAGAGGTACGTTGCTGTCCCCGCCGACGCAGGCGCACTTGAGTTCGCGCTTGTCGACATACACCGCCTTGATGACGGACACGGCGCCGATCGTTCCGATGACCAGTGCGATCGGGACCGAGAGCCAGGTCAGCACGCCCGCCGCCATGAGCACGCCCGCCGCACCTTCCGCGTAGGGGTAGACATAGGAATAAGGCACCCAGCGCTTGGCGAGCAGGTCGTAGTTGAGGAACATGCTCGAGAAGCTCTCCACATTCTGGAGCTTGAGCATGGCGAGTACGCACATCGAGAAGGCAATGAACCACTCGCCGGTGCGAACGGTGAACGGCGTGCCGAGCACGGCATAGCTGGCGGCGAGCGCCATCAGCGCCGTCATGGCGAACACCGCGATCACCGGCCGATAGGTGACGGCCTTAGGATCTCGCACCGCCTTGCCGAAGAAGCGACGCAGATCGTCATAGCCCCCTACCCGCTCGCCCCCGATGAAGGTCTGCGGTGTGGTCTTCACGCCGTGCTCTGCCTTGAACGCGTCGGTTTCCTCGCGAGTGCGCAGCCAGTGATCCTCGACCTCGTAACCTTGGCGGCGCAGCAGGTCCTTTGCCTTTACGCCATAAGGGCAGGTGTGTGCCGGCATCACCATCCGGTAGATCGTCGCTTTCTTGGGCGCCGCGGTCGCCATCTCACTTCTCCGTCCTGTTCGCGGAGCCTATATAGGTTCCGTACTATGGTACGGAGTCAAGGCATGTCATCGCTGACAATTGCGGGTCTCGCGCGTGAGGGGGACGTCGGTGTTGAGACCGTGCGCTACTACCAGCGCCGAGGCTTGCTCGACACGCCGGATCGGCGCGGGGGCTCTGGCTTGGCCGGGGGTATCCGGCGTTACGGGGTTGATGACGTGCGCCGCCTACGGTTCATCCGATCGGCGCAGGCAGCCGGGTTCACGCTGGAGCAGATCAGCGAATTGCTGGCCCTCGACGCCACTGACGATCGTGCGCGGGCGCGGGAGCTGGCGCGAGCGCAAATCGCCGCTCTCGACGTCCGGATCGAGGAGCTTGAGCGAGCGCGCGCGTCACTTCGCGAACTCGCGCGCGAGTGCGGAAGCGGCTCAGTCGGGCCGTGTCCGATCCTTACGGCGTTCGATCGTTCTTGAGGGTCAGCGCGCGATGGCGATGCTGGAGAGATCAGTCTGCGGATCCACGGGGATCCCTGCCTGCTTGCGCTCCGAGTAGCGGTCGACGAGCTGCGCTGCGTGGGGGCGCAAGAGGACGGTGAAACGCACCAGCTCCTCCATCACGTCCACGATGCGGTCGTAATAGCTCGACGGCTTCATGCGTCCTGCTTCGTCGAACTCCTTGTAGGCCATCGCAACCGAGGATTGGTTGGGGATGGTGAACATCCGCATCCAGCGGCCGAGCAGGCGGAGCGTGTTGACCGCGTTGAACGATTGCGATCCGCCCGACACCTGCATCACCGCTAGCGTGCGCCCCTGCGTCGGGCGCATTCCCTTCATCTCGAGCGGAAGATGATCGATCTGCGCCTTCATGATGCCGGTGATTTGGCCGTGTCGTTCCGGGCTGCACCAGACCTGGCCCTCCGACCACATAGAGAGCTCGCGCAATTCGTGGACGGCCGGATGATCGTCCCCCGCGATCTGATCGGGGAGCGGCAGAGTAGAAGGGTCGAAGATGCGCGTCTCAGCGCCGAATAGGCGCAGCAGGCGTGCCGCTTCCTCGGTTGCAAGGCGTGAGAACGAGCGCTCGCGCAAGCTGCCATAGAGCAGCAGAATGCGCGGGGGCGGCTCGGTCGGCCCCAGGCCTTCGGCAGGACGCGAGCGAATATAGGCTGGATCTAGCGCTGGCAGGATGTCGGGATCGGCGAGTGTGCGAAGCGGCATTAAAGGGCTTTCACGAGATAGGCCGCCGAAGCGGGGCAGAGCGAGGTGAACTCGCGCGAGGCGGCGATCGCCGGGGGCGCCGCGTGCCTATCGGAAGGCGCATAACCAATCGTGCTAAAGAACGGGGCCGCGGTCGTTGTCAGCAGGTGGAGCCGCTGTACGCCCAACTCACGCGCTTCCTGTTCAAGAGCCGCGATCAGTGCGCGGCCGATGCCGGCGCCCCGGCGATCCGCCAGGACTACGATGGAGCGAAGTAGACGATCGGCGCCCTCACCTTCCAAACCCCCATAGCCGACCAGGGTATCCGCATCGAACCGGAAGAAGACACGAGCAGGCTCCGTGAGATCGGCGCTCGACAGGTTTGCATCCTCAAGGAACGACGCCAGTCCTGCCAGCTCGCTCGCTTCGAGACGTGTGACCGCAGCGCCGTCACGCGATGTTGATCCTGATCGCGAGCGCTGCGAGCGTGATGAGCAACACCGGCACCGTCAGGGTGACACCGACCCGGAAGTAATAGCCCCATCCGATCCGCACGCCTTTCTGGCCGAGAACGTGAAGCCACAGAAGCGTCGCGAGCGATCCAATGGGCGTGAGCTTGGGACCGAGGTCGCAGCCGATCACGTTGGCGTAGATCATCGCCTCCTTGATCGCGCCCGTGGCATGGGCCGCATCGATCGACAGCGCGCCAACCAGCACGGTCGGCATATTGTTCATCACTGAGGAGAGGACGGCCGCGATCACGCCCGTTCCCAAGGCCGCACCCAAAACACCGCCTTGCGCCGTGCGATCGAGCAGCGCGGCTAGATGATCGGTCAGACCGGCGTTCCGCAGGCCATAGACCACCAGGTACATGCCGAGCGAGAAGATCACGACTTGCCACGGTGCACCGCGGAGCACCTTCCGCGTCTCGATCACGTGCCCGCGTCCGGCGATCACCAGCAACAGAACCGCGCCGGCAGAGGCAACGGCGCTGACCGGCACACCGAGCGGTTCGAGCAGGAAGAAGCCGGCGAGCAGCAGAGCGAGAACAATCCATCCGGCGCGGAAGGTCGCGGCGTCACGGACCGCTTCGCGGGGCGTGCGTAGCGCCCCCACATCGTAAGCTCCCGGTATATCACGCCGAAAGAACAGCAGCAGCGCGCCCAGCGTGGCGGCGATCGACACCAGATCGACCGGCACCATCACGGACGCATAGTCGCCAAAGCCGATGCCGAAGAAGTCGGCCGATACGATGTTGACGAGGTTCGACACGACCAGCGGCAGGCTGGCCGTGTCGGCGATGAACCCCGCCGCCATGACGAACGCTAGCGTCGCCTTGTCCTTGAAGCCGAGCGCCCGCAGCATGGCAATGACGATCGGGGTCAGGATCAGCGCCGCGCCGTCATTGGCAAACAGTGCGGACACCGCCGCGCCCAGCAGGACGATCATAACGAACAGTCGGCGACCACGCCCCCTGCCCCAGCGCGCGACATGCAGTGCCGCCCATTCGAAGAACCCGGCTTCATCCAGCAACAGGCTGATGACGATGATGGCGACAAACGCGGCCGTCGCGTTCCAGACGATGCCCCATACCACCGGCACGTCGGACAGGGTGACAACGCCCGCGAGCAGCGCCACGACGGCCCCACCCATCGCGCTCCACCCGATGCCGAGGCCCTTGGGTTGCCAAATGACGAGCGCGATCGTGGCGACGAAGATCAGGACGGCCAGGAGCATCAGGCGACGCGCTGGCCCGAAGCGTCCACTACTTGCTCACCGTCTTCCTTGGCGAACGCGGCAAGCTGGCCGCTCGGCAGCAGATCGAGGACGGCTTCGGAAGGGCGGCACAGCTTCACGCCGAGCGGCGAGACGACCAGGGGCCGGTTGATGAGGATCGGATGCGCCATCATCGCGTCCACCAACGCTTCGTCGGACAACGACGTGTCGCTCAGGCTCAGCTCTGCATAGGGCGTGCCCTTCTCGCGCAGCAGATCGCGGGGCGTAATGCCGGCGCGGTCGATCAGCTCGACCAGCAACGCGCGCGAGGGAGGCGTTTTCAGATACTCAATAACATGCGGCTCGATGCCGGCATTGCGGATCATGGCGAGGGCGTTGCGGGACGTGCCGCACTCGGGGTTGTGATAGATAACGATATCGACGGCCACGGGGCGTCCTTTCAGCAGCAGGGGGCGAGTTCGGCGACAAGCGGCGCGCACAGTTCCGCGTTGCCGCCGCAGCAATCCTTGAGGAGGAACAGCATCAGCCCGCGCAGACCGTCCAGGTCAGCGCGATAGATGATCGAGCGGCTATGCCGTTCGGATTGGACGAGACCGGCGCGGGCGAGGATACCGAGATGCGCCGACATGGTGTTCTGCGGCACGTCGAGCTGACGAGCGATGTCGCCGGCTGCCATGCCGCTTGGCTCATGCCGCACCAACAGGCGGAAGACATCGAGTCGTGTCGCTTGCGCGAGCGCGCTCAAAGCGGAGATAGCCGACTCGCTTTCCATATATCCAGCATAGCGGATATATCGCGACAGGCTAGTCGCATTGGCCCGTCATTTCGTACCTTACCCTTCCGCGACGATCGCTTCCTGTTCCGGTGCGGGAAGGTGGCGGTACAAGGTCGGCACCGAGACGCCGATCGCCGGCGCGATCTCACGCATCGGCATACCAGACGCCAAGAGTTTGCGAGCCGCCTCCAGCCGCTTGGGCGTCATCACCGTTTTTCGGCCGCCTACCCTCCCCTCACGCCGCGCCACGGCCAAGGCGGCCGTCGTGCGTTCGCGATTAAGGTCGCGCTCCATCTCCGCCATCGCGGCCATGATGTGGAAGACGAGCTTGCCGGCAGTGCCTGCCGTGTCGATCCCGTCGGTCAGGGACCGGAACCCAATGCCTCGCTCGGCCAAATCAGCGGCCAGGTCGACCAGCCCTTTCATCGTGCGGCCGAGACGATCGAGCTTCCAAACTACCAGGACATCACCAGCGCGCGCGTGCGACAGCGCATCGGCCAAGCCGACGCGGTTCGCCTTGGCGCCACTGGCCTTGTCGCTGAAGGTCCGCTCGCAGCCCGCCTCGCGCAGCGCATCGAGCTGAGGCGTCAAATCCTGTTCGGGGGTCGAGACCCGTGCGTAGCCGATCAGCATGGAAGGTTTTCAAAACTCATCTCGCGTGCCTAGCATGGGCTCCAGCAATCGAGAATGTGTTTTGATACGCCCGCATCCCCTGCTAGACGTTCTCACATGGTGGCGCGTCAAAATCGATCGTGGCTGTTGAAAAACGCAGTGATGATCCTCTGCGATCGTCCTACGTTCCTTCAGGCATCCGCCGCTGCCGTCGAGGCAGACCACAGCGCGAAGGTGACGATCCGAAGACACGCGAGTGCCGAATAGCCGATTGCCAGCACCACCAGCATCAACAGCGGGAGCGTGACGTCTCCAAGCGTAGCGCGCATCTGATTAAGAGGAACGAAAGTGTGCACCCCTGACGTCGACGGTATCAGATGGGAAAAGGCCGACAAGAAGCGCGGCATCTGATCGAGCGGATAGGTAGCGCCGGTGAGAAAGAAGAACGGGACCGACGTTGGCCCCAGTATGTAGGTCGCCCGCTCTCCCCGATCGAATGCACTTCCTACCAGCAACCCCAGCGCAGCGACTGCTACGGCGAAGATCGGCACGACGACGATCATGCCGAGGATGTTGCCGTCCACCGGAACCCCTTGCACCCAGAAGATCAGGCCGAACAGGAAGTAGCATCCCACAACGCCGACCGACGAAAAGGCCGCAAGGGTGCCGGCGAATTCCGCTGCTCCCATTTGCCATGCCCCCGTCCGTCGCCGATTGCCCATGAAGGTTGCGGCACCGAACAGCAGAGTCTGCTGAATGATGATGACCGCCACGGACGGGAAGACGTAGCCCTTGTAGCCGCCCGTTCGGTTGAAAAGCGGCTCTTTGACGACTGTGACGGGCGGACCGCCGCGACTGATCTGCCCGCCCGGCAGGAGACGGGTTCTCACGATATTCTGGATGACCGCCGTCACCGCCTCGCCGATCGTGCTCGCACGCAGAAGGTAGGTCGCATTGACCCAGACGGCGATACCCGACCCAGGCGTTCCGGCACGCAGCTGGCGTTCAAGGCCATCGGAAATCAGGATAACCCCATCGGCTTTGCCCTCACGCATGTCTGCCCGAGCGGTGGCGAGGTTCCTAACCACGCTCGCGACACTGATTGCGCGAGTGGCGTCCAGATCCAGGATTATGGTTCGGCTGAGGGCGCTGTCATCCTGATCGACCACGACCACGGGCAGCTTGCGTGGCGCCTCATGGGAATAAGGCGCGGGATAGTAGAAGGCATACAGGACGACCGCGAGCAGCATCGTACTAAGCAGCGTTTTCGACGTGAGAATGGTGTGCCACGTCGAGAGGAAAGCCCTATCGAAGGTCATACCCGGCGCGCCCTTACCATGATGAAAGCCAGCGCCCCGCCGCCAGCGATGACGACGTAGGCCATCAGTGAGACCATCGGCGCGACGGCTGCAGCGACCGCCTGACCACTGACCTGCCCCATCTGAAGCGCGATGTAATGGGTGAGCGGCAGCACATTGCTCCAAGCGCGGGCGAATGCATTTCCGCCGTTCAGCGGCAGCGTTGCGCCCGAATAGGCAAGGGCCGATCCGGCATAGACGGCGCTGGCCGACAGCGCCGTGGCCGTCTCGCGCGTCACCGCCACGAGGAGCGCCGCGACGGCAGCCGTCGCAGCGTAGAACAGCGTCTGACCGGAGGCGATCAAAACGATACTTCCCTCGATACGCCAACCGCGCGCAAGGGTCAGGTAGAGGAGCCAGACGAGTCCCCAACCGCTGATGGCGAGGACGTAAGGCAGCATCTTGCCGGCCATCGCTGGAGCCACCCCGCCGCTTGCCCTCGCCCACTCAGACAAAGACTTGCCCTTAAGTTCGCGGCCGATCGCCATGGCGCAAACGCAGGCCGCGATCAGATGCAGAACCGCCGGGAAGATCAGCAGCCCCAGGAACCATTCGAAGCTCGATGGCGCATTGCCCAGCGGTGTCGCCTCGACGGCGAGACGCCGGACGCGGCTCCTCGGTACCGCATGATTGGGCAGCTGATTGGCCGCGATCTCCGGGAGCGCTTCGGTCACGGCCTCCTCAGCCGCACGGGCGACCTGACCCCCGGCGGTCAGGAAGCTTCCGTTGTAGAGGATGCGAACGACCGGCTCCCTGTGCCGGGCCACGCTTTCGCCGAGTCCCGCCGGGATATGCGCAAACCCCAGGATCTTGCCGGAGCGGACTGCACGCACGGCCTCGACCTCGCCCGGATAATAGCCTCCGAACCGAATGAGTGGCGAGGCATCGAGCGCGCGGATGACCGCTCGGCTGGCGGTACTTCCGTCACCATCCACGATCCCCAGCGGCACTTGGCGCAGCGGCCCCTGCCAAAACAGGGCAGCAACGATGAAGATGAGGAATCCGGGAAGCAATGTGATGCCTGCAAGATCCCAGCGATCGTGACGTAGATAATGCACCTCGCGCGTCCAAGCCCGGCGAAAGGCGCTCATTGTGGCCAGTCGAACAGGACGCTCATTCCCGGGCGCAGCTTTTCGATCGGGCTGACCGGATGCAGCCGGATCTCGAAGGTTCGCACGTCATAGCCCGATGCTTCGCGCGTGGCGCGCCAGGTGGCGAAGTCGCCGCGCGGCGCAACCAAATAGACCTTGAAGTCGGCATCGCGCTGCAGCGCGGGTATGTGACCGTGCAGCACCGAGCCAATCCCGAGACCATGATAACGGTCCTCCCGCAGGTTCAACGCGACCCAGGGGTGATCGATGTCGATGACCTGATAGGCGGGGATGACGGGGCTGACGACTTCGCCTGGCTGCACGAGCTTGCGGGCAACTTCACCAGCAATCGGCGAGAACAATTGTGTTTCGCGCCCTAAGGCGTTCGCGGTGCGCAGTGCGGCTTCGGCGATACGCACTTGGGCGTTCGCCGCCTGTTTGTTCTGCGGACGCGCTCCTGCCAGCGCCTTCAGATATTGCTGACGCGCGGCTTCGGCGTTGCGGGCGCTGCTATCGCGCGCTGCCGCTGCTTCATCCCGGCGCTGGGCCGCCACCACCCCTTGCGCGTAAAGATTGGCTGTGCGGCGGCTCGTGACCGCCGCCAGATCCGCTGCCGCCTGGGCTGCCTGCCATGTCGAGCGCAGGGTTGCGATGTCTTCCGACCTCGCGCCCTCGTTCGTTTCCGACGCAACCGCGCGTGCTGCATCGAGCGCACCTTGCGCCTGCGCCTGCCCACCGGTGATCTCGGGGCTCGACAGCGTCGCCAGCAGCGTGCCGGGTTGAACGCGCTGCCCCTCTTCCGCGATCAGATGCTCGACGCGGGCAAGCGCCTTGGTTCCAACATTGACCTCGTCGGCATCGACCATGCCCTGCAATTGCTCCGGCGCCGGCCGGCTCGCCAGCCACAGACCCAACACGACGACGATCACGACGATCAACCCGGCGGTGATCGCGATCGGCCGCCTGCTACGTTTTGGTGAAGCGGTCGTTTCCTCGTTCACTTCTCATTCCCCAAACGTCGATCGGCGCGCGCCAAATAGGTGGTGAAATCGTCAACCCGGTGGCTCGTCGCGAGCAAGCCCGCGAGTGCGAGGTCGTATTCGTAGGCTGCCGCGATGCGTTGGGTCTGCGTCGAGGCCAGCGTCGCCTCGGCATCGACGAGCGCCGAGGATGGGGCTTCGCCTTCGAAGAATGAAACCCGTTGGACCCGCAGGTTTTCCCGCGCTGCGGCAAGGTTGCTGTCGAGCAGCAGGAAAGACCGCCGGGCCGTTTCGACCAGATTCCAGGCACGGACGATTTCGTTGGCCACGTCCTTGCGAGCCTGCGCTGCGGCATCGGCGGCTGCGCGCTCCTGCTCGCGCGCCGCATCGAGCGACTTCTTACGATCGAAATTCGACAGCAGGGTGTATCGCAGACTAATACCGGCCACCCAATCGGGTTCGGTCGGCAGCGCATTATTGCGGTTGGCGTTGTAGCTGCCGAACGCAAAAGCCTGGGGGCGGTAACGGGATTTCGCGAGGCCCACGCCCGCACGGGCGATGTCGCGGGCAGCGTCGGCGCCGCGTGCTCGCGGTGTCGCATCGATGCCGTCGATGAACACGCTGACCGGCGGCAGTGGCGCCGAATTGACGAATAGAGGCGTCAGCGCATTCACGCCCCCCGGCTGATTCAGCAATCGCGCCAGCGCATCGGCGGCCGTCGCTTCCTCTAGCTGCGCGCGCACATAGGCGCGCTCCGCGGCATCGCGGGCGACCTGGACCTGGAGGACGCGGGCATGGGGGATGACCCCGTTCTGCTCGAGCTTCTTCGCATCGGCCAGATGGCGGTCGAACCCCTCGAGCGTCTCGCGCGTGGAGTGCGTCAATTGTGCAGCGACCTGCTGTCCGAAATAGCCTCGAACAAGGCTGACACGGGACACGTCGCGCCCACCGGCCTGCCTGGCGCGCGCCACATCGACCGCGGCGTCCGCGCCTGCCTGGATCGCCGGGATCGCTCCGCCCGTGTAAAGGGGCATGGCCGCGGTGACCGCGGGCCGAAACACCGTATCACGCGTCTGATATTGCAGCGTGTCCGGGATTGCCCCGAAGATCGTCGGCAGCGCGGCGCCGACGCGCTGTGTGACCTGCCCGACGATCTGCTGCAAGCCGACCGGAAACTGGCCGGGCAGCTGCGATAGGAAGTCGGTTGTGGCATTTGCCGCATTATCCTTCGGCCCAGTGAGGTCGACGGACAACGTCTTTTGATACTCGATGACGCTGGCCGAAGCGCTGACGACCGGACGGCGCAAGCTACGGGTAGCCCCGGCGATCAGTTCGCTTGCACGGACGGCATGGTCCTCGCCGGAAAGGCCGGGCGAGGCATCGTCGATCCGCGCGAGAGCCGCATCGAAGCTCAATGGCTGCGATTGTCGATCGTTAATGCTTTGGCCAATCGCGGCACCGGAGGAGCAGACAAGAGCGGCCATCGTGACCGCGTGCCAGGCGAGTGGACTTGTCATGCCGTCGCCTTCGAGCCGCCAAGGATTGAAGCGCGGATTTCCCGGGCAAGCCGGACCGGACGAAGCGACGAGACATCGACGCTGCACCAGACGCTTTTCACCTCGGCGAGCACCGTCTCTCCTCGCCTTATGGTAGCGTCAAAATAGGCTCTGGCCCCCACGTACCGGTCGATGAGCATCTGGACATCGACACGCTCGTCAAGAAACGCAGGGCTGCGATAGCTGATCTCGTGTTTGAGCGCGACCCATGCGATCGAACGCACGGCCTCGCCCGGTGCGTGCTGCTTCCAAAACGCGGTCACCGCGTCCTGAATCCACCGCAGATAGACCGTGTTGTTCACGTGTCCCATGTGGTCGATGTCCGAGGCGGTCACCTCGAATGCGCTGAAATGACGCTCGCCGCCTCCGGGCATCTCATCCGTCCTCATGGAATTTATTGACAGCGATCAATCATTCGCAGATATTGTCACCGATGACAATAGCGATGATTTCTGCCCGTCGACGTCGCCGCCAGCCGGACGAACTGCGCGAAGAGGCGATCGCTGCGGCGCTCGGGATCCTCGTGGCGGATGGACCTGGCGCGATCACCCTTCAGTCGGTCGCCGCGGCGCTGGGGATGACGCATGGCAGCATCACCCACCATTTTGGCACCGCCGCCAATCTGCAGGCGGCAGTCGCCGATGGACTGATCGAGCAGCTTTTGACCAAGGTTCGAGCAGGCACTTGGGCCTTGAAGGCGGGACAGATCAGTGAAGCGGATCTCGTCGACCTTGTGTTCGACAGCTTCGAAACGACGGGGGTCGGCAAGCTCATCGGGTGGCTGTCGGCCGTGCAGAGCCCCCTACTCCAACCGTTGTTCGAACGGTTCGCCCGTCTATCGCACGACATTGCGACTGACCGCAGGGATGGGTCCGCCTTCACCGAAGCCGAGCTTCCGATCATTATCGAGAGCATCGTCACGCCGGCCCTGAGTGCATCCCTCATCGGCTCCGGTCTTTTGCAGGCGCTTGATCTTCCGCCGGTCTTCACGCGGCAGCGGGTCGCCGAAAACCTCGCGGCACAGCGTGCGGCGCGCGTCGCTGCATCAACAACCGGATAGCCGAACCGCGAATCAACTGCCCGAGAGAGGCGCCCTACCCCACTAACATTTCTTGGATCGGAGTCCCCAATGTCGAAGATCGCGAGACTCTACGCAGTCGTTCTGTTGATCATCGGCGCCGCTCTGACGGCGGGTGGTCTGTGGCTGGCGGCGCTGGGCGGAACACCATATTACGCCATCTTCGGCGCTACACTCGCCCTTGCAGCCGTCTTGGCCTTGCGGAACCACCGCCAGGCGAACTGGGTGCTTGTCTTCGCATTGGCCGGCACGGTGATCTGGTCACTATTCGAGGCGGGGCTGCGCTTCTGGGACCTATTTCCCCGTCTCCTCGCACCGATTGCGCTGGTAGGACTAGGCTTAGGACTGTTCCCATCGATCGTCTCAGGCAACGCCCGTCGCGGCTTCCGGCTCGGTGCTGCGGCCTGCGCGATCGCGTTCGCCGCCATGTTTGGGTTGGCGTTCGTGCCGCATCCCACCGTATCCGCGGTTGCAGCGGCGGACTATTCTCCTGGCGCAGGGGACAATGCACCGCAGGACTGGACGTCGGACGGCGCAAGCACCGCTGGGCTTCGATACGCCACCTACAACAAGATCAATCGCGACAATGTCGCCACGCTGAAGCCAGCCTGGACGATCCGGACCGGCGACATGGGCCCTGGCATCGACCAGAACACGCCTCTCCAGATCGGCGATACCCTCTACAGCTGCACCCGCAACAACGTCATCCTCGCGCTTGATCCCGATACGGGTGCCACGCGCTGGCGCTTCGATCCTCACGCCAAGGCGCCCTTCTGGCAGCGGTGTCGTTCGCTCGGCTATTATCAGTCGACGACAGCGTCAGGCGAATGCCAGCAGCGTCTCATCGCCACCACCATCGACGCGCGATTGATGGCGCTCGACGCCAGGACGGGCAAGCTATGCCCGGGCTTCGGCAATGACGGCACCGTGTCGCTCGCCGAAGGCATGGGGCCGGTAAAGCCCGGCTTCTACTTCCAGACCTCCGCTCCGCTCGTCGCGCGCAACATCATCGTGATCGGTGGCTGGGTGGTCGACAACGAGCAGACCGGCGAACCCTCGGGCGTGATCCGCGGCTTCGACGTGATGACCGGCAAGCTCGTCTGGGCCTGGGACTTGGGCAATCCGGCAATCACGCGTGAGCCGCCCCCCGGCCAGACCTACACGCGCGGTACGCCGAACATGTGGACCACTGCGGCCTATGACGACAAGCTCGGCCTGATCTACGTGCCGCTCGGCAACGCCACGCCCGACTATTACGGCGTCCAGCGCAAGCCGTGGGCGGACCGGTACAATTCGACACTTGTCGCGCTCGACGTGACCTCCGGCCGCGAGCGCTGGAAGTTCCAGACGGTGCATCACGACCTGTGGGACTATGACCTTCCTGCACAGCCTGCCCTCGTCAATCTACGCGGCAATATCCCGGCACTTCTGTTGTCCACGAAACGCGGCCAGCTGTTTCTGCTGAACCGGGCGACCGGGCAGCCGCTGAGCCGCGTGGTCGAAAAGCCCGTGTCGTCGGCGGGCAGCATGCCGGGTGAGCGGATGTCGCCGACCCAGCCCTATTCTGTCGACATGCCGGTTATTGCGGAGACGCTGAACGAGCGTCGCATGTGGGGCATGACCATGTTCGACCAGCTCGCCTGCCGCATCTCCTTCCGCCAGTCGCGCTACAGCGGTGATTTCACGCCTCCGGGCATGACCCAGTCCATCGAGCATCCGAGCAATCTCGGCGGCCTGAACTGGGGCAGCATGTCCGTCGACGTCCCCAACAACCGGGTGTTCATGAACGACGTACGCGTGCCGATGACGGTCCGCCTGATGACCCGTCCGGAATTCACCGAATTCGCCAAGAAAAACCATCCGGATGGTACCGGCCACGGCCCATCGCCGCAGCTCGGCACGCCTTATGGCGTCAACATCCAGATGTGGATGACGAAGCTCGGTGTTCCATGTTCGCGCCCGCCGTTCGGAACAATCACCGCGGTCGACCTCAACACCCGCAAGATCGCATGGCAGGTGCCGGCCGGCACTGCCGAGGAATTGGGGCCGCTGGGGATCAAGTCGCATCTGCCTATGCCAATCGGCATGCCGACCTATGCCGGCACCAGTGTGACCGCCGGGGGGCTGCTCTTCTTCGCGGGGTCGCAGGATTACTACCTGCGCGCTTACGACACCTCGGACGGCAAAGAGGTGTGGCGCTACCGACTGCCGGTCGGCTCAAGTGCGACGCCGATGACCTACATCTCGCCCAAGACCGGACGCCAATACGTACTGGTGTCGGTGGGCGGAGCTGCTCATTCGAAGGACGTCGGCGACTACGTCATCGCGTTCAGCATCCCCCAATCCAAATAAAAAGCGTACCACTTAGGAGAGTTTATGACACAGCCGAGATTGCTCGAGACTGTCGCTGCAGAGGCGTACAGCTATCCCCTCCTCATTCGTCGATTGCTTCCCAAACCAGAGACAACGAGTCAGGAGATCGTCAGCGACGGACGGCGGTTTGGTTATGCTGCGTTCATCGAGCGGATCCACCGCCTTGCATTTGCCCTCTCACAATTTGGCGTCAAGGCCGGTGATACCGTCGCAGTCATGGACTGGGACAGCCACCGTTATCTCGAATGCTACTTTGCGATCCCCATGCTTGGCGCGATCCTGCAAACGGTCAACGTTCGCCTCGCGCCAGCTGCGATCGGCTTCACGCTTCGGCAGAGTGGCGCTGCTACGCTGTTCTACCATGACGATTTCAAGCCCCTCGCCGATGCGCTTTTGCCCGGGCTGCAAATTGAGCGCACCGTTACCTTTGGCGGCAGCGCGGCGGACGGCTTTGAAGCTCTGATCGAAGCGGGCGATCCCGATTTCGTCTTCGAAGACTTTGATGAGAACGCCATTGCGACGACGTTTCATACGACCGGCACGACGGGCGACCCAAAGCAGGTATTCTTCTCCCACCGTCAGCTCGTCCTGCATACCCTGGCGGCGGCTGCGACTGTAGCAAACCAGCCCATCGGACAGGGCGTCACGCGCAACGATGTCTACATGCCGATCACGCCCATGTTCCACGTCCACGCCTGGGGCATGCCGTATGTCGCAACGTTGCTGGGAATGAAGCAGGTGTATCCGGGACGCTACGACCCGGCCACGATCCTAGCCTTGAAGCGCGATGAGCGCGTGACCTACTCGCATTGCGTTCCGACGATCCTTCGGATGGTCATCGATGTGGCTCGGGCCAATGCCCTGGATTTGGCCCCCTGGACGATGATGATCGGCGGCTCGGCGCTTCCCGAAGCGCTGGCGGAGGAGGCGGAGGGTGTCGGCGTCATCGCACTCTCCGGATATGGCATGTCCGAGACGGGACCCGTCGTGACCCTGGCGCGCAGCAAGCCGGGCGATGCTGTCGGCGTCCGCTGTCGCGCCGGCTTCCCACTGCCGCTCGTCGAGGTCGCCGTCGACCAAAGCCGTGGCGGCGAATTGACGATCCGCGCGCCCTGGCTCACCCAGGGCTACTCGCTGCAGGACGCCTCCGATGCGTTGTGGGAAGGCGGACGCCTGCACACCGGCGACATCGCTGAGCTCGACGCGGACGGCGCGGTCCGGATCGTCGATCGGCTCAAGGACGTCATCAAGACCGGCGGCGAATGGGTGTCCTCGCTGGAACTGGAGTCCCTCCTGATGGAAGCTGCCGGTGTGGCAGAGGCGGCCGTCGTCGGAATTCCCGATGCCCGATGGGGCGAGCGGCCGGTCGCCTTCATCGTCCGCGGCACTGGTCCGGCGGTGACGGAAGGATCGCTGCGGCACGCGGTATCCGAACGAGCGCAGACGGGCGCGATTTCGCGCTACGCCATTCCGGATGCGATCTACTTCTGTGAGGTCCTGCCGAGGACGAGCGTCGGCAAGGTCGACAAGAAGGCGCTGCGGGAGACGGCGATGACGTCCGCCTCGCTAGCATCCGCCTGATCACACGATCGTTTCAGAAAGAACCGAAGTATGACTTCTTCACCTGCGACCGCTGAGATCCGGTTCGTCCTTGATACGATCGCCCACATCCGCGACCTTGCTCAACACGATCGGTTTGCCGATGCCAGCGATGACGTCGTCGATGCCGTCCTCGAAGGGGCCGGCGAATTCGCCAGGGGCGTATGGGGACCGATTAACGGGATCGGCGACAGGGTCGGCGCGCGGTGGACTGACGATGGCGTCGTGATGCCCGATGGCTACGCTTCTGCATATCAGGCCTATGTGGAGGGCGGATGGGGGACCATCGGCGTTCCCGTCGAACATGGCGGCCAGGGACTGCCCTTCGTGCTGCAGACCGCCGTGCTCGAACTGCTCGGAACCGCGAATACCGGCTTTGCGCTCTGTCCGACGCTGACGGTCGGTGCAATTGAAGCCTTGGTCCATCACGGTTCGGCCGATCAACAGGCACTATACCTGCCGCAGCTCGCAACCGGGGCCTGGACGGGGACGATGAACCTCACTGAGCCCCAGGCAGGATCTGATGTCGGCGCGCTTCGCGCGCAGGCTTTTCCTCGCGGTGACGGGACGTGGTCGATCAAGGGCACCAAAATCTACATCTCGTTCGGTGACCATGACATGGCCGAAAACATCGTCCATCTCGTCCTTGCGCGAACGCCGAACGCACCGCCCGGAACGCGTGGCATCTCCCTATTTCTCGTGCCCAAGTTCCGGCTCGACGCCGCCGGGAAACCAGCCGAGCCCAACGACGTGAAGGTTGTCTCGATCGAGCATAAGCTCGGGCTGCACGCATCACCGACCTGTGTCCTGAGCTTCGGCGATCACGACGACTGCATCGGCGAACTCATCGGCCCGGAACATGGGGGTATGCGCGCCATGTTTACGATGATGAACAACGCGCGCCTGAACGTCGGTCTGCAAGGCGTCCAAATCGGTGAGGCGGCAACGCGCAAGGCTGTGTCGTACGCGCTGGAACGGATCCAGTCTGCCCGCGCGGGGGCGGCTGATCGCACGCCGGCGCGCATCGCGGATCATCCTGACGTTCGGCGCATGCTGATGCGGATGTCTGCACAGACGCAAGCGGCACGCGCCCTGGTCTACTATGCCGCTGTGCAGGTCGATCTTGCGGCGCTCGGCGACGAGGAGGCGCAAGGTCGGCTCGAGATCCTCACGCCGCTCGCCAAGGCGCATGCCACCGATCTCGGGAATGAAATCGCGTCGATTGGGGTCCAGGTGCATGGAGGCATGGGCTACGTCGAGGAGACAGGGGCTGCGCAATTGTTCCGTGATGCTCGAATCACGCCCATCTACGAGGGTACGAATGGCATACAGGCAGCTGACTTGGTCGGACGGAAGCTCGGTCTGTCCAATGGCAAGGCCTTCGAAGCCTTATTGACGGACTTACGGACAACAGCAAAGGCGGCGCCGATAACGGAACTCATCTATCACTGTGAAGATATCGGACGCCGTCTCACCGGAGCGAATGCTGACGACCGGCTCGCTGCAAGCTATCCGTTCCTGACGATGTTATCGGTCGCGGTCTGCGGCTGGTTGATGGAACAGCAGCACAGCGCAGCGACCGATGATGATTTTGGCCAGGTCAAAAAAGCGACCGCGGCATTCTATCTCGACCAGATAGTTCCTGAAGCTATCGGGCTTGCTGCCGCAGCCAGTGCACCAGCCGATCAGCTCTATGCGATTGATCCCGCCTTGTTGCTGGCGTGATCCCACCCTGCACACAACGCTTGATTCTGGTTAAATCAGCACGTGCAGCAATTTCAAAGTACGTCGACTGCCTTGAAAGTCAGCCGCTCATCAAGAGTGTCGGAAATGATTATAGTTCATCATCTCGAAAACAGCCGATCGCAGCGCATTCTTTGGGCTCTTGAAGAACTTGAGATACCATACGAAATCGTACGTTACGAACGTAATCCAAAGACCTTGCTTGCTCCGCCCGAATTGCGGCGGATACATCCGCTAGGTGTTTGATCCCACGGTTTGATGGTGCGATCCTTTCGTTGGAATGGAAGGAAGCCGCATGGGACAGGTACGTCACGGGTGCGCCA
>FWWM01002417.1_pt1 | contig 50612 bp, 59 predicted proteins | sample 2228351 | NCBI WGS metagenome assembly FWWM01 (sample SAMEA103939774, study PRJEB20133) | metagenome | reverse complement strand
TTGGTTTATGAGCCTGTCGTAGAGGATAACCTCTGCGGACTTTATTAGCCTCAAAGCCTTAAGCGTTAAAAGCTCTGGGTCTCCTGGTCCTGCGCCTACAATATAGACCTTACCCATCTTCAAAGGCCCTTATGAGTTCTTTTATTGCAAGGCTGAGCCTTTCCCTCTCTGGTATAAAAACCCTTATAACGCCGTTTTCAAACAAAGCCTTTGCAGTGGTGCGCCCAACGGATACGGTGGTCAATTCTTTGTTCATCCTTTTGCTTAGCTCCTTGTTTAGACCCCTTTCCTTTGCCCTGGCAAAGAGCCACCTTACCTGAAAGGCCGAAGTGAAAAGCACCCCATCGTAAAACCCATTCAAAAGCTTTTCAATAAAGGCATCCATTCTTTCCATATCTGGCACATACCTATAGACCCACACCTTTAGGACCTTTCCACCAGCTTCAAGCATATGCCTTTCCAAGGCTGGAAGCTCCTCGCCGTACATTTGAATAAAGACCACCTTTCCTTTTACCTCTTCCTCCTTCAAAAAACCTATGAACTCTCCCGAGCTTTCCACGGTCCTAAAGCCCTCAAAGCCATATTTAAGAAGCACCTTTCTTGTCTTATAGCCTCTTGCCAGAATAGTTCCTTTTAGCATGTTTTCCCTCAAAGGCTCAAAAAGGCCATACTTCTGCGCCACTTGGAACACCCTTTCCGTTCCCTCGCCGGTGGTAAACAAAAAGAAGTGAGGCTTTAAAGACAAGGATTCTATAAGGGCGTCCCTTACCTCCTCCTCTGGCACATACTCTATTCTAACTATATCCTCCACAAAGGGCCTACCACCTAAGTTTATGATCTTCTCTGTTATATCCAGCGCCTTCCTTGAGGCGCATATGGCAATCCTTTTACCTTTCAAGCTCATAGGCCATAAACCTCCTATCCTTTGCATAGACCAAAACAGGTGTAAACTTTAGCTCTGGCTCCTTTGAAATGGGGTCTATCTTGTCTCCCAAAAGCAAGTTAACGGGCACAGACCCATAGCCAAAGGGTGCAAAAAGGTGTCCTCTCTTTATATTTCCAAGTCTTACCTTTAACTCCACCAGCTCCTTGTTCTCCAAAGACATAAGCTTAACCTTGTCCCCTTCCGCTATTCCCATGCTTTGGGCGTCCTCTGGGTTCATAAGTAAAAAAGGCTCTTCCTCTCCCTTTAAAAGCTCTAGGCTTTTACCCGTCCTTGTCATGGTATGCCACTGGTTCTTTGTCCTTCCCGTTATAAGGATAAACCTTGCATGATGATGCTTGTATATAGCTGGGTACATCTTGGCCCTTCCCGTGTCTGTTTTGAACCTTAGGTCCTCATAAAGGTGTTTTCCTCCCCACCTCTTGGGTAAATCTTTGTAAGAAAAGGAAGATATATCGCAGAGCCTGCCCTTTGTGGCCTTCCTTAGCTCATTAAAGACTTCTTCTGAGGACCTGTAGGGAAAGTGCCTTTCATAGCCCATCCTTTGAGCCAGCTCTGTAAATACCCTCCAGTCTTCCTTGGCTTGGCCGGGAGCTTCTGAGAACTTGGTGCATAGGCTTATGGTCCTGTCGGACCCTGTCATCACCCCTTCCTTTTCACCCATCTGGCTTGCGGGCAGTAGGAGGTTGGCAAACTCACAGGTATGGTTCCAATAGGCATCTTGGACCACCAAAAAGACCTTTTCAAGGGCTTTCCACACCTTGCCAAGGTTTGGTAGAGTAATGGCAGGGTTTGTGGCAACCACCCACAAAAACTTTATATCTCCCTTAAGCATAAGGTCTATGGCCTCTGTAATGGTTGGACCCGGCTTGGGCTTTATGCTACCCGTAGGAATTCCCCAAAAGGCTTCCATAAACTCCCTGTCTTCCTCCTTCCTCACATCCCTGTATCCCGGAAGGCCGTTGGAAAGATAGCCCATCTCCCTTCCACCCATGGCGTTGGGCTGGCCTGTCAAGGAAAAGGGACAGCCCTTGTTATTTAGCCTTCCTGTGGCAAGGTGTAGGTTTATGAGGGCTATGTTCTTCATAACACCTTGCGATGATTGGTTGAGGCCTTGGCACCACAGGGATATGAGCTTTTTGCTAAAGGCGTAGTATTCCGCAAGCTCCCATATATCTTTTTCTTCTATCTTGCATATCTCCGAGGCCCTTTTGGGTGGATATTTTAAAGCTTCCTTTATGGCCTCTTCAAAGCCATCTACATGGTTCTTTATAAACTCTTCGTCTATCCATCCCTTCTCATAAAGCACGTAAAGCACCGAGTTAAAAAGCACAGCATCTGTTCCAGCCCTTATTTGGTAGTGTTTGTCTGCCTTTTGGGCCGTTTGTGTTTTTACAGGGTCTATAACTATTATGTTTATAGCCTCTCCCTTGGCCTTTCTTTTGAGTATCCTTTTGAAAAGCACGGGATGGGTCCAAAGGGCGTTGGAGCCTGCAAAGACAAAGGTGTCTGCATCATCCAGGTCCTCATAAGAGCAAGGTGGGCCATCGGAGCCAAAGGCCAGCCTGTAGGCAGATACGGCCGTTGCCATGCAGAGCCTTGAGTTGGCATCCACATTATTTGTCTTTAAAAAACCTTTTATAAACTTGTTCATCACATATATGTCTTCCGTCAAAAGCTGTCCTGAAAGGTAAAAGTAAAGCTCTTCGGGAGAGTGTTCTTTTAACTTCTTTAAAAGTATGGAATAGGCCTCTTCCCAGCTTATCTCCCTAAAGGGCTCTTTTTTATTTTCCCTAAACATGGGCTTTAAGAGCCTTCCCTTGTGCATCGCTTCTGGATAATAAAGGGGCTTTTTGCAGACCTCTCCCCGTGAGGCCGGATGGCTCTTGTCCCCCCTTATCTTTCCCTCATCCCACAGGAGGCCACAGCCCACTCCACAGTAAGGACATTGAAAGGCTTTCATTTTAATCCTCCTTATAAACAAAATCCATCACCACCCTCCCGTTGGGAGCTATACCGGTTAGCATATCCTTCTCGTAGTCATACCTAACATAAGCCCATTCCATCCATTGACTATGCACAAGCCTTAACAGAACCAAGGCAGTTAGGGCTACCATTGAAAAGAGGAAAAAGCCAGCAGAGTAAGAGCCGGTTGTTTCCTTTACTATACCTAAGACGGTGGGAAGATAAAAGCCTCCAAAACCGCCGGCAGCGCCTATAATACCAGCCATCATACCCCTAACCTTTGGCCATCGGTGTGGTACAAGCTGGAAGGTTGCACCGTTGCCAAGTCCAAAAAAGGCAAAGATTACAAGAAGGGCAAGCACACCAAGGAAAGGTGGTAGTTTAAGCACAGACAACACCATGTACATGCTGGCTATGCCAAAGAGTATAAAGGTCAAGGCTCTAACACCGCTTATCATATCCGCAATAAAGCCTCCAAAGGGCCTTATAAAGGCTCCCGTAAAGGCAAAGAGGGACATTAAGGCTCCAGCCTCAATCTTTGAAAAACCATACTGGTCAATGAGATAAAGGCTCACATAGGAAGACATACCTACAAAGCCGCCAAAGGTTATGCTGTATATGAGGACCATAAGCCATGTATCCCTTTCAAGAAAAACTCTTCTGTATCTGTTTGGCAGGAAGGAAAGCACAAAGGCGCTTCCTATAAGTGGGAGTAAAAGCAAGGCTTCTTTACCTTTTATACCAAGCCAGCCCCTCTCAAGAGCTGGAACCAAAAAGAGCATAAAGAGGATGGTTATAACAAAGACAAGGATGGGATAAGTCCCCCTGCCTTCCTTCTCTCCTTTATCCTTTGACCAGAAAAAGACCACCAAAAAGGTTATCACCAGCAAAAGCCCAGCCATAGCCATCGTCTCTTTCCAGCCAAAGGTCTTTGCAAGAGGAGGGAAAAGGATGCCATCCAAAACAGCCCCTATGTTTCCAGCCGCCGCAAGGCCCAATACAAGACCCTGAACTTCTCTCGGATAGTTGCTACCAGCCATGGGAAGAGCAACTGCAAAGCTGGCTCCACCCATACCCAAAAGCACACCCAAGAGGAGAAGCACCGTGTAATCATCTAAATAGGATGGGAAGAGAAGGGCAAAAAGGGATGGAATGCCGGAAAGGATTATACCAGCCAGTGCTATCTTTCTTCCGTCTACAGACTGGTAAAGATAGCCAAAGTTTATCCTAAGGATGGCGGCAGAGAGAACAGGAACAGCTACAAGAAAACCCTTTTGTGCAGGGGAGAGGTTTAATTCTTGGGCTATAAAGGGCGCCAAGGCGCCAAGCAAAAGCCATATGCTAAAGCCAGTATCAAAGTACAAAAAGGACGCAAAAAGGGCCTTTGGATTGCCCGATTTTATAGCTTCTATGATACGTCTCACTTCATACCCCCTTGCAGTTTAGAACTTTTTGTAATGAAGCCACTTACCATTGAGGGTCAGCACCATTCTTGGAGTGCCCGTTGGTTCTTCTATCTTTTGCACATCTATTGACATATCTATGGCGCTCATGATGCCATCGCCAAAGAGTTCATGGGCCACATCCTTAATAACAGGGCCATAAAGCAAGACTACTTCATAAAGCCTATAGACAAAGGGATCTGTGGGAGGCCATGGTTGGGAAGGAGCTCTGTAGGGGGCTTTGGTTAAAACCCTTTTAACCTCTTCTCTAACATCTGCAGGAATCTCTAGAATATCTGTCAATTTGCTTGCCTCTTCTTCCCTTGCCTGACCATAGCCGTATACAAGCATAGCTGTGTATACTGGGCTTAGACCCATGGCCTTTCCTAGCTGAGACCATGTAAAACCCTTTTTATCCTTAGCTGAAAGCAATAATTCTTTTGCTTCTTCCCTTGTCAAAAAACCAACTTTATAACTCATGCCACTTCCCTCCTCTTTAACTTTTCCCTTAAGGTGTATATCAGGTATTCCTTAAGGTCTAAGTATTCCTTCAACCTAATCATCTCCTCCCTTACCCTTGGTCTCTTTATGCCAACCTTTACAATGTCGTAGACCTTAGCGGATGGTCCATTGCTCATAATCACTATGCGGTCAGACATATATATAGCTTCTTCCACATCATGAGTAACCATCAGCACAGTTTTTTTGTCATTTTCCCATATTCTTAAAAGCTCATCTTGCAATGTAGCTCTTGTTAAGGCGTCAAGGGCACCAAAGGGTTCATCAAGGAGAAGCACTTTAGGGTCCACAGCCAAGGCCCTTACAAGGGCAGTTCTTTGCTTCATACCACCAGAGATTTGAGAAGGAAGCTTATTCTTGTGTTCCCAAAGGCCTGCCAGTTTTAAGTAATCTTCCGCCTTCCTTCTAGCCTTTGTGAGATCTTCGCCTTTAAAAACTGACTTTACTGCAAGCATAACGTTTTCATATACAGAAAGCCAAGGCAGAAGAGAATAGTTCTGAAAGACCATAGCCCTATCTGGACCTGGTTCCAAAACCTCCTTACCATCAAGCACCACAGAACCCTCGGAAGGCTTTATAAGACCAGCAATAACACCCAAAAGTGTAGACTTACCACAGCCAGAGTGTCCTATTATGCTTACAAACTCACCCCTTTCCACGAGAAGGTCAAGTCCATGGAGTATTACATGATTACCAAAACGCACCGTAAGGTTAAAAACTTCTAAATATCCTCTCATATCTCACCTCCTTAGTCTTTCCGTAAGCTTTGCAAATAGCAGGTCTATGAGAAGGCCTACTATGCCTATCAGTAGAATGGCGGACAATACCTTTTCTAAGTTTAGGGCGTTCCATGAATCCCATACAAAAAAGCCTATACCTATACCGCCAGCCAGCATTTCAGAAGCCACTATTACCATCCACCCTATACCAAGGCTTAGACGAAAGCCTGTTAGGATATAGGGAAGGCTGTATGGAAGCAAAACTTTTGTTATGTAGTAGCGAAAGGGAAAGCCAAAAACCCTTGAAAGGTTTTTATAATCCTCCGGAAGGGAAGAAACACCCAGGGCAGTATTTATAAGGGTGGGCCAAAGGGATGTTATAGCAATAACAAATATAGAGGCCTCGTTAGAAGACTTAAATAGGGCAAGTCCTATGGGAAACCAAGCCATGGGTGAAACGGGTCTAAGTACCTGTACAATGGGGTTTAAAATCTCCTTCAGCTTTGAGCTCATTCCTATGAGAAAGCCTGCCGGCAGAGCGATAAGAGAACCTATAAGAAAACCAAGGAAAACCCTTTTTAGAGATGTGAGCAACTGCCACCCTATCCCTTTATCGTTAGGACCAAGGTCATAGAAGGGGTTGGAAATTAGGTCAAAAAGGGTCTTTAAAGTACTTATAGGTGCAGGTAGCTCTCTTATAAAAAGGGAAAGTATATACCAAAAAAGGAAAAAAAGGAAGGCACCGAAGATGGGGAGGACTATGGCAGCGGCAACAGTGGAGAGGGTACCAGGCCTAATAGAAAGCTCTATAAGTTTAAACTTTAAACCTTTCTCAGTACGTACCATTTTTACACCTCCTTAACCTTGTAAGCTTTTATGGACTGCTCTGGCTTGTTTGGGTCAAAGACCACACCGTCTATAAAGCCCCTCAGAGGTGTCATATCATCGTCTTTTACCTTTATGTTTAGTTCTTTTGCCACCTCAAGAAAAAGTGGTTTGGCTATAAGCTTTTTTGATATGCCAAGGTAATCAGGAACCTGTTTTATCATTCCCCATCTCCTGTATTGACCAAGGAAGAAGATGCCGTAAGAATACTTGGGTATGTTTACTGCACCACTTTTAAAAAAGAGCATGTAATCATCCTTGTATCTGTATTCTCCAAGCCCCTTACCAAGATGGTAGACACCAAGGAGCCTTGTTTCTATATCTTCAGGTTTTGCATTCACATACCTTGCAAGCACTTTGGAGGCTTCCTTTCTATTTTTAAGGTCATCAAGCCATCTGCTTGCTTCAAGCACCGCTTTCATAATAGCTTTTACCTCTTCTACGTTTTTACTAAAGAATTCCTGGTTGAAAACCAAAGCCTTTTCTGGATGATCCTTCCATATATCTTGGGTTGCAAGATGGGTAAAGCCTATACCTTCCCTTACAGCAACCTCATTCCATGGTTCTCCAACGCAATAGCCGTCCATATTACCCACTTTCATGTTGGCTACCATCTGTGGTGGTGGTATGGGTATTACCCTTACATCCCTGTTTGGATTTATACCGCAAGCTCCAAGCCAGTATCTTAGCCAAATATCGTGTGTTCCTCCAGGGAATGTCATAGCAAAGGTTGGTGTTTTGCCTTTCCTTTTAAGCTCATCTACTACGGGCTTTACCTTATTTATTTCTCTAAAGCCTACTCTACCACCAAAGTCTTCCTGAGAAAGGGTAATAGCCTGACCGTTGAAGTTTAGAATCATGCCTATGGGCATAACCCTGCCTGCAGGACCGCCTATACCCATGTAAACGGAGAAGGGCATACCAAAGAGACAATGGGAGGCTTTAAGCTCTCCATTTAACAGCTTATCCCTAACATTTGGCCAGCTTGCTTCTTTTGATATTTCCACATCCACACCGTACTTTTTGTAAAGCCCAAGCTCCTTTGCCATTACCACAGAAGCACAGTCCGTTAGGGGTATGTATCCTATCCTTATTTTCCCTTGTGCCCTGCTGATGTAGGGAGCCGATAGTGTAAGACCACCCGCAACCAGAAGACCTTTTGTGATGAAATCTCTTCTATCCATGGTGCACCTCCCTCTTTTTAGTCCTTATAGTCCAAACCTCTTCAAGCTGACAGACAAAAACCTTCCCATCTCCAAACATACCCGTATTTGCGTGCCTTGTTATAATGTCTACAACTTTGTCCGAATACTCATCCTCAACTGCTATCATTATGAGAGTCTTCGCAAGCTCATCGTAGCTTTTTTCTCCCACCTGAACGCCGCCCTCTTTTCCCCTTCCCACCACATCCATCACCGTTATACCTTTAAAGCCTTCCTTTTCCAAAGCCCTCATCACTTCATAAAGCTTCTCTGGCCTTATAACAGCCTTTATCATCCTCATGACCAACCTCCTATCACAAAGATCTTTCCATCACCATAAAAGCCCGTATGGGCTATATCCATGATCTTTTCCACCACCTCTTCATAAAGAGCCTCCTCCACCCAGGTGAGTATAAGGGTCTTTGGCAGAAGGGACATGATAACTCCCTTGTTTGTTTTGTACCCCAAGCCCCCCTCCTTACCCCTTCCCTTCACAGTTTTGGACACATAATCAAGCCCCATGGATGATAGAAAGCTTTTCACCTCTGCGCTCTTTTCTCTTCTTACTATCACCACAAGCTCCTTCATGGCACACCTCCTTTGACCTCTTCAAGGCATGCGTAAAGCCTTTTCTCTTTGCTAATTAGCACATCGGCCAAAAACCAATAGGCTTCCTTCCATGCCTCAATAAGGTCTTGGCCAACACCCATTTCAACCATGGCCTGGTAAAGGGCATCCCAAACCTTAGGGTAGTGTTCGGGCTTTACACCAGCCTTTGCATGGGCAAGCGCCATTGTGTTTATGGCTGGCTCCAATACATGTAGCCTATCCAGGTTCTGGGCAAAGGCAAGCAAAGCACTGGCGAGCTTTTTGGAATTGTTGCTTTCAAACATGTTCCTAAGCTCTGGGTTCTTTTCAAAGAGTATCTGGTACATGCGAGAGGTTAACCTCTCGCCGTTAGACTGCAAAAAGGGTATGCTTTTTCTTATGGCCATCTTTGTTTCTTCCCGCATGGCTTCACCTCCTCACCCTTCATATTTGCAAAATCAATGCCAGACATAGGAGGTTATAAAAGGCTTACGCCAGCTTGATTTTTTATAAAAAGTTATAACTACACTATTGTAAAATTGTTTACAAAAATGTAAAAATGTTAATCCAAAGGGCACAGATTATTCCGAACAAGGGCGTAAATAAAGGGCCTTTAAAAAACTCCAATTGGCAAGCTTCTTGCATAGATAAAGGGTAGGAGGTGCCTATGAAGGTTATAGTGGTAGGAAACGGTATGGCAAGCACTGCTTTGGTTGAGGAGCTCATAAGGCAAGGCGGAGACATTGAAATACACGTCTTTGGCGAGGAAAGGACCTTAAGCTATAACAGGATACACTTGGCGGATATTCTCAGCGGTAAAAAGCTCTTTAGTCAGATAGTTATAAACAGGTGGAGCTATTACGAAGAGCATGGTGTAAAGCTACATATAGGTGAAAAGGTTGAAAAGGTATTACCTTGGAAGAAGCTTTTGCTAACTTCCGATGGGAAGCTTTATCCCTATGATAAGCTGGTTATAGCCACTGGAAGCCTTCCCAAGGTGCCACCTATAAAGGGTGTGGATAAGAAGGGGGTCTTTACCTTTAGGAGTATAAGGGATGTGTATGGCATAATGGAGCTGGCGAGGGTTTCAAAAAGGGCTGTGGTAATAGGGGGTGGCCTCCTTGGCCTTGAGTGTGCAAAGGCCTTAAAAGATATAGGACTTGATGTTTATCTGGTTCACCTTTTTGACGTGCTTATGGAGCAATATATTGACAAAACAGCCAGCGATATGCTTAAGAAAAGCCTTGAGGGCTTTGGCATAAGGGTTTTGCTTTCAAAAAGGACGGAGGAGATAGTTGGAGAGAAGAAGGTTAGCCGTGTGAGGTTCTCCGATGGGGAGGAGATAGAGGCGGATATGGTTATAATAGCCACGGGCGTGGTGCCAAACGTGGAGCTGGCAAAGAACTCTGGCATAAAGGTGGATAGGGGTGTGCTTGTAAACGATTTTCTTGAGACATCGGAGCAGGATGTATACGCCATAGGCGATTGTATACAGCACAGGGAAAAGACTTACGGGCTTTTGGCTCCCATAATGGAGCAGGTTAAGGTGTGCGCCAAAAACCTTTTGTATGGCAATGTGGAAAGGTACGAAGGGTCCTTAAGCCATGCCATCCTAAAGGTAGCTGGAGTAAGGCTTATGTCGGTGGGGGAGATTCAGGAAAGGGAAGGGGATGAGGTGATCCTCTTTAAGGACGGCTCCAGGTATAGGAAGGCCATTGTGAGGGATGGCAGGCTTGTGGGTGCCATACTGCTTGGAGACTTGGCAGGAAGCGAAAGCCTATTGGACCTCATCAGGACAGGGAAGAGTGTGGAAAACATAAAGCCACACTTTCTTATAAGGGATTTAATCAAGGAAGAGGTAAAAATCACCTTTAAGCCAGAGGACCTTGTTTGCAACTGCAACGCCGTCTCTTACGGAAGGATCCTTGAGGCCATAAAAAGCGGAGCTAAAACTATTGAAGATATCCAAGCTCTCACAAAAGCTTCCACTTCCTGCGGTGGGTGTATGCCAACCATTGAAAGCATACTAAAAGAGCATGTAAAGGTAAGGCCAGCAAAGGTAAACAAAGTAGAAGAATACAAGAGAAGTAAACATCCCTTTGAGGTTAACCTAAGGGAAAAGCTTGAAGTTTGGGCAAGGGAGCATGGAGATTGGCAAAGGGTGCCGGAGGAGGACAGAGAGTATGGGCTAAAGTGGTATGGCATCTTTTATAGAAAGGCCACGCCTGGCTACTTTATGGTTAGGATTAGAATTACCCATGGAAAGCTAAACGCAGACCAGGCAAGGGTTATAGCCTACCTTTCTAAGAAGTTTGGAAGGAACCAGGTAGACCTCACCTCAAGGGAACAGATACAACTAAGATGGATAGAGTTAAAGGACCTTCCGGAAGTTCTCTCAGCCATAGAAAGGGTGGGGCTTACAACTCTACAAACGGGTATGGACAATGTGAGAAACATCACGGGAGACCCCCTATCGGGCCTTGCGGAAGACTCAATCATTGACACCATACCCATAAGCAAGAGGATAACGGAGATATTCCTCGGTAAAAGGCAGTATGCAGACCTTCCAAGGAAGTTTAACCTGGGCTTGGTAGGTTCAAAGACAGATAGTATAAACTGCAGGTATAACGACCTTTGCTTTTATTTAGCAAAAAAGGATAACATCTACGGCTTTAACGTTTATGCGGGCGGTAAGATAGGCTCCGGCGGTCCTGTAGAGGCCCTTGACCTAAATATCTTTGTCCTTCCCTACGAAGCCATAGATATAACTAAGGCGGTGCTTGAGATATATTCAGATATGGGAAGCAGAGAAGATAGGACAAAGAACAGGCTTTACTTCTTAATAGAAGAGCTGGGTGTGGAGGGCTTTAGGGGCGAGATAGAGAGAAGGCTTTTGAGAAACCTTTGGAGAAAGGGTGAGGATTTGGTAGAAAGGGCGGGTGAGAGGACTGGAATAATAAGGCAAAAGAACGGCCTCTACGCCGTTAGCCTGATGGTGCCTGCGGGCATCTTTACAGGGGAGGATTTGGAAAGGCTGGCTTACCTTTCAAGGAAATATGGAAGTGGTGAGATAAGGCTATCTGTATACCAAAACATATACCTTGTAAACATTCCAGAGGAACATTTGGAAGAGCTACTTTCGGACCCAATCTTTAACAAATATCCAACCAGTGCCTCCCCATACCTTACAGGCCTTATAGCCTGCCAAGGGAGTGAGACCTGCGCCTTTGGAGTAATTGAAAACAAGCCGGACGCTTTAAGGCTTGCAGGCTATCTATCTCAAAAGATGCCAATCCACTTACCCTTACGTATGCACTGGTCTGGTTGTGCCAAGGGCTGTGGACAGCATGGCGCTGGAGACCTTGGCTTTGTGGGTACAAAGGTAAAGATAAACGGAGAGGTAAAACTGGCTGTGGATATTTTCTTAAAAGGGAAGAAGGTTCAGACCATACCTCTTGAGGATTTGGAGGGAAGGATAGAGAGTTTGATAAAACAAGTTCTTGAAAGTTCTTAGCTTGGCCATTATAGTAATAGTTAATGAAGGGTAAGGATTTTTTGGCTCTAAATGTAGGGCTTAATCTTGTGGGTGGTATAATAGCTGGGCTTTTGGTGGGTTATGCCTTTGATAGGTGGCTCATGGAGGGGCTTTTTAAGATAAGGACCTCTCCCTTTGGTCTTTTATTCTTCTTTTTTATTGGTATAATATCTGGCTTTCTCAACGCTTACAGGGATTTGAAAAGAATTGACTAAGCTTTTCTTTTACATGCTTTGGTATGGAGACCAGTTTGCCATCCTTCAAAAGGCAATGCTTTGTATTACCTTTCGCCTTTAAAACCTCCGAAGAGTTTAAAAGGTATTCAAAGGAAAAGGTAAAGCGGTCTATATGAGAAAGGCTCAAGCTTATAACAAACTCCTCATCATACCTTAAGGGCTTGAGAAATTCGCAAGAGGCGCTAAGCAAAACCACTTCATAGCCCTCTTCCCTTAGCTTGGAGTAGGGAAGACCTAAGGACCTTAAAAGTTCTCCCCTTGTTTCCTCAAAGTATTTAAAGTAATTGGAGTGATGCACTATGCCTTGGGCATCTGTCTCATAAAACTGCACGCGCCTGCGGTAAGAGAACACAGAAATATTTTAACCAAACCTTCCTGTGATGTAGTCTTCTGTAAGTTTTTTGTCTGGCTTGGTAAATATCTTTTCCGTTGGTCCAAACTCTATAAGTTCGCCAAGGTACATGAAGGCTGTGTAGTCGGATATCCTTGCAGCCTGTTGCATGTTGTGGGTAACTATGACTATGGTTATGGTCTTTTTAAGCTCCACAATAAGCTCCTCTATCTTGGCTGTGGATATGGGGTCAAGGGCGGAGGTTGGTTCATCAAAGAGCAAGACTTCTGGCTCTACTGCAATGCTTCTTGCTATACAAAGTCTTTGCTGTTGACCACCGGAGAGGGAAAAGGCGCTTTCCTTTAATCTGTCCTTCACCTCATCCCAAAGGGCGGCATCTTTTAGAGCCTTTTCCACACGGTCCTTTAGCTCGGACCCTCTTATGCCTTTTAGCTTAAGCCCAAAGGCCACATTATCAAAGATAGACATGGGAAAGGGTGTGGGCTTTTGAAAGACCATACCAACCTTGCTTCTCAATTCTATTAGGTCCACACTCTTATCAAAGATGCTTGCACCATCCAGAAGTATATCACCCTCATACCTGTTGTTTGGATAGAGGTCGTGCATCCTATTTAGACATCTTAAAAGTGTTGTTTTCCCACAACCAGAAGGTCCTATCAAGGCGGTGATTTTTTTGTCGTATATAGGCATGCTTATGTTCTTTAGGGCGTGATTTTTTCCATAATAGAAGTTAAGGTTGATTATTTCCATGCGCTTTTTTAGCCCTATTATGGTCTCAACCATATCAAGCCTCCTTCCTAATTCTCCTAAACATGTAAGCCAATGGGTTGGTTATTTTCCCATGAAGCACAAGCCTTGCCACTATGGAAAGGACCAACACACCCAAGGTTAGGATAAGAGAAGCTGCCCAAGCTTGTTCATGCCAATAGTGATAGGGGCCCATTACATAGTTGAACACAGTAACCGTAATGCTAGACATGGGTTTCATAAGATTAAGGTTTAAGTAAGCATTGTTAAAGGCGGTAAAAAGCAAGGGAGCTGTTTCGCCCGATATCCTCGCCACACCCAAAATAACACCCGTAAGTATACCCACCTTTGCAGCTCTAATTACCACACTTTTTATCATCTGCCACTTGTAGGCACCAAGGGCATAGGCCGCCTCCCTCATCTGTTGGGGGACAAGTTTTAACATCTCATCGGTGGTAACCGCTATAACAGGCACCATGAGAAGGGCCAAAGCTACAGCTCCAGAAAGACCATTAAAGTGTCCTATTGGTTTCACAAGTATGGCGTACACCACAGCACCCATTATGATGGATGGTGTGCTTACCATAATATCTGTTATATTTCTTAAAACTCTAAAAAACTTACTATTCTGCCCATATTCCGAAAAGTATATGCCTGCCATTAATCCTATGGGCACTCCTAAGATTGTTGCTAAGGTTGTGATTATAAAATGTCCTACAAAGGCAGGCCTTAATCCACCACCCTCCACGCCTGCAGGTGTGGGATCAAGGTATATAAGCTCTGGTCCAAAATATTTAAATCCGTTTATAAGTAGGGAACCAAGTATCCAAAACAGCCAAAAAATACCATAAACAGCCATTAAAGAAGCTATGGAAAGCATGGTCCAATTAACAATTTTTCTATAGGTTTTTAATTTCATACCTTCCACCTCTTTTCAAGCCTAAGAACAAGGTATTTGGCTACGGATAAAAGTATTAGGGATATTAGGAACAAGAACATGGAAAGGTAGTAAAGGGCGGATAGGTATATATCTGTATCTGCCTCTGTAAACTGGTTGGCAAGGGTTACCGTTATGGTGGTAAAGGAATCAAAAAGGGATTTGGGTATCTGTGGGTTGCTTCCTGCCAAGAAGGTCACCGCCATGGTTTCACCCAAGGCTCTACCAGTAGATAGGATAAGACCACCAGCTATTCCCGATGCAGTATAGGGTATGACCACCTTCCTCACTACTTCCCATTGGGTTGCGCCAAGGGCATAGGCCGATTCTTTCATAACGGAAGGTACCATCTCAAAGCTGTCCCTTACAACCGCACTCATAAAGGGTATGATCATTATAGAAAGCACAAGGCTTGTGGTAAGCACATCTACACCAGTTGGAACGCCAGAGAAGAGTTGTCCTATTATTGGTATGCCTCCCAGCTTATCCTGTAGCCAAGGCTCTACCTTGTTTGCCATTATGGGCGTAAGTATAAAAAAGCCCCAAAGGCCATATATGATGCTTGGTATGGCGGCAAGAAGCTCTATAGCGGTGGATATAATAGGCTTGAACCATTTGGGGGCAAGCTCTGTAATAAATATGGCTATGCCGATTGAAATGGGTGCTGCCATTAGTATGGCCAATAGGGTGCTTATAAAGGTGCCAAAGACCATAGTAGCAGCGCCAAAGTCTTCCGCCACAGGGTCCCAGTTGGTGGATTTTAGAAAGTTTATTACTCCAAACTTTTCTATGGCAAGCCTGGCCTCGTAATAGAGGATAAAAAGAATAAGAAGAGGGAAGAGGAGCCCCACAAAGAGGGCCCAAAAGCCTAAGAAAACTTTTACTACCCTTTCTATAAGAGCTCCGCCGTTCTTTACCTCGCTCAGCTTTCCTTCTATCACGCCTTCCAATTCCATATTATACCTCACCTTATGGATGTACGCCGTTTTCTTTCCAGTATTCAAAGATGCGTTTCTTTACATTACTGGGCATGGGTATGTAGTTTAGCTCTTCTGCATACTTATCGCCATTTTCAAAGGCCCACTTGAAGAAGGTAGTAGCCTTTTTGGCCCTTTCTGGTTGGTCCTTTGCCAAGAGTATAAAGGTAGCACCAGCTATGGGATAGCTGTCCTTTCCTGGCTGGTCTGTGAGAACTTCATAGAAGTGTTTGCTTTTGTCCCACTTGGCATGAGCTGCAGCTGCCTGTATAGTCTTTATGTTTGGCTCTACAAAAACGCCTTCCCTGTTCTTTATCTTTGCCACTGGAAGGTTGTTCTGTTTTGCGTAGATGTATTCCACGTATCCCAAGCCACCCTGGGACCTTTTTACGTAGTTGGTCACTCCTTCATTACCCTTACCACCCACACCTGTGGGCCATTTTACCGATGTGCCAAAGCCTACCTTTTCTTTCCACTCAGGACATACCTTGGAAAGCCAATTGGTAAATATCCATGTGGTTCCAGAACCATCAGACCTGTGAACCACCACTATGTTTCTATCTGGTAGCTTTACGTTGGGATTAAGCTGTTGGAGGTATGGGTCGTTCCACTTTTTGATCTTGCCCATGTAGATATCACATACAGCCTTTTGGTCCATATTAAGCACAGTTTTGCCTATCTCTGGCACATTATAGGTGATAACCACAGCACCTATGACAGTTGGAAACTGAAGCAAATTGTTTTTATTTAACTCTTCTGGTGTTAGGGGAGCATCGGAGGCTCCAAAGTCCACCGTTCTGTTGATTATCTGCCTTATGCCACCACCAGAGCCTATGCTTTGGTAATTTACCTTGTGGCCTGTGGCCTTTTGAAACTCATAGGCCCACCTTCCATAAACAGGGTAGGGGAATGTGGCTCCTGCACCTGTAATTTCCAAAGCTAAGGCTGCACCAGTAAGGGCTGCAATTGCCAAAGCTACCTTTTTCATATTTACACCTCCTTACTTAGATTTTTCTTCTAAGGCTTTTTTGATCATGGACTGGATTTCTTTGTTTCTTTCGTCCATGTCCTTCCTGAGCTGTTCGGACAGCTTCATAGCCTCTTCTGGAGTAATTATACCCTTATCTGTTAGGACCTCAAGCAGAGTGTCCAGGGCTGGGTGGTTTGTTCCCGCAAAGCCAAAAAGCGGTGCCACAAGGGCTACTACCATAATAAACTTTCTCATAGCTTCACCTCCTACAGTTTTCTAAGGCACTATTCTACAGACCAATTGTTAAGATTTGGTTAAGATCCTCCACAAAGAGGGCGCTCCCCATTTGGGCCTTGACAATCTTTTTGTATTTGGCAGACCTTTTAGAAAGGTCAAGAAGGTTCGAAGAGCCTTTCAAAAGCACGGCCGATATGCTGGCTATGGGAAACTCCCTTAGGTTTTCCTCCCTATCCTTTCCCACAAAGTAGCCCCTTTCCCTATCCTCCTGGCTGTAAAAGGCCAAAAGTTCCTTCTGGAGGTTTTTTATAAGGTACAAAAGTTCCTCCACAAGTTTGCTCACGTCTTCTCCCCAAAGCAGGATGATAAAGTCATCCCCTCCAATGTGTCCCACAAACCTTTTGTTTGGGTCTTCCTTCTCAAAAAGGCTTAGAAAAAGGCCCACCTTTTTAATCATCTGATCGCCAAGGTAAAAGCCGTAGGCGTCGTTGAAGGCCTTAAAGTTGTCCAAGTCCAAGTAGCATACATAAAAATCTTCTCCCCTTTTTGATAGTTCTTCTATCTTTTCCCCTATAGCCCTATTGCCCGGAAGCTGGGTGAGGGGGTTTTTGTCAAGAAGCTCTTTTGAAAGCTCCTTGTAGAAAAGGTCCAAAAGATGCTGTTTTTCAAGTATTTGGACCTCTTGGCCCTTTTTTATAAGCAAAAAGTCATATTTAGAAGACAAAAGCTCCTCAAGGAGGCTCTTTATCTTAAAGGCCTCTGGAGAAATGTATGGGAGGCTATCAAGGTCCATAAAAAGGTGAGGTAGCCTTTCAATGACTGTCTTGAGGTCCTTATAGTAGTAAAGGTCCCGTAGCTTTTGGTTTAGGCTATACTTTAGCTTCCAAAAATCTATGAGGAACCTTTTAAGGCCTGTGTCAAGCAAAAAGTATCTTTTTTGAGAGTTTTCCAAAAGTTCCAAAAGCCTATGGAACTTCTCCCTTGGCTCCAGTTTGATAACAAGGGGCACCTCTCCTTGAATGTAGTCTTCCTCTTCCCTTAGCCTTAGGTCTATGCTTGGTTCAAAATTGACTATCTCTGTGGCTGGCATGGGCTTGGCAAAATAGAAGCCTTGGAAAAGATGGGCCTTTAGCTCATAGTAAAGGGTTTTTACATCTTCTTCCTGCTCCACGCCCTCATATATGGGCCTTATGCCCATCTGAAGGCTCACTTCTGTGAGGACCTTAAGCAGTTGATACTTTATCTTACTCCTTGATACACCATTTACAAGCTCCCTTGGAAACTTTACAAAGTCTAAATGCCCATCAAGCTCCAAAAGTAGCTGAAGGGAGTTGTAGCCAGTACCAATATCGTCTATGCCTACCAAAAAGCCAAGGCTTTTGTAATGGCCTATGGCCCTCTTGAGAAGCTCCACATCCTTTACTCTTTCCACCTCGGAAAGCTCAAGCACCACAGACTCAGGCCTAAGGCCCACACTTTCCACAAGCTCTAAGGTCTTATTCTTACCAAAGTATTCGGAGGCAAGGTAGGAAGGGGAGACATTTAGGAAAAGGAGAGAGTTTAAACCTTTGGGAAAAATCAAAACAGACCTCTCCCTGCATATCATATCAAGCTCTCCCAAAACGCCTATCTCTTCTGCCATACGGAATACCTTAGAAGGTGGAAGGCTTTCTCCCTTGAGAAGGAATCTGCTGAGGGCTTCGTAGCCAACGACCTGTGAGTTGTATAGGTCTATTATAGGTTGATAGTGTGGTGTTATTTCCAAGCTCTGAAGGAAGTCCCTTTTTAGCCAGCCTTTTATGTCAAACATCCAGACTTCGTAGCCTTTTTTGAAGATGAAGCATTGCCCTTGAGCGCACCACGGGGTATTGGTGCTGACTTAGGACCCTCAAAAGGCCTATGGCCTGTGGCGAGGTCATCCTTGATAGGGCATCCGCTATCTCCATAAGGATTATGGGGTCTGTTTCCTTGTTTATCATCACCTCCAGGTGTGGTATGGCCATCTCCAAGTCCTTTTTCCCTATGGTGTATATCACATTCCTCTTCATCTCCTTTACGGGATGCTCCAAAGCCATTATAAGTTTGTATTCATAAGGCAGGTTGTGGAATTCCTTTAGGTCATAGCCACAGTTGGGACAGACCATATCTTCCCTTGAGATCACACTCCAGCAGGCAGGGCAAAAGTAGAGGACGGGGTGGTTTGGGTCATACTTTACCACCTTGAGGGTGGCCTTTTCTTCAATCATAGAAAACACATCAATAGGCTCAATGGGAGAGAGGTCCTTAGATAAGATAAATAGCTCAAAGAAGGGGGCCTCCTCTTCAAAGCCCTCTGAGAAGACCTCTTCACCCTCCACATAAACCCTATAGCCATACCTTTCGGGGGATACGCTCACCACCATGGAGGTCTTTGGAAGGTTTTTAATAGGCACAGACTCAAAGCTTTGATAGACTCCTGCCAGCTCTGGCTCAAGGGCAAAGAAGGACACAATCTCCTCCGGAAGTTCATAGACCCTTAGGGTACATACCTCTTGGCTTAGGTCCTCCAAAAGTCTTTTGAGGGCAGTTTGGTCCTTTTCCTCTCCGTATTGGGCTTTTAGCACATGGCCCTTCTGTAGGAGAAGGTAGGCCTTTTGAAGCTTTACACGGTTTTCCACTATTACATAGCCCGTTGTCTCAAAGTCTATGAGCTTTTTGAAAAACTCCCTTGTGTTAAAGTTTATGCTTTCTAAGTTTATCCAAAGGGGCCTCTCACTGTGCAGCGGAAGCTTGTATTTTTCGTATAGCCCAAAGGAGTGGATTAAAAAGTTTTCCGTGGTGGGATAAAAGCTTATAAGCTCAAAGTCTTGGCTTATATCACCCTTTAGAATGCCCTCCAAAACTGGTAAAAACTCTGGCTCTCCAAGCCTTTGAACCACAAGGCTACCAGTTTTCAAAGAGCTTCTGAGGGACTCCACAAGCCAGCCTACGTTTACCATGTCCCTGTGGAAAGGACCATAAAGGGGCCTAAGGTTGAGGATGTAGTTAGCCAACAGGAGCTTTTGCATTTAGCACCTCCCTAAGTATCTCCCTAAGGGTCTCCGCCACACCATACCCTTCCCTTGCTATGGCCTCCACCACAGTAATACCCTTAAAGGCCTCCCTTATGGTTTCCAAAGGCAAAGGGTCTGGCACATCCCTTTTGTTAGCCTGCACAACTATGGGCGCTTTTAAAAGGCCATATTCTTTTAGCTCTTCGTATGCCCTTAGGTTTTCTTCCATGCTCCTGCTGGAGTCTATCACAAGGACCACACCATCCACATGGCCAAAGAGCCAGCCCCTTAGCAACCTAAACCTCTCCTGCCCAGGCGTGGTAAAGAGGCTTATCCATACTTCTCCATTACCAGACTTGGTCCTCAGGTTCAAGGATAGCATATCCAAGTAAACGGTCCTACCTTCCGTGGTTTGCTGGTGTAGCCTGTCTGATACATACCCAGAGTATATTTCTCGGAGCTTCTCCAAGTTGGTTGTTTTTCCAGCCATGCCAAGGCCGTGATAAAGTATGCGTAGGTTCATAGGGCAATGTCCTCAAACCTTATCACCTTCTTTTCCATCCTGCTAAGAGCCTTCTCCAGTATGCTTGCAAGTTCCTTTGATATTCTTTCCTTGAAGAGCTTTACGCTTCCAAGTGGTACCTTGTGGGAGAAGACGGAAGCCAAGAGGAACTTGGGGCTTATCACATGGATATACATGTTTTTATCTGTGCCTGCAAAGAACATGTGCCTTTTGGAGGATATGATGCTTTCAAGCTGATCAACGGCGCCCACCGTGGCAGCACCCACCACCGCCACCCTGTAGGCTATAGGCCTTTGGCTATCCACGTAAGGAGAATAGGCTATGAGCCTTCCACCATCATCCATCAGCACCACAAGGTCAAGGAAAAGGGAACTTCTAAATGCCTCAAGCTTGCTTACTATCTCTTTTAGCTCTTCTTCTTTTAAGCTGTAGCCTACCACATCCATATTATTTACCCCCAAAGGAAAATTGGCATACACCTTCTTTGTGTGAGGCTTCTACAAGGCTTCCAAAGCCCATAATATCACCAACCCCATGCATGTAGCCCTTGCAAAGGGAGCAGGCCATACCTTTTGTAGGCTCTATATTCAACTGAGCCAAAGCATTACGGATACCACACTTAGAGACCTCAACTATAAAGCGTCCATCTTCTAACTTATAGCCATCCTTACTTACAAGGCCTTTACTTAAAGCCTCACCCTTTGCCAACCTGTAGCCTATTTGCCAAAGTATAGGATGGCCCGCCTTGTCAAAGATGTATATTAAGGCCCTCTCCACAGATAGCATGCGGTCCTGCCCTTTCATCTCTTGAAGCAGTCTTTGAAAGGTCCTTTTTGCCTTATCTCCAGCCAACTCCTCTAAGCCTTCAAAAAGCACCTTTAAAAGCTTTTCTTCCTCAAGGAACCCCATGACTCACCACCTTTCAAAATGAGAGTATAGAAGGTTATTGTTAAGATTTGGTTAAGGGGTATATCTTTAATAAACATGCAGGATGTAATCTTTGAAAAGGGAATAAAGCACACCGCCCATGGGCTAAACTTCTATATGACCTACTTTGACGATATAGCCAAGGTGCTTCCAAGGGAGGCCTACTGCTTTGTGGTGGGTGGATGGGTAAGGGACAGGATACTGGGTGAGCCTGTGGGCTATCACATAGATATAGACCTTTTGGTGACCTGCGACCCGAGAGAAACGGCCAAAAAGCTGGCCGAAAGGATAGGTGGCTCTTACTTTGAGTTTGAAAAGAAGGGTCTTTTGAGAAGGCCCACCATAGCCACGGTGGTTTTGAGGCTTCCCCCATACAAGTACCGCTTTGACTTTGCCCAGATAAAGGGCAAGGATATAGAAAAGGCCCTTGTAGAGGACCTTCTTTCAAGGGACTTTAGCGCCAACGCCATGGCTGTGAGCATTGACGACCTTCTTAGCATAGGCGCCAAGCAGACCATCATCTACGACCCAGCCCACGGCATAGAGGACTTAGAACAGGGCCTTTTGAGGCCTATATCTTTCAAAAACCTTGAAGAGGACCCAGTAAGGATAATAAGGGGCTTTCGCCTTGCAGTGGAAAAGAGGCTAAGCCTTACAGAGGATTTTTATGAGTTTGTGGAGAGAAAAAGACACCTTATAAAGAAGGCGCCCGTAGAAAGGATAAGCCTTGAGCTTTTCAAGATTTTAAGACACAAGGAAAGCCACAGGATTTTAAAAGACCTCTATAAGCACGGTGTGCTTCAGATGCTATTCCCAGACACGGAAAGGTGGAAGGAAGTAAAAGACCAAGGAGAACACCACATATACCCCCTTGAGGATCATGTCTTTAAGGTGATGGAAGCACTGGAAAGGGTAATAGAAGAGAGGGATGTTTACCTTCCTGCGGAGCTTTTGGAAGACTTTGGGAAGATGGAGGTCCTTGGTGAGTTTTCCGACATAGAACTTTTAAAGCTTTCTGCCCTCTTCCACGATATTGCCAAGCCCCACACCTTTGAGATAAGAGATGGAAAGGTCACCTTTTACGGCCATGATAAGCTGGGTGCCAAGATAGTTCAAGAGTATGGAAAGATTTACAAGTGGGGTGAGTCTGCCACCAAGTTTGTCTCAAGGCTTGTGGAAGAGCATTTAAGGCCCTTTTATCTTAGGGAATCCCTCTTTAAGAGCCAGCTTACAGACAGGGGAAGGGCCAACTTCTGGAGGGAGTGCCAAGATATAGCAAGCCACCTTTTCCTGCATGCCATAGCGGACGCCATAGGAAGCGGAGATGAAGAGGAGGAAATAGGAAAGCTTTTAAAAACCATCCATGACCTCATAAGCTACAAGAGGGAGAAGCTATCCAAGGTTCCCACAAAACCCCTTTTAAATGGCAATGAGATAATGCAAATATTGGGCATAGGGCCCGGCCCACTGGTGGGAGAGATAAAAAAAGCCTTAGAAAAAGCACAACTTGAGGGAAGGGTAAGCACAAGGGAGGAGGCGGTGGAGTTTATAAAGGGCTACTATGAGAGCTTAAAGCAAGGAGGCTCTTGTGAATAAGCAAAGGGTCATAGATTCCAAGGTCCTCAAAGAGCCATCCATCGCCACCCGTTATTATGAGCTTTAAGCTCCTTTTGTAGTCTTCCTGCCAGCTTTTCAAACACTTTGAGATGAAGGCCCTAGCTTGGTTTATAAAGCCACCAAGGATGGCCTCTTCGGTGTTTTTCCCAATGCTTACCTTTATAGACCTTAAGTCTATCTTGGGAATGAGTTCTGCTTTTTTGGAGAGGCATTCAAGGCCAGAACCTATGCCCAAGGTTATAAAGCCACCTTGAAAGATGCCATCTATGGCAAGGTCTACCACCAAGGCTGTGCCGGCGCTTACCACCACCACATCCTTGTTGTAAAAGCTTACAGCACCATAGAGGTTTAGAAGCCTGTCCACTCCTACCTTTTCCTTTCCCTCAAAGGCAACCTCCAGAGGCACATCCTTTGCCCTTATGAACCTTGCCTTAGGATACCTCTCCCTTATGTATGCCTCTGCGGAGGGCCTCACAGAAGACACAAGCACAAGGTCTGCCTCAATATAAGGCACCTTGTCATGCTCAAACTTTCCTATATACCTTAGCTCCCTCTCAAAAAGGCACACATCCACCGATGTATTTCCCACATCAAGGGTTAGAACCTTCATACTCTACCGAGGCTCCCCCTTCTGCCACCTCAAGCACCATGTATTTTGCCTTTACACCGGCATCTTCAAAGGCTTTTACCATGGCATTGCCTACTTCCTCCATCTTATCAAGGCACAAGCTTGCCACAGAGGGGCCAGCACCGCTCAAAAAGACGGCCAAGGCTCCAAACTTGTAGGCCTCTTCCAACACCTGCCAAAAGCCCGGAATAAGATGGGCCCTGTAAGGCTGGTGGAGCCTATCCTTTACAGCTTCCTTTAAAAGTTCAAAGTTCTTTGATAATAGGCTTGCCACAAAAAGAGCTGACCTCTGAAGGTTAAAGACTGCATCCTTTAGACTCACTTCCTTCTTTATTACTTCCCTTGCCTTCTCTGTGGAAAGCTCAAAGTCTGGCACGCAGACCACCACCTTTATCTCCTTTGGAAAGTCAAGCCTTATGAACTTTACCCCTTCCTCCGTGCTTGCGCATACCACAAAGCCACCAAGAAAGGCAGGAAGAAGGTTATCGGGATGCCTTTCAAACTCAAAGGCTATTTTTAGCTTTTCCTCAAGGCTTATATCAAGGCCATGCAAGGCTTGGCAGGCCAGTATGCCACCCACTATGGCAGTGGCCGAAGAGCCAAGGCCCCTTGCGGTAGGCACACGGTTTATCTGTTTGAGGCTTATGGGAAGTTCTTCCTTTCCAAGAAGCTTACAAGCCCTTTTGTAGACCTTTATAAACAGGTTTTCCTCATCGGTGGGAAGGTTTAAACCTTCTCCTTCTATCTGGACATTATAGGAGCCGGAAGGCTCCACATAAAACTCATTGTAAAGGCTTAGGGCAAGGCCAAAGGCATCAAAGCCAGCACCAAAGTTGCTCGTGCTTGCGGGAACTTTAATCTTGAGCATATATATAGTCTATATTACTTTACACACGCAGGGTGAGAAATTAATTAACCGAAGGGAAGGCCACCATCACTTTTTGCCAAAAATAAATGAGACAAATAAGGTAGAAGTGTGTTAAACAGGTTTTTAACCAGTCCCTACGGCGCCATGCATAATGCCCCTACAAAAGGGAATTTCTCACATCACCTTTGCTTCAAATATTTTGAAAAAAAATGAAGCAGGCAAAATTTTGTCTCATTTATTTTTATCACTCCAGTATAAAATCCACAAGCCTATCCAAATCCTCAAGTCCATCTACCCTAAGGCCTTCCACCTCCAAGTCCCCTACCACAACCTTTTTAACACCCTCCAAAGACTTCCAGCCCTCAAGGATAACAATGTGGCAGTCGGAAAAGTATTCTTCTACAACTTTTAATGGGTCATCCTCCCTCTTCTCCCAAAGGGTAAGCTTCTGTGGAGAGATAAGGGCAACCTTATTCAAAAGCTTGAATACCCTGTCTGTATCGCTTCCTTCCTTGTCTGTTATGCCATGCCCCTTTGGGTCATGCTTTATGTAGCCCACCTTATAGCCTCTCCTTTGAAGCTCCGGTATTAGCCTCTCTATTAGGCTTGTCTTTCCCGAGTTATGGTATCCTACTATGCATACCACCTTTGGCATAGGCAAGCTCCTTTATGCTCTCCATTATCTCCTCTGCCACTCTCCTGTATTCCCTTGGGCTTTCTTCGCCATGATAGACTTTGCTTTTTCCAATAAAGACCCTTATGGGATGGCCCGGCTTTGGGAATTTGGCACCCTTTGGGAATACCATGTCTGTGCCTTCAATATAGACGGGCAAAACGGGCCTTTGGCTCTTTATGGCCAAAAGACCCACACCCAGCTTGGGCTTTAAAAACTCTCCGGGCCTTGCCCTTGTGCCTTCTGGAAATATACAAACCTTACAACCAAAGTGCATAAGCTCCATGGCAAGCTCCAAAACCTCCAAGTCCCCCGAGCCTCTTTTTACCGGCAAGGCCCCCATATGTGGAAGTAGCCTGCCAAGTATGGGAATTTTAAAGAGTTCCTCCTTGGCAAGGAACCAAAGGGGCTGTGGAAAGACTGCATTTAGCACTGGCGGGTCAAGGTGGCTCCTGTGGTTGCTGGCCACTATACATGGGCCTTTTGGTATGTTTTCAAGGCCATAGACTTCTATTCTAAAGACCTTTCTAAAAATACTCTTTGTTATGGGGCAAAAGGGAGCAAGGAAAAGCTTGGCAAAGGTGCTTATAGGACAACCACTGGGCATTTTAAGCTCCTTACCATATGAAGGGATACGCTTCCTATCCTCTCCCTCATGCCCTTACCCCTTCTACCTATAACCACAAGGTCGTAGTCGGAAGAGTTTATATACTTTACCATCTCTTTGTATGGGTCTCCCTCAAGCATGGTAAGGTTAAATTCTTTCTCCGCAAACATATCTGTATAAAGTTGTATAACCTCTTCCTTTTTATCAGAAAGGCTTTTGTCGTAGTCTGTTTTACTAAGCTTGCCCTTTAACCTTTCCATGTTCATAGCATACACAAGGTCATAATCAAAGTCAAAGAAGTTTTTTAGATACTCTGCAAACTCTACCTGTTTTATTGACCTTTCGGAAAAGTCTATGGGAAGGCAAACTCTTCTTATATCAATTTTTGCTCCTTCTTTGTATACCCAAAACCTTAACTTACTTGTATCTGACAGCATCCACTCCGGGACAGATTTACCAAAGAGCTGTTTTTTGTATTTTACAAAGAGAAGGTCGTATTTTTCTTCAAGAATATTAAGAATACTTTCCTCCTTTTTTGAAATGGTATATAAATCATAATCTTCAAAAAAGCTCCATAATGGTTTTTCTTGAAATACTTTCTCCTCTAATATAAACTCCGGCTTTATTTTTAATCGTGTAGCTATAGCCTTAACGTAAATTAAATAGTTTTCATCTTCTTCTGATAAGTAGGCACCAACCTTCTCTATGGTATAGGCCATACTAAAATTATACAAACCATTACATACCCGGAAGTCTTGGGATCTTTCCAAGCTTTGAAAGTTTATAGTATACTCCCCAAGCCTTTTTCATCCAATGTCCAACCACAGGCAATGGTACAAGAAGGGCTCTTTTACCATCCCTATAGGCAAGACCGCCACCGTTTCCCATATCCATAAGACAGAGTATATTTATGTGAGGCAGGTAAGATTTAGGTTCACCCTTTACAAGGCCTTCTTCTAAGGCTATGTTGTATGCCACGTTTCTTGCCATAACTTCCGCAAGGTGTCCTTGTTTTGCCTTCCATTCGGGGCCTTCTAAGGCCACACAGTCGCCTATGGCATATATCTTATGGCATTCCTTTACCTTATTATAATGGTCCACAAGGATAAAACCACTTTCATTTTGGGGAAGGTCTCCCTTTTTGATAGCTTCATGCCCATCGCCACCTGGCACAAAGCACACAAGGTCGGCCTCTATCTTTTGGTCTTCCAACACCACACCATCTGGCGTAAATTCCAATATTTTCTTTCCAGTAATAGCCCTTATGTTAAGCTTTTTAAAGAAATAATCCAACATGCTCAAAGCTCTTTCTCCCAGCCTTTCTCCAGGCTTTGGCATGGGAGCAAAAAAGGTAAGTTCAAACCTGTTCCTTATCCCTTTCTTCCTTAGCATGTAATCAACGTTAAAAAGAAGCTCAAAAACTGGGCCACCTCTTACCGCCTCCTTTGCCTTAGGATTCCCACCAAAGCCAAAGGCAAGCTTACCTTCACCTTTGCTTATCAGTTCTTCAAGCCTCTTTTTATAATCAAGAGTTTCCTCGGGAGAGCCGCATATGGAATAGGTGTATTCTATACCTTTATGGGCCAATTTCCGTTGACCAAGAGCTATTACAAGGTAATCAAAGTCCCGCCTTTCTCCACCTTTTTCCAAGACAAAACCTTCTCTGTTCACAAGCACCACCTTGTCCTTTACAAAATTAAAACCATGCGCCTTTGAAAGGCTTTCAAGAGGTATGCATACATCTTCAAAGTTTTTCTCTCCGGTAGGTATCCATATGGATATGGGATAAACAAACAGATAATCCCTGTCGGAAATAAGCTCTACCTCAAAGCCATACTTTCTTAAAAAGATGGCACATTCAACGCCAGCAATACCACCGCCCAAAACCACTACCTTTTTCACTGTTTACTCCTTATCTTGTCCAAAAGCATTTGTTCAAAGTTTTCTAAGGACATGGTTCCAAGGTTTCCTTCCTTTTTACTCCTAACCGACAGGCTCTTGCTCTCCACCTCTTTGTCTCCCAAAACCACCACATAGGGCACCTTTTGAAGCTCCGCATCCCTTATACGTGCGTTTAGCCTTTCATCCCTCATATCCAACTCTACCCTTATACCTTTTTCTTTTAGCCTGCCTTCCACCTCCCTTGCATAATCTCCATGCTTTTCTGGTGAAATGGGAATTATCTTTACCTGCACTGGAGAGAGCCACAAAGGCAAAAGCCCAGCATAATGTTCTAAAAGGACTCCCACAAACCTTTCAATGGAGCCAAAGATGGCTCTGTGTATCATATAGGGCCTGTGTCTTTTGTTGTCTGGTCCCACATACTCCATGTCAAAGCGTTCTGGAAGGTTAAAGTCAAACTGTATGGTGGAACACTGCCAAAGCCTCCCTATGGCATCTTTTATCTTTACATCTATCTTGGGACCATAGAAGGCTCCGCCACCCTCATCTATCTCATACTCAAGACCCACCTTTTCCACAGCCTTCCTTAGGGCGCCCTCTGCCAACTGCCACTGCTCCTGCGAACCTATGGCATCCTCCGGCTTGGTGGATATGTAAACCTTAAAGTCTTCAAAGCCAAAGGACCTTAGCATATCTATGGCAAACTGTAAGGTCTCCTCTATTACGCCTTCCACCTGCTCTGGCGTGCATATAATGTGGGCATCATCCTGGGTAAAGCCTCTTACCCTCATAAGGCCGTGCAAAACTCCCGACATCTCATACCTATAAACGGTGCCAAGCTCTGCAAGCTTTAAGGGAAGCTCTTTGTAGCTCCTTACCTTGCTTTTATATATGGCTATGTGGAAAGGACAGTTCATAGGCTTTACAAAGTATTCCTCATTTTCAATTTCCATGGGAGAGAACATGTTGGGCCTGTAGTAGTCAAGATGCCCGCTTGTTTGCCAAAGCTTGGCATTTCCCACATGAGGAGTATAGACAAGCTGGTAGCCTCTTTTTATGTGTTCTTCCTTCCAATAATCTTCAAGTGTCTTTCTCAGGATTGCTCCCTTTGGAAGCCAAAGCACAAGGCCCGCACCCACCTCATCCTCTATTAGGAAAAGCTCAAGCTCCTTTCCAAGCCTTCTGTGGTCCCTCTTTTTTGCCTCTTCATACAGCCTTAGCCTCTCTTCCAGCTCTTCTTTGCTCCAAAAGGCTATACCGTATATCCTCTGAAGCATGGGCTTGGAAGAATCCCCCATCCAGTAGGCGCCAGCCACATGGGTAAGCTTAAACTCTCCCACCATACCTGTTGAAGGCACATGAGGACCTCTGCAAAGGTCCGTAAAGCCATCCTGTCCATAGACGGATATTATGTCCTTTTCATCTATCCTGTTTATTATGTCCAGTTTGTACTTTTCTTTTAGCTCGGAAAATAGCCTTATGGCCTCTTCCCTGTCTAACTCCTTTCTAAATATGGGGTAGTTTTTCCTTATTATCTCCCTCATCTTCTCTTCTATTTTTGGTAGGTCCTCAGAGCTTATGGTATGCCCTTCTACTTCCACATCGTAATAAAAGCCCTCTTCTGTAGTTGGACCCACACCCAAATGAACCTTATCATAGCCGTAGATCTCCTTTAGGGCCTGCGCCATTATGTGTGAAAGGGTGTGCCTCATTATTTCAAGGCTTTCTGGATCCTCCTTGTAGACGGGCGTAATCTCCATATCTTCCTTTATGGGTGTAAGAAGGTCTATAAGCCTTGATCCAGCCTTTGCGCCTATGGCTCCATCTATGCCAAGAGACTTAAAAACCTCTCCAAGTGGCGTACCTTTCTCCACACTTATTTCTTTGCCGTTCAACCTTACCTTTACCATAAGGTTAATTATAATTTCTTCTAAAGCCCGAGGGCTGTCTTTACTATGTTTAGCCTATCTTTTAGCTTGTCTTGTTCCTTCTCATCGGAGAAGTAGCTTAAGATTTCTTCCTCCTTTAGCTCTACCTTTCCCCTTTCTTTGATTTTTTGCGCTACAAAGTCTGCCACCGCAAGAAGTTTTTTACACCTTTTGGTGGCCTTAAACTTCACATCTTCCACCTTTTCGGTAGTCCCCTTAATAAAATAGACCACCGAGTGGCACCCAGAGGTGCATTTGCCAAGCTCCATATAGCCCTCAGGCTTCTCCTCCACCATATTCTTAAGGCCCTTTTCTACGTACTCGGACACCCTCATAGCTTTAATTATACAACGGGAGAGCAAGGGAATCGAACCCTCCAGGGACCCTTTGCAGGACCCCTCACGGGATTTGAAGTCCCGGGACCGCACCAGCGCGTCAAGCTCTCCCTTAACCCTTTGGAAGGCACTCAATCTTCTCACGGATTATTATAGTCTTTACCTTTTCCGCTATATCTTCCGCTTTTTTAAGCCTCTTTAGCTCCTCTGGCCTGTCTGCCCTTATCTTCACAATCCAGCTATCATAAGGCTTATTTACTATGGGGGATGGATCCTTTTCAAGGGCCTTGTTAGCCTCCACTATCTTCCCGCTTAAGGGGCTTGGAAAGGTGGAGACCCTCTTTCCAGACTCAACCACCGCAAGGTTTCCATCGTACTCCACCACCGTGTTGACCGGCTTTATCTTTATGGCATAGAGGGGATATACCAAGGAAGAAAGCACCTGCATAAAGCCTACAGAGTATATGCCAGAGCCTTCTTCCTTTACCCACTGGAAGAGCATCCTCTCCTCATCTACCCTGTAAAGCCTATCCCTTTTAATAATACAGTTTAAGATAACTATATCCATGCTCTTCGCTCTACCAAGCAAGGGTAAAGAACACAAAAAGCCAATAAGTGTTCTTCTATCTATCATAAGCCAAATATATTGTTTTCAAACTTAACAAAGCCCCTTTCCTTTGCCCAAAGGTCAAGCACAAGGCTAGCCACGTCCTCTACATGCGGTACCGCAAGGCCATCCAATCGCATATCTATAAGCTTTATGTAATGTCCGCACTTTTGACAAACCTGTAGCTGGACAGCCCTATTCTCTTCTTGATAATAGTAGTCCATCTCCTTATCGTCCTCATTGCCACAGTTTACACACCTGTTCCTGTTGTAGAGCCAATCCGTATTGCAAAGCACGCAACGCAAAAATCTTCCACCTTCCACCTCTTGGCTGTCCGCTATGTAAGACACGGAAGGTTTAAAGCCGCACACAGGGCACTTGGTTTTTAGCCAGTTTTCTTTATCAACCTCCATACTTTCCGCAAGGCGCTCATAAAAGGGGTTTAAGAAGGAAAGGAAGAGAAACCTATCTATGGGGTTTGCCTTCTTTTCCTTTATAAAGTCGCCTATCATCTTCTCAAGAACCGCCCTTTCTATGCCTTTAAACTCCTCCGCCCTTTTGAAGATTTCCTCATTGCCGTGTTCCATGCATACATCCAGCAACCTATAGAACCACTTCATGCCCTTGCGCCAATCCTTATCCTTGATAGATTGATAGGCTTCCCTTTGATACCTAAGGATATGCTCATAGAAGTTTAGGAGCTCTAAGGCCTCTGGATACTTTCCTTTCAAGACCCTTATCCTCTCAAGGGCATACTCCTTCTCTCTTTGCTTAAATATCCCTATCTTCATCTCGCCAACCTTATAACACCGCAGGCTATCCTTGTTCCTGCATTCCCCGCAGGGTCCGTAAGGTAGTCATCCTTGTGGTGGTGTATCATTATGGAAGTTCCGCCTTCCTTTAAAAGGCTGTTCTCCTTTCCACCCTTTAGAGTTATAAAGGTGTTTAGCACATGCACCTTTACATTACCCTTCTCATCGGTAAATATGTTGGGCATATCGCCCGCATGCCACCCTTCAGGGTTTAAAAGGCCGTGTTTTTTCTTGAAGGGGTTAAAGTGTCCCTTGGCGGACATAAAATCTGGAGGGTCGCACTTTCCAAGTTCGTGTATATGCAAAGCCATTTCAGACTTGGGTGGTAGTCCAGAGGCTTCAAGCATTATAAGAACGCCGGCGTTGGTTTCCACAAAGACAGCCTTGCCTATCTTTTCTCCCTTTTGGTTTATGAGCTCTGCTTCAGCTTGGATCTCCTTTGCCTGTACTGTAGAAAATAAAAAGGGGCAAAGGAAAAGCCCCAAGATACATAATCTCTTCATCTAAGCTACCTCTTTATTATTTCTTTGAACCACTTGGGATGGTGAGAGGCAGCCCATAGGGCTGACACTTTTCCCGTTATCATGCTGGACAGAGAGCCAGGCACGCCAATCGTTCCCATATACACATGGATTATAAAACCAGCACCCACCACTATAAAGGCAATAGTATGCAAAAGTATGGCAAGCCTTACAAGGTTTATGGAAAAACTCTCAGGGAACCACATGACTATGCCGGTTATAAGAAAGACTGCACCACCTATAAAGACCATCCAGCCAAAGATTTTTTGCCCTGCGTTGTATTTACCTACCTCTGGAAGTTTTTCTTCCTCACCTTTTATGTAGTATTTTACGTTGGAAAGCCACTTTATATCGTCGCTGTCAAGGATAAAGTCCTTTGCCCATTTTAGGAACATAAGAAGCACACCTACGGAAAAGACCACACCAGCCCATTTGTGAAGCCATGCGGAGAACTCCCTTCCCCCCAGGAAGGGTAAAAGCCAGGCAAACTTGGGAGAATACATGCCGAGCCCAGACAGGAAAAGGTAAACAAAGGGCACAGCGGTAAGCCAATGCACGAATCTATCAAACCTGGAAAACCTTTCCACCTCTATCTCTTCCAATTTCTTTATCTCTTCCATGATTATTCCTCCTTTTTATGCTTCTTGCCCACCTTTATGGGCCCAAAGAGTATGAGCTGTAGGAAGGCTCCAAGGAGAGTACCCCAAAGGACGATAGAACCAAGGAGCTTTACGGGTCCTTTCCATAGGCTTATAAGGGGTGATATGCTTGCCTCCTTTGGAAGACCATATATCTCAGGCTTGTCGCCATGGGGCAAAAGGTATATGTAGCCCGTACCGCCTACGCCCTTGGGGTCATATATGGAAGCCTTATCAAAGCCTCTTTTCTTTAGCCCTTCCAGGAGCTTGTTGGCTCTTATAAGCATCTCCTCCTTTGTTCCAAAGTGAAGGGCATTTGTAGGGCAGGTCTTTACACACATGGGCTCAATACCGGCAGAAACCCTATCAATGCAGAAGTTGCACTTCCAAGGCTTATTGTTGGCGTCATACCTTGGCACATCAAAGGGACAACCTGACAGACAGAACTTACAGCCTATACACTTAGAATGGTCAAAGTCCACAACTCCGTTGGCATACTGGATAACCGCACCCGGTGAAGGGCAAGCTTTAAGACAGCCTGGGTCTGAGCAATGCATACATTGATACTTGGTTATGGCCCACACAAGACCATTAGGGGTTTCTACTTCTTGGAAGCGCATGTACATAAAGAGGTTTGGTGCCAAGCCGGGGCCAGATTGATAGCCGGTAAAGATCTTTTCCTCCGTGTGAAGAGGTGGCTTTAGATCGTGCCATTGGGAGCATGCGGCCTCACAGGCCTTACATCCTATACAGCTGGATATATCCACAAGTATGGCAAGCTTGTCCACCTGCTTTATACTTTGGTCTGGGAGCTTGGAGGCGGACACGCGCCTCAGCCCCAAACCTACGGTTCCTTCTGTGGTTACTGTAGCCATTTTTTACCTCCTTATGCTTTTACCTTTTCTATCTTGCACAAAAAGCCCTTAAACTCTGGCGTTTGTGAGTTGGGGTCCCACACAAAGGGAGTGATCATGTTGGCAAGGGCACCTTTTACCACTCCCTCGTTGCCCCAGTGTATTGGAATGCCAACGGTATAAACCTTTTTACCGTTTATGACAAGGGGTTTTATCCTTTTTGTAGGCAAGGCATAGCCTTCGGCAGAACCTCTTGCAGTGCTTACTCTGACTATATCACCCTCCTTTATACCAAGCTCTTTGGCCAGTTCCTCTGGAAGCTCAATAAACATCTTTGGCACCAGGGCAGAAGTTCCGTATATATGCTTTGTCCAATAGTGGAAGTGTTCCACCACTCTGTAGGTGGTTGCCACGTATGGGTATTCGTCTGGCTTTCCAAGGAGGTCCAGGTCTGATTTGTATATCTTTACCACTGGGTTGTGGGGTGTTTTGGGGTGTAGTATGTTTTCCACTGGAGATTCAAAGGGTTCGTAATGTTCTGGGAAAGGCCCATCCACAAGGGGCGCACAGAAGAGCCTGCCCCTACCTTCTGGGAGCATGATAAAGGGACCATAATCGGGTGTTAGGTCTGGCTTTATGTCTGGCACATCGTAGCCAACCCATTTGCCTTCTGCCTCATCCCACCATATATACTTTTTCTTTTCACTCCACGGCTTTCCACTTGGGTCTGCGGAAGCCCTGTTATAAAGTATCCTTCTGTTGGCTGGCCAGCTAAAGCCATAGCCCGGGTATACACCAAGGCCAGAGGGGTCTGAGAGGTCTGTGGATTTTGCCCTGTTGCCCGTTTGAGGGAATACGCCCGAATAGAGCCACATACCACAGGCTGTGGTTCCATCGTCCTTTAGCACAGCAAAGCCCGGCACTCTTTCACCCTTCTTAACCACCACATTGCCTTTGTCATCCGTTATGTCTGCAAGGGCGTAGCCGTTCATCTCCCTCAAAACCTCTTCTGCTGTTGGATAGTAGGGGTTTTGGAAGTTCCAAGTTAGGTTGAGTATGGGATCTGGGAATTTACCACCTTCCTTCTTATATAGCTGTCTTATCCTCATAAAGAGCTGTCCAGCTATCCAAAACTCATCCTTTGCCTCTCCCGGCGGGTCCACCGCCTTATACTTCCACTTTATAACACGCCCACTGTTGGTATAGGAACACTCTTTTTCTGCAAACAAGGCCGAAGGCAGTAAAAAGACCTCCGTCTGCACCTTTGAGGGGTCATCCACATACTTCCAAAAGGCGGCCATCTCCGTCTCAAAGACATCTATAACCACCATCCACTTTAGCTTTCCAAGACCCTGAGCTATCTTCTTTACGTTGGGATTGCTTGCCAATATGTTCATACCGACTGATACAAGGCCCTCCATCTTGCCCCTATACATCCTATCCAGTATCTCGTCCATGGCTATTACTTTTTCAATCTTTGGTAGGTAATGGTAGGCAAACTCGTTCTCTGGAGTGGCCGCATTTCCAAACCATGCCTTGAGAAGGCTAACGTAGAACTTGCCGTAATTTGACCAGTAGTTCATGGAAGTATCCAAAGCCTTTGGAGTGTTTGCCTCTATATGATCTTTGAGGCTTTGCTGGGTTGCAAGAGGAGGCTTTAGGTATCCCGGTAGGAACCTACCTTCACCAGCCAAGTCTGTCATGCCTTGCACGTTGGAATGACCCCGTAGGGCGTTTATGGCACCGCCTGGCACACCTATGTTGCCAAGAAGGAGCTGAAGTATGGCCATGGAGCCTATAAGCTGTGTTCCTATGGAGTGGTGCGTCCATCCAAGGGCATAGAGGTGTGTCATAGACTTATCTGGTGCGCTGGTTTCCGCTATGAGCTTTGCCACCTCAAGGAACTTATCCTTGGGAATACCGGTAAGCTTTTCTACCACCTCTGGTGTATACCTTGAATAGAACTGCTTCATAAGCTGGAATACGCACCTTGGGTGCTCCAAGGTCATGTCCTTTTTGGCCATACCCTTTTCGTCAAGCTCGTAGCCCCAAAGGGATTGGTCATACTTTCTCTTTTCGGGATCGTAGCCTGAGAATAGGCCTGTCTGCGGGTCAAAGTTGTATGTATCCTTTACTATATAAGCGGCGTTTGTAAAGTGCTTTATGTACTCTTCGTTATACTTCTTATTTTGAAGCACATAGTTTATAAGACCGCCCATAAAGGCAAGGTCCGAACCTGGCCTTATCTGAAGGAATATGTCCGATACGGCAGCAGTCCTATTGAACCTTGGGTCAACACATATGATCTTTGTTCCCTTCTCTTGGCGAGCCTTTATGGCCCATTTAAAACCGCAGGGGTGGTTTTCTGCAGGATTTCCTCCCATAACCAGTATGAGGTCTGCGTTTTTAATATCGTTCCACCCATTGGTCATCGCGCCTCTTCCTAACCTTGGGGCCAAACTGGCCACCGTTGGTGCGTGTCATATTCGCGCCTGAGTTTCTCTTGCCACAAGCCCCAAGGCTACCCCCATCTTAACCCATAGATAGCCCTCCTCGTTGCCTATGGTGCTTCCCTCTATCCATGCTATACTTTCACATCTGTTTACAAGCCTACCTTGATCGTCCCTCTCTATAAAGGTCCTGTCCCTTGTATCTTTTATGAGCTTGGCTATTCTATCAAGGGCCTCTTCCCAGCTTATCTCTTTCCACTCCTTTGAGCCTGCAGGTCTATATAGGGGCTTTTTGAGCCTATTGGGAGAGTTTATAAAATCTTTCAGTGTGGCGCCCTTGGGGCATAGGGTTCCTCTATTTACTGGGTCGTCTGGGTTGCCCTCCACATGGATAACTCTAGGCTTTACATTCATAGACCCATCGGTTAGAGTGTATATGATAACTCCGCAGGATACCGAGCAATATGGGCATATGCTCTTTACAGCCTTTGCATTGGAAATTTTTAGGTCCCTCACCCTTGCCATGGCCGGCTTAAGGTCAAAGCCAAGCCCTCCAGCAAGAGTAGCTCCTGCCGATACACCCGCCACTTTAAGAAAACTTCGCCTGGTAAGCTCCATCTTTACACCTCCTTTTTAGAGCCTTGGCTTATAAAATAAGGGATGTATGAAAGATAATCCATAGAACTTTTCAATGATAAGCTTTAAAAGTATCAAAATTAGAATGTTCTTATACACAGAGCGAAAAATCCGTTTGTAATGGCACCATGCATAGTGCCAATAGTGGCAGGTTTATAACCAGCCAGAAATTATTGGACGAGTTTAGAATCTACAATATTTGCAAGCACGCATCAGCGTGTTACCACATTCAAAAAATAAATGGATTGGCAGCCTAAACCTTTAATTTCTCACTGGGCGCACTTTTGTAAAATTGGCTCAGGGTGTTTCAAAAATGATCAATAAGCTGGGTGAGAAGTTTATCCTTTGTAGGTGTACGGTGCACCGTGCCCTTATTGAAATTTAGGTGGGCAAGGGCTTGCAAGCGGGTTTGGGACCTGCCCCTACAACATTTGAGGGCACGCGTCAGCGTGTCCCTGCTTTTAACTGTCTAATTTATTGTTACCAAATATATGGACAGCAGTAAGACACTACTTATTAAGAAATACTATTTTTAACACACCCTCAAATTAGCTTGACATTATATTCAGAATTCCTTATATTCTAATAAATGATAAAAATCATACAAGGAGGTAGGCCATGAAAAAGGCTCTTTTAGCTCTTGTGGTAGGCTCGGTGATTCTTTCTGGAACGGCACTATCCTACGATAAGGAGTTGGCAAAGCGCTTTGATGCTATGTTTTCCCAAATGACCCCAGAGGTTCTAAAGCAAAAGCCATGTCAGATAACTTCAAAACAGCTCCTTGAGATGATAAAAAAGGGAGAGGATTTTGTATTGCTTGATGTGAGAACGCCCGCAGAGCAGGCCATAGTAGGGCCAAGGTGGAAAAACACCCTTTACATACCCATGCATGAGCTATTTAAGGAAGAAAACCTTAACAAACTTCCAAAGGATAAGAAGATAATAGTGGTATGCCATTCAGGGAATAGAGCTGCTGCAGTAGTGGCGGCCTTAAGGGCTGTTGGTTTTCAAAATGCTTTTATGTTGAAAGGTGGGATGATGGAACTATCAAAGGAGGTAGGCACAAACACGGTAGATTACGTAAAATAACACCCTTGGGGGCTTTGCCCCCTTTCTCAAAAAAGACTATATTTAATCCTTATGAAAACCATTTTTAATGAAGAACTTATAAGGAAGTATGACAAGCCTGGACCAAGATACACCAGCTACCCTCCCGCCACCGAGTTCCATGAGGGAGTAAAAGAAGAAGATTACAAAAGAAAGCTCTTGGAGAGCAACCTAACAAAAAGGCCCTTATCCCTTTACTTTCATATACCCTTCTGTGAGAGCGCCTGTTGGTTTTGTGGGTGCAACGTGATCATATCCCACAGGAAGGATGTAAGCAGGAGATATTTGGACTATGTGTATAAGGAGATGGACCTACTCAAAGAATACCTGGACACATCCAGGCCAGTAGTACAGCTTCATTGGGGTGGCGGAACGCCCAACTTCCTTACCAATGATGAGATAAAAGAGCTTTTTGGAAGGATAAGGGAGGTATTTAACATTGATAAAGATGCGGAGATAAGCGTGGAGATTGACCCAAGATACCTTTCAGAGGGCCAACTGGAGACTTTAAGGGAGGTAGGCTTTAACCGTGTTAGCATGGGCCTTCAGGACCTTGACCCAGAGGTGCAAAGGGCCATAAACCGCATACAGCCCTACGATTTAATGCAAAAGGTTATGAAAGAACTCAGAAGTCTTGGCTTTGAAAGCATAAACATAGACCTCATATACGGCCTTCCCTACCAAAACCCTCAAAAGTTTAAAGACACAATAGAAAAGACCATTGAATTGGACCCAGACAGAGTGGCCGTCTTTAACTTTGCCTACGTACCCTGGCTAAAGCCCCTCCAGAGGAAGATAGACCCTTCCACCCTTCCACCACCAGAGGACAAGCTCACCATCTTGGAGATGACCATAGACCTATTCCAAAAGCACGGCTATGTCTTTATAGGTATGGACCACTTTGCCAAGCCAGAGGACGAATTGGCAAGAGCCCAAAGGGATGGCACCCTTTGGAGAAACTTCCAAGGTTATACCACCAAAAAGGGCGTGGACCTCATAGGCATAGGGGCCACTTCCATTGGTATGCTTTACGATGCATACTTTCAAAACTACAAGACCATAAGGGAGTATTACATGGCCATAGATGCGGGTAAGCTTCCCACCATGCGTGGCTACATACTCAACGAGGAGGATATAATAAGGCGTGAGGTGATAATGGACCTTATGTGCAACTTCCAGTGTAGCTTTGAAAAGGTAGAGAAGATGTTCAACATAGACTTTGAGGAGCATTTTACGGCAGAGCTTGAGGACCTAAAGGATATGGAAAGGGATGGCCTTTTGAAGATAGAAGATAGAAGCATAAAGGTTTTGCCAGAGGGTAGGCTACTTATCAGGAACATAGCCATGGTCTTTGACCAATACATTAAGGCAAATAAGGAAAGAAGGTTTTCCAGAACTATATGAAGAGTAGTCTTCTCAGTTTGGAAAAAGTTTCCAAGCTTTTTAAAGTAGGACTTTTTACAAAGAGGCTTGTTTGGGCTGTGAGGGATGTAAGCCTTTCTATAAGCCATGGCGAGGTCTTTTCTTTAGTTGGGGAGTCTGGCTCTGGCAAAAGCACCATAGGCAAACTAATCCTAAGGCTTGAAAGGCCAACATCTGGCCTCATACACTTTGAAGGAAAGGACCCCTTTAAAATGGGAAAGGAATACACCAAGCTCGTCTCTGCAGTTTTTCAGGACCCAAGGACCTCCCTAAACCCACGCATGAAGGTCTCAGAGATCGTAGAAGAACCTCTTTTGGTGCATGGCATTTCTCAAAGGAAAGAGAAGGTAATAGAAGCCTTGCAAAAGGCTGGGCTTGGTGAGGAGTTTTTGGAAAGAAGGCCAGAAAATCTTTCGGGCGGTCAAAGGCAGAGGGTTGCCATTGCAAGGGCCATTGTTTTAAGGCCCAAGCTTATAGTGGCGGATGAGCCAACTTCTTCTTTGGATATGTCCTACCGTGCGGGCATCTTGGACCTATTTTTAAAATTAAAGGAAGAGGGTATAAGCACCTTGCTTATCACCCATGACCTAAGGGCTGTGGAAAGGATAGGTGATAGGGTAGCCGTTCTTTATAAGGGAAAGCTTATGGAGATGGGAAGTGCGCAAGAGGTGCTAAAAAGGCCACTCCATCCCTACACCCAATACCTTATCAGCACCATGCCTGTAAAACACCCCTCTCAAAGGAAAACCTATCTGGAAGATATGCCCCAAGAGGAATGGGAAGGTGTATGCCCCTTTTTGTCCCAGTGCAAGTATAGGTTAAAGGAGTGTAAAGAAGGAGTTAAGGAGGTAATGGTGGATGGACGCATCCTCTCATGCAATCTATACTGAAGTTCTAATATTCACCTTTTTACTCTTCCTTTCTGGCTTCTTTAGCGCTTCTGAGGTGGTCTTCTTTGGAGCAAACCCCTATATCCTTAAATTAAAAAGAAGAAGGCGCATATACTCGGCCTTGCTTCGCCTCCTTTCAAAGCCAAAGGAGGTGCTTTTAACCATACTCCTCGGCAACGAGCTGGTAAATATACTTATCTCTTCTTACGGCACCAAGCTTTTTGTGGACCTCTTTGGCTCAAAGGGTGCGGGCATTGCGGTCCTCTTTTCAAGCACCCTCATCTTCCTCTTTGGCGAGGTTCTTCCCAAAAATATGGTTTTACCCTTTACCACAAGGCTTGCACCCATCTATTACATACCCTTTGTCCTAATACACAAGCTTATGTATCCAATAAGAAAAGTCCTTTCTATGCCAGTAAACAGATTGATAGAGATGATAAAGGTGGAGGAAAAGGAGAAGGAGCCAAGGGAGGCCTTTTTGGAGCTTATAGAGGTAGGCCTATCCATGGGCTACTTTGACAAAAAGGAGATTGAACCGGTAGAAAGGGCCATAAGCCTAAGGGATATTACAGTAAAGGAGATAATGACCCCAAAACCAGACATCTTTATGTTGTGGGAGGAGCTAACCCTTGAGGAGGCCCTTGAGGAGATAATAAATAAAAAACATAGCAAAATACCCCTCTACTCAAAAAGCCCAGACCACATAACGGGCATACTCTATGTAAAGGACATTGTGCCACTTTCCGAAAACTTAAAAAGAAAATTAGGAGAACTAAAAAGGGAAGCCCTTTTTGTGCCGGAAATACTTAGCATAATAGACCTTATAAAAGAGATGAGGAGCAAAGGCACACAGATGGCCTTGGTGGTGGGAGAGCATGGGGAGCTTTCTGGCCTTGTGAGCGTTTATGACATAATGAAGTATATCTTTGGCGATGTGCAGGAGAGCTGGGAAGAAGACATAATCAAGCTTTCAAAGAACACCTACTTGGTAAGCGGTTGGGTGGATGTGGAAAGGGTGGCAAAGGAGATAGGCTTTAGCCTTCCCGAGGACTATGAGTATGATACCATTGGAGGCTTTGTGATGGCCATGCTTTCAAAGGTGCCGGAGGAAGGGGATGAGTTTGTCTACGATGGATTTAAGTTTGTAGTGGATAAGATGGAAGGAAACAGGATAGTTAGCCTCTTTATAACCCAAAAGGAGGAGGAAAAGGCTTGAAGAAGATAAAGCTACAGCCTCAAGTAAAGCCAAAGCTTTTGCTAAGGCTTGAAGGAGGCCTTGAACTGCTTACAAAAACTTCAGAAGAGCTTCTTCAAGAGATAGAGAAAAAGCCACACATAAAGCTAACACTGCGCACAAGGCCAAGGTGGTTTTATCAAGACTACAAGGAACCTCAGATAAGCTACAGGGAAAGCGAGATCAAAAAGGTAGAAGAACAGATAAGGTATGAGTTTGATGGCTTAGATTTGGATATAGCCTTTGAGATAGTTGCCAACCTTGACCACAGAGGCTTTTTTGTAGGAAGGATAAAGGATATAGCAAACCACTACGGAGTGAGCCAAGAGTATGTGGAAGATATAAGGGATTTTATAAAGAGGGAGATAGAGCCTTTGGGCGTTGCCTGCAAAGACCTAGAAGAGTTTATACTCCTCCAGCTGGAAGAGTTATACCCTAAGGAAAAGGACCTGCACAAGGAAGTCTTGGAAGTGTTAAAGGGTGAAAGCAAAAGCCTCAGGGCAAGGGAAGTGCTATCTAGGTTAAAGCTTAGTCCCTTTGAGGGGGAGGAAACAGTCTATCAGAGCGGTAGTGTGGATGTGGTCTTTGAACACGATGGCAAACAGTGGTATATCTTCCTTATGGATGACTTTTTAGAGGTGGAAGGATCCAAGCCCCTTTCCTTTATACTTGATCTAAGGAGAAGGGTTTTGAGGGTGGCATGCGACCTAATACTGGAAAGGCAAGAGGGCTTTTTGCTAAAGGGAGAGCCACTAAAAAGCCTGTCTCTCAGTCAGGTGGCAGAAAGGGCGGGTGTGAGCCTTTCCACCGTTAGCAGGATAGTAAGAAGAAAGTATGCAAGGACGCCCATGGGCATATACCCCCTAAGGTTCTTCTTTGTAAGGGAAGGGAAGGAAGGTCTAAGCAGAGAAGAGATTCTAAGAGCCTTAAAAGAACTTCTGGAGGGTGAAGGAAAGGGCAAGTCAGACGCAGAGCTTTCTAAGATATTGCAAGAAAAAGGTATTAAAATAGCAAGAAGGACGGTAAATAAGTATAGAAGGATGCTTGAAAAATGAGAGAAAGGATAGCGAAAGTTCAAAACCTTTTGGAGAAAAATAACCTTGATGCCTTCCTCTTTTCCTCACAGCCCAATGTCTTTTACCTTTCTGTCTTTAGGTCCAGCCATGCCTATGTGGTGGTAAGCAGGCACTCCTACCATCTTTTGACGGACGGAAGGTATTATCAGAAGGCAAAGGAGGAGCTAAAGGATTGGGATGTGATCCTTTTGGAAGGCAATGTAATAAAGGCTATTGAAAAGCTTCTTAAAAAGGTAGGTGCCTTCAAAGTTGGCTATGAGGAAGACAGGGTGAGCTGTGAGTTTAGAAGGAGGCTAAAAGGGGGCTTTAGATGGGTTGGCAAGGCTGGCTTTTTGAAGCATATGAGGGCCATAAAGGACAGCACAGAGATAAACCTAATGCGGGAGGGAGTAGGAATAAGCGACAGGGTTTATATGAGCATACTAAACAAGATAAGAGAAGGCATGACAGAGCTTGAATTAAGGTCCCTTATTGTCTCGGAGTTTTTTAAGGCTGGTGCCATGGGTGAGAGCTTTCCAGCCATAGTGGCAAGCGGTAAAGGTAGCGCCATACCCCACTGGGAGACATCCACAAGGCCCATAAAACATGGCCAGCCCCTTTTGATAGACATGGGCCTCCTTTGGAAGGGCTACTGCACAGACTTTACGCGCACCTTGCATTTAGGAAGGGCAAGCTCAGAGTTCAAAAAAATATACAACATAGTAAAAGATGCCCATCTTTTTGCCCTTGAGAAGGTAAAGGTGGGAAGAAAGATTTCAGAGATAGACAAGACTGCAAGGGATTACATAAAAAAGAAAGGCTATGGAAAGTTCTTTATACATTCTACAGGCCATGGTGTGGGCATAGAGATCCATGAGTTCCCAAGGGTGTATTACAAGGGTGTGGATAAGGATGTGGTAATAGAGGAGGGTATGGTCTTTACCATAGAGCCGGGCATATACCTTGGTGGTAAGTTTGGTGTAAGGCTTGAAAATATAGTGGCCGTAATAAGAGGTGTGGGAGAGCCTCTTTCAAAAGTTTCCCTTGACTTGATAGAAATTTAGCAGTATAATAATACTTTGGCTACGCGGGGTGGAGCAGCCTGGTAGCTCGTCGGGCTCATAACCCGAAGGTCGCGGGTTCAAATCCCGCCCCCGCAATATAAATTACCTGCATACAAAGCCTACAACAGCCCTTACAGATATGAATATATCTTCCATTCTTGGTTCTGGTGCTTGAGAGGACTTTAAGGCCATAAAATCCCTACCACCTCTTATTGGGCTAACATATTCATAGTTTACATTTTGAATATGGCATTCTTTCCCAAGCTTTTTGCTTGCCTTTGTGGCAAAATCTTTTGCTCTATCTAAAAGCCTAAGCCTTAACCGTTCCTCTAAGTCTCTTATTTTGATTTCGGAAACAATCCAGATAGTTTGAGAAATAGCATAATTAATAGCTTCTCCAAACTTTTCTTTAAGACCATCCAGAGCATCCAATAGCCTATTTTGGTCCCAAGCCCTCTGTAGCCTAAAGGAATACCTAAGCTCTCCCAAATAGCCCTTACATTTCCTTTTACCTTCTTCCCACCACAGTTTTTTTGCACCCAATAATTTCCGCCAGAATACTCCAATCCAAGGCTTCTAATAGTTCTATCTATTTCACCAAGCATACCAACCACATCCGCTTCCTTGTTGCCATGAGCATTTATGGAAATATCCACCTTTAAAACATCAGGAGTTAAAGCTTCTTCCTCTTGGAGTGTTAGAGAGATGTTAATGGCTTGCATGTCTTTGTCTTGAGAAAAGCCAAAGGAAAGAAGAAATAAAAGGCATAGTATAAACTTTCTCATGATTTGAAATCCCTTCCCACTACTAATTATTTTACCTCTTCTAAATACTTTCTTCCTTTTTCTGTTATCTCCCATATACCTCTGGGAGAGCTATTGGAGAGTAGTCCTCCTTTCACAAGGTGTAGCCTGCGCCAATGAGCATATTTTCTCCACCTTATATCCCCTGATGGAATCCTTTCATAGTCTCTCTCTGTAAGCCTTCCCTTCATCTTTTCTTCCACTTTCTTTAATACCTCCTCTGCCCGTCCACTGCCGCCCATTTCCACCAAAGATTCAAGTATCGGTATTGTGTATTCCTCTGGCTGAGTGTATTTTGCCCTACGCCTTGTGTATTCTGTTTTTTCCATTTTGACTTCCCAACTTTCTTCCTTTAAAAGCCTTGAGGCATGAGAGTTTTCCCATTCTTTTTGCAAAGCCATAACCTTTTCTTTGAATTTTTCCATGCTTTCTGCCTTTTCTATGTATTCCCGTGCTTGGTGGTAATTGGATATGTCAAGGGCTGACCTGCTTTTGTCTTTTAGTATGTTTATAACTCCTTGGATTTCCTCAAGAAGCAACTTGAAAGCTTCGGAGACGCTATCCATATTCATTTTGCCCCTCCGTGGTTGGGTGTATTATTATATCCTAAGATAGAATTAAACAAAGTTATCTATCAAGACCGGTTATTTCCTGTAGGAGCCGATCTATGCAACTCCTTAGTTTAGAAAGTTCATTTTTTACTACTTCCCAAATAATTTCATCATCCACATTAAAATACTCATGAACCAAAAAATTCCTAAAATCCTTAATTTTCTTCCAAGGAATATGTTGGCACTTGCCCTTGTATTCACTTGTTATATGTGAAACTGCTTCACCTATTTCTATAAGATTTTTTATAACAGCATCCTTAGTTTTTAAATCATTTTGGAAATCCTCAAAGCTCATATCCTTAGTATATTCTTCAATCCTCTTAATGCATTTTAATATATCTTGCATGAAAAGTTTTGGATTTCTCCCACTCCCTTTCATAATATATACACCACATCCTTCTTAACACTTTCCCAAAGCATTGGTTTATTTTTTAGAGTGTTTAAGGTGGTTAGGTCTACGCTTATGCCCAAGATTTCTTCCAGCTTTTCCTTTAGGCTAACTATGTTAAGTCCTATTGGTTTTTCCAATTCTACAAAGATGTCAATATCACTCGTTATCCTGTTTTCACCTCTTGCATAAGAACCAAAGATGGCTATGCTTTTTACACCAAAATCCTTTTTTAGCTCTTCAAAATGCTCCTGTAAAAGCCTTTTGGCTGTATCAAGGTCTTTTGCATAGTTTTTTATCCTTATAAATTTAAACTTGGAAATATAACGTGGGTAAGTTTTTATAGTTCTTATTTTAGGAATTGCATTCAATTTAACCTGCCTCATGGCACACCTACCTTTATCATAAGGAACTCAATGAGTTGCGTTTATGATTTAGGTCATGTTTTATACAGATGGAAAACAGTTGCCTAATATGTTTCTCCAAATTTCCATTGCTCTTTCTGGTGATGTATTAGATAGCTCAATTGCCTCTGTTATTTTTGATGCTGTGTTTTTAATGGCTCCTATATCATTAAAGGTAAGAAGTAAATCTATGTTAAATCCGGCTACCATTTGGTCTATTATTACATCTGGTATATAGCCCTTGCCCGCTATTTCAAAGATATATTCTACAATCCTTCTCTTTTTCTTTTTTACCTCTTCAGGGGTTAAACCAAGATGCTCTGGAAATACTTCATCCACCACTCTTCTATATCTTATGCTGTCCTCTACTTTTCTAAAATCTTCTATAAAATTCTTTACATCATAAAGAAATTCCTTTAACTTGGTAGGCTTGGCCTCTGGTAGTTTATTGCCTCGGATATATAAAGGTAACATCTCTAAGGGTAATATCTCTAAGCCGTTTCGTAAAGCTTCTATTAATATCTGACTGGAGAAAAACATTTTCAAAGCCTTTGGAAAATCATCAAAGCGTTTAAACTTAGGATATTGTGATGGCTTTTTACTCTTCAATGGAGATTTATAAAATATGCATAAAGCTACAGCTTCTAAAAATAAAGGGTCCATAATATCTCCAATCCTTCCATTCCAGTGCTTTATAATTTTTATCAACGGTGTAAATCTACCATTGGTTTGGCTGTCTGCTATTAGAACCAACTTCTCAAAGTTTGGACTAATCTCATAATTTTTAAGACATTCCTCAATAAACTTCTCAAAAGCTTCTGAGATTATGTTTGTCATTTCACTTTCCCTCCTTCATGCTTTTTATTATAACTCTCCCTCCACTATCCTTATCTCCTCTTCCGTCAATCCATAAAGTTTATAAACAAGCTGGTCTATTTCTCTTTCAAGTTCTTTGACTTCTTCTTGCTTTTGTGGGTTTTCGGGGTAATCCTCCGATTGGGTGATGGAAAGGATTTGATTGACTTTTTCTTCTATCTTGCTGGCTATATGCTGGTTTTGGGGTGTGATGGGGGGTATGGGTAGTTGTTCTAAAGTAAATATGGTAATTTCTCCGTCAATACCTCCACCAGAATAAAGATTCTTATAGACAAATTTAACAAATGATGAATTCAGTATTGCAAGAATTAGTTTTAAATTTTGACCTGTCATTATATATGAACTCTGATTTACATAAATTTTGTTATTATCAAATGCAAAGCTGTAATCTTGTGTAGTTTTATTAAACACAATCTTTTCCTTTTCAAATTCTGGGTAGTAGGCTATATTAGCCTGAGTTTCAAACCACTTGTTATTAGTTTTTTCCCTTGCATTAAAACCAAGTTCTGGATATTTCTTTCCTGATTGTTCAAGCTGTCTAATATCAAAATTATCAAGAAAATACTTTTTCAAAGCTGGGTAATTTTCTATGTCTAATCTTAATGCTGGAAAAGTAGCAATCAACCACAAGCCCGCCCACTTGTAATAATACCTTCCAATATCTCTTCCCCTTAATATTGGCTTTATAATCTCTTCCGTCCTCTTTCTCTCTTCTTCATCCTTACAATTTGCTAAAATCTCGTTCCTTTTTTCAGTAGTGATAATAAAAGCATCGTTAAAGCCTGTTATAATTCCACGATAAATCTTCACATCCCACTCCTTTAACGCCTTTCCTATCCTTTCTATCTTTTCCTTTAGCTTTAAAGCTCTATCATCGGCCAAGATGTAAGCACTTTCCGATAGTTTGGACTGGAGAAGTCTATTGGTTTTTAATTGGCTTTTGATATACTCTATGGCTTGGCTGTGATTTTCCAAATCTGATGGCACTATGGCATACCTAAGGCAATGGTCCGCAGTTGGCTTTTCTTTTCTAAAAAGCACTATAGAGGTATCCACCGTTTGCTCAAAAACAGGATAGCCTCCAAAATCTATAATCTCCAGTATGGTAGTATTATTCTTTAAAAATTCTCTTAAAGCTTTTCCATACTTTGCCCTCATCCACTTGTTGGAAGTGATAAAGGAAAGTATGCCTTTGTCTTTCAAAAGCTTATAGCCCTTTTCATAAAAATACACATAAAGGTCCGCCGTGGATGTAAAAACTTCATACTTTTGCTTTTGTAAATCAGGCTTTAAATTTTTAATCTTTTCATGCCTCACATACGGCGGATTACCTATCACAATATCAAAGCCATCATCCACGCTTTTCTTTACCACATTTCTTGACTTGCAGGTCAGTTTCAACTCCTTATAGGCACTTAATAAACGAATGAAAGGCGTCAGGTTCCCGTCCGTGTTTTTCCGTTTCAACTCCTTATAGGCACTTAATAAACAGGAGGTAAGCCATGAGAAAAGAGTTGTGGGAGTTACGTTTCAACTCCTTATAGGCACTTAATAAACACCAAGCTTTGGAAAGGCTCTTTTTTGAAGAGCATTTCAGTTTCAACTCCTTATAGGCACTTAATAAACAACTTCCTCTGGACTTTTACCAGACTGAAGAGCCTCAGTTTCAACTCCTTATAGGCACTTAATAAACGCTTCGTCAAAGATGATGATTGGCTTTAGGTTGTAGTAGTTTCAACTCCTTATAGGCACTTAATAAACAGCCAGAGATATGGGGCTTATAGATGCTTTTACCTTGTTTCAACTCCTTATAGGCACTTAATAAACCACACTGAAAGCCTTCTGAGTTCTATTGCCTTCTGCGGTTTCAACTCCTTATAGGCACTTAATAAACTGGAACAAAGTAAACAGAAGTTATGCACACTCCCTACGTTTCAACTCCTTATAGGCACTTAATAAACACGTGAGGGATTGGGAAGAAGTGCGGAAGGAGATAGTGTTTCAACTCCTTATAGGCACTTAATAAACTTTCCCAGCCATCTTTAACCCTCATTGGGCAAACCTCCATAAATAATCACATCAGAAGTGTTCCCTAAAACCTCCAAAACGGTGCGTAAAGCCCTATACAACTCCCCAACCATCTCAAGCTCCTCTTTTAGCCTGAGTGCCTCCGCATCTCTTTTAAGCAGTTCAAGCTCTTGTTTTTCAAGAGATTTCCTATCCATAAAATCAACACTCTGTATCAACCTCCTTCGGTAGGCATTCTCAATTTCTACCTTGCGCTTCGCAAGGCATAACAACTCCCTTGCAAGCGCTTGCATATCCTTTTTCTCTATCGCAAGTTGCCAAGCCTCAATCATACTCCCACCTCCTCCAACCTCTTTTTAACTATCTCCTTCCGCACTTCTTCCCAATCCCTCACGCTCAACATCTCTTCATTTTCAACGGCAATAACAACCTCTGCAATGCTTTCAGCGTTAACAGCGAAACTGTCCCAGTTGTCGGGCAAATCTCCGTAAACGATGTTAATGCCCACAACACCGTTGCGCTCGTACACGCTAACTCGCTTTGGGCAGTAGTAAATTCTCACACCCACCACCCTGCCTTCCTTAACTACCCCAACTTTCAGCTTCATCTTTACACCTCCTGCAAGTTTTATAGGTATAAATATAACTCATTATTGGTTATTTGTCAAGACCCCGTTCTATGATTTTCGTCATAGTCGTAGCTCAACAGAACACAATGTGTAGAGCACATTTTCAGCTTTACCCTATAGATGTATTCATCACTCTCTGCTTCTACATAGTAAATGCCCTGATTATCCTTCCTCGCTCTTCTTACCCTGAAGTTATCTTCTGGAAGTATCTCCCGCAAGCAGTTAAGAAGTCGCTTATGAAGTCGCTTATCCCTCATAGAATTCTCTCACCGTCCTTAAGCACTATCACATTAACCCCAAAGGTTCCCTCAAGCTGTTTGACAATAACACTCATGTACTTCTGTCTTCTTTCTTCAGAACTAAGGTTGTTTGAATACAAAACAGGCATAAAATAACCGTACCAGTCTTCCAAAGCCTTTAGAACAAGGTCTCCAGCACGCTTCTTTATCTCTTCTTCATCGTCTATCCCCTCCAAAAAGGCTATTCCTCGCACTATTTCCTCCAGTCTATCAGCACTATCAGGTGGTATGCGGAGCTTGTATGTTATCCATGCTTCCTCCTCTTTCTTTTGCTGTCCGCAGTGATGAGATACAAGTCTTGCAAATTCTCTTGTTGTTGTGTTTTTAGCAAATTCAATAAACTGTTTCAAATCTTCCTCGCTCCGAATTGCGCCACAATCATATAAAGTGGTAAGCATATAAGCCTTGGTATAACCAATTTCAATCAGCACTGCTTCAGACAATCTGTATGCATTACCCTGCCCCCAATAACTCCAAATCCTCATAAGCATTCTCGCAGTCCTTGTTTCAAAGTTGAAAGCTTGCGTTTCAAACCAATCCCAAAAATCCTTATACCCATCTTGCAAATAAAGCTCGTTCTTATACACCTCGTATAGAAGCTTGCCTATACGCAAAAAGTTTTTTTCTGCCTGAGCCATCAACCCCTTTAGCTCATTTACAATAGCTTTGATATCACTTTGCCGTTGTACTTCTACCGCTACTATTTCTTGCCTAAACTGCTCCATCATCACAAAACCTCCTTTATAACGACTTTATTGTTAACAAAAGCTTCTAATAACTTGTTTACAGTAATCATCACATCTACATGACCATGGCATTTTTCTACAAGCTTTTCGTACAGCTCGCTATCAATATACACACACTCCCCAAGCAAAGCAGTTTTGAGTATGTAGGAAACAAGGTCGGACAATTTTTCAGAGTTCATGTCCGCAACCTTCTTAAGCTCCCTGTAGAGCCCATCATCTACTTTACACACTAACCTCGCCATCACCTTCCCCCCCGCACTACCTTTTCGTACCAGTACTTTACCACCGCTTTGGCATCTTCCAAAGGTAGGGCAATTACCACTATCGTCTTGTTCCCGGACGCTCTTTCAATGTGTATCCACGGTTTAGTATTTGCGTTCTCAGCGGTTTTCATCGCTCGTGCCACAACACTATGATTGCTCCTCAGCTTTACTTCCACAACAACATCTCTTAGCAATATGTCCCCAACTCGCTTTTCACCATCATCGTTGTAGTTATTTCCTCCGCTTAAAGGATTTCTCTTTGTTCCAAACCACTCTGCAACTTCCCTCTCCCATGCTTTCCACAATTTACTCTTTCTCATCTTTCAACCTCCTCCAAAATTTTTCTTATTGCTACATTTAATACCTCTTTGAAATAAACACCGTATGTATCTGCAACTTGTTCCACAAAAGCAATAGTGTCCTGTGAAAGTACAACAGAGGTAGACTGCTTTAAAAAATCCTCCTCGGAGAATTCTACATTTCTAATTCTTTCATCAAGAAACTCACTTAAGGTTTTTCCGCTTGCTTTAGCTTTATCCCTTAACTTGTTTTTGTCCGACAGCCTAAGCCTAAGACTTACAAGTTGCTTAACCATTCAAACACCTCCCGCAACATCCTACCCGCAACGCTATAACCGTATGGGTCCTTAAACACGACAAGAAAAAGCATTGGCAACAATAAAATTGCCAACAGAACTACAAACTCTAAAAAGGCAGGGCAGAGAGCCCTGCAAAGACTAAAAGGGAGGGGGTATGGAAGGAGGCTCAAAAACCGTTTCATCCTTCGCAACCTCCCGGTAATGCAAGCAAGTCTTCAAACTTTTCTCCTCTTGCAAGCGCTTGCACAAATGGCTGTAAGCGTGCAGGAGGGAGAAAAGCCTCCTTAATCTGTGAGCCAACTACAAGCAATGGTATCTTCTTCCTGTCGTCATCCCATCCGTCTAACTCAACGAGCCCAGGCAAATGTGTAGGTGCATGTATCG
>FWWM01002409.1_pt1 | contig 50741 bp, 45 predicted proteins | sample 2228351 | NCBI WGS metagenome assembly FWWM01 (sample SAMEA103939774, study PRJEB20133) | metagenome | reverse complement strand
GATCCTAAGTCACGCCCGTCTGCCAGTTCCGGCATTCCCCCGGGCGGTGTCGGAAAGAATTATAGCGACCGCTCCTCTATTGGTGGAGCGGTCGCTCTCGTGTCTCTGGCGTTCGGGCGAAACGGTCACCAACCGCCGCCGCAACCGCAGCCCTGTGCGGTCCCGGCGTTGCCGCCGGCATCGAAGCTGTGACCGCAGGCGCAGGTGGCGACGGCGTTCGGGTTGTGGACGGTGAAGCCGCCACCCATCAGGCTGTTGACGTAGTCGATCTCGGCTCCCTCGAGGTAGGTGGCGCTGAAGGGGTCGACGATGACCCGTACGCCGTCGATCTCGAAGGTGAGGTCGTCCTCCTCAGCGGACTCCTCGAGCGCCATTCCGTACTGGAGGCCCGAGCAGCCACCGGGCGCTACGAAGACGCGGAGATAGGCCTCCGGCATCCCCTGCTCGTCCATGAACTCCTTCAAGCGTCGTACTGCTTCTGGGGTCATCGTGATGAGCGTCGTCTGCTGCATCGTCCTCGCTCCGCTTCCTACCGCGATTTCGCAACCGCGCTGTTTATGATCATACTCCGCTGTGCGGAGCTGTCAAGTACAAGTCTACCGCACTCCCGACCGTCGACGGCGATGCGCTGCGTCCGTGTGCGACGCCAACGGCGCGCTACTGCTATGCTGGAAATGTACGATCGCGACCTGTCCGTGGTGGGCGAATGAGCAGCCGGATCGAATCCGAACTGGACCGAGCGTTGCGGCGACTGAAGCGCCTCGGTATCGTGCTGCCGCTAGCGTTCCTGGCGCTGCTCGTCGTGCTGGGCCACGGACTGCTTCCACTGGTCGGGACGACCTGGGCCTGGGTGGTCAGCGGGTTCCTGGCAGTGGTCGGCGTCGTGGGCTTTGCCGAATGGATCTTTCGCTTGGTCGAGCGGCTGCAGCAGCAGATCCTCTCCCAGCATGCCGAGCTCGTGGCACTCCACGAAGCGGGCCTCGCGATCACCGCCGAGCTCGATCCGGCGGTCGTCCTGCAGCGTGTGATCGACGAGGCGCGACGCTTGGTCGGCGCACGCTACGGTTTGCTGGTCGCCTTGGACGAGCGCGGGCGGCGCGCGTTGTTCACCTCCGGCTATCCCCGTACCGAGGCGTGCGAGATCGGCGAGACGAGCGGTCACGGCATCCTCGACCAGGTGCTCCGCGAGGGGAAGACGCTCGTCATCGACGACCTCGAGCGGTATCCTGGCGAGCGGCGCTATCCAGTGACCCACCTGCGGATGCACAGCCTGCTCGGTGTCCCGATCACCTCGACGGAGTCGATCTTGGGCGGGATCTACCTCGCCGACCGCGAGGACGGGCGACCGTTCGATGACGACGATCGCTCGCGTCTCGAGCGGTTCGCGACCCAAGCGGCGCTGGCGATCACCAACGCGCGGTTGCATCGCCGGGCGATGAGCCTGGCGGTGGTCGAGGAACGCGAGCGGATTGCCCGCGAGATGCACGACAGCTTGGCCCAGGTGCTCGGCTACGTGATCACGAAGGCGTCGGCCTTGCGCGAACTCCTCCGGCAGCCCGACCGCCTCGCAGAGGCTGAGCGGCAGCTCCGGCAGCTGGAGCAAGCAGCGCGTGACGCCTACGCCGATGTGCGCGAGGCGATCCTGGGCTTGCGCACGGGACTCGCGGCCGACGGCTCGCTCCTCGACGTGCTGCGCAACTACCTGGAGCGCTGGCAGGAACAGAGCGGTGTGACGGCGACGCTGGTCGTCGAGGGGGAGGGCGACGTCCTGCGTGGACTGCAACCGATGGCGGAGCTGCAGGTGCTGCGGATCGTGCAGGAGGCGCTGGCCAACGTGCGCAAGCATGCCCGGGCGACACACGTGACTGTCCGCCTGAGCCGGTCTCCGCGTGACGTGTGCGTGGCTATCGAGGACGACGGCGTCGGTTTCGACCCCCGGGCGCTCGAGCGGATGGACTATCCACGGTTCGGTCTGGCGACCATGCGGGAGCGCGCGGAAGCGGTGGGTGGGCAGTTCGCGGTGCGATCCGAGCTGGGCCGGGGGACGACCGTGACGGTGACGGTACCTGTGGAATGAGCGTGCTCGCACTGTGGAGGGACACGTGCGCGTACTGATCGTCGACGACCACGCCTTGTTCCGCGACGGCTTGCGGAGTCTCTTGGAAGCTCGGGGGATCGACGTCGTCGGTGAGGCGGCGAACGGACGCGAGGGGCTGGAGTTGGCGCGCGCGCTGCAGCCGGACATCGTGCTCATGGATCTGACGATGCCGGAAGTCGACGGTCTCACGGCGACGCGGATCCTGGCGACCGAACTTCCGGAAGTGAAAGTCGTCGTCCTCACGGCCTCGGACGACGAGGCGGACCTCTTCGAGGCGATCAAATCGGGCGCCTACGGGTATCTCTTGAAGAATCTGGAAGCGGAAGAGTTTTTCCGCGCGCTCGAGGCGGTGCACAGCGGAATCCCGGTGTTCACGCCGCGGCTGGCTCGCCGCGTGCTGCAAGAGTTGCAGCGCGGCGAGGGAACGCGCGTCCCGGACGTCACACTGACAGAGCGCGAGCGGGAACTCCTGGAACTCCTCGTGCAGGGTGTGACGTCGAACCGCGAGCTGGCGCAGCGCTTGTTCATCAGCGAGAACACTGTCAAATACCACCTGCGCAACATCATGACCAAGTTGCACGCGGAAAACCGGGCACAAGTCATCGCCTATGCCCTGCGGACGGGATTGGTGCGTACGCAACCGCAGGAGAGTCCCGATCGATGAGACGGGCAGCACGATATCGATCGTGGTGTCCGGTCGTACTTTCGGGCGGGGTGACGGGTATCACCAGGCGTAGGCTGTCGGCCGTGATCGGGTAGGAGCGGAGCGTGGCTGGCCTGCCGCGCGGGCAGCCGGGAACAGGTTCGGCGAGCCAGCCGGGCGCTCGGTGTGCAGTCCTGCCGTCTCGGGGCGAGGGGTACCGGCCCCAGCATGTCCGGCCCTGCGGGCCGAGTGGCAGCCCCGCCCCCCGGACGGGTCGGGCACGTCCGTTCCCAACAGCGTGGGGGTTCCTCGCACCAAGGTGGTAGCGGTGCGGGCGAAGGTGGCGTGGCCGTGAGGTCACGGTGGGGTGTCCCGGCCCTGACGGGCCGGCCCGGGTCAGGCACGCCTGACCAGGACGGGTCACGCACGCGTGACCCCTACACAACTGGGGTGCCCCTGGCCACGCCAGCTGTGGCACGGCGCCCGGGCGCCTGGCCGCGAACGACCAGGTGCGCAGAACCTGTGTAGGGGCGAGGCGTGCCGCGCTCGGACCGCGCCGACAGGGACGGTCATACAGGCACCCGTGATCGTCACACCATCTCGCCGCATGCGTCGACCGCATGCACGGGATCGCGCGTCGGCGGTGCATGGAGGTGGCGCTGACCGGCTCTGCGGGCCGGCGGGTCAGGCACGCCTGACCCCTACACAACGTGGGCTGCCCCTGGCGATGATGGTGCGGTATCCGGGCGCCTGGTCATGTCTCCCCGGTGCGGGGAACCAGTTTCTCTGTAGGGGCGAGGCGTGCCTCGCCCAGGCCGCGCCGCAGGCGCAGGCGCACCACCTGGGCGAATCGGACACACCGGCTGGGTCGTCGGCCTGGTGCACGACATCGTGTGCGTGACCGGGGTAGCGGCGTGGTGCATCCCCGACCCTTTCGGGCCGGCCCGTGTCAGGCACGCCTGACCCCTACACGACAGGGACTGCGCCTGGCCCTGGTCGTGGCGGCGCGGTGTGTCGGTGCCATGCTCGCTGTGGCTGGCCTCGGCGCACGCGGTCGTAGAGGTACAGCGCGTCGTGCTCACAAATCGTGTAGGGGCGAGGCGTGCCTCGCCCATGCCGCGCCGCAGGCGCGGGGGACTACCATCATGGGTTGACCACGCCGACGTGTGTATCGGCCAGGTACACGATACCGTGTGCGTGGCCCGAGCGGTGATACCCGGTCCTGCGGGCCGGATTGGGTCAGGCACGCCTGACCCCTACGACACGGAGATCGCCCCGTGCGCTGTCGACGCGGCACGCTGCCCGGGCGTCTGACCTGGTGGTACTGGCGCGGCACCCGTTTCTGTGTAGGGGCGCGGCATGCCTCTCTTGGGCCGCACCGGAGGCGCGAGGTGACCACCGTCGGTGGGTTAACGTGTACGGGCGGGGCGGCCCACGAACGACAGGACCGCAGGCGTGTGACTGGGCCTATGCGACCGTCGATGCGGTCCGCGCCGAGCGGGAGCTCCTCTCTGCTGCCGAGGAGGGAGAGACCTGTGGATCCCTGGGATGGTACCAGTGGGTCGACCGGCCGAAGGAGGTCGAGGTCAGCGCAGGACTTCTTGGAGACGCCGGAGTTCGAAGATCTGGTCGCGCAGCAAGGCGGCCTTTTCGAACTCGAGCTGTTTGGCGGCTTCCTTCATCTGCCGTTCCAGATCGCGGATGAGCCGTGCGAGCTCGTCTGGCGAGAGTTCGCCCAAGGCGCCGGCGTGCGGCTCCGCCGGTGCGGCGTGGTAGGGGGCTCGTTCCTCAGCCGCCTGGCGGATGCGGTCGGTGAGATCCCGCACCTGCTTGACGATGCTGCGCGGTTGGATGCCGTGGCGCTGGTTGTACTCCATCTGGATGGCGCGGCGCCGGTAGGTCTCGTCGATCGCGCGACGCATCGAGTCGGTGACGGTGTCGGCGTACATGATCACCAGCCCGTTCACGTGGCGCGCAGCGCGCCCGATCATCTGGATGAGGGCGCTCTCGGAGCGGAGATAGCCTTCCTTGTCGGCATCGAGGATGGCGACGAGCGACACCTCGGGCAGGTCGAGCCCCTCGCGCAATAGGTTGATGCCGACCACCACGTCGTAGACGCCGAGGCGCAGGTCACGCAAGATCTCGACCCGTTCGATCGTGTCGATCTCGCTGTGCAGGTAGTGCGTGCGGATGCCCACTTCCTTGAGGTAGTCGGCCAAGTCTTCGGCCATCTTCTTGGTGAGCGTGGTGACCAAGGCGCGTTCGCCTCGCGCGACGCGCTGGCGGATCTCGTGCAGGAGGTCGTCGATCTGCCCTTTCGTCGGCCGCACGCTGATCTCCGGATCCAAGAGACCGGTGGGGCGGATGATCTGCTCGACGATCTGCTCGCTGACTTGGAGTTCCCAAGGTCCCGGCGTGGCGGAGACATAGATGACTTGGTTGATGCGGTCGAGGAACTCTTCGAAGGTCAACGGCCGGTTGTCGCGCGCCGAGGGCAAGCGGAAGCCGTACTCGACCAGGATGTCCTTGCGCGAGCGGTCACCGTGGTACATGCCGCGGACTTGCGGGATGGCCAGGTGCGACTCGTCGATGAACATGAGGTAGTCACTCGGGAAATAGTCGAGCAACGTCCAGGGCGGTTCGCCCGGTTTGCGTCCGGAGAGGTGGCGCGAATAGTTCTCGATGCCGCTGCAGTAGCCGACTTCGCGCAGCATCTCGATATCGTAGCGGGTGCGTTGCTCGAGGCGCTGGGCTTCCAGCAGTTTCCCTTGTGCGCGCAGCTCGGCCAGCCGTTCTTCCAGTTCCGCTTCGATGCTCCGGATGGCTGCCTCCAGGCGTTCGCCGCTGGTCACCCAGTGCTTGGCCGGGAAGATCTCCATGACCTCGCGGGTGGCCAGGATTTCGCCCGTCAAGGGGTCGAACTCGACGATGCGGTCCACTTCGTCGCCGAAGAGCTCGATGCGGACAGCGAACTCTTCGTAGGCCGGGAAGACTTCGATGATGTCGCCGCGGGCGCGGAAGGTGCCGCGGACCAACGTCATGTCGTTCCGGTCGTACTGCAGGTCGACGAGATGACGCAGGATCTTGTCGCGCCGGACGGTCTGTCCGCGACGGAGGGCGAGGATCGACTTGTCCCATTCTTCCGGTGAGCCGATGCCGTAGATGCAGGAGACACTGGCGACGATGATGACGTCGCGCCGCGTGCGCACGGCCCGTGTGGCGGCGAGCCGCAGCCGATCGATCTCGTCGTTGATCTCGGTCTCCTTTTCGATGTAGGTGTCGGTCTGTGGGACGTAGGCCTCCGGCTGGTAGTAGTCGTAGTAGCTGACGAAGTACTCGACCGCGTTGTGCGGGAAGAACTCACGGAACTCCGCGTAGAGCTGGGCAGCCAGGGTTTTGTTGGGTGCCAGCACGAGCGTGGGACGCTGGACAGCGGCGATGACGTTCGCCATGGTGAACGTCTTGCCGGTGCCGGTCGCGCCGAGCAGCGTCTGGTGACGGTAACCCCGGCGCAGTCCCTCGACGAGTTTCTCGATCGCCTGCGGCTGGTCACCGGTCGGCTGGAACGGAGTGACGAGGCGGAATTCGCTCATGCTGTCGATCCCGTTACACGCTCGCGTCGCGCGACGGGTAAGTATAGCGGAGCGCTCGTACCTGAGGTTGCTCGGTAGTCAGCCTCGCCAGTAGGCGGAGAGGGTGCGGCGAGCCGCTTCGATCGCGGCCTCCTGGTCGGCGCGGAGTTCCCGCTCGGCCTGGGCGAGCTCGCTGGTTCCTTCGAGCGGGTCGCCGATCCCGCTGCGTCGTCCCGTCAGCCCTTCCATGATCGCGAGCGTGCAGAAGGGGACGTAGCGGAGCGAATAGCCGCCTTCCATCAGTATGACCAGGCGACCGTCGCAGCATTCCTCGGCGAGCTGGCGGACGAGTTCGGTCATGGCGCGGTACCCAGCCATCGTCACCAGCATGCGGCCGAGCGGGTCTTCCATGCTCGCGTCTTGCCCGGCCGAGACGAAGACGATGTCTGGCCGGAACTGCCGTGCGATGGGGAGCAGGATGCGCTCGAGCGCGAGCAGGTAGCCGCGGTTCCCGGTACCTGGCGGAAGCGGGATGTTGACGGTCGTCCCTTCGGCCCCCGGCCCGCCGACCTGGTCGGCCGCTCCCCAACCGGCTGGGTACCAGTTTTCCTGATGGAGCGAGACGAAGAGGACAGAGGGGTCGTCCCAGAAGGCGTCTTGGGTGCCGTTGCCGTGATGGACGTCCCAGTCGAGGACGAGGACGCGCGCACAACCGCGCTGCTGGGCGTGGCGTGCCGCGATGACGACGTTGTTGAAGACACAGAACCCCATGCCCTGTGCCCGCATGGCGTGGTGTCCGGGAGGACGCAACAGCCCGAAGGCGTTGCGGGCTCGCCCCTCGAGCACGGCATCGGTCAGCTCAATCGCCGCCCCGGCTGCCAGGAGCGCTGCCTCCCAAGAGCCTGGCGCGACGGGGGTTTCTGGGTCGAGCCAGCCGCCACCCTGACTGGTGATGCGTCGCACCTCAGCAATGTAGTCGCGGCTGTGGTAGACGGCGATCTCGTCCTCGGTCGCTGGCCGGGCAGGCACGAGCAGCGCGTCGTCCAGGAGGCCGGAACGAGCGATGAGCTGGGCGGTCCGCCGGACGATGCGCGCGCTGGACGGATGCTCGACCGGCTCGAGCAGCGAACCGTCCGGCAAGCGGTGTTCCTCGAGGCCGGTGTCGTGCTGGAGGAACCGTTCGTCGTAGCAGTAGGCCGTGCGCATGGTGCGGGCACCCCTCCCCGAGCGAGCGGTCGCTGACCAGATGATGACCGAAGGGCTCGCCGTGCGCAAGCCGCAGCCGTGCTAGACTGACGCGGGCAGACGGTTCGGAGCGAAGAAAGGAGGCGTGGGAGCATGGCCTGGCCGCGTGTCGGTATCGACCAGCCGGACCGGAGCAGTGCGGTCGGCGCGCTCGCTGCGATCCGGCGTTTGGAAGCTGCCGGAGTACCTGCGATCTGGACGGTGACGGGGGGCCGGACGATCGACGCCTTGACGGTGTACGCGGCGGCCGCGGTCCAGTCGGAGCGGATCGTGTTGGGGACCGGGATCATCCCGACCTACCCGCGCCATCCTTTCGTGACGGCCCAGCAGACGCTGGCTGTCCATCAGCTGGCGCCGGGGCGCGTCCGCCTTGGCCTCGGTCCGAGTCACCGACCGATCATCGAGGGGTCGCTCGGTATCCCGATGGAGAAACCGCTCACGCACCTCCGCGAGTACGTCACGGTCGTGCGTGGGCTCCTCTGGGACGGTCAGGTCGACTTCCAGGGTGAATTCTTCCGCGTCCGTCAGCGGTTGCCGGAAACGGCTCCGGTTCCCATCTACACCTCGGCCTTGCGACCGAAGGCGTTCCGCCTGGCGGGTGAAATCGCCGACGGTGTCCTCTCCTGGATGTGCCCGGCCAAGTACATCCACGAGCAGGCGATTCCGGCTCTGGAGGCTGGTGCACAGGCGGCGGGGAAGAGCCGCCGCCCCCGGTTGGTCGTCCACGTCCCGGTCGTGATGACGACCGACGCGGCGACGATGCGCGAGAAAGCGCGTCCGGTCGTCGGGCTCTACGGCCGGATGCCGTTCTACGCCCAGATGTTCGCGACCGCTGGTTTCCCGCTCGAGAACGGGAACCCGAGCGATGCCTTGCTCGACCATCTCGTCGTCTGGGGTGATCCGGATACGGTAGGCGATCGGTTGACGCGTCTCCTCGAGAGCGGGATCGACGAACTCTTGACGATGCTGATCCCGGTGACCGATGCGCTTGAGGAAGAAGCAGCTCTGGCGCGCGTGCTGGCGGCGCTCGATCGCCGCTTCGGATGGAGCGAGTGACGCGGCAACGCGCGCTGGGGTAGGATTTCACTCGTGTAGTGGCCGCGGACGGGAGGGGAGCACGGTCATGGCGGACAATCCGGCGATGGTCTCGATGGGGATCCTGGCGCTGTTCGCCGCGCTGTGGAGTGTCCCCGGCGCAGTGCGTGCGCGACGGCTCGGTCTACCGCGCTTGGCGGTGGTCGGTTGGGTGGCCATCGCGGTAATCGTCGTGATGGCGCTGGTGATGATCGTCGTCGGCCTGTTCGGGTGATCGGTGACTCGCTTCGAGCCAGCGAGGGAAGCCGGCTGGGGGCACCTACCAGCCGGCTTCGCGTGTCCTCCGCGTCCGCCCACCTACGAGGTGCGTGATGCTCGGTGTCCCTCCGTCGTTCTGGCACGGTGTCTGGCGACACGATCCTGACCGGCGGCCGTCGCTCGACCGAGCGGTACTCCGGCGGGTGCTCCGCTCGGCGGCACCCTACCGCTGGTCGATCGTGCTCATGGTGGTGGTGATCCTGGCCATCTCCGGCCTCGATGCGCTGCAGCCGCAACTGCTCCGTCTGCTCATCGACCGAGCGTTGCCGGGGCCGGGGCGCCCGGGGAGCGTGGAGCTGCTGACGGTGCTCTGCGCGGCGTTAGTCGCGTTGCCGCTCGCCTCGGGGTTGCTCGGCGTCTGGCAGCGGCAGCTGAGCGCTCGGGTGGGTGAGGGGATCATCTTCGACCTACGCAGCGCGCTCTACGAGCACCTGTTGCGCCAGGGGTTTCGGTTCTTCACGGTGATCAAGGCGGGCGAGCTGGTCTCTCGCCTCACCAACGATGTCGTCGGCGCACAACGTGCGGTGACCAACACGGTGACGACGCTGGTGAGCAACGTGGCGCTGGTCGTGGCGTCGCTGGCGATGATGGTCGCAATGGACTGGCGCCTGACGCTCTTGTCGTTGCTCGTCTTCCCGTTGCTCGTGGTACCGCTGCGTCGGTTCAGCCGTCGCTTGCGAGCGCTCACACGCGCCCAGATGGAACGCAACGCGGCGATGACGGCGCAGTTGACCGAGACGCTGGGTATCAGCGGAGTGCTGCTCGTCAAGCTGTTCGGGCGTCAGCGCGACGAGGTCCAGCGGTTTCGAACTCGTGCCGCAGCAGTGCGCGATATCGGCGTGGAGCTCGCGGTCGCTGGACGGTGGCTGATGCTGCTCTACAGTCTCGGCGCGGCGATCGGTATGGCGCTCGTCCTCTGGACGGGAGGGTTTCTCGCTCTCCGCGGTAGCCTCACGACGGGTGAGCTCGTCGCCTTTGCACTGTACCTCGTCCGGTTGTACGGGCCGGTGACGGCGCTCCTGAACACGCACGTCGAGCTGGCGACCTCGTTGGTCAGTTTCGAGCGTGTCTACCAGTTGCTCGACCGGCCGATCGAGATCCGCGAGGCCCCGCAGGCGGTCCACCTGGAGCGGGTGCGTGGGGCCGTCGCCTTCGAGGACGTCTGGTTCACGTACCACGCCGAGCCGCGTGCGGAGGTGACGGGACCGCTCGATCTGCCCGAGCGCTCGTTCGATGCAGCCCAGCCCCAGCGGTACTGGGCGCTGGCGGGCGTGTCCTTCCGTATCGAACCAGGGGAGCTCGTCGCTTTGGTGGGGCCGAGCGGCGCGGGGAAGACGACCGTAACCTACCTCCTCGCTCGTCTCTTCGATCCGACCCGGGGGCGCGTCAGGCTCGATGGCTACGACCTGCGCGATCTCTCCTTGGAGACGCTCGCCCGTGCGGTCGGCATGGTGACGCAGGAGCCGTATCTCTTCCACGATACGGTGGCGGCTAACTTGCGGTACGCGCGACCGGATGCGAGCGACGCGGAGCTGGAGGCAGCGGCACGGGCAGCGTACATCCACGAGCGGATCCTGGAGCTCCCCCAGGGATACGAGACGGTCGTCGGCGAACGCGGCTACCGCCTGTCGGGAGGCGAGAAGCAGCGGCTCGCGTTGGCGCGTCTCTTGCTCGCCGATCCACCGGTACTCGTCCTGGACGAAGCGACCTCGGCGCTCGACTCGGAGTCGGAGCGGTTCGTCCAGCAGGCGCTGGCTGCGCTGATGCGTGGGCGCACGACGCTCGTCATCGCGCACCGTCTCTCGACTGTCCGTGCGGCCGATCGCATCCTGGTGATGGACGGCGGTCGGATCGTCGAGCAGGGGACACACCAGGAACTCCTCGCGCAGGGTGGCCTGTACGCGCGGCTCTACCGCCTGCAGTTCGCCGTTACTCCCGCCGCCTGAGAGACCCGTGCTCAAGCGATGTGCTCCGCGATGGCGGCGACCAGTTCCTCGCGGGAAGCTTGCGCGTTCCCGAACTTGCCGATGACGATGCCAGCCGCGAGCTGCGCGAGCGTGAGCGCCTCGAACGGTGCCGCCCCGCACGCGAGAGCGGCAGCGAGCACGGCGAGCACGGTATCGCCCGCACCCGTCACGTCGAAGATCGTGCGCACGGCTGGAGGTGGAAGTTCGCGGTACCCCTCGGCAGTCACCAGTGCGGCGCCCTCGCCACCCAACGTGACCACGAGGACGCGACACTCGAGCGTCTGCCAGAGCGCCGGCAAGTGTTGGGCGCGCTGTGAGGGCGTCGCGAGTGAGCTACCGAGGAAGCGTTCGGCTTCGGCCCGGTTGCACTTGATCGCCGTAGCGCCGCGGAAAGCGTCGAGCCTCCCTTGCGAATCGACGACCGTGAGCCGCTCGGTGGCGCGGGCGGCAGCGATGACGCTCGTCGTGAGTGTCCCGCTCTGGTAGTCGGAGAGGACGAGCGCGTCCGCCTCGCTCGCTCGCTCGAGGAGTTCCCGGACGAGAGCCTGTTCCTGTTCGGGCGCGAGCGGCGTGCGGACTTGCCGGTCGACGCGGACGAGTTGTTGCGGCAGCACGTTGTAGGAGCCGACCGCGACGACGCGGGTCTTCACAGTCGTCGGCCGGGAGGGATCGGTGCGGATACCGGTGGTGTCGATCGCGCGCTCGGCGAGGAGCTGGCGGAGCAACGCGCCCTCCGGGTCGTCGCCGACGACACCGAGCTGCACCACTCTGGCTCCGAGCGCCGCCAACGCCAGCCCGGGAGCTGCGCCGCCGCCGGGACGGTGTTCGACGGCGCGTTCTTCCAAGACCAGGACGGGAGCTTCGCGCGAGATGCGCACCGGCTCGCCGAAGACATAGCGGTCCAGATAGAGGTCGCCGATGACGAGGAACCGCTTGGTCGGAATGCGGTCGAGGATCGCGAGCAGTCGCTGGCGCTGGTCGCTCATCGTCTCACCCGAAAGCGCACGAACGGAATGACCAGGGCGAGGGCAGCGAAGAGGAGGTCGGGAATCGGACGGAGCTGGATGAGCGGCCACAAACGGCTGTCGGTGAAGACGAGGGAGAACTCCTCGGGCGTGAGACCGAGGCCGCGGAGGAGCAGGACGCGCGAAAGGACCAGACCGAGCGCGACACAGGCGATGCCGAGCGTCTGCAAGGCGCGGCCGCGCTGGGCGCGCGCTGCCCACGCCATCGCTTCCGCTACCCCGAAACCGAGCAGGAGCGCGAGGTAGAACTGCCAATCGGGGAACCGGCTCCAGAGCCAACCGACCACGAGCGCGACGACGACCCCGGCGAGCGTCGCGCGGAGCAGCAAGGTGCCCGGCACATCGCTCCAGGCGAGTCCGGAGAGGCCAGCACAGGGTGGACATCGATAGCCGACCGGTGTTTCGACCATGCACCGTGGACAGATCGGCGTACCGCACTTGCTGCACCGTAAGCGGGTCGCGATGCTCGGGTGCCTGGGGCAGGGGCGCTCCTCCAGCGGATTGACCACTCTTCCTCCTTCAGCTCCGGTAGCCGAGCCGCACAGCGGTCGCTTCGACGAGCGCCGAGAGTGCGAACTGCGGCAGCACCAGTTGCCGTCGCCAGCGCCAGGGCTGGCGCAGCAAACGATACAACCATTCGAAACCGAGCCGTCGGACGATCAGGGGTGGTCGCTGAACGATCCCTGCCAGGTAGTCGAAGGTCCCACCCACACCGAGAGCGACCCGGACACCGCGAGCAGCGAGTTCGGCACGGTAGCGAGCGATCCAAAGTTCCTGTGCTGGCGCGCCGTAGGCGACGCAGAGGATGTCCGGGCACGCGGCGGCGATCCGCTCGAGGGCTGGGCCAGCGTCCTCGGGGCGCGGTGAGCCTGCCCACACGCCGGCGATCCGGGTGCCGAAGCGCTGCTCGAGCGTCGCTGCGGCCCGTTCTGCCACACCGGGGGCGGCGCCCAGCAAGAAGATGCGGCAGTCGGTCAGGGCGAGCGCTTCCACGAGGTCGACGCCGGTGACGCGCGAGCGGAGCGGCGTGCCGCGCAGGCGCGCAGCCAGCGTCATCCCTACGCCGTCAGGGGTCACCAAGGCCGCCTGCTCGATCACCGTGCGGAAGGCAGGGTCGCGACGCGCGGCCATGACCATCTCCGGGTTGAGCGTGACCACTTGGTGCACGGTCGGCTCCGCTGCACACCAGTATCGGATGCGAGCGATCGCCTCCGGAAGCGTGACGTCGTGCACCGGTAGACCGAGAATCCGCACGGTACGCAGCGGTGGCAAGGAGCTGTGCGCTTGGGTCCCCCGCATCGATCTCCGCTCCTGTCCCGTCCTGCACCTGAAGGCAAGGATACCGCGGCGTTACGGCACCTCAGATGAGCGATCGTTCGCTATACTCGATGCATCGACCGAAAGGGAGGGGACATGCCGCGAGGGCAGGAGTTCGAGAGGCACGGCGAGCAGGACCGGGTGGCGCGACTGGTCGATATCGTCCTGCTCCTCTGTCAATACCCGAAACAGTACACCCGCGCAGCGCTGGCCGAGCGGTACGGTGTCAGCGAACGGCAGATCACCAAGGACCTGCAACTGCTCCGCGACCGCTTGCATCTTCGCATCGAGCGCGATCCGGGAGGTGCCGGCTATTACCTCACGGGCGTGCCGCGGCTCCAGGCGCTGCAATTCACGCTGAGCGAGGCGCTGGCGCTGCTGTTAGCTGCCGAGGCTGGTCACTTCGTCCCGGGTGTCTCGGCGCAGGAACTGAACGCGGCGCTCTCGCGACTCCGGGCGGTGCTTCCCGAGGCCTGGCGGCAGCTCCTCGAGCGGGTCACTGCCATCCGTCCGCCGAGTTCGCTCGACGAGCGGCGGAGCAAGCGGTTGCGCGTGCTGCTCGATGCCATGGCACAGCGCCATACGGTGAGGATGTACTACCGGGTCGCTTCGCGTGGCGGGGAACGCGAGTGGCGTCAGTTCGATCCGTACGGTGTCATCCCCTTCGAACGCTCCTGGTACGTGATCGGCTGGTGCCACCGGCGGCGCGCGATCCGGACCTTCAAGGTCGATCGCATCGAGGAGGTGGACGACACCCGCCATCCGTTCGAGATCCGGCCGGAGTTCTCGCTGCGGGACTTCTTGACCGCGAACTGGGGGATCTTCGAGGCGCCGGGCCTGCCGGCGGAAGAGATCGAGCTCGAGTTCTCCCGTACCGCAGCGCCCTGGATCACCGAAGAAGAATGGCACCCGACGCAGGAGATCGTCCAGCTCCCGGACGGTCGGATCCGCTTCCGCGTGCGGGTGCCGATCACCCCGGACTTCGTCCGCTGGGTGCTCAACTACGGTGTCGAGGTGACGGTGATCCGACCGGAGCATTTGCGCGAGCAGGTACTCGCGCACGCCCGCGGCATTCTGGCCAAGTACGGCGTGCGCGAGAGCGTGTCCAGCGAAGCGGCGCAGGCTGGACCGTGAGGCATCAATCGGCTGCGCGCAACTCCTCTCGGGGAGGCTCTTCGTCTCGACCGGCATCGCTGTGATCGCACGCGCCACCGGAGCGAGGCAGGCCCTCGTCGCCTCGGTTCCTCTCGGTCCGGTCTTCGCCCTGACCCCCGTTCGCGTGGGAGCGTAGTCGTCTCCGCCGTGTCGCGAAGAGTGAATGGCGGGGAGAAGTGCGCTTGCGTCGTCGCATGGTGACTCGAACCCTTTCATGTGTCTCTACATCCGTCTCGTCGCAGAGCAGCACCGATCCGTCCCTCGCCGGTCGATGCGTGCGTTCGGCGATCGGCCGCCCGCACTCGCCGAGGCTCAAGCAGCTTGGCCTTCACGCGCGGTCGCCACGTGCCGCTGCGTGCTGGCTCGGGCTGGGCGTCCCTGCGACTGGAACGCCGAGCCCCTGCATACGAGGGGCCGGGCTGGCGGCAGGGGAACCCCTGCCGCCAGCGGTCGCGTCACTGAGCATCGAAGTAGAGTTCGGCGCTCGTGAGCGGGTTGGGGTCGAACTTCAGGAACAACGGCTGGGCGTTCGCCGGAACCTGGAAGACTACGATGCCCTGGAGCTTACCGCCCGGTCCGACTTCCCCGCTGAGTGCCTCTCCCTCGGCGAACCCGGTCGCGACGATCTCCGGCTCGTAATCGAAGCCATCCTGTGTGCGGAGGGCCCACTCGGTGCTGGTGAGGTGGATCGAGCTGGTGCCAGCGTTCTCGAACAGGACCTGGACCAGCCAGAACTTGTGACCCTCTTTGGGCTGGACGAACATGTTGCTGGAGGTGGCTCCGTCGACGATCTTCTGGATCGTCACCCGGTACACCTGCTTGCCGTCGGCGATCGTGCCGCGCTGCCCCTCGGCGAGCGGTACGTGGCGGTCGTTCTTGCTGGTGCCCCAGGCCTTGCCTGCCTGATCGCCCGGTGTCCCCTCCGGCTGCGCGGGAGCGGCTTGCCCGGCAGCACCGGACTGCACGAGCTCGAGCGCATTCGGAACGTCGAAGTACAGCTCGGCGGGAGTGAACGGATTCGGGTCGAACTTCAGGAACAGCGGCTGTTCCCCTTCGGGTAGTTCGAAGACGACGATACCGCGAGCCTTGCCGCCGGGTCCGATTTCTTGGGAGAGCGGCTCTCCTTCCGCGAAGCCGACCGGTGCGAAGACCGGTTCGTAATCGAATCCTGTGACCGTGCGCAGCTGGAAGTTGTTCGACGTGATCAGCTGCGCTCGGGAGCTTGCGTTCTCGATCACGATGGCGAAGAGGAGATAGCGGTGCCCCTCCTTCGGCTGCTGGAACATATTGTCCGAGGTCGCACCGTCGACGATCCGTTCGAGCGTCACCCGGTAGACGTCGTCGCCGTGGCGGAGTTCAGCCGTCTGTCCCTCGGTCAGCAGTGCATGCACGTCCTCCTCGCTCGTCCCCCAAGGGAGCGTGGGCGTGGCGGCGGGGGTGGGTGGTGGAGCGGGTGACGCGGTCGGTGACGGAGCTGCCTCGGCGGGTCGAGTGGCCGCTCCTCTTGGGGTCGCATCTGTGGGCGAGCCGCACCCGACGAGTAGGCCGAGCGTCACAGCGGTAGCCAGAACGCTGCAGAGCACGCGCAACGCGATCGTGGGAAACCGGTTCATGTTGCACCTCCTCGCGAAAGTCCTCCCTCTGTGGGTCGACCCATTGTCAGCGTAGGCACAGGACGGGAATAGAGGTGTTCCCGCTCAGCGGCACGCGGTGTCGATCCGTCAACGCGGGAAGCTGGTCGTTGCTCCGTTACCGGAGCACGGGCTGGATCGCTTCAGGCGGTCGACTCCGCCCGGGCTCGACCAGCGGGAGAGACCTGCTCGCGGAGCCATGTCGAGCCGGGAACGCACCGCGGCGGTCGTACCACAGACGGTGCGGAACGACGCTCCGCTCCCGCTGGTCGCCTATGCAGTTTGCTTCTAAACTGCACCGGAGTACGCTCGCGTCCGGTCGTATACTCGGCCGGGCGAGCGAGAGGGGGCACCGTGGGAAACGCTGATAGCACGGTCGCACCAGTCGAGGCGCGGGTCGGCGTGCGCCGTTCGCTTCCTACTTGGGAGCTGACGGCGTTGATGGGCCTCATGATGGCGACGGGCGCCTTCGCCATCGACATCATGTTGCCGGCCCTCCAGGACATCGCGCGAGCTTTCGCGATCGACGAGACGCGTGCCCAGCTCGTCGTCAACCTGTATTTCTTGGGTTTCGCTCTCGGCCAGCTCTTCTTCGGCCCGTGGAGCGACCAGGTGGGGCGGCGGCTCCCGCTCCTGGTAGCCGCCACCGGCTACGGTGTCGCGGTCCTGGGGATGCTCGTCGCTCCCTCCTTCGCGCTCTTGTTGGCGCTGCGGTTCGTCCAGGGAGCCTTTTCGTCGGGTTTGCGGGCAGCGGGGACAGCCTTGGTGCGCGACTCCTTTCGGGGCGAGGCGATGGCGCGGATTCTCTCCTTCGCCTTCATGGTGCTCCTCGCCGCACCGCTCTTCGCCCCGTCGATCGGCGTCCTCTTGCTGCGCTGGGGATGGCGGGCACCGTTCGCCTTCATGGCGGTACTGGCGGCCATCCTCTTCGTCTGGTTGCTGGTGCGGGTGCCGGAAACACTCCCGCCCGAGCGACGGACGCGCCAGAGTCCGGCGCATCTCTGGGCAGCGGCCCGGCTCTTCTGGAGTGTGAAGGCGAGTCTCGCCTTCATGCTGGTGCTGGGGCTAAGCTACGGGGTGCTCCAAGCCTACCTCGCCAGCGCTTCGCAGCTGGTGAAGGGAGCGTTCGGACTCAGCAATGAGGCCTTCGCACTCGCTTTCGCGCTCGGCGGCCTGGCGCAAGTGGTGGGCACACTCGTCAACGGCTCCCTGATCACGCGCATCGGGCTTCGGCGCCTCCTGCCAGCCGCGCTGGTGATCCTGGCTGGCGCGACGAGTTACCTCCTGGTCGCCAGTCTGCTGACGGATCGCTTCGCGATCTTCTGGCTCGGGGTCGTCCTCATGTTCTTCGCCATTGCGCTCATCTTCCCCAACGCGAACAGCGCAGCCCTCGAGCCGCTCGGTCGGGTCGCCGGGTTCGCCAGTAGTCTCGTTGGGTTCGGGAGCACAGCCTTGGCCAGTCTCTTCGGTACCGCTATCGGCCAGCTCAGCGGTGGTGAGCCGCAGCGCTTCGCCTTCGGACTCTGGCTGCTCGCGCTGGGGAACCTCGCGGTGTTGGTCTGGATCCGACGGCTGGGCTGGACGCGTGCGCCAGCGCGGTGACAGGCGGCTCGCATCGCCTCAGCGCGCGACCAGGGCCACGACCGACTCGAGCTGCACCGGCAGCGGCTGCCACACGCGTCCCAACTCCAGCCCACGCCAGAGACTGCCGTCGCGGAACCCGACGTACAGCGTGCGCGGTTCGCTGGCGGGGACGAGGAGGGCGTACGGCATGGACGGCAGCGGATCGGGGAGCCCTTCGAGAGGCCGCCAGGGGCCGTCGCCCTCGCGCCGGTAGAGGCGGGCCTGGGCCAGGCCGGTGCGGTTGGGTCGGGCGTCGCGGTGCGGGCCGGGGCCGTGTGCCTCGCGCGGCCCGGGCGCGGCGGAGACGAACCAGACCGACGGATCGTCGGGTGGACTCGCCAGGGCCCAGACGTAGCGGCGGTCGAGGCCGTCGTCGCACGGCTGCCAGGTGTCGCCGGCGTCGGTACTCCGCGCGACGCCGCCACCGGCCGCTTCATAGACGAGCGTCGGTGCCTGCGGATGCAGGAACAAAGCATGACAGTCCAGGTAACAGCCGGGGCGTTGGTCAGCCCAGGTGCGGCCGCCGTCGGTACTGCGCACCACGCCCCCGAGTTCGATGCCGACGAGGACGAGACCAGGCTCGGTGGGGGAGAGCGCGATGGCACGCACGTGCGACGTCCAGGGACGCGGCGGGAATGACCAGGTGGGGGCGCTCGGCAGCTGGCGCAAGGCGGTCATCTCCTGCCACCGCTCGCCGCCGTCCTCGCTCCAGTAGAGCGCGCTGGGCTCGCACCCAGCGAGGACGACGCCGCGCCCGCCGACGCGCCAGGACGGGCTGACGGCGACGGAGAGCACGCGGCGAGCAGGGAGTCCAGCTGCCTGTCGCCAGGTGCACCCACCGTCGGTGCTCAGGAAGAGACCCTGGTCGAAGGTGCCGACCACTACTGTGTCCGGTACCTGGGGGTCGAGCGCGAGACACTGGGCACCGACACCGGCGAGGAGGACATCTACATCCCACCCTCGCTCGGTCTCGCGGAAGACGACGACATCGTCGCCGGTCGTCGCGAAGAGCGTCGTCATCGCTGCAGCCTCCCTGGGAACAGCGGAACGTGTGGGGTGTCAATCGCCCGGCAACTGCTCTTCGGCCGGGAACAACTCGCAGTCGTAGACGCCGCGCCAGGCGTTGAGACGGACGGTCAGGACGTCGCGCAGCATCAGGAGACCGTCGACGAGCGGCCGCACCTTGGAGCCTTCGACGTGATGCCAGGTGACCGGCAGAACGGCGATACGGTAGCCCCGGCGGCGCGCGATATAGAGGAGCTCGACGTCGAACCCGGTCACGCGCGGACCGCGCAGCGGGCGCTGTCCGTCGCGGTACAGCAGCATGCGCCGGAAAAGGTCCTGCGCGACCTCGTGCCGGAATCCTTTGAAGCCGCACTGGGTGTCGTCGATGCCGGGTAGGAGCAGCCACTGCACTACCCAGTTGTAGACGCGCCCCATGGCGTGGCGATGCCACGGTTCACCGATACGACGGGCCGCCGCGCCCTCGCGAGACCCGATCACCACGTCCCAGCGTTCGCGGAGCAGCTGGAGCGCTGGTTCGAGATAGTCGATCGGGGTCGAAAGATCGGCATCGGTGAAGAAGACGTAACGCCCACTCGCAGCGAGGATACCGCTCCGCACCGCTGCGGCCTTCCCGCGGTGGGGAACAGCGAGCAGGCGAATGCGGGGGTCACGCTCGTGCCAGGCGCGCACGATGGCTGCTGTGCGGTCCTCGCTGCCGTCATCGACGACGATGAGTTCCCACGACCAGGGGCGCACGCGGAGGTAGGCCTCGGCAGCAGCGAGCGTTGCCGGCAGTCGCTGTTCCTCGTTGTAGGCCGGGATGATCAGGCTCACCTCGACAGTCATCGTGCGCTCCGTGCGGCGTCGTCGGCAGGGATTGTAGCAGCCGGGGGCGGCGACGGCCGTCGCAGCGTGGCACTGCGGAACGTTTCAGTGCGTCTCCGGTCATCGGGCGGTCACCCGCGCGACCAGGAGCCTCGTCACGGGAGGTGGCGGCCGACTCCGGCTCGATGCCTCCGGCGGGCTTCGACCGAGCGGCACATCGGGCTCGCTCGCGGCGGCGTCGCACTGAGCGAGCGGGACCGCTGGTCGACCCGAGGCCGAGGGTGAGCCGGCAGCGTGCCGGTCGCCTGGTACGTGTAGAGACGAGCGGCACGCGCTCGTCCCCGGCGGGGAGTGGGCCGGTGGTGTGGGAGGATGAGCGTGCGCGCCTGCTCAGGGACGCGTGGTGTCCTCGAGAATGTCGCGGCGCATCTGCTCGTACTGCTCGCGGGTCAGTTCGCCGCGCGCGTAGCGTTCCTTCAGGATTTCCAAGGCGCGGCTCGTACCGGCGCCGGACGACGTCGCCTCCCAGCGACGGTAGGCTCGAATACCCCAGAGGACGAGCAAAACGATGCCGGCCAGGATGAGCAACCAGAAGACGAGTGTGACGAGTCCCCAGAGCCATCCGCCCCAGCCCCACATGCCGCCACCCCAAGGGCCACAACCTGGGCACCACATCGCCGTCTCCCTCCGTTCGGACGCGTCCCACATACCCCCGAGGGGTAACCCGAAGGTTAGTATATACCGTGTCTCGCGGCGTCGCTCGGTGCGTGACGTGTGTCTGGACGCGGCACACCGTATCCAGAACATCGTGTCGGGGCGAGACGTGCCTCGCTCGCCGCGCCGACAGGGACAGTCACGGTGGTGACCGTGACGGGTGTGGCGCCATTCAGGCCTGCGTCGACCGGGTGCGGGCCATCGTGTGCGTCGCGTGTGCATCGAGGTGGCGCTGACTGGCCCTGGCGGGCCGGGTGGGTCAGGCACGCCTGACCCGGGCGGGTCACGCACGCGTGACCCCTACACTGCGCGGGTTGCCCCTACCCCAGGTGCGACGGCACGGCGCGCGGGTGCCTTGCCGGGTGCTGGACGTGGGGCGCCTGTTTCTGTGTAGGGGCGCGGCGTGCCTCGCCCGTGCCGCGCCGCCAGGCGCGGGGAACGACCAGGATGGGGCGGTCACCTCGACGGATGCATTGACCGGGTACATGAGGCGGAGTACGTCGGTCATTCACGCACGTGGCAAGGTCCGGCCCTGGCGGGCCGGCCCGGGTGAGGCACGCATGACCCATGCTGGTCAGACACGCCTGACCCGGGCGAGTCACGCACGCGTGACCCCTACACGACGGGACCGGCCGGTTCGACCACCCAGGCGTGCTGGAGCGGGAGCCAGCGTCTTTCGTCAGCGGTGGTTTGGGTACGGCAGGGAGCGCCAGCTATCCTCAGCTGGGGTCTGCGACGGGTCGGAGGGTTCGTGACCAGACGCCTGCAGCTCCTCCTCCATGTCGTCCTCGTCGCGACAGTCGTTTCGACGACGTTCCTGCTCGCGCCTGTGCCGTGGTCGCGCGAGGTACCGCTGGCGACTCCTCTGCCCGAAGCTGGTGAAACCCTGCTCGGCGGTGTTCCTGAGCTGCCGGACGGATCGCTCGCGGCCGACCCGTCGCGAGCGCTGGAACGTGCCGCTCGGTTGCTGGCAGCCGGCGAGCCGGGCGCCGCGGCGAGTGCGGTGACCAGCGCGCTCGGTGCCGATGACCCCGAAGTGAGGCTCGCGGCACGGCTGTTGCTCGCCCGGGCAGCCCTGGCGATGGGCGACGTCGGCTCCGCGCTGGAACTGGCGGCCGACCTGGCGCGGCGGGCTCCGGACGACGCGTGGGCTGGCGAGGCGGCGGTCGTCGCGGCCCGGGCACTCCTCCAGGCGGGGGAAACCGAGCCAGCGGTGGAGCAGCTCCGCGCAGCGCGCTCGCTCCTGCCCGAGTTGGCACCGTACGTGGACTACTGGACGCTCGACGTACTGGTCCGCTTTGGCCGCGAGGAGGAAGCGCTCGCCGCGGTGGAGCGGATCGTCGCGACTGCGCCGATCCGGCGTCTCGCAGTCGCGGCCCTAGAGTGGCGGCGGTCGCGCGCCGAGCAACAGGCTGACGCGGCATCGGCGCGAGCGACGATCGATCGCTTGCTCGAACTGGCGACCATCCCGAGCTATCGGGCCACGCTCCTGCTCCAACGTGGCCGCGCAGCGCGGGCACTGGGGGAGACGGACGCGGCTCGAGCCGACTTCCTCGCAGCGATCGAGGCGGCTCCTGAAAGCCCGGTCGCACAAGCCGCGCTCGATGAGCTCGATGCGCTCGGCTTCGGGAGCGTAGTCTCGGCCGAGCAGCGGGCCGCGATCGCTTTCGCTGCAGGCCGCTACCAGACAGCAGTCGCTGCTTATACGGCTGTGCTGGCGGAGGATCCGACGCGAGCCGACGCGTGGTACCAGCGTGCGATCGCCCGGATCCGCAGCGGCGACCTCGCGACCGGTCTCCGCGAGCTCGCAGCGATGGCCGAACGCTATCCGCGCGACGGCCGCACACCGGAAGCCCTAGTGACGGCCGGTACGCTCACCGAGTGGAGCGACGAGGCGACGGCGGTCGTTCTGTACGAGCGGGTCCTCGCGCAGTACCCGACGAGTCGCGCTGCGGACGAGGCGCGCTTCCGGCTCGGACTTCTCGCGTACGGTCGTGGCGAGGCCGCGCAGGCTGCCGAACGCTGGCGCGTCGGCGCGGAGCGTGACGACCCGCGGGCGTTGTTCTGGTACGGGAAGGCGCTCGCGGCGCTCGGCGACCAGGCCGGTGCCCGGGAAGCCTGGGCGCGTGCACGCGCGCTCGATCCGACCGGGTTTTACGGGGTCCGCGCGGCGGAACTGGCGAGCGGGCGAGCGCCGGTCGCCGGCCCCGGCGGAGGCGCATCGGCCTTACCGGATGCAGCCTATCGGTCCTGGTTGGCGAGGCTGGGCCTGAGCGAGGGCGAGGCGCGGGCACGGCTGACTGCGGACCCCGCGACCCGGCGCGCGCTGCTGTTGCTCGAGCTCGGCGAGCGCGAGGCAGCCGGGTGGGAGCTGGACGTCGCCCGCGACGCACTCGCCAGCGACGCAGTAGCGTTGGTCGTCCTCGGGTGGGAACTGCTCCGGCGCGGCGAGGCTGCCTTCGCCTATCGGGTCGGCGTGCAACTGGGCGGGCGGAGCGAGGTACCAGCAGAGGTGATCGCGCCGCTGCTCGCACCGCTTCCGTACCCGGAGGTTTTAGGGCCGGTCGCGGACCGCTTCGGGGTCGATCCGCTCTTGCTCGCAGCGCTCGTGCGCCAAGAGAGCGGGTTCGAGCCGACGGCGGTCTCCCCGGCCGGTGCCCGTGGGTTGACCCAGGTGCTCCCCGATACGGCAGCAGGTCTGGCGAAGGAGCTCGGGTTGAGCGAGTGGGAGCCCAATCGGCTCTTTCACCCGGCGACGAGTCTCTCGCTCGGGGCTGCCGAGCTAGCTCGCCGCCTGCAGCAGTTCCAGGGGCAGGTGTATCTGGCGCTGGCGAGCTACAACGCGGGGAGCGGCGCAGTGCAGCAGTGGCTGCGTGAACGGCCGGCGGACGATCCCGACCTCTTCGCCGAGCGGATTCCGTACCGCGAGACGTACGCGTACGTGCAACGGGTGTACGCGGGCTATCGCTGGTACGAGCAGGTGTACCGGCCGAACGGGTAACGCACGGTACCTGTGCCCCCCAGTGATCCCGCGGGAACCGAGGCAGATGACGGCCGCAGCCGAGCGCGCGGTGTGCTCGGCACGCTCAACGCGACTGGGCCAAGAGGCGCTGGCGTTCCTGCTCCACGATCGACTCGTCGAGCTTCTGATACAGCGGCTGCGGCGGAGGGAGCGGTCGCCCAGGCTCCAGCTCGCTCGGCCGCCAGCGGTCGGTCGACTCGCTAGGCAGCGGATGATACCGCAGCACCTCGTGGCCGCCGGTCTCCGGGCCCGGCTCGATGGAGAGCGTCCCGAAGAGCGGTTCCTGGTAGCCGAGCAGGCGGTGGAGCTGCTCGCTCGAGAAGGGGACGATCGGCGCGAGGAGCAGCTTGAGCGAGTCGATCGCGCGGAGTGCGACGAAGATCGTCGTCCCGGCAGCGCGCTGGTCTTCGCGGATCTGGAACCAGGGAGCCTTTTCGTCCAAGTAGCGGTTCACTTCGCGAGCGAGAGCGAAGGCCTCGCGCTGGGCTGCCTTCAGTTCGACGCGCGCGTAGAGGTCACCGATGCGCGCGAACCCGGCAGCGATCGCCTCGAGCAAGACGCGGTCGCGACCGTCCAGCTCGCCCGGCTCCGGTACGCGGCCGTCGAAACGGTTCTGGACGAAGGTCAAGACGCGATGGACGAGGTTCCCCCAGGTGGCCAAGAGCTCGTTGTTGTTGCGCTCCAGGAACCCCTGCCAGGTGAACTCGCTGTCGCGCGTCTCCGGGGCGATGCTGGTGAGGTAGTCCCGCAAGGGGTCGGGAGCGTAGCGGGAGAGGAAGTCCGGCACCCAGATCGCCCAGTTGCGGCTGGTGGAGAACTGCTGCCCCTCCAAGTTCAAGAACTCGTTGGCGGGGATGTCGTAGGGCAAGTTGAGCGATTCGTCGTAACCCATGAGCTCGGCCGGCCAGATGATGGCGTGGAAGGGGATGTTGTCCTTGCCAATGAAGTAGTAGCCGCGGGCGGCTGGGTCGCGCCACCAGGCTCCCCAGGCATGGGGACTTCCCGTAGCGAGCGCCCACTCGATACTGGCCGAGAGATACCCGATGACGGCCTCGAACCAGACGTACATGACCTTGTGTTCGTAGCCGGGGATCGGGAGCGGGATGCCCCATTCGAGGTCGCGCGAGACAGGGCGTGGCTTGAGGCCGTCCTGGATGAAGTTGCGCACGAAGTGCTGGACGTTGGGGCGCCAGTGCGTCTGACGCTCGAGATAGGCCAGGAGGTGGTCAGTGAAGGCGGGGAGATCGAAGAAGAAGTGTTCCGTCTCGCGCGGTACCGGTCGCTGCCCGCACAGGCGACAGCGCGGGTCGATCAGTTCGATCGCGTCGAGGGTGCGCCCACAGTTGTCGCACTGGTCGCCGCGCGCGCTGGGATAGCCGCAGTGCGGGCAGGTACCTTCGACGTACCGGTCGGGGAGGAAGCGGCGGTCGTACTCGCAGTAGAGCTGGATCTGCGTTTGGGTGAAGATGTAGCCACGCTGGTAGAGCGTGCGGAAGATGTCTTGGGCGACGTGGAAGTGGTTGGCGGTGTGGGTATGGGTGAAGAGGTCGAAGGCGATCCCGAGTTGCTGGTACGTCTCCAAGAAACGGCGGTGGTAGCGCTTGAAGATGTCTTCCGGCGTCACCCCCTCGCGCTCGGCGGCGACGGTGATCGGTGTGCCGTGCGCGTCGCTCCCGCTCACCATGAGGACGCGGTTGCCGCGCAACCGGTGGTAGCGAGCGAACGTGTCGGCGGGGATGTAGACCCCGGCTACGTGCCCCAGGTGAAGGTCGCCGTTGGCGTAGGGCCAGGCAACGAACACACCGATCGTCTCTGCCATCGCGTTCCGCTCCTGTACCTCGCGACCCCTCTGCGCTTCGCCTCTCGATTAAAGCAGATTCGCAGTTCCCGCTGGTGCGGAGGTGAGCGACGAGAGGACTCGGTGGGCCCTCACGCGAAGGAGCGACCATGCTCCCGGAGGATCGAAGCGAGATCCGGTTCCGGAGTGACCACCCGTGCCGAGCAGCCCCCGCATCGCCGAGTGCGGACGGCTCGGCTAGAATTTCAGCGGTAGCTGAAATGTGGAGGCTGTGTGTCGGATCGTCATCACCTCGAGACCAAGGCAAAGTTGTTCCGCGGGTTCGCTGATCCGAGCCGGCTCGCCATCGTCGAGGTGCTGCGGCAAGGCCCGGCGACGGTGGGGGCGATCGCGCGTGCGACCGGTCAAGGCATCACCAACGTCTCCAACCACTTGCGGTGCTTGCGCGACTGCGGGTTGGTCCGTCGCGAGCGCCGTGGACAGCACGTGCTCTATCGGCTGGCTGACGAGCGATGTGCGCAGCTGCTCCTCTTGGCCGAGCAACTCCTGCGGGAGACGGCAGTCGGGGTCGCGGCGTGCCCCAACTATCGAGTCCCGCAGGACGACGGCGTACGGGAGAGGGCGGATGGCCGAGCCACTGCTGCGACCTGAGCCTGCCCAGCCCGCAGAGACCGTGGTGCTGCCCGTGAGCGGACTCGACTGCGCCGAGTGCGCGCGACACGTCGAGCGCGCCTTGGGACAGCTTCCCGGTGTGCTCGAGGTCGATGCCTTACCGGCGCTGCGGAGGGTCACCCTGGTGCTCGATCCCAGCCGCATCGATCGAGCGGCGGTGGAACGTGCGCTGGCCGAGGCCGGCTACCCGGTCGATGCTGTGCCGGCGACCGCGGCGCAGGAGGCGTGGCACCGGGTGCGCGTGCTCGCCGCAAGCGCGGTGCTCGTCGTGCTGCTCGTCGTCGCGGCTGAGCTGACGGACGTCTTGGACTGGGTGAACGACCGGCTCCCCTGGCCGGTGTGGCTGGCGGCCATCGTCGCCGGTGGCTATCCGGTCTTTCGCGACGTCGTGCGGGCGGCCTGGCAACGGCGCGTGACGGCGCACACGTTGATGACGGTAGGGGCGCTCGCTGCCGTCACCGTGGGTGCGTGGTCAGCGGCAGCGGTCGTCGTGCTCTTCATGCGGCTCGGTGCAGCGCTGGAGCAGGTGACGGGGGAGCAGGCTGGCCGCGCGGTGCGGGAACTCGTTGCGCTGGCTCCGCAGCGGGCGCGGCTCGAGCGCGACGGGAACGATGTCGACGTGCCGGTCGAGGCGGTGCGACCGGGAGACATCGTCGTCGTGCGGACGGGCGAGGCGATCCCAGTGGACGGGACCGTCGTGGAGGGGGAGGCGCTGGTGGACGAGGCGACTTTGACCGGCGAGCCGCTGCCGCGCTCGGTCGCGCCGGGGGACGCCGTCTATGCAGCGACGGTCCTCCGCCAGGGGTATCTCCGCGTGCGCGCCGGTGCCATGGCTGCGGAGTCCGTCTTCGGGCGGATCGTGCGTCTGGTGGAAGCGGCTACTGCGCAGCGCGGCCGTCTGCAGCGGGTCGCCGATCGCTTTTCCGGTTGGTATCTCCCGGTCGTCATCGGCGTCGCGGTCGTGACGTTCCTGGTGCGTCGCGACCCGCTCGCTGTTGCGGCCGTGCTGGTCGTCGCCTGCTCGTGTGCGTTCGCCATCGCGACACCGATGGCACTGGTGGCGACGATCGGGCGGGCGGCCCGGCGCGGCGTCTTGATCAAGGGTGGCGCGGTGATCGAGCAGCTGGCACGCGTCGATACGGTCCTGCTCGACAAGACGGGCACGCTCACGCTCGGCCAGCCGGTCGTGACCGAGGTCGTTCCCTGTCAGGAACGGACCGGCGAAGCGGAGTTGCTGTGGCTCGCTGCGAGCGCCGAACGGTACGTGGAGCATCCGCTCGCGGAGGCACTGCGCCTGGCTGCGCGGGAGCGAGGACTCGTGCCGGCTGCGCCCGAAGCGTTCGCCCTGCAACCGGGTATCGGGGTGACGGCAGTGGTGGACGGCGTGGAGGTGGGCGTCCGGGCTCCTGCTTCGACCGACCTGGACTGGGAGCCGGTCGCCAGGCTCGTGGAGGAGGGGCGGACCGTCGCCATCGTGGAGCGCGCCGGTTCCGTCGTGGGTGCAGTCGCGTTCGCCGACCGCGTGCGCCCAGGGGTGGCCGAGGCGATCGCGGCGCTGCGTCGCCTCGGGATCCGCGACATCGTCATGCTGACGGGCGACCACGAGCGCGCGGCTGCCGCCTTGGCGCGACCGCTGGGGATCGCCTGGCGGGCTCGCCTCCTTCCGGAGGAGAAGCTCGCGGTCGTGCGTGCTTCTCAGGAGCGGGGGCAGGTGGTCGCGATGGTGGGAGACGGGATCAACGACGCGCCAGCGCTCGCTCGAGCCGATGTCGGGATCGCGATGGGTCGCCTGGGAAGCGCGTTGGCGACCGAAACTGCCGACGTGGTGCTGCTGCGGGAGGACTGGTCACTGGTGCCGGCGGCGATCGGCTGGGCCCGTCGAGCAGTCGGGACTGCCTGGACGAACCTGGTGGTGACCGGAGTCTACAACCTAGTCGGGTTGAGCCTGGCCGCGCTCGGATTCCTGCCACCGACGCTCGCAGCGACGGCGCAAGTGGTTCCGGATCTCTTCATCTTGGGGAACAGTGTGCGGCTGGGCTGGGAGGGACGCACGGATGGGGCGCAATAACCCCGAGCGAGCGCGATCGCCCCGCGTCCGAACAGCCGCCGCGCTCGGTGCGCTGTTCGGCTTGCTCGTCTGCGTCGTATTGGCGCTCAGTGTGTGGTTGTTGGGACTGCTCGTTCAGTTGGTTCGCTGACCGCTCTCCGCGGTTTCGTCGAGCGAGCGGATCACGTAGCAGCAGCATGGGTCACCAGCCGCCAGCCGGCAGTGACGTTCCACGTGTGCCCGCAGGAGTGTCCGGTAGAGCTCGACCTCGGCGTCGCAGGTCACCGGGAAGTGTGCTGCGACTTGCCGGACAGGGCAGTGATATTGGTAGAGGCGATAGGTCTGCTCGTCGACCTGTTCCCACGTCGTCACATAGCCGAGCGTGTCGAGCGTCTCGGCCAGGCGACGGACACGGTCGCGGAGCGTCGGAATCCCCTCCAGCTCGCGGGCGAGAGCCTGCCCAGCGCGTTGGACGCGGCGCTGGAGGAGCTGCTCGACCTTGGCCGGGCCATCGAGCTGTGCGAGGTCGTGGAGCAGCTCGGTCAGCACCACGTCGTAGTGCTGCGGGAAGAGCGCATCCGCCCGTTCGCTGAGCCGGTAGAGGCGCGCGGGGCGGCCGACTTTGCGACGGAGGAGCGACGTCGTCACCAGACCGTCGCGCTCGAGGACCGCCAGGTGCTTGCGGACCGCCATCGTCGTGATGCCGAGCGAGCGGGCCAGCTGGTCGGCCGTCATACCCTCGCTCTTCTTCAGTAACAGGAGGAGCTGTCCGCGCGTCGAGGTCCGGTCGGGTGCGATCGTCGCCTGCTGCATGTCGTTCTCCTCCACGTCTCGTCCCGGTGGAAGCATAGCATAACAGTAAAGATGCAGAAGTGGAACCATGTCTCCGGGCGCGCGGCGAGAGGCCGTCCATTTTGGCCCAGCTGTCGTGCCGACTGCCGGGGGTGTCTGGCCGCGGAGGGTTCGAGGACGCGACCGGGCACGGGTGATGCCCCCTCGACGGGTCATTCGAGCGGTCGCAACAGAACCGACACAGCTGATCGTGCGTGCGGACTTGCCTCGGTGGCGCAACTGTGGTAGAGTGGCAGTCGAACGCTCCGGTGCGATGGACGGAGCGGGGTCACGATGGAGCGGCGAACGGTGGAAGCGACCTGGACGCCAATGCAGAAATCGATTTCTCGGCGCTTCGCCGTGCGCGGCACGGTGATCCCCGCACCTATCCCCGCCCCCAGGCCCCTGGGGGCTCCTGCCGCAACCGGAAGCGTGGGCGGATGGTCCAGTTGACCTGACGCGCCAACGTAGAGTCCGGAGCGGCGGTGAGCCCAAACGCTCACCGCCGATTCTGTTTTGTGGGATAGGTTACGGGCGAGAGCGGAGGGAGAGCGAAACGATGTGCCCGGAGTGCGGTGCGGATCTCGGTCTCACGGACGTCGAGGTCGGGGAGATCGTCTCCTGCCCGGAGTGTGGGGCCGATCTCGAAGTCCTTTCAGTCGATCCGATTCAGCTCGGTCTGGCGCCGGCTGAAGAAGAGGACTGGGGTGAGTGACGATGGCGACGGTCGCCCTTCTGGCCGAACGGCTCCGTGTCGAAGAACGTTTGCTCCAGCAGGCGTTCGCGGGGTTCGGCTGGGAGGCGCAACTCTCCGATCCGAACGACATCGCGATTCCGCTGCAGGAGACCGCCGAGCAGTTGCCGGCGGTCTCGCTCGATCGCGAGCGTGCGACGGCTGAGGCGACAGCGTTGGCAGCGCTCCTGGCGGCGCGCGGTGGGACGGTCGTGAACCGCCCGGCGACGACGCGGTTGCTGGCTGACCGGCTGGCGTTCCTGCGGCACCTCGTCGTCGCAGGGATTCCGACGCCGCCGACGGTGGTCGCCTTCGGCGAAGCGGCGACGCTCCGCGCGATCGCGACCCTCGGTTGCCCGGTCTACCTCAAGTCGCTCGTCGTCGATGCGACGATGCCGATCGCCTACGTCGAGGACGCTGATGCCGCCGAAGCGCTCGTCGAGCACCGCCGAGTCCTCGGCGACGAACGCGCCGTGCTCGTCCAGAAGGCGGTGGCCGAGCCGGACGCGGTGCGGCGTTTGATCGTCGTCGGTACGGAGTTGCTCGCGGTCGTGCGCGGCCGCGGCGGAGAAGCGCCGCTCGCCTTCGAGGATACGGAGCGGTGGCGAGCATTGGCGGACGCCTTGGTCAGTCGCCTCGGCAGCGGTATCTACGCGGTGGACGTCGTGGAGGGCGACCGGGGGCCGGTCGTGATTTCGGCGGAGAACTTGGTGCACTTCCGCCAGCTGGCCGAACACGGTCTCCCGGTCGCTGAGCGGATCGCGGCGTTCGTGGTCGAGCAGGCACACCAGGACGACTCAGGAGGCGGAGGAACGGCATGACGACCGAGCTGGCCGTCGAGGCTGCCGCATTTCTCGAAGCCTTCCTCCGGATCCCGAGCCTCTCGGGGCAGGAAGCCGCTGCGGTGGAGTGGCTGTGTACGCGGATGGCAGAGCTGGGATACCAGGCTGGGCCCGACGAGGCTGGGAACGCGATCGGTGTCCGCGGCAGCGGGCCGCGCGAGTTGATGCTGCTCGGCCACATCGACACGGTTCCAGGGCGGATCCCGGTGCGGCAGGTAGACGGGCTCCTCTACGGACGCGGTGCGGTCGATGCCAAAGGGCCGCTGGCAGCGTTCGTGCTGGCTGGCGCCCGAGCGCAGCTGCCGCCGGGGATCCGGCTCACGGTGGTAGGTGCGGTCGAAGAGGAAGTGATGAGCTCGCGTGGTGCCAACTGGCTGGTCGAGCATCACCCGCGCCCGGATGCAGTGATCATCGGAGAGCCGAGCGGCTGGGACGGGATCGTGCTCGGCTACAAGGGGTCGGTGGCGATCGAATACCGGATCGTGCGCCCCTCCGCGCACGCGGCTGGCCCGGGTTCGACGGCGGCTGAAGATGCGGTCGCCTTTTGGAACGCGCTGGTCGCCTGGTGCGCGGAGCAGAACGAAGGACGCACCCGCGAGTTCGACCGCGTGACGCCGACGCTCTTGGGCATCGTGACGAACGGGGACGGGCTGACCGAGCAGGCCTGGCTGCGGGCGAATCTGCGGCTGCCGCCGGGCTTCGCGCCGGAGAAGGCGGTCGCGGCAGCGCAGCGGTTGGCCGGAGCTGGGGAAGTGGTGGTGACAGTGAACGCGGCTGGGTTCCGCGTCGACAAGCGGAACCCGCTCGTGTCGGCTTTCCTCTCGGCGATCCGCGAGTTCGGCGGCGAACCGAAGCTCAAGGTCAAGACCGGTACTTCGGACATGAACATCGTGGGGCCAGCCTGGGGGTGCCCGATCGTCGCCTACGGGCCGGGCGACTCGCGGCTGGACCACACGCCGAACGAGCACGTCGCGATCGACGAGTTCGTGCGCGGAATCGCGGTCCTGCAGCGCGCGATCGAGCGGATTGCGGTCCACATCGTGGGTGGGCGATGGGGGGACGAGTCGTGAGTGCAGCGCGGATCGGAGTTCTGCTCTCGCACGTGCGGGAGGAAGAGAAACTGCTCTTGCGTGCGCTGGCTGAGCGCGGTGCCGAGGTCGTCCGCTTGTACGACCGTGAGCTGGTGTTCGACCTGACCGACGAGCGCTCCTGGCCGCGGGTCGACCTGGTGCTCGACCGGTGCATGGCACATAGCCGGGGGCAAGTGGCGCTGCGGCTCTTCGAGTCGGCGGGGGTGCCGACGATCAACCGGAGCCAGGCCACAGCGGTAGCGGACGACAAGGTGCTCACGACGCGCGTCCTCGCTCGCGCCGGCGTGCCCACTCTGCGGACCATGGTCGCCTTCGACGTCGAGAGCGCGCTGGCGGCGCTGGACCGTCTCGGCTACCCGGCGGTGATCAAGCCGGTGACCGGCTCGTGGGGGCGCTTGCTGGCGCGCGTGAACTCGCCAGCGGCAGCTCGGGCGGTGCTGCAGCACAAGCGGGCGCTCGGTTCGTTTCACCACGGGGTGTTCTACCTGCAGGAGTACGTGGACAAACCGGGCCGCGATATCCGCGTCTTCGTCGTCGGTGAACGTGTGGTGGCGGCGTCGTACCGGATGGCGGATCACTGGGTCACCAACGTCGCGCGTGGTGCCGTCTCGCAGCCGTGCCCGGTCACGCCGGAGATCGAGACCTTCGCGCTGCAGGCGGTCCAAGCCGTGGGGCTGGAGATCGCTGGAGTCGATCTGGTCGAAACAGCCGAAGGGCTGAAGGTACTGGAAGTGAACGGCGGGGTCGAGTTCAAGGGGTTGATGCGGACGACGCATATCGACGTGGCTGGACTCATCGCGGACTACGTGCTGGCACGGGCGACGCGAGGGGCGTCGCCCGTGATGGTGTTGAGCCGATGAGACGGACGCGACGGGAGGGAGAGGCGGTACCTGGATGGCAGTGACAGTCTCGATCCTGGGAGGATCCGGGTATACGGGTGGCGAGCTCCTGCGGCTTCTCCTGCAGCACCCAGAAGTCGAGGTCAAGCACGTGACCTCGCGCTCGCGGGCAGGCAAGTTCGTGCACACGGTGCACCCGAACCTCCGCAAGCGGACGACGCTCAAGTTCGTGCCGCCCGAGGCGCTGGAACCGGTCGACGTGCTGTTCGCCTGTCTGCCGCACGGTGAGACGGCACCGATCGTCGACCGCTTGCTGGAGCTGGCGCCGGTCGTGATCGACCTCTCGGCCGACTTCCGATTGCGCGATCCCAAGGCGTACGAGGTCTGGTATCGCTGGTCGCACCCGCGACCGGAGTTCCTCAGCCAGGCGGTCTACGGGCTCCCGGAGCTGCACCGGGAGGAGATCAAGACGGCGCGCTACATCGCGTCACCGGGATGCAACTCGACGGCGGTCATCCTCGGGCTCGCCCCGCTGTTCCGCGCCGGGCTGGTCGATCTCGACCTGCCGGTGACGGTCGAGTGCAAGGTGGGATCCTCGGGTGCCGGGGGCGAGGCAGGGCCGGCGAGTCACCACCCGGAGCGGAGCGGCGTGATCCGGCCCTTCAAGCCGGGTGGACACCGGCACACGGCCGAAGTCTTGCAGGAGCTGACGGTCTGCGGGAAGACGCCGTCGCTCGGCCTCTCGGTCACCAGCGTCGAGGCGGTGCGAGGCATCCTGGCGACGGCGCACGTCTTTCCGAACCGGCCGTTGACCGACCGAGACCTCTGGCAGGTCTACCGCGCCGCCTACGGGCAGGAACCGTTCATCCGGCTGGTCAAGGAGGCGACCGGGATCCACCGGTATCCGGAGCCCAAGATCCTCGCCGGGTCGAACTACTGCGATATCGGCTGGGAGCTGGACGAGTTGCCGGACGGGCGGCAGCGCCTGGTGGTGCTCTCGGCGATCGACAACTTGATGAAGGGGGCGGCCGGCCAGGCGGTACAGGCGATGAACATCCGCTTGGGCTTCCCGGAGACACTGGGACTGGAGTTCCCCGGACTCCACCCGCTGTGAGGTCGCAGCAGTGCGGCGCCGGTGGTTGGCGATGGGAGCGGTCGCGATCGGTGTGGGCTGGGTGGTCACACGCCGGCGACCGTTCTCGGCACGACTGGCCTGGCTCCTCACCCTGCCCGGTTTCCGGGGGCTGGCGGAGGTCGCAGAGTTGGCTGCACTGCTGGCGTTGCGCCCTGGGATGCGCGTGCTCGATGCCGGTGCCGGTCCGGGCCGGCTGACGATTCCGTTCGCGGAAGCGGTCGGGCCGGACGGCTCGGTCACGGCCCTGGACGTGCAGCCGCGGATGCTGGAGATCGTCCGCCAGCGTGCGGCCGAACGCGGGCTCCGGAACGTGCGACTGCTCCTCGCCGATCTCGGCCAGGGCACACTGGCGGTCTTCGAGCCAGCCAGCTACGACCGGGCCGTGCTCGTGCACGTCCTCGGCGAGACGCGTGACCCGGCGGCTGCGCTGTGCGAGGTGGTTGCGGCGCTCGTCCCGGGAGGGCGGTTGGCGATCGTCGAGCATCTGGGCGACCCGCACTACGTCCGCTACCAGCGGGTACGCCAGCTCGCCGAAGCGGCTGGACTCCGACTCATCGCGGAGCGGCGTTCGCTCTTCGGCCATACGACGATCTGGGAGAAGCCGGACGAACCGGAAGCGACGAAAGGAGCAGAGTGACGACGATGCTGGTGGTGAAGTTGGGAGGCAGCGCCGGAATCGATCCGGCACTGACGTTGGACGATTTGGCCGCGCTGTGGCCCGAGCAGCGGATCGTTTTCATCCACGGGGCCAATGCGACACTCGACGAGTGGACGCGCCGGGTGGGGCGCGAGCCGCGGCTGGTCACCTCCTCGACGGGCCAGGTGAGCCGGTTCACCGACCGCGAGACGATAGACCTGATGCTGATGGTCTACGCTGGCCTCGTCAACAAGCGACTGGTCGAGGGGTTGCAGCAACGCGGGGTGAACGCGGTCGGCCTGACAGCCATGGATGGGCGCATCGCCAGTGGGCCGCGCAAAGACACGTTGCGCGCGATCGAGAACGGGAAGCCTAAGGTGCTGCGCGGCGACTACGCCGGGAGCATCGAGCAGGTCGACACGCGCCTCCTGGAACTCCTGCTCGATCACGGCTACCTGCCGGTGCTGACGCCGCCGGCGGTGAGCTATCAGGGAGAGGCGATCAACGTCGATGGAGACAAGCTGGCGATGCAGCTGGCGGTCGCGCTGCGAGCTGAGACGCTGGTCATCCTCTCCAATACGCCGGGGCTCCTGCGCGACGTGCGCGATCCCGACTCGCTCATCGCGACGGTCGATGTGAGCGACTCGGCGAGCGTGGAAGCGGCGATGACGGCCGCGCAGGGGCGGATGAAGAAGAAGGTGGAAGCGGGCTGCAAGGCGGTGGCGGCTGGGATCGGTCGCGTGGTCTTCGCCGACGCGCGGGTGCCACAGCCGATCCAGCGGGCGCTGGCCGGTGCGGGCACGGTGCTGACGGCGGGCAGCCGGGTCGAGGTGCGGCCATGACGGCGCGCTCGACGACCGCGATCCTCCAGCTCGACGAGTCGTTGCAGCCGCCACTCTACGCCAAGCGCGGCATCGCGCTCGTCCGCGGCGAGGGGGTGTGGCTCTACGACAGCGACGGCCAGCGGTACCTCGACCTGATGAGCAACTACGGCGTCAACATTTTGGGACATGCCCACCCGCGGGTGACCGCAGCCATCGTCGGGCAGGCGGGGCGGCTGCTGAGCTGTCACCAGTCGTTCGCGTCCGACGTGCGCGCGGCGTTCTTGGAGAAGCTGCTCTCGATCGCGCCGCACGGGCTGGGACGTGCGTTCCTCAGTAACTCGGGGGCGGAGGCAGTCGAGGCGGCGCTCAAGTTCGCCTGGGCGGTGACCGGCCGCCGCAAAGTGGTGGCGGCCAAGCGCGGGTACCACGGTCGCACGTTGGGGGCGCTGGCCGCGACGGCGGAGTCGAAGTACCGCCAGCCCTTCCTCGCTGTCCTGCCGGAGGTCGTGCACGTCCCCTACGGGGACAGCGCGGCGCTCGACGCGGCGGTGGATGCCGAGACGGCCGCGGTGATCCTCGAGCCGGTCCAGGGAGAGGGCGGCATCTTTCCGGCACCGCCGGAGTACCTCGCAGCGGCTCGGCGCATCACCCGCGAGCGGGGTGCGTTCCTGATCTTCGACGAAGTCCAGACGGCGTTCCGCACTGGTGCCTGGTTCGCCTGCCAGCACGCCGGGGTGTCGCCTGACCTTTTGTGCGTGGCGAAGGGGCTCGCCAACGGGGTGCCGATCGGCGCGACCTTGATGACGGAGGACGTGGCGCTGAACCTGCCGCCCGGGGTGCACGGCAGCACCTTCGGGGGGAATCCGCTGGCGTGTGCAGCCGGGCTAGCGACGCTCGAAGCGTTGGAAGACGATCGTCTCGTCCCGAAGGCTGGCGAGTTGGGTGCCTACTTCCGCAAGCAGCTGGCGGAACTCGGCCATCCGTCCATCCGGGAAGTGCGTGGGCTGGGGCTGATGCTCGGGCTCGACCTCAAGGTGCGGGCGACACCGGTGCTCAAGGCGCTCCAAGAGCGCGGGGTCTTGGCGCTCCCGGCCGGGACGACGGTGGTGCGGATCCTACCACCGCTCATCCTGACGCGCGACGAGATCGATCTCGCGGTAGCGCGTATCCTCGAAGCACTCGAGGCGGTCCGCGCGAGTTGACACCGGAGGAGCCGATGGGCGAGGAACGGTCGCTGGACCAGACGCGGGTGGTTCTGCGCAGCTTCGGCGTGATGGTGACGACGTACCAAGAGCGGCTGGCACAGCTGCTCGAACAGGCGGGTCGCGCAGAGCTGAGCGAGCGCGACGCCGTACGTCTGGCGGCGGAAGCGCTGACGCTGACCGCGCGCTTGATCCGCCGGCTGCGTGAGGTGAACGAGCACGTGCTCGCGCTCGAAGAGCGGTCGTTAGCGGAGCTGCAGGCCCAGCTGGCTCGACGTTTCCCCGGCCTCGTGGCGGAACAGCAGGAGGAGTGAGCGGCGTCCGACGACGCGGCGCTCCCGGTCTCCCTGCTGGGGCGTGAGAGCGGGGTAGTGGTTCGGGAGCATCGGCGGTTGGGGGCCGGACGGCAGCGCCCGCTGCTGACGCGTTCTCCCGCGAGAACACGGTGCGTTGACGGTGTGCGCGAGCGGCCGGTACGCTTGCCGGGGAAAGTGACCGGAAGGTGGAGGCACCGCGCTGTACCGGTCCGGTCGTCCATGGCGGCAGTGGTCGCTGCGCTGCGTCTTGGCGTTCCGCGGAAGCGTGATCCTGGACGTGGAGGTGGGAATCGATGACGCAGGTGGCGCATCCGGACGAACTGGCTCCGGCCTATCAGCCGCAGGCGGTGGAAGCGCGCTGGTACGATTGGTGGGAGCAGCGGGGCTACTTCACGCCCCAGATCGACTGGAGCCGCAAGCCCTTCGTCATCATCATGCCTCCACCGAACGTCACCGGCGAACTCCACATGGGGCACGCCCTGTTCGTCGCGATCGAGGACCTGATGATCCGGTGGCGGCGGATGCAGGGGTACCCTACCCTGTGGTTGCCGGGGGCGGACCACGCCGGGATCGCCGGCCAGTGGGTCGTCGAGCGGGAACTTCTCAAGGAGGGGCTGACGCGTCACGACCTCGGGCGTGAGAAGTTCCTCGAGCGCGTCTGGGACTGGATGAACCGCTACCGCGGCCGGATCCGCGAGCAGCTGCGCATCCTGGGCGCCTCCTGCGACTGGACGCGCTTCCGCTTCACGATGGACCCCGGACCCTCGCGGGCCGTCCGCACTGCCTTCAAGCGGCTCTACGACAAGGGACTCATCTACCGCGGCGAGCGTCTCATCAACTGGTGCCCGCGCTGCATGACGGCGCTCTCCGACCTCGAGGTCGATCACGAGGAGGTCGAGGGGACGCTCTACTACCTGCGCTATCCCGTCGAGGGGAGCGACGAGTCGCTCGTGGTGGCGACGACGCGCCCGGAGACGATGCTGGGCGATACCGGTGTCGCCGTGCATCCGGAGGACGAGCGGTACCGGCACCTCGTCGGCAAGACGGCTGTCCTCCCGCTCCTCGGGCGGCGGCTCCGCATCGTCGCCGACGAGGCTGTGGATCCGGCGTTCGGTACCGGTGCCGTGAAGGTGACGCCGGCCCACGACTTCACCGACTTCGAGATCGCGCAACGGCACGATCTACCGCCGGTCAACATCCTCAATCCGGACGGGACGCTCAACGAGGAGGCGGGGCCGTTCGCAGGATTGACGATCCAGGAGGCGCGGCGACGCGTCGTGGAGGAACTCGACCGCCAGGGGCATCTCGTGCGGACGACACCGCACCGTTACAGCCTGGGGCACTGCCAGCGCTGCGGCACCGTCGTGGAGCCGATGATCAGCAAGCAGTGGTTCGTCAAGATGGCGCCGCTGGCGCAACCAGCGATCGAGGTCGCGCGCAACGGGACGCTCCAGTTCGTTCCCGAGCGGTTCCGAGCGGTGTACCTGCACTGGTTGGAGAACGTCCGCGATTGGTGCATCTCGCGCCAGCTCTGGTGGGGGCACCGTATTCCGGTCTGGTACTGCCAGGAGTGCGGTCAACTCACCGTGACAGCCGAGGAGACGCTGGAACGCTGCGAGCACTGCGGGAGCACGCAGATCGAGCAGGACCCCGACGTCCTCGATACCTGGTTCTCGAGCGGTCTCTGGCCCTTCAGCACGCTGGGCTGGCCAGACGATACCGAGGACCTGCGGTACTTCTACCCGGGCTCGGTGATGGAGACCGGCTACGACATCCTCTTCTTCTGGGTCGCGCGCATGGTGTTCCTCGGCTTGGAGTTCATGGGCGAGGTGCCGTTCTACACCGTGTACCTGCACGGCACGGTGCGGGACGAGCGCGGCCAGCGGATGAGCAAGACCAAAGGAAACGTGATCGATCCCACCGAGGTGACGCAGCAGTACGGCGCAGATGCGCTCCGCTTCACGCTGGTCACGATGGCCGGCCCAGGGACGGACATGAAGCTGAGCCTCAACCGCGTGGAAGCCAGTCGCAACTTCGCCAACAAGATCTGGAACGCGACTCGCTACACGCTGCGTGCGCTGGCCGGTGGGGAGGTCGCGCGCGGACCGGACGGTGCAGTCCTGCCGCCGGAACGGGCGGCCTGTAGTCTGGCGGATCGCTGGATCCTGAGCCGGCTGCAGCGGGTGACGGAGTCGGTCACTGACCTCATGGAGCGGTACCAGTTCCACGAGGCAGGACATCTGCTCTACGAGTTCCTGTGGTCGGAGTTCTGCGACTGGTACATCGAGGCCAGCAAGGTGGCGATCAACGCGGGTGGCGAGCGGGCGCAGGCAGCGCGCCAGACGCTCGCCTACGTCCTGGAGCGGGCGCTGCGCTTGCTCCACCCGTTCATGCCGTTCGTCACCGAAGAGCTCTGGCAGCGACTGCCGCATGCCGGTGAGAGCGTCATGGTCGCCCCGTGGCCGCAGCCGGAGCCCGCGCTCGTGGACGAAGACGCCGAACGGGAGTTCGACTTCCTCATGGAAGCGATCCGAGCGGTGCGCAACGCTCGGGCAGAGGCCGGAGTGGAGCCAGCGCGCTGGATCCAGGCGATCGTCTTCCCCGGCTCGCACCGACAGGCCTTCACCGACAGCGAAGGGGTCTTCCGCTTCCTGGCGCGGATCGCCAGCGATGGCCTGAGCTACGTCGACGAGCTCCTGGAGGCACCCAAACAAGTCGTCTCGCTCATCGTCGACGACGCCGTCATCTACCTTCCGCTGCGCGGCATGTTGGACATCGAGGCCGAGCGGCAACGGCTCCAGCGGGAGCTGGAGGAGCTCCTGGCCGAGTTGGAACGGACGCGGGCACTGCTCGCCAACGAGCAGTTCGTCACCCGGGCTCCGGCGCAGGTGGTCGAGCGGCAGCGGACGAAGTTGGCCGACACGGAAGAACGGGTGCGGCTGATCCAGCAGCGGCTCGACGAACTCTCCTGAACGAGAGGCGTGCCCGGCAGCGCCCGCGCCGTGCCGCATCGCACTGCGGGCGCTGCGTGCGGTGGCGCGGAGCGATGACCTGGGGTCGCGACGGTGCGTCGTGCGGGCAGGAGCGCACGGGGAGCCGGTGCGGGACGAGCACGAACCAGCGGAAGCGGTCACCTCCCACGTCATCGGGAAGGGCGGGACGGTACGCATCGATCCCGCTGCTGCGCTGCCAGCTGCATGGTTCGCGCGTCCAGCCCCGGAGGTGGCGCGGGATCTCCTCGGTACCGTACTCGTCAGCGTCATCGAGGACGAACTCGTCGCTGGCATCCTCGTCGAGGTCGAGGCGTACGGTGGTCCAGAGGATCCGGCTTCGCATGCGGCGCGGTATCGGAAGGGGCCGGTGTACGCGATGTGGGGTCCACCGGGGCACGCGTACGTGTACCGAGCCTACGGCATCTATCCCTGTCTGAACGTCGTGACGGAGGTGGAGGGTATCGCCGGGGCAGTGCTGCTGCGCGCAGCTGCGCCGGTGGTTGGTCTGGAGGTGATGCGGCGGCGACGACGCAGCGTCGGTCGCGGGCGCGGCGAGATTCCCGACGAGCGCCTGGCGAGCGGTCCGGGCGCACTGGCGATCGCCTTCGGCATCGGGTTGGAACACAACGGTCTACCGCTGGACCGGCCACCGGTGTGGCTGCAGCCGGGTGACCGTCCCGGGCGGGTCGTCTGCACGCCGCGGATCGGCATCACGCGGGGCGTGGACCGTCTCTGGCGTTTCGTGCTGGCAGAGCACTGCTCGCTCTCCCGGCGCGTGCGTCCCGAGTAGACTGGAAGACAGTGGCTGGTCGACGCACGCGGAACGGACGATGTTTTCGATCCCATTTCCTGCCGCATTCCTCCTGAGCCTCGCGCTCGTGGCCCTCTCGGTCCGGGCGCTAGGACGTGCCTGGCGCGCTCGGCGGCGCCTGTTCGCCGAGCCGGTCGATGCACGCACGCTCGCGTTGCTGGTCGAGCTCGCGCTCTTCGTGCTGGTCCCGGTGAGCGTGCTCCTGCACGAGATCGGCCACATGGTCGCCGTCTGGCTGGGCGGAGGACGGGTCACCGGTTTCGGATACTTGCTCTTTCTCGGTTGGGTCGAGTACACCGGCGTGGCTGATCCCCGCGCACGGTTCTGGATCGCGCTGAGCGGGAACCTCGTCAGCGTCCTGTTCGGTACGGTGGCATTGCTCGTCGGGCTCTTCGCTCCGGTGCGGCGGCCGCTCGCTGCGCTGCTGCTCGTGACTGGTGGGATCGTGCTGGCGACGAGCCTCGTCTTCTACCCGCTGCTCGATGTCGCCACGGGCCTGCAGGGAGACTGGACGCAGCTGTACGGTTCCGGGCGGCCGGAAGCGGTCGCGCTCGGTGTCGTGCACGGCGCTCTTCTGGGTGCCGCCGTCGTCCTCTGGCGCAGCCGCTGGTTGCGGTGGAGGGTCTCGGAGCGGATCGGGCTCCCCTGGCGGTTGGACGAGGCCGAGCGCCGGCGCTTGGCGTGGCGACAGTTGGCTGAGGCGGCGGAGCGGCTGCGGGCGGCGGAACCGGTACTGACGGTCGTCGTCGAGGAGCGCGACAGGATGCCGCGCCTGGCCTTGCGCTGGCGACGTCCGGACGGCCCGAGGGCGTTAGTCGCGCGCATCGGCGAGCGAGCGAACGTGGTGGAGGCGGTCGCCCTGGCGGGCGATCCGCTCGCTCCGCGTGCCAGTTGGCGCGCGACCGTCCCGGAAGGGGCGCTGCTGCAGCACCCGTCACCGCTCTTCGAGTTGCTGGAACGGCTCCGGGCAGCGACCGATGCGCTGCGTCCGACCGAAGGGGCATGACATGCTACGCTGGTGGCACCGTCGGCGAGCCAAGCCCGAGGCGGAACCGAGCGGGGAGGCGCACGAACCGGTCGCCACCCCGGTCGTTCGCGAGGCGGAGCGACGACGCCTGGCGCGGTTGCTGCGCCGTCGCGAGGAACTCTCCTACGATCTTGCGCTCGCCGAGCAGGCGCTCGCGGAAGAGAACCGCTGGACGGAGCGAGTGCGGGAACTGGACTCCGCACTGGCGGAGGTGGAGAGCCAGCTCGCAGCACTGGAAGTAGCTCCGCGTAGGGAGGCGGAACCAGGGTTGCCAGTGGTACCCGTCGAGGTCGTGGTCGAGCCGGAGAGTTCTCCCGTCACGGTCACGCTCACGGTCGCGGGCGTGTCCCTGCGCTGGGTGGAGGAGGTCGATTGGGCTGAGCGCGGGCACCAGCTGGCCCCAGCGCGGCTGCGGCGTGTCGAAGGCGGAGCGGCTGCAGTCCTGGCGGCAGTCGGCTATCCTGAACCGAGCGCTACCCTGGTCGCGACGCTGGAGGCCAGCTTGGACCAGCTCGCCGCCGATGCCCTGGCCGCGGTGCGGCAGGAGCGGCACTGGACACCGGTCACGCTGGCGGACCTCGTGCGGCCGTGCCCACACTGTGGTGGCTGGGTCGACCTGCGCGGTCGTTGTCCGACCTGCACCGCGCTGGAGTGGCAACGACAGCAGCTGTCGTTGGAACGGAACCGGCTGCGTCGCGAGCGAGACGAGGTGCTGCGCGACTGGCAGCGCATGCGCGATCGGCTCCCGGTGATCCGACGGCAACTGGCGGAAGTCGAGGCCGATATCCGCCAGTTGGAGGCGAAAGGCGTCCAGCCGAGCGAGTAGCCCTGGCGGCTCTTCGTTCCATAGCACGTTCGGCTATACTGCGGTACGGTCTTCCCGCACACGGGCTCAGCGGACGTTCCGGGGGAGGGAAGGGGTGGAGTGGCGGGAGCCGCTGCGTGTGCTGATCGGAAACCGCCGGTTCGCGGCGCTCTGGGCGTCTGACCTCGTCGCGACGATCGGCGATCGAATCCACCGGGTCGCGCTCGCGGCACTCGTCTACCAGCTGACGGGCTCGATGGCGGTGGCAGGGTTCGCGTTCCTGGCTTCGGGCCTCCCGGACCTCCTGCTGGGGCCACTCGCCGGCGTCGTCGTGGACCGCGTCGACCGGCGGCGGGTGATGATCGCGTCCGACCTCGCTCGAGTGGTACCGGTGATCCTCTTGCCGATCGCCGCGGCGTACTGGCTCGGGAGCATGTACGTGCTCCTGTTCCTGATCAATGCCGCCGCCATCCTGCACCGTCCGGCCAAGATGGCAGCGATTCCCGCTGTCGTCCCGCGTGGCCAACTGACGACGGCCAACTCGTTGTCCTCGTTGGCGGAGAGCTTGGGCGACATCGCTGGGTACCCGCTCGCTGGCCTCGTGGTCGGGGGGCTCGTCTCGCTCGCCGGCAGCGAACAGGGCTTAGTCTTCGCGTTCGTGGTGGCCGCGCTCGGCTATGTGCTGTCGGCGCTCGTCCTCGTACCGCTCCGGCTACCGCCTCTGCCGCCGGCCGAGGAGCGTTCGCTCGGCGTCGTCTGGCGCGAGCTCGCAGGTGGGGTGCGGTATCTCTTCGGACATGCGCTGTTGCGCACCAACACGTTCTTGGTCGCCTGCGGTGCGGTCGCGATCGGCATGGCGATGCCGCTCCTCGTCGGGTACGCGTACACGTTCCCCGGCCAGGGGGAGGTGGCCTACAGCTTGTTGAACTTCGGGATCGGCGTTGGCAGCGTGGTCGGAGCACTGCTGGTGGGGACGCTCCAGGTGCGTCGCTTGGGCTCGCTCGTGCTCTTGGGGTTGGCCGTGATGGGGGGTGGCCTCGCGGGGCTGGGGCTGAGTCCGCCGCTGTGGCTGGCCGTCGCCTTGACCGGGCTCACCGGGCTGGGGAACCTGCTCTTCCTCGTCCCGAGCGTCACCATCGTGCAGCGCGTGACCCCAGCACGCCTGATGGGGCGGATCTTCGCGCTGCGATCCACGCTCCTCTTCACGGCGTTGATCGCCGCCAACGGGGTCGGTGGCCTCTTGGGCGACTGGCTGGGGGCCGAGCGCGCCTTCCTGGCGATCGGCAGTGCGCTCGTGGCGGTCGTCGTCGCCGTGGTGTGGATCCCGGCCACGCTCCTGGCCGACCGTTTGGACGACTGGTCGCTCGAGGCAACGAACTGAGCCGGTATACTTCCTGGCTACAGTGAGAGAGGGGTGGTCGTGGCGGAGCATCCGCTGGCCCGAGAGGTCTACGCCTACTTCGTCGAGCGCGGGCTGACCCTGGCGACCGCTGAATCGTGTACCGGCGGCCTCATCGGGCACCTCGTGACGACGGTACCGGGCAGCAGCGCCTACTATGTCGGGGGTGTCATCGCCTACGCCAACCGGGTCAAGGAGGCGTTCCTCGGGGTCCCCGGGGAGATCCTGCGCACGGTCGGTGCCGTGAGCCCGCAGTGCGCCGAAGCGATGGCGCGCGGCGCCCGCGAGCGGTTCGCGTCCGACTACGCTGTCGCCACGACCGGGATCGCTGGGCCAGGCGGAGAGACGCCGACCAAGCCGGTCGGGCTCGTCTACATCGCCTGCGCCGGTCCACAGGGCGTGACGGTCGAGGAGCACCGGTTCAGCGGCACACGGTGGGAAAACATCCAGTGGGCGGCCGAGGCAGCGTTGCGGTTGCTGCTCCGGGTCGCCCGCGGTTGAGAGACGATCGATCGTTTGCGGAGACGAGCGAGGACGATGGATTACGAGAAGACGCAGCTTCCGAATGGTATCCGCGTCGTGACGAGCCGGATGCCGCACGTCCGGTCGGCGACGGTGATCGTGTACGTGGCTGTAGGGTCGCGCTACGAGCGTGACGAGGTGGCCGGTGTTTCGCACTTCCTGGAACACATGCTGTTCAAGGGGACAGAGCGCCGCCCGGATCCCGTGCTGATCAGCGAAGCGATCGAGGGTGTCGGCGGGATCATGAATGCCTCGACCGGACGGGAGCACACCGACTACTGGGTGAAGGTGCCGAGCCAGCACTTGGAGCTGGCGTTCGACGTGCTCGCCGACATGTTGCGCCACTCGCTCTTCGATCCGACCGAGCTGGAAAAGGAGCGGCACGTCATCGTGGAGGAGATCCACGGGATCCACGACACGCCGGACGACTACGTCCACGACCTGGTCGACCAGGCCTTGTGGGACGGGCACCCGATCGGCCGGCCGATCATCGGGTCGGAAGAGACCGTCGAAGCGATCACGCGTGACGACTTGGTGACGCATCTCGCGCAGCACTATCGCGCGGATCGGGTGGTGATCGCGGCGGCCGGTGACCTGACGCACCAGCAGGTCGTGGAGCTGGCGGAACGGTACTTCGGCGACCTGGAAGCGGGCGGGGCTGCCGATCCGCACCCGGCTCGCCTGGACGACGCACGGCCGAGCGCGCGGATCCTCGCGCGGCCGACGGAGCAAGCGCACCTCTGCGTCGCCCTTCCGGCGCTCCCGTATCGCGACGAGCGGCGTTTCGTGCAGGGGATGTTGGACGCGGTGTTGAGCTCGGGGATGAGTTCGCGCCTCTTCAAGGAGATCCGGGAGCGGCAGGGTCTCGCCTACGAGGTGTACGGCTATCTCCGGGAGTATGCCGACGTCGGGCAAGCGGTGATCTACACGGGGACCGACGTCGAGCGGGCGGAGCGGGCGCTGCGGGCCGTCCGCGGCGAGCTCGACAAGCTGGTGCGCGAACCCGTGCCCGAGGAGGAGCTGGAGCGCACGAAGGAGCTACGGGTCGGCCGCATCGTCATGGGACTGGAGGACAGCCGGGCGGTGGCGGGGTGGATCGGCGGACAGGAGCTGGTGTTCGGGGAGGTCCTGACGCCGGAAGAGGTGATCCGCCGCATCCGCGCCGTGACGAGCGAGGAGATCCAAGCGCTCGCGCAGGAGCTGTTCCGCCCGGAGCGGTTCGCACTGGCGGCGATCGGCCCCTTCGAGGACGCGGAGAAGTTGCTCGCGGTCGTGCGGGAGGCGTGAGGGGTACAGGTCGGCATCTGCCTGGTCAGGACGAAGCAGCGCTCCGCGCCGTACTGCTCACCGCCTCCCCGGGACACGGTGACCGGCGGTACATACCGAGATCCGATCGTCGCGCGTGTTGCGTGCCGCAGGAGACTCTGGGTGGCGGTAGCCGACGCGTGCGCGTCGGCTAGACGCGGGCAACATGGCACCGCGCCGGCAGTCAGCGCGCAAAACTCTGCACCAGCTGCTCGATCCAGGCGCGCTCGCGGCCGATGGTCGTCGTCGGGCCGTGGCCGGGGAAGACGACCACGTCGTCGGGGAGGTCGAGCAGGCGGCGTAGGGTGCGGACCGTGTCCTCCATGCTCGAGCCGGGGAGATCGACCCGGCCATAGCCACCTGGAAACAGGGTGTCACCCCCGAACAGCCAGCGTTGCTCTGCCTCATAGAGCGCGATCTGTTCCGGCGTGTGTCCAGGCGTATGGATGACGCGGAAGCGCAAGGGAGCGAACTCGAGCACGTCGCCGTCGCGCACCAGCTCGTCCGGTGGAGCCGGCTCGATCTCGAACGGCAGCGGCGTCAGGAGCGGTCGGGGGTGCTCCAGGCGCGCGACCGCTTCGGGGTGCGCGACGATCGGTGCACCGGTGGCCCGCCGGAGTGCCGCGGCATCGACGATATGGTCCCAATGGGTGTGCGTGATGACGATCCGCTCGAGTCGGGCTGCGCGGCGATCGAGTTCGTCCATGACCGGACGGAAGGCATCGGGGGGCGCATCGATCAGGAGCGCACGCGCACCGGAGACGAGCAGGTAGGCGTTCGTCTCCAGCGGCCCACAGACCAGCGTCACGACTTCGACTGTCACGGTCACGTCCTTTCGTCCTCTCCACCCGTCGCTCGATCTTACCCGATCTGTGCCGAGTGTGAGGACTAAAGGTCGCGGCGTTGGAAGCGGAGCATCGCGAGCAGCAGCATGACGACTGCGTACCCGATGCTGTACCACACGGCGAAGGAACTCGGCGGGACTGTGCTGCCGAAGGGGTTCGGCCCCAGGGCAGTGACGGCCAGCCGCGGCTGGACGAGGTAGCTAGCGAGCCGCCACATGCTGTCGCTCGGGACGACGATGGAGACGAGCACGCCGATCCGGACGAGGACGTCGTTGTCGAGGGCGGTACCGATCTGCTCGACGAAACCGCCGGTGATGGCCATCCCGTAGAGCATGAACACGATGACGCCGTTGGCGACCGTCGAGAACAGGGTGCTGCCGAGGAGCGTCAAACTCAGCAGGATGAGCGAGACGAGCAGGATGAGCCCGTAGGCGTGCAGGACGTTGGGCGGTGTGTAGTCGCCGACGATGCGGGCGGTCAGGACGACGGTTGCGACCATGACACCGATATAGAGCGCGAGCATCGTCGCGTAGCCGAGCCACTTGCCGAGGACGATCTCCCAGCGTCGGATCGGCTTGGGGACGATGGCCTGGAGCGTCCCCTGCTCGATCTCGCTGGCGATGGTCCCGACCGAGGCGAAGATAGTCATGACGCCGGCCAGGAAGTTGACCGTCCATAGCCCGAGCACGACCATGGCGCTGGCGAAGATCTCGTACGGCAGCACGGGACTCGCCCCGCTGGCCGCTCGCCGCGCCTCCATGGCTCGCCAGTCCTGCACGAAGAGGTGAAAGCCCCACACGTAGAGTGCGGCGAAGACCAGGCTCAACAGCACGACGCCGAGGACGAGCTTCTTGCGCAGCCCCTCGCGGAAGGTCAGGCGTGCGATGACGAAGGCCTTGCTCATGACGCGGGCGGTTCCTCCTCGACCAAGCGGACGAAAAGATCCTCGAGCGAGCGTCGCTCCGGGATGACCCCGTAGACCGGAATTCCGGAGGCGACCAGGAGGTCGACGGCCCGGGCGATGACTGCTTCGTCGGCGGCCCGCGCGAGAAGCGTCGGGCGCTCACCGGCGCGGACGTCCTCGACCTGCAGCAACTGCTGCAACTGTGGCAAGAGACCGTCCGGTAGAGCGCCGAGCCGGAACTCCACGACGAGTTCGCCGCGCAGCAGCTCGTCCAGTTTCCCGATGGCCACTACGCGCCCGCGGTTGACGAAGGCGACGCGGTCGCACACCGCCTCGACCTCGCTCAAGAGGTGCGAGTTGAGGAACACGGTGACGCCGCGGTCACGCAGTCGCCGGATGAGGTCGCGGACATCACGGCGCCCGAGGGGGTCGAGCGCCGAGGTCGGCTCGTCGAGGATGACGAGCTGCGGTTCGGCGAGGAGGGCTTGGGCGATGCCGATCCGTTGCTGCATCCCCTTGGAGTAGGTGCGGATGCGTCGCCGCGCTGCCTCGGTCAGCCCGACGAGTTCCAGCACTTCCGGGATGCGTCGCCGTCGTTCAGCGAGAGTCAGACCATAGAGCTGGCCGTGGAGGTCGAGCAGCTCTTCCCCGGTCAGCCAGTCGTGGAAGCGGAAGAGTTCCGGGAGGTACCCGATATGGCGACGTGCTCGGTGATCGCCGAGCGGGTACCCCAGCACCCGCCCCTCGCCGGCAGTAGGGCGGATGAGACCGACGAGCATCTTGACAGCGGTCGTCTTGCCAGCGCCGTTGGGGCCGAGAAAGCCGAAGACTTCACCGTAACCGACGGTGATGGAGAGGTCGTGGAGCGCGACGCGGTCTCCGTAGGCCTTACGGAGACCGCGCGTTTCGATCGCCCAGGTCGATGCGGAGTTCAGTGGTGCCCGTTCCGTCATGCTGTGCCTGCCACCCGGTGTCCACCCTCCAAGGCTAGCGCAGTGAGCGGGCGACGGCGAGTGCCTGTTCGGCGCTCACGCTTCCGCCGACGATGTGGAGAACGCCGCGCTCCTGCCACAACACGGCTGCGCCCTCGGGTGCTTCGATGAGTAGACCGTTCGTTCCGCGGAGCGAGACCGTGCGCGAGGTCGCGCCCTCGGGCACGGGGATAATGAGCGTCTGGCGCCAATCGCGGATCGCGCGGATTTGGGCCACGACGTCCGGCGGGAGCCCCGGCAGCATCAAGAGGTCCTCGCGGAGGAGCTCGGGATCGATCTCGGCGGGAAGCTCGAGCGTCGGGCTCTCCAGCTCGGCGACTACCAAGAGCTGGTCCTCGCCGGCACGCCAGACTTGCGCCGCACTGGCTGGAACCGTGACCCGCACGGTCACCGTCGGGGTCGTCGCCGGATCGGGCAAGCTGGCGAACTGGAGGCCGAGCTGGCTCAGCGCTTCTCGGGTGCGCGCGACATCGATCGTCATCTCGTGGACTTGGGCATCACCGACGACGTAGCGCGGCTGGACGGCTGCGAAGAACTCGGGAACCTGGTCGGGTGTGAGAGGAGTCCGTCCCAAGTGCTGTGCTGCTGCCTCCAGCGATTCGACCTCGCGGACCTTCTCGCCGTCGGCAGGCTGGGAGACGTCGAACGCCTGTATGAACTGTTCATAGGCAGCGGCGCGTCGCTCTTCCGGGATCGCCTGGAGTTGTTCGCTCAAGCTGCGGAGCGTGTCGGCCGGGATCGTGATGGCGGCGAACTGCTGGACGCGGAACCGCTGGACCAGCTGGTCAGCGAGTGCACCCAGCGGGGCGAAGGCGAGAACCAGGGCGAGGGTGACAGTCGCGGCGACGAGTGAGGCGGCGATGCGCAGACGCGGCATGGTCGACTCCTTTCGTGCGATCCGATCGGGCATCGGGAGTTCCCGGCGATGCTCGAGTGCAGCCATGGCCTGGCTGACGAGCCAGGCGTTGTGACGCAGTTCCTCCAACCGCTGCTGACACCGCGGACAGGACTCGACGTGCTGGCGCAGTTCGGTCTCGGCTGGCTCGTCGAGGAGCCAGCGCAGCCTGCCGATGGGTGGACAGCGTCGGAACGGCCAGGTCATCGTTCCACCTCCTCCGATTGCCGGACGAGCGTTTCGTAGTGCGTGCGGAACCGGCGTTCCGCGCGAGCCAAGAGCGTGCCGACGGAACTCGTGCGGATGCCCAGTGTCTCGGCGATCTCTTCGTAACTGAGACCGCTGGCGCGCAACGCGAGCAGCGCACGGTCACGCTCGGACAGCCGCTCGAGCACGCTGCGGACGAGGAGTGCGGTCTCGGTGCTCGCTTCCTCCTCGCTGGCTGGCGGCCGGCTGGTGCGCTCGAAGCGGAGCCAGCGCAACCAGTGGAAACGGGCGCGGCGCCGGCTGCGCAGGAGGTTCAGGGCGGTGTTGGCCGTTACCCGAGCGAGCCAGCTGGCCAGGGTCTTCGGTTCGCTGACGGTCGGGGGCTGCTGGTGCAGGCGGAGGAAGACCTCCTGGCAAATATCCTCGGCATCCTCGTGGTGGCCGACGATGCCCAGCGCGATACGGTACACCTGCGCCCGGTACCGCTCGTGCAAGGTGGCGAAGGCTCCTTCGTCCCCACGCTGAGCTGCGGCCAAGAGTTCGTGGTCAGTCACGAGAGCCGTCGCGAGCACTGGACGGGTCACTCCCTTCACCCTATTCAAACACCGCTCGCGGATGTCGTGTGACGCCGAGGGCGAGGCAAATAAGAATGACTGGGGCGAGCTCGGATGTTCCGGACCCGTCCACGTCACCGAATGCGGGGGACGAGCGGGATGGCGCGGCAAGACCGACCGGCCGCTGCACCCTGATGCACGCGCCGGCGTGAGTGGCCGACGCACGCGGGGTGCCTATGCCCCGTCAGGGCGGGGCGATGGGTCACGCCTGCGCGACGCGGGTCGGGCGCGCCTGACCCCTACGGGGCGAAGTCGCCCCGTACCCGGGTCGCAGGAGCAGGGTGCCCGGGTGCCTGGCCGGGCCGAGCAGGTGGGCAGGACCGTTGTCGGGGCGCGGTGTGCCTCGCCCGGGCCGCGCCGGATGGCGCGGCGACCCACGGTGAAGGGTCGATCCCGCTGCCCATTATGGACACGCTGCACATCCCGAGGGTGACGTGGCACCCCCGTCGACGTGGTCCTCTGGCCCTCGGGGCCGGACGGGTGACGCACGCGTGAACCCTACAGGACGAAGTCGCCCCCTGCCCGGTTTTCGGTGGCAGGTTGTCCGCGCGCCTGGCCGGGTCGATGACGCACGCCAAACCTGTGTAGGGGCGAGGCGTGCCTCGCCCGCCGCGTGGGAGGCGCGGGTGGACCACCGGGACGGATCGACCACATCGACGGGGCGTCGACCAGGTGCACGACACCGTGCGCGTGGCCCGGGCATCGGCGTGACCATGCCCGGCCCTCCGGGCCGGGACCGGGTCGGGCACGCCCGACCCGGACGGGTCATGCACGCATGACCCCTCCAAGGGGAGGCGCGTGGGTGCGGCGTGCAGGTGGTCCCGGTGCACGTGGGGCCGGTGCCGGGTGTGGAGGGGCCTGACCGGCCCTGACGAGCCGCGGGTCAGGCGCGCCTGGCCCCTACATGAAGATTACCCAGCCCTGGTGGTGGGGTGCGGTACCCGCGTGTCAGGCCGGGTGTGACTGGTCGAGCGCGCAACGTGGTGTAGGGGTGAGGCGTGCCTCGCCCAAGTCGTGCCGCCAGGTTCGGGGTGACCGCGCCACCGGATGGGCCACCGCGACGGACGCGTCGATCGGGGGCATGGTGCCGCGGGCGTGGTCGCAATATCCACCCTGGCGCATGCCCGGCCCTGTGGGCCGGGACGGGTCAGGCACGCCTGACCCCTACGAGACGGAGATCGTTCCTCGCCCTGCCGACGGAGCACGGTATCCGGGCGCCGGGCCGCGACCGGCAGGGGGCGGCGGGGTTCCGTAAGGGC
>FWWM01002276.1_pt1 | contig 50790 bp, 51 predicted proteins | sample 2228351 | NCBI WGS metagenome assembly FWWM01 (sample SAMEA103939774, study PRJEB20133) | metagenome | reverse complement strand
CCTCTCCCTCCTGCGGGAGGGAAAGGATCCTTTCGGGAAGCGGAGAAAGCATTTTTTCCGAGACAAATATTTTCGGATCAGGGCTAACACAGAACAAAAAGGAACGTACCTCCAAAATCTCGCTTCCCGCGCGTGATGATCAACCGCGTGCAATGTAGCTTTGACTTCCGGCTGACGTGCGCAAAAGCGCGAAGATTGGACCGCAATTCGATCGTGGCGTGACCAATGAGACACCGAACCAGCCTTTGCAAGGAATCGCTCGCGTATCGTCAGCCGTTTAAGCCGCTTGGGCCGGGCTTGGGCGGGGGCTCTGCAGCCGCCCGCATCGTTCTTATCACCGCGCTGGCCGGCTTTGCTGCGTTCGGGTCCGGCTGCGGGAGCTCCGAAAGTACCCCGGCGGCGGCGACTTTCGCGCCGGTCATCGCGCTGAACGCCAACTTGTCGGCGTCGGAGCCGGTCGCGGCGTACACGACCGAATACCGCGCGATTCACGCGCTGGGCGCACGCGGCGCGCATACCGCCGCTGCCTGGAGCGCGCTGAATCCCACCGGGACGACCTACGATCTGACGCTGATCGCCAATCCCTTCTTCGGGCTGGGCGCGCTTCAGGGATATGGTTTCTCAACGATCCTGGTCAATGTCCCGATCGTGGCGCTCACCGAGCGCAAGCTTCCGGGCGATCTCGCCGGCGCCGCCTTCAATGACGCCGCGGTCAAGGCCCGCTTTCATGCGCTGATCGACCAGCTCCTGCCGTACCTGAATGACGGCGTCAAGTACTTCTCGCTGGGCAACGAAGTCGACAGCTACTTCGCGACGCATCCCACCGAGTGGGCGCAGTACAAGGAGCTCGTCGAGGACGCGCGCGCGTACCTGAGGGCGCACAGACCGGGGATCGAAGTCGGGGTGACGACGACCTTTGCGGGTGCGACCTCGACCCATGCGGCCGAGGTGTCGAGCCTGAACCAGAACATGGACGTGATCATCCTGACCTACTACCCGGTCTCGACGTCGTTCGTGGCGCGCGACCCCTCGAGCGTGCGCGCCGACATGCAGTCGATGGTCAACATCGCGGGCGGAAAGAAAGTCGTCGTCCAGGAGTGGGGCTACCCGTCCAGCACCGTCGTTTCCGGCGGTCCAGAGAGGCAAGCCGATTTCATCGCGCACACGTTCGCCGCGTGGAAGTCGCATGGAACGGTCCGGATCCCGTTCGTGAGCTTCTTCAAGCGCCGCGACTGGGACGATGCGCACTGTAGGGCGTTGACCGGGCAAACGGCTGGACAGAACTTCTACGAGTTCATGTGCTCGCTGGGTCTGTTGAACAACGACGGCAGCCCGAAGCCGGCTTACTTGACGCTGCAATCCGAGCTCGGCTCCCGCTAGTTCGTCGGAAAAGAAAAGAGCTCGGGAGTCTTCATTGGGTTGGGCGTTGAGATAACTCCCATTGGCTTTGCAATGACTCCCGATCCCTTTTCTGCGACCCGTCGAGCTGCTCTTGCCGGTGTGGGTTCAGAGTCCGAAGAGTTCTGCGCGACCCGACAGCGTCGGGAGTGCCACGATCAGGGGCCTTCGTCTCGGACCGAGGCTGACACGGGAGGAAGAGCTACCGATACACCACGTCAACACGGGCGAGAAAATGTTCCAGTTCCGCCACATGGCGGTCGAGCGCGGGATGGTCGCGCCGCGCCGCCGCCAGCTCCATCGCGCCGCCGATCTCGGTGATCCGCTCGAACCCGTACCCCCCGCCGTCGCCTTTCATGCGATGACCCAGGACCCGGATCGTCTCGAAATCCTTCTCCGCCAGCGCAGTGCGGAGCGTGGCGAGATCCTTGCGGCGGTTGGAGAGAAAGACGGGGACAATGTCTTCGATCTCCCGGTCGAGGTACACGGTGATGCGTTGGGCGGCGTCGGTCGGCGGTGTGGGCATGGTCAAGTCGTCTGTCCCGTGTGGGCCTGCAGGATGTTCAGCAACGTGACTTTCTTCACCGGTTTGGTGGTGTGGGTATTGCACCCGGCTTCGAAAATTTTCGCCGCTTCCTCTTTCAGGGCCAGGGCCGTGAGGGCGATGATCTGGGTCGGAACCAGATCGTGCTCCCGCTCCCAGGCCCGGATGGCTTTCGTGGCGGCGTATCCGTCCATGACGGGCATCTGCATGTCCATCAGGATCACGTCGTAATGGCCGTTCTTGAATTGTCCACCCCAATGGCGCCGTTGTCGGCGATGTCCAGCCGGTGCTCGGTCTGCTTGATGTACGACTTGATCAGCAACTGGTTGTCGGGAGAGTCTTCGACCAGGAGCACCCGCAACGGGCGCGCAACCGTCGCGGGGACGGAATCCACGGGCTCGACGACGGGCGAAGGGTGGCCTCTTGTGCGCCCCAGGGCGATGCCGATCGTCTGAAACAGGTCGGAGCGGCGGATCGGTTTGACGAGGTAGCCGCCGAGGCCGAGATCGTAGGTGCGCGCGATATCGTCGGCCCAATGGTCCGACGTGAGCATGATGACGGTGAGCTGTTTCGCCCAGCTCGCTGCTTTCAACGTCTCGGCGACTTGAAAACCGTTCAGCCCCGGCATCCGGCAATCGAGCAGCAGCAGTTCGTAAGGCCGACCGGCTTCCGCCGCGCGACGGAGCTCCTCCAATCCCGCGGCTCCGCTGCCGGCCTCGGAGACCAGTGCGCCCCAGGCGCCGAGCGTCTCCCGGAGGATCAACAGATTCGTGGGATGATCGTCCACGACGAGCGTTTTCACGCCGGTGAGATTCACGTGCGTCGGTAGTTTCGGGACGGCGGGATGCGTCTGAGGTGTGAAGATGACGGAGCAATGAAACGTGCTCCCTTGGCCGACGGTGCTCTCCACCCAGATGCGCCCGTTCATGCGCTCGGCCAGGTGGTTGGAGATGGCCAGGCCCAAGCCGGTGCCGCCATAACACCGTGAGATGGACGCGTGCGCTTGCGTGAAGCTCTCGAAGATCGTGTCCAGTTTGTCCGGTGGGATTCCAATGCCCGTGTCGGTTACGGAAAAGCGGATGGCGCCTGGAAAAACAGAAAGGGGTCGGGGGTCTTTTTGGTCCCTGGATTAGCGCCGCTCCGGTAAAAGAATCCGCGAGAGGCTCTCAAACAAAGACTCCCGACCCCTTTTCTGTCCCCTGCGAGAGGGGCTCGGTGGGAGCACGAGAGCTGTGCATGTCGGCCCGACAGGATCCTTGGGCTGGCACGCCGGCCTGAAGGCCTGGTTCAATTGGGGAGCGCTGGGGCAAGGGCGCGTGTGGGGCAACAAGACTGTATGAGAACGAAGCAACCCGACTCCTCTTCGGTGTTGCCGGTCGCTCAGGTTCTGCTGAGTGTCTGGGGCGTCGTCATTCTCCTGGTGGGAATGGTTGGGTGGCTGGCTTGGCAAACACTTGAGACGGTGAGGGACACTGGCTCGCTTTCCGACCGGTTGAGCCGGACGAAAGACCTGATCGCCGATGTGCTCCCTCCCCCGGCCTATCTGGTTGAACCGTTGGCCATCGCTCTGCACATGGTCGGACAGGTGGACGAAGCCCGCAGGGAACATGCGTTGACGCGCTTGCGGCAACTCCGTCAAGCGTTTGACGAACGCATCGCTTTTTGGTCCGGGCACCTCCCCGACGAACAGCTCCGAGAGGCGTTCGCACAAGCGTCTGAGTCCGGGCTGGCGTTCTGGGACACCCTGGACCGGCGCGTGGTACCCGCCTTACACAAGCGGCGGGATGCGGAGGCCAGGCACATCGTCGTCGAAGAACTCACCGCCCACTACGACCGTCACCGAGCGGCGATTGACGACGTGGTGCGGCGGGCCCGCGCGGCGTCTACGGAGCTCGAACGACGGACCGCGTCGACGCTGCTCACCGCCCACCAGCGACTTGCGGGGCTTTTCGTGGGAGCCGTGCTGTCGTTGGTTCTCGTGGGAGTGGCTGCAGGCCGACTGCTTGCCCGTCGCGCTCGAGCCCTGCGGGCCAGCCTGAACGCCGAGCGCACAGCACAGCAGGCGCTCGTCAAACTCGCGCGGGCTGTTGAATCCACCCTGGACGCCGTCATCATCACAGACCACCGGGGCGTCATCGAGCACGTGAATGCGGCGTTCACCACCATCACCGGCTACACGGCCCAAGAGGCGATCGGCAAAACACCGGGCATGTTGATCAAATCCGGCGTGCAGGATCAGGCGTTTTATCAGATGGTCTGGGAGCGCATTCTCTCAGGAGAGACCTTTCACGGCACGCTCACGAACCGCAGGCGCTCCGGAGAGCTCTATGTGGCCTCAGAAACCATTTCACCTATCAAAGACGACGATGGGATGATCACGCATTTCGTCTCGGTTCAGCGGGATATCACGGAGCAGCGCAAGCTGGAGGCCAAACTGCAACAAGCCGCCAAGCTCGAAGCGGTCGGTCAGCTTGCCGGCGGGATCGCGCATGATTTTAACAACCTGCTGACGGCCATCATAGGCTTCGTCGAGTTGCTGAATCCCCACGTGCCCGTGACAGGCCAAGCGCAGTCCTATCTCGAAGCGATCCGCCAAACCGCAAACCGTGCGGCTGCTCTCACGCGCCAGTTACTGACCTTCAGTCGCCGTCAGATGGTCGAGCCGCAGATCCTCGACATCAACGACCTCCTCCAGGAGTGCGAGGCTCTGCTGAAACGGAGCCTCGGTGAACAGATCCTGCTGGACGTCGTCCCCAACAACCAGACAAGCCGCGTCAAGGCCGATCCGACTCAATTGGAAACGGTCCTCTTGAATTTGGCGATCAATGCGCGGGATGCGATGCCCGACGGTGGGCGGCTCATGATCGAAGCGTCGAATGTCGAACTCGAGCCGGCTTATGTGGCCGCTCATCCTGGAGCCACCCCCGGCCCTTACGTCCGCCTGACCGTCACCGACTCCGGCATCGGCATTCCACCGGAGCTGATGCCGCGTCTGTTTGAACCGTTTTTCACCACCAAACCTGTAGGCAAGGGAACCGGGTTAGGTCTTGCCCTTGTCAGAGAGGTCATAACACAGGCCGGCGGGTTCGTGGAGGTATACAGCGAGGTCGGACACGGGACAAGCTTCAAACTGTATCTCCCCCGGTGCGAAGAAGCGCGGCCGCCGCTCGTCGATTCCGGTCGCAAAGCCGCGCCGCAACGGGGCTCTGAAACCCTCCTCGTGGTGGAGGACGAGCATGCGATCCGTCAACTGGCCGTGACCGCGCTCACGGAATTGGGCTATACGGTGTTGGAGGCGGCCGACGGCCAGGCCGCGCTTGATGTCGCTCACGCCCATCAAGGTCCCATCGACGCGCTCATCACCGATATCGTGTTACCGAAGCTGAACGGGCGCGAAGTGGCGCGGACGTTGCGCAAGGCCAGGCCAGCTCTGAAAGTGCTGTTTGTCTCGGGGTATCCGGTCGACCCGCTCGCTCCCAGCGACATCCAGGAGGCGGTGCTCCCGAAACCCTACACCCCCAGCGTCCTCGCGATACACGTTCGCACGTTATTAGATCGCCACCGATAGCCCGGAAAGGGGAAGACCGGTTCTGGTGCGGCTTACGATTCCAGCACGCCCCGGACTTTGCTCCGCAGGGCGTCCGCCGTAAAGGGCTTTCGCAGAAAGGCGACGGAGGTGTCGAGAATGCCGTAACGCACGATCGCGTTCTCCGCCTACCCCGACATGTAGAGCACCTTCAGCTTGCCCCGCTGTGCCTGAAGGCACTCCGCCGACAGACGGCCGTTGATGCCGGACAACACCACATCGGTCAGCAGCAGATGAATCCGGCCATGGTGTCGGGCTGGTTTAAGGGGTCGGGAGTCTTTTGGCGCTGACACTCAGGCGCGTGAGCCGCCGGATGACCTCACCGAGTCGCTTGCCGTGTGTTTCCTCCCCGCCGGTGCTCTCGCAACACGGTTCATTGATCGTTCCTCCAGGCCCCAGGGAATGACAGCAGAGGCTGGCAGACTACGGTGACGAACACAGCGCTTCGGTCACGGCCAGGATCCGAGGGATCGTACTTGGCCCAGCATGCCGAGGGGGAATCGACTGCCCCGATCACTTCGGCAGGCGGTGCTAGACTTCCTTCCGATCCCCGATCTTCATAACCAGGACGATCAGCTCCTTGCCCCGAATCTCCTAGATGCGTATTTCGGTGATATCGGCACGGGTTCCTGAGGAATCCGGACACCGTTTCGGGGATTTCGGACAGCTCGGAGCGAAGCGACGCGAGCCGGGCTGTCAGTCTAGCGTGTTGGGTCTGTTCGGACAATCCTCCTTGTCAGTCCGGCGACGGGTGGAGCGAGGCGACCGGGCACGCTGACGGGCGGAGCGAAGCGGCCAGGGGCGTTGGGCGGCCCAGTGACGTGAACCCGGCCTTCCACAATGGCCTCAGGAACCCCGATCGCGAGACGGTCCATCCGCTCCCTGTCTCCCTCTTCAGGCGTCGGAGCCGGGGCGTGCCGCCCGTGTGGTCTTCCGAATCGACTCCCCCTTCAGCTCAATCTTGTAGGCCGTGTGTAGGAGCCGATCGCAGATCGCATCCTCCAGGGTCGGATCGCCCATGTGGCGATGCCACTCCTTGAGCGGGCATTGGCTCGTGATCACAGTGGCCGCTGTCCCGTCGCGATCCTCGACGATCTCCAACAGGTCCTTGCGTTCGGCCTCGGTCAAGGGTGTCAGCAGCAGAACGTCCAGGATGAGGACCGGGAGCTTGCCGAGCTTGGTGAGGAGTTTGAGATGGGAGCCATCGCCCCGGGCCTGCTGCAGGCTCGCGAAGAGCCGCGGCGCCCGCACATAGCGGACGGGATAGCCGGCGCGGGCGGCCAGATGCCCCAAGGCCCGGGCCACGTAGCTTTTGCCCACGCCGGTCGGGCGGGTCAGATGGACAGTGCGGGGCGTTGTGATCCAGTGCCCGGTGCTCAGCTCCAGCACGACCGCCTTGGCAAGGCCGCGGGGGTGACTGTAGTCGAGGTCCTCGAGGGTCGCCTGTTGTTTCAGCTTGGCGCTCTTGAGCAACCGGGCCAGGCGCTGGTGATCCCTGGAGGTCTTCTTATCCTGGACCAACAAGGCGACAAACTCGGCCTGGGAGATGTCGGCGTGCTGGGGGCTGGCTAGGTGCTCGGGGAGCACGCGGGCCATCCCATGCACCTGCATCGTATGCAGCAACGCCACGGTCTGTTGGGTCAACAGGCATCTCCTCCTGGTGTGGGGTGGGAATAGGGTTCGTCCCGCCCATGCTCATGGGCTGGCAGACGGCGGGGCGCATCCGCCGCCGGAGGGGCGACGCGATCCAAGCCGGCGGCCAGCATGGCTCGGATCGCTTTGTAGGAGCAAGCCTGGTAGTGCAGCGCCCGCTGCGCCGCGGCCTCCACGCGATCCGGCCCATCGTGCGGGCCCAGTCGCAGGAGGCCGAGGCAAGCGCGATAGCCTTGCTCGGGATGGGCCCGGCTGGCCAGGATGCGCTCCACGACTTGGGCCGTGGCCGGGCCGGTCTTCGCCGCCCATGCGAGCGGGCAGGCGTCCCCTCCTGATACCGCTGGTGCGCCACCGGCATGTGCGCCGGCAGCGTGGTGTGCTGATGAGGCACGGCCGATCGCATGTGGGCGGCGATCCGCTCGCCCTTCGAGAAGATCTCGACCGTCGCGGCCGTCACCCGGACGTCCACCTTCGTGCGGACCAGCCGGAAGGGCACACTGTAGTAGTGGCCGTCGACCGCGACGTGATCGTCGATGTTGACGGTCGCCTGCCGCCACTCCGCCTGTTCATAGGGTACGGCTGGCAGGGGCTGGGCGGCCGGCCGGTCCCACGCCTCAAAGAGCTCCCGCCGGGAGCGCTGGAGCTTGCGCAAGGGCCGGGTATTCAGCCGCTCCAGGAGTTCACGGATCGCGGCGATCAACTCTCCCAGGGACGTGAAGAGGCGATGGCGCAGGGCGGCGGGGATCCAGCGCTTCACAATCAAGACCCCGCCTTCCACCTTCGCCTTGTCGCGAGGCCGCCGGGGCCGGGCGGGCACCACGGCGCAGCCGTCATGTTCGGCGAACGCCTGGTAGGTCGGATTCAGGTCGGGCTCGTAGCGACAGGCCTTGAGCACGCCGCTTCGCAAATTATCCGGGACCACGAGGTGGGGCACGACCCCGAAATAGGCGGAGGCCCGGGCATGGGCGCCAATCCAGGAGGGCAGATCCTGCGCCGGGCAGACCTCGACATAGGTGTAGTTGGAGGCGCCCCAGACGGCCACGAAGAGCGGGGTGGGCGTCCGCGTGTCGGTCTGGGGATCGACCAGCGCGAGGCCATCGGCGAAGTCGACGAAGAGCTTCTCCCTGTAGCGGTGGACCTGGCGCAGACAGACATCGCGCTGGCGCCGCCACCGGTGATAGTAGGCGACAAACTGCGTGTACTGGTACCCGTCGGGGTGCTGGGCCTTGTACTCTCGCTAGAGCTGGTCCAGCGTCAGATTGACGCCCCGAGGGTGCCGGAGCTCCTCCTCGATGGCCGCGTCGTCCGGCAAGGGCCGCGGGTGGCCCTTCAGCTCGGTCGCCGGGCGATGGAACAGGCGGGCTTCTAGGTCGTGGTCACTGAGGGTGGGGGGCAGCGGCCAACTCAGCCCCCTTCGGCGGCCCGGGCCAGGTAGTCGCAGACCGTGCTGCTGGCGAGCCCGCAACTGCGGGCAATATCCCGGTACGTGAGCCGGCATTCGTGTTTGAGACGAAGGACCTCGTGGATCTTGCGCATAGAGAGTCGCTCTTTCGGCATAGCACCTCCTGGTTAGAACCAAGGCTATGCAGCCCACTCTCCCGCGCCGCTTCAAAGGCCATGCCCCTCCGGCTGGCCGGGGTGTCCGCAATCCCCGAAACGCTGTTCGCAATCGTCCGACACGATGTCCGATTTGGTCCGAAAAACGCATCGGGTCAAGGTACGGGCCATTGCGGCTTGATCTTCGGGATGAACAGTGTCCAGAAACGAGGCAGGCCTTTCCAGCAGAGTTGAGCGCTCCCGTCCCCAGATCTGTTCGTAGGCGGGGCTGACGTAGAGGATTCGCTCCATGCCCGGGTCGGAGATCCAGAGGACTTCGGAGACGTGCTCGGCGATCTCTCGGAAGATCTCGGTGTTTCAGGACCGCGGCCTGGCGCGTTGCTAGCGATTCTGGGGCGGTCTATCCAGTATCGCGCGCACCTTGCGGGCCAGCGCGTCCCTTGTGAACGGCTTCTGGAGGAAGGCGATGTCATCGTCCAGCACGCCGTGGTGGACGATGGCGTTGTCCGTGTAACCGGACAGGTACAGCACGTTCATGGTCGGCCGCGCCGGCGCCAGCCGTTCGGCCAGCGCTCGCCCGCTCAGGCCCGGCATCACCACATCCGTCACCAGCAGGTGGATCTCACCAGGATGGTCCTGAGCGAGGCGCAGCGCCTCTGCGCCATCCCGCGCCTCCAGGACGGTGTAACCTTGGGATTCGAGCACGGACCGGGTGAAGGCCCGGACCGCCTCCTCGTCTTCCACCAGCAGAATGGTTTCCGAGCCGGTCGGGGGCGGTGCGGCCGCGGGCTTCGCGGCGCGTGGCGCCTCGCCGGTGATCCGCGGGAGGTAGATCTTGAACGTCGTCCCGCACCCGACCTCGCTGTACACCGTGATGTAGCCGCCGCTCTGCTTGACGATCCCGTAGACCGTCGAGAGTCCCAGCCCGGTGCCTTTCCCCTTTTCCTTGGTGGTGAAGAACGGCTCGAAGACCCGGGCCTGCGTCTCAGCGTCCATTCCACAACCGGTGTCACTCACCGCAAGCATCACGTACGGGCCGGGTGTGGCGCCCGGATGCATCCGGGCATAGGCCTCATCTAGCTCCACGGGGGCGGTTTCGATCGTGAGCCGGCCACCACTCGGCATCGCGTCGCGGGCGTTGACGGCGAGGTTGACGAGGACCTGATCGAGCTGCCCCGGGTCGGCCTTGACCGGGCCAATGGCCGGGTCCAGGATCGACGTCAGGGTGATGTCCTCGCCGATCAGCCGCTTGAGCATCTGCTCAAGGTTGCGCACCAGCTCGTTCAGATCCAGGACCTGGGGCTGGAGCATCTGGCGTCGGCTGAAGGCCAGGATCTGGCCGGTGAGCATGGCGGCGCGTTGGCCGGCCTTCTGGATTTCCTGCAGCCCGGCCCGCATCGGGGCGTCCACGCCGAGGCGGTCCAGTAGTATCTCGCTGTAACCGTTGATGACCGTGAGCAGGTTGTTGAAATCGTGCGCGATCCCGCCCGCAAGCTGCCCGATGCTGTCCATCTTCTGCGCGTGGCGAAGCTGTCCCTCGAGCTTCCGACGCTCGGTGATGTCAGTAAAGGTGACGACGGCGCCGGTGATCACTCCTTGCTGTTCAATAGGACGGGAGGAATACTCAACAGGGAACGAGGTCCCGTCGCGTCGCCAGAAGACCTCATTATCGAGCCGGCAACTCCGCCTGAGGCGGAAGGCGTCATAGATCGGGCAGGCCTCGACTGGGTAGGGCCGTCCCTGCGCGTCAGCATGGTGGATGAGCGAGTGCAGTTCCCTTCCGATCAACTCATCGGGGGCATAGCCGAGCAGGGCGGCGCCGGTCCGGTTGATGAAGGTGCACCGCCCGCTCGTATCCAGGCCGTAAATGCCTTGGTCAGTCGATTCCAGCAGCAACCGGAGATCGGCTTCGGCCTGCTGAATGTCGCGCAGCAGGACGCTGTTGCCGATGGCCACGCCGGCCTGGGACGACAAGGCGGTGAGCATCTGCTCATCGAGCGTCGTGAACGCGAGGATCTGGCCGCCGCCCCCTTGCTTGTCGGTGAGGTAGAGCAGGCCATACATCCGCCCATGGGCTCGGATCGAGATCCCAAGAAACGAGCGCATGGGCGGGTGATGCGGCGGGAACCCGGTAAAGGCCGGATGTTGCGTGAGGTCGGGCAGGTTCAGCGGCCCATCTTGCTTCGCCAGGTGCCCGAGTAGCCCGTGGCCTGTGGGCAGGTCGCCGATCGCCTGTCGCGTGGCCTCGTCCACGCCCTCCGTGATCAACCGGACGAGACGCTCACCAGCGGGATCGAAGACGCCCAATGCGGCGTATCGGGCTTCGGTGATCTCCTGCGCTGCTTTGAGGATGTGCTCCAGGATCCGGTCCACATCGGACTCGGCCGTGAGCCGGCGCGCCGCCTCCACCAGCACCTGCAGCTTTTCCGTTCTGGTCCTCAATGTTTTCTCGGCGGCGAGGGTGTGCGCATGCTCCGCCTGCACCTGGACCCATTCCTTCTGCAGCCTTCTGGTGGTCCAGAAGAGGAGCCCGAGCATCGGGACGAAGAGCACTGCCCCGGTCGCCACCACCGGCCAGAGGTCCGCTCTGATTGAGGCCAGGACATCGCTCCGGTCCTTCCGGACCAGGACGCCCCAGGCCGGCTCGGAGGAGCCGCCGGCTCCTTTGGTCCTGGCATATCCTGTGATCACCGGCACTCGCCGGCGCAGATGCCGCTCTTCGATGTACCCAGGCCCGGATTCCAGCAACCTCGCCGAAGGCACCCCCAGCTCTCTGAGATTCGCCTTTCCTCCCTCACCGAGAACCGAGTCAATGAGGACGGTTCCGTCTCGGGCCAACAATTGATATTCGATCTGCCCAGCCAACTGAGGTTGCGCCGCGAGGGGGAGTACTGTCCGCTTGAACCAGTCCTCAATCGTCGCCAGCGCCGCATAAGCCAGGATTGCTCCCAGGAACTCCCCCTTTGGACCCTTCACCGCCACGGCAAACGGAACCGCGCGGGCGCCATTCAGCTCCGGCGCGGCTTCGGGGTCCCGGAGGTAGACCCGGTCGCTCGTGATGACTGTGCGGAACCATTCGCTCTGGCTGTAGTCTTTCCCCAAACTTTCGGGGGCCGTGGCTGCGATGATCCGGCCCTCCGCATCCGTGACGCCGAGCCAGAGGTAGATCGGATAGGCGGCCCGGGCGGCAAGCAAGTGGCGAGTCATGGCCGTCGTGTCGCGCCCGCGAAAGACCTCCGCCGAGCCCAGCATCCGCATGGCGCCGAACCGCTCCGCAACCAGCAAGTCCAGATTCCCCGCGATCGCCTTGGCCGCCAGCGCCAGGCTCTTCCCGGCCATCTCGACCAGGCGGACCTCGACGACAGACAGGCCGGCGGCCACGGTTGTCAGGGCGACCAGGGTCATCACCGAGATGAGCCACGGCAGCCTGCGGTAGCGAGGGGCCATGGCAATCCGTGGTGCTCGGCCGGGCAGGGTGTGGGCCCCGCTTCGAATCACGTCTTGGAGTGCTTTCCGGATCACGAGGTTGTTGAACAAATCTTGCCTTTGTGTCCCTAGGCAATGCTACTCGCGCATCCCGTCCTTCAATCCGGAGGGCGCGATTGCGCGGAGCGGTGCCGCCCCAGGACGCCCTGGTGAGCGACCCGTCCCCCGAAGCCAGAATGCCGGCCACTTCTCGCTTGCGCGCGATCAAGGCCAGGGCCGATGCCATTGTGGCGACGCTGGAGCGGCCCTGTATGGCGCCCGGAGTGAGGCCTGGGCCTCGCGCAGGAAGGTCCAGCCCCAGGCGGCCCCGCCGCTGATGCCGCCTCCGGACGATCCGGGGAATCCCACGGTGGACTGCCACGGAGATCGGCGGACGACCGCCACGCATCCGCGCACGACGGACCCAGAAGCCGCCTGGCACGCAAGTACTCCAAAGCCGTACCCTTGTCCTCAGAACTCCGGCTAAGGATAAAGGATAGTGGATGATCCAGAAAACACAAGAGACGATGGGTAGCCATGAACCTATGCTCCAAATTGCTTGAGTAGCATGGTGATGCAAGCGAGTGGGGTTGTGGCTCGATTCCTGTAGAAATGGGCTTCTCCTCCCCTTTCCCTGTGAATCATGACCTCCGTATTTGCCTTCTACGGGGCGATCGGCTTTCGGCCTGACCCTTGTATCCCCCATTACGCGGCGACGGTCGCCGCCAAGGCGTCCGGAATCGCGGGCAGCTCCCGCCACCTCTCGATGCGTCGCGTCCGAATTTGCCCCGTCAACAACAACCTATAGAAGAGCGACTCAGCGGTCTGGGCCCTCGGCAGCGCCCCTTGTGTGTTCACCCGGCGGCGGAATTCTTCATGCAACCGCTCGATGGCGTTGGTGCTGCGCACACACTTCCACCGACTGGCCGGGAGGCGAGAGAACGTGAGCCGTTCGTCCCCGGCTTCGCGCAAGCTGGTGACCACCTTGGGCAGGCGTGTCTCCCACTTGGCCACAGAGGCGCCGGAGGCCTGTCGCGCCAGCATGCCGGACTCGGCACGGTGAGCCGGTGAGAGTCCGCGGTCCGCGCCTCCCGGGCGTGGCGGGGCGCCTGGCGTCCCAGGTTGCGCAATTTGTGGACGACGCAGCGTGGCCCGTCGAGGCCGGCCCAGCTTGTCTCGACGGCGGCGCACACCCCGGGGTGCCCATCGATCACGCACAGCTGCGGCCGAGGCAGGCCCCGTGCGATCAGGCTCTCCACGAACCCGCACCAGGCCGTCGTCGACTCGCTGGTCAGCGTCTCCAGCTCCAGCACGACCTTCTGCCCGTCGGCCCGCACGCCCAGGGTCCCCAGCACCGGGACCGAGACCACCTGGCGATCCAACCGGACTCGCAAGGCGATGGCCTCCAGGTAGAGGATCACGACACGCTCCTCCTTCAGCTCGCGGCGATGCCAGTGTGCATCTCACGTGTTCGCCTGGCTTCCTACCCGAGCGCTGGCGCTCTTCGACGGCGGCGCACCCCGCAGCGGAGGGGCCAGGGTTCCTTTGATGCGCCGGCTGTTGGCACCCGCGCAAGAGCTGCCCAGGATGGCGGCATCGAGCGCCGCCGCCCGCCGCTCATACTTGGGGCTCAGCGCACTGCGCCATTCGGTCGTCTCGGGCCCCTGGATCAGGCGGGCCTGCCCACGCCCTGGCAGGCGGGCCCGGGGTAGCGTCACGGCCGGCGGCCCCATCCCCGTCGTCAGCGTCCGCTCACTCCACCCATGGCGATACCCCTGGCGACTCGGCCCGCGGGCATAGCGGACCGCCGCCAGCGCCTCGGTCAGTTCGGTGGTCGCCAAGGTTTCGATGAATTCCCGGATCTTCCCGCGCAGGGGGACGGTCAGCGGATCCGGCTCGTTCAGCGCCTGCATCAGTCGTTCCGCTTTGGCTTTTCTCAACCGCTTCGATCTGGTAGACGGCTTGCCCAATAGGCGTTATCCACCTTGTGCCGGCCCCTGCAAGGGCCGGGTGGTTGAGTGCTGCGGGGAGGATACGCCTATTTAATTTCCACAGAAAGAGGACCACAACCCTGCGAGCCGGCACACCGCGCGTGATCGATCGCCTCAGACAGATCGAAGCTCGTTTCTCTCCGAGCTTCCTCGACACTCCGTTGGGTCTCCAGCCGCGTGCCCGTCGCGCCACGCGCGCCTGGTGCGAATGCTTCACAAAAAAAATGATGCGTCCGACTTATTGTTGTCGGTGGCGCATGAGCATAGGCTTAGGGTGTGGCCAACGCCGCCAGGGCCAGACCGGCTCGGGACCAGGATTGCCCGACGCGCCATGGGCTTCGGCCGCAAGAGGCGCCGCGAATCCGTCGAAGCGACAGTGCGGATGCAGCGAGCCTACCGCCATGCGCAAGCACAATCTCCCTTTCGGGTGATGCCATACGTCGAACGAAGCCGGAGCAGTAGGTTGAAGTAAGGAATTTAGCAGCTCATAGGAGCGGCGACGGCACTTGCCCTCGCCACCTCGGCGGAGGCACTGTCGTTTGAAGAGAGGGCACTGGTCACGATTGGTGGAGCGGAGTCTCTGATCACCGGGCACATTGTCAAGATTGAAAACGACGCCTACTGGATCCGTCAGGCTACCGGTGATGTGACTCGTGTGAAGGTCACCGAAGGAACCAATCTGATCTGCCGGACTCGGCCTGGGGTCAATGAGGCAAAAGTCGAGTCCAAGCCGGGTGTTGGCTTTCGGATCGGAGACTGTCCGTTTATTCCGGGGGATACCGTCAAGGCCGAAGTCTCGAGCCTTGGCTAGGCGAGCCTGGTCCGGTACATCGACGAGCCCCCGGCACCACTGACTGCGAAGCTCGGGCTACCTCAGGGATGGGACGGCGAGATTCCTCAAGGTGTGCTCACCTTCAAAGCTGGGCCGCAGTACCCTGTGCAAACCAAGGATGGGAAACATGTGGGCCATCTTGCAGGGACGCTTGTGGACACCATATCAGGGGCTGCGTACGGCCTTCTTATCCATGCACCGGACAGGCATATGATGCCTGTGCCGTGGACCAAGCTGAGAGAAGAGTGGCCGGAACCGAATAAGCCCGTGGTCGTGGTCTTAGAAACGGAGGCGCGCCTCGCACGGATGCATCCACCGGTGTACCCGACCGCGAACCTCATTTCGGTCCAAGAAGTTCGTGACTTTTGGACAAAAGCCTCGCCCCCGGAGCCCCTTGTCGCGAAAGAAGTTGACGTGGAGATTGTGATCGATAAGAAAGCGTTTGAGGTTACGAAAGGAGGAACGGATCGGGGCTTTGACCTCGCGGCAGGCATGCCGACCGCCATCCGACTCCGCAACAGGGATGTCGTTGCTCATGAATTTCTGTCTACGATGTTCCGCGACGTTCCTTTCCGCGTCTCCGGCAATGCGACAGTGGTCAAGACGGCGAAAGCTTCCGGGATCCGTCTCGATCCGGGACAAATCGTGACCCTTGAGTTTACCGCCCCGGCGTCGCCGGTGGACGAGTATGGCGCCATGGCAGGCCTCTATGATGTCTTCTGGTGCGGCCTTCATGGGAAGGAGCATGGCGAGAAGATGCGCGGGGAAATATTGGTCGTAGAGACCAGGGGAGAAATTGGCGGTGGATGAGGACAGAGTGTCTGGGCCGGGTCGCCTACGGGGGCGGGCGACCCGGGTCCTTTCTGGGTTCCCGCCTCATTTTCGGCCTCCCTTGGAATCCCCGGATCCGAACCCGAACGGACTGTTCCTTTGAATGTTACCGGTGCCGCCAACCGTTGGGTACTTGACAGCAAGGGACGGACTCGATTTGTTTGGGTGGGCAAGCTCAGGCGTGTGGTGCCAACCGGGGGAGGACGTGCATGCAGAACCTTGAAGGCCTGAGAACAAAGCCTCGCCGATCGCCGCTGACCGCTTTTGTCGCCTTGCCTGTGATCATGGCGTTAGGGCTGGGGTGGGGCCTCACCGCGACAGGCATGGTCGACGAGATCGAGTACGAGCCAGATGTCGTGCTCGTGATGAAAGATAAGGCTTTTCACGTGGTCAAAGGGGCGGAACCGGGTGCGGCTCTGACGGACCCCACGTTCTCCTTGGCTCCCGGGATGGACGTTATCCTTCTGCTTCGCAATGAAGACGGGGTTGCACATGAGTTCGTCTCGCCGTTGCTCCAAAAAGTCAATCTTCGGATCTCAGGCCGGGCTACCATGGTGTATACGTACACCGCCGCCGGAGTTCGCATTGAGCCGGGGGAAACTGCGGTCCTCCGGTTCGATGTCCCGTTTGCCGGTTATGATCAGTTCCATTTCTGGTGCAACATCCATGGAAAGTTCCTAGGCGATGCCATGCGAGGAGAGATCTTTATCCTGAAGCAATCATCCCAATCGCCCGATTCCTAACTTTTCGCAGGACCGTCGTGTGGAGTTAGCGTAGGGAGCAACAAGGAGCCGTTGGCGGTCGCTGATTGTTGCGCTCAGGCGATGAAGGGGACGCTTGCTACAGCGAGTTTTGCCTGGAGGGTTCCCATGTGTGAGAAGGGACTAAGGGGACTTACCGCAGCCGGGCTCTGCATAATCATGTTCGCAGCCGTCAGGTTGGATGCCGCTCAACCTGAGCAGCCAGCCGGGGTTCCACCCCATGTGGTCGCCGAGTACATCCATTCGGTTGTTCAAGCCGAAAGGGGCATCTATGCGACGCACGTCGTGGAGCGATTGCAAGATCTCAAGGTCGCGGTGGCCACTGAAGACTGGAGGGCGAGGGGCGCGCTGCCTCTTCCCGCACAAATGCTCCAAATGGCAGGGCAAGAGATTCAAGGGCACGGGCTCGGTCTTCGCAACCGGCTTGTTAGCCTGTGGCCGATTTACGAAAGGAACGGGCCTGCTGATGAATTCGAGCGGGCTGGCTTAGAAGCGGTGGCCAAGAATCCCAAGGAGCCCTATACGGGCATCATTACGCAGGGTGATACGCGCTTTTTCAAGGCCGTGTATGCGGATAGAGCTGTCACCAGAGCCTGCGTCGATTGCCACAACGGTCATCATCTCAGTCCAAAGCGGGATTACAAGCTCTACGATGTGATGGGAGGGATCATCATTTCGTTTCCCGCGCCACGCTGATCCGGCAGGCTCCTTAGCACCAGTGTCCGGAGTAGGATCCTGGTAGGCCCGTGGGCCCAAAAGCGGCGAATGGGCAAAAGTGCGCGCTGCGCCTTGGTCGCATCGAGGAGGACAACAAAGGGGTCGCCCATCTCGACGGCTCGGGTCATGGGGAAAGACGGCTCCGGCGCACGCCGCTGAAAGGAGAAGAAAAGGGGCCGGGAGTGGTTTCCTGAGGATCTGTGCTCTATTAAGACTCCCGACTCCTTTGTATCAGCCCCTTTGCATCGGCCCGTGTGACGTCCGGTGCACCGCCTCCGGAGCGCAGCCGTCCATGCCCCCATCTTTCGTACGCATCGGCTGCAGGAACACGGCGGCGCCCCCGCGCATGGAAAGGCCTGGAAAGACCGAACGCCGCGGCGTGGCCTGCCGGTGCCCGGCCGAACGGCACGGCCGGACACGGCCTCGGCGCGGCGGCCGGCTTCACTGTAAAGCCGACGCCTTTGACGGTCACCAATCGACAGCTTCGATCCGGATCTCTAGCAAGTAGCCGGCGAAGCGTATGAATGTGGACGTCCAGCGTGTGTCCGTGGATCGCGAAATCCGGGCCCCATACGAGATCCATCAATTCCCGACGACTGAAGACTTTACCTGGAGCCCGCATCAACGCTTCAAGGACAGCGAACGGCTTGGCGGAAACGGGTACGGCCTTTCCTGCGATTCTGACCTCGTGGAAATCAGTGTCCACCTCCACGGCACCCACCTGATAGACGCCACGCCCCTCCACTCGGCGTCCGGCCCGGCGGAGGTACGCGTTCACTTTCGCCAAAAGCAGTCGGGGGCCGTCTTCCCACCGCTGCACCCCGTCCATCCCTCGCTCCAACGCCGCGATACAGTCTTCGTCGTGCCAGGAAAGTCCGGCGGGAACCAGCCCCACGATCGGAAGACGGCACAACGCCTCGTCCGTGCGAAGCAGGTCCCAATTGTCGACTCGCAAGTCGACCAAGACGATCCACGGAGCCACTTGAGGCGGCATGGCCACGAGAGCTTCCGCGCGCGGTCGGACCTGAAACGCATAACCTGCTTGTCTGAAGCACAGTTCGACGGATTGCGCAAAGCCCGCGTCGCCGGTGAGCAACAGGACTCGGCCGCGGTTCGGAGGGGAACAGGATCCGTCGACCGCGTCTTGCTCCGCTGAAGCCGGTTCTGCACACCGAACGATTCCGAGCAACGCCAGAAACCCGGCGAAGAACAGCCATCCGGCGGGCGGTGGAGCGGGGAAAGGCACGACCGGCCCGGAGTCATCAAGGGCCCTGGGCCCTCGATGTACCGGCACCGTCTGACGGGTGTGGGAGTTGCAGGCGTCGAACAAGGCCGGGCGCTCGAACACTGGAGGGACTGGCAGTTCGATGTGATTTTCGCCGGCGCCGCGGCACATCTTCGGCGCGAGGCCCTCTACCGGATCAGGGGATGGCATCAAGACCATGAGTGGATTGTCTTCGCTGAATGAAGACACCCGCATCGCGCGGGCACTCTCGATCCCCACAGACCAGGTCGCAAACATGACCGCGCACGAGACCATCCCGACCAACAGGCGGGTCTGTCCGACGTTCATGAGCCCTGAGTTGCTCGACTCGGGCGCATCACCCAGCACGTTCATAGTTCCGTCCCCCAATGCCTCTCCGACCTCTTTCCCAACGCCGACATCCACCTTCAAACCGCCGCCATTCGTCGTCTCGCCACGATGGCCAACCCGATGAGCCCGGTACCGAACAGATAGACGGCGGCAGGAACGGGCACCGGGGTCAACGACGTCAGGTTCCCGATGAGCGTATGGTCACCGTGACTGCTTTGGAAGACGATTCGAAACTGGCCATCGGGGTTGAGCACTGAGTCGTAGAGGCTGAACAGGGTATGATCCGGCGGCGTCACCGGCAAGCTATCGCTCGTAAAGACTGCCGACGAAGGGTTCAGCAAATTTAAGAAGAACTCCCGCGCAAAATAGTTGTCTCCATCGACGATCGGGCCGTTCGGCACCACATTCTGCACGCTGGCCGAGACGACGTATGACTGATTCGCCGGAGTATGGTCCGCATTGACTACGATAGCGTTCTGAACCGGCCGGCCGGAACTTCCGCTCAGATCGAGTCCGAATTGATAGGAATCGCCGGTGATCGGTCTTGTCACCGAAAAGGAAAAGCTCTCGATCGCGCCGTCGTATTGACCGATGTGATCGTCCGGATTCGCGTCGCTCGTATGCGAGTCGAACGTAAACGACCCCGACACGGTGCTTGCCGGAAACGGGCCGAGCGGCCCCGTCAACATACCGCCGAACGTATGCGGATGGGCGGCCACCAGTGTGCCCGTGAAATCGAAGGTGATGGAATGGGCGCCGCCGATCGACGGCGCAAACAACCCGATGAACCCGAGACTGAAGGCCGCAAGAGCGACCGCAATGAATCGTGCTCTCATGGGGCAACTCCTTTCAAGTGTAAACAGCCGTGAACTGAAACAGATGTGAGTCTCTCCGGAACCCAAACCACGTGCTGGCCGGTCTCACCCCCTTCCTGCCCTCGTGTCAATCCACGATCCGCCCGCCGTACTGGGAATAAGTCGGCGCGCGCCGTGCCACTTATTACCAGAGTGCCGTCGGACGCCGCCACCGCTCACTGCAACGGGTGCTACGGATGCGACAAAAAATGCCGGGCGGAATCGGGGAGGGTAGGGAAATCGTTGTATCAGATGCGGGAACAGGCACCGTCGTCATGAATACAAGGGCGCGTCCCCGGTACACGAACACGGCAGGATGCTTTAGCGAGGGAGGGACGCGATGCTTCGTTGGACCGTTCGGTCGGCCGCCGCTCTGAGGTTCGCCGGCCTCTTGTTCTCAGTTGGACAGGCGTCCGCGCAGGTCGCGTACGGTAACCCGTTATTCTCCGATCCAAGCGCGATCGATCCCGTCACGGGATTCGCAGGAGCCGGCTGGGCCGGCTCCGAGCAGGATCGGAGCGTCCGAAGCGACGCCGGCGGGGCGGCCGCGTTGGACGTCCAGCACTGGGGCGATTCGCACAATACAAGATGCCTGTACTGCAATTTGGCCCACGAATCGGCCGTCAGCTTCACCGTTAATGCGCTTCCCAGCTTCACCGGAGCGAGCCTGCTGAATCCCGGCCACTCCATCATCTCCGGCGCGGTCCGCAACGTCTCGCACGATGGTGCGTACTATGCTGGCCAGAGCACCTTCGCCAGTTGGTCGCCGTTTTTCGGCAACAATGCGATCATCGCCGCGAACGGCGGTGCGATGAACGGAACAAGAGGGAGAACACTGTTCGAACGCCAACGTCACCAGGGCCCATTGAGCCGTCACCATCGGCACCATGACTTACACCGGCCTCTTCGGCGCCAATCGCGCCGGGCATACGATCAGCGGACAATACACCCCGAGCCCGGCCTCTACACGACGAAATCTCAAAATCGCCTTCTCCGTGGCCGTCGTACCGATTCCGGCTGGCGCGTGGCAGTCTCGGCAGCGGCTTGGTCGGCGTGGCCGCATTCGGGCGACGCGGCTCTACGAGGTCACCGTGCCGCAACAGGCGAACGCCAGGGGAGCTGGCGGGATGACACCGCCGGCTTTTCTCTTCATGCGAACGGCTTCGTGAAAGAGCGCGTGGCTTAAGTGAGGCAGGGGGGCTTCCTGAGGACCCGGATGCCGGGTCCGGGAACCTCTCGTGCGGTCCCCCACTCCGCGCAGGAGATTCTTGAGACAACGGGGACCGCGGCGCTGCTGTTGCGCGTCGATCGGGCTTGGCGAGGGACCTTTCAGCACGCGCACCAGCCGCGGTGGGAGGAATCGGGGAACGTGCTTCGCAACGTGTTGGATCTCGTGGCCTCGGCCAAGGCCGTCAGCGTGCACGATCCAGCGGAACCGGGCTGATGCAAGAGCGCGCTGGAACGGGGGATCACGGCCGCGCACGGTTGGGTGGGCGAGCCCTAGCTCTATGCGTTCTCGGAGCTCGCCCGCTTCACAGGATTGCGATCGACGGGAACGGATTCGCAGGTTGAAGTGTCTGACCTCACCAGCCGGTACGTGAGCTGGTAGATGGCGTTTTTCGGCGACCCGCTGTACAACCCGATGCGGGGCGCTCGTCCTCGACCCTGTTGTCTTGGACGTCTTGACCGGTCCCTCCCTTGGAACGACCGTTGGGCAATCCCACGACCTTAATCGGCGGAGGCGCTTCGGCAGCCGCGGGACCGGATTGCGAGGCTGGTGGCCATCTTGATCCAAGCCGAGCACGCGGTCCAACTGCCGGCTCGCTGACCGGTCGTCCCCGGTATCCTGGCCAACCGAGGAGCACGCACCGGGGGAGGACGGCTCCTCCCGCCGTCCTCCCCCGGCTGGCCTGTCCGGAGAGCACGGCAAGGCTGTCCGGACGTGGTGACGGCGCCGCCCTTCCTCACAGGCGGGCGACCCGTCGAGGTAAGTGACGGCACAGTCCCGGTTTCCGTCCCGCCCGCTTGCTGCTCATGTTCTTCCGGACGGACGAAGCCGTCCGGGGGTCGCTCTACCGCGCCGGTATCCTCACCGCACGCGCCGCGACAGCCGTGCCTCAGTCGGCTGTCCGGCAGCCTGTAACAGGCCGGCGTAGCGGTCGAGGCTGTCGGCCACCATTTGACCGAAGTCGTGCGCCTCCCGTTCGTGCTTGACGGCGTGCGCTATCGGTGCCCCCTGAACAGGGCCGCGGAACGACGATGCCGGCCGCGCGAGCCGGATAAGAACTCGCGGACGTCGACGCGCGGAGCACACAGGAGGCGTATCCGCGGCATGCACCGGCGAGACGACCGCCGATCCGGCGGTCATTGCTGCCAGGGCCCAGTGAGTGCGGCGTATGGCTCCCTTTTTCCGCCGGGCGCCCGTTCCCTTCGCTACCATCTCGGCGTGGCTTGATTGTCGCTCGCCGCGAGACCGGCATAATACACGGTCACGTGTTTCGGATTGCGTCCGACGGGAATCGTTGCTGTCGTGGTATGCGTTCCGGCATCGATCAGTGAGACGGAGCCGGGGACGCCAGGCGTGGCGTTCGTGACGACGATGCCTTTCGCCGATCCTGCCCCGAAGGGGCCGGTGACCCAGAGATCCACCGCATGGGACTCGGCCGCCGGCAAGACTATTTCCTCGACGAACGCCGGACTTGCCGGCAGCCCAGACGGATCAAACACCAAAAGCCTGTCTTTCTTCAGACCGTGGATTTGGGCCCCGAATGCCAACCCGGCGGTGCTGTTCGATTGCGTCAAATACAGCCGCGTTCCGTCCGGCGTAAAGAGGAACCGCTCGGGCCTGACCTGTTCCAGTTGGGGCATTGAAAACGCCGTGAGGGAAAGGACCGGTTGTGTCACATCGACAATGCCGAATAATCCGATCACCTTTGCCGGGTCCGACAACACGTCTTCTCCGATCACGACGATATAGCGCCCGTCCGGGGTCAGCCCCACCGCGCGCGTGACGCTGAGCGGCGAAAACGTGACGGTCACTTCTCTCAGCTTCTTGAGCGCTGACCGATCTGGATCGATTTCCACGACGGTCCCGTAACCGGATAGATAGCAGTAGATTTTTCCGGTCGCCTGCGACCAGAACATGCCGGCCGGAGCGGAATGGTTCGGATCGAACACATTGTTGCTGCAAGGCGGATGTCCCAGAGCCTGTTCCTTAGCACTGTCGCAGAGAAAAATGGGGACGCCGGTCGCCCATCGGTCGGCACCGTCGACCGGATCGGCCTTGACCATGGTAATGAGCCCGGTAACCTTGCTCGAAATGAACGCGCTCTGAAGGACCCCGGGGTTGGCCGCCGTCGATCTGGCGAAGGCGGCGAACTGCTCCCCTTTCCCCCACAGACAAGACGTTTTCTTGATATGCGGTTTGTCCCCTCCCACCGCAATGTGTGAGTTGTGAAGCACCGACACCGTCGCGGTAGAGGAAAGAAATGGGTTGATTTGGCAGTGTGGATCGTCACCTTCATTCATCGTCCAGAGAATCTCCCCGTCGACGGGGTCTCGGTAGATCCGCTTGGGCTGCAAACCGATTCGAGGGTCGGTGGTGCTGACCAGGTAGCCCTCCAGAATCGGCGCCAGCCCGCCGATGGGATCGATGAACGCGACCCGGTTGCCGGCCGTGTGCGTGACGAAGATCCATTCACCGAGGGAAAATGAGATGCCGCCTATTGCGTCAGGCTGAGCGGGACCGATCGGCAATGTGTTGAGGACCGGAGTGAATCGTCCGTCCAGCCGGATCGTCGTCACGGTCGTATCGTCTTGATTGACGACCAACGCCATCGGCGTGGAGAGCGGTGTATTGGGCGGTGATCCGCCTCCGCCGCTTCCGCAGGCGGCGGATAGCAGCACCAGCCAACACAGCCCCAGTCGGCCGACGCAGGGTACGCGCCGGAGCAACGGCCCGATCGAGATGGGAGGGCGCGGCGGAATCCTCATTGGAGGCTCCGTTGGTTCATGGCCATCGTTTGCTCGAGGCTAGAACAGCGGCGCCGTGACGAACGACCGCGTCAGGCCGAACACGTAACTTCGCTCCTGCTGCAAATTCCCGTTAAAGTCTCGATACAGGGGCAGCTGGGCGATAAAATACATCTGGGCGACGTCCCCCACGTGCACCAATATCCCGGTCGAGAACCCCAGATAAGTGTGATTCGTCGTCGGGACGGGCCGGCTGGCGACGTCGCCGTCGAGCAGGACGGCCCGATTGAAGGGCGGGCCCCGCAGTTCGAACAACTGCGCTTCAACGGTGTCCTTGGTCTTGTGCCGGAAGTTGAGCTGCTCGGTCAACGTCAGCCAGGGCGCCGTGACCAGATTCACACCGGCGTTCAGCGAGTACTCCTGCCCGAACTGATATCCATCCGAATTGCGCAGGCTGTAGCGCCAGTTCCCCGAGAAAAACTGGTTCAGTCGATGGGGGAGCACCTCGTAGGTCTGGTAGAAGCCCGGCTGGAAACCGAATGTCCCCCGCCCCACCTGCAACGTCGATTCGGCCAGCTGTCCGGGTACGGCCTCGTGGCCGTAGTCGCCGGTGGGGAAATAGACGCCCATTTCGAGGACCACCATGCTGCGGAGGGTGGGGAGGAGATTGTATTTGATCTTCCCCAGTACGTCGCCGATTCCGCGGTCGTTCGTGTTGGATACGGCCCCGGCACCGATCTGCCCGATCGCCTTGACATTTCGGTACGGCACCATCACCTCGAGCCCGAGCCGTTCCGTCAGCCCGTAGTTGACGTCCAAGGCCACCGTCTGTACCAAGGTGCTGAGTCGATTGACCTGGCTGTTGGCCAGAATGAGCTGCTTGGTCTGTTGATTGGCGAACGGAATGGTGTTCGCGCCCTCGGGTGGAATCTCGTTCGGCGTATAGGTGTAATTCAGATTCACCGTGAACACCCCGGCTGGCGACACCTGCTGCTGCGAGCCGATCACCACGAAACAGCTGACCGACCCGCACGAAGCCTGAGCCGCGGGTGTCCACAGCATCAGCGCCACCGACGGAAGGAGGCTCCACCACCGAATCCGTCGATAAGCCGCATCGGTCATACGGCAACCCCTCTGCCCGGCTTCGCGGCCGGACGGACAGTCGCCATCGGGCCCCTATCGTTCAGATACGACGTCCCCTGGTCTCTCCTGAGATCAGGCGCCACGAACATCGACAGGCCAACGCGGTGCTTTTCGATCAAAGCCGACACCGATTCGCTGAACACTCTGACGCTGCCGGCGCCGATCTTGGTGCCGGCCAGCTTGCCTGCCTCCAACCATCGATAAATCGTCCAACGGCTGACATTCAGGAGCTGCGCGGCCTCATCGACACGTAACAGCCGTTTCTGCACAGGAGTGAATCCCATATCCATTGTGCCCTCCTTATCTGGGTCGTGAAGAGGATCGCCTGCGGCAATGGCCGTAGGCCCGGAACAATGCTGCTCCGGGCCCCATCCTGAGTACGGGAAAGACAGAGCAAGATCGATCGAGTCAGTCCCTAGGCGCGCGATTGTCGGTCTAGGCGAGAAGAGGGCGCGGGGGGCCGCGGGGTGCGAGAAAGGTTCTAGTCTGCGCGTCAGGCTGAGCCGGTACCGCCTCCGGCGCCGCCACCAGCTGCCGGATAGCCGGCTCAACGAGCGCCGACGGCACGTCGGCGCTCTGTCCGGCGATACAAAGCCAGGCGCAGATCGTGGTTGCATGAGTGTCGGCATGGTGATGTTGGTGCTGGATCGCATGCGCAGCCACGTGCGCAGCAGCGACGCCGCTCAACCCCAGCAGCACGGCAACCAGAACGGACGCGGCCAGTCTTCGACACAAGCGCATGAGAGATTACCGATGCGGAGAACCAACGGGTTCGTGCCGGCTCTGCTCCATCAGATGACCCACGACGTCGCGAATCTTGCCTCGATCAGCACGGCGGCCTTGACGTATTGCTGCGCGAGACCCTGTTCGTCGATGAATGCGCTCACCGGCAGACCGTAGGGACCATGATTGCGGAAACCAGCGGATGCGAACCGCTGGCGCCTCCATCGCCGGCCTGCACGACCTGCGAGAAAAGATTTACCAGCATGGTGAGGGAAATCCATCTCCTCTATCCGCTCTCGTCCGAATAGTTGTGTTGGATGGGAATACGATTCGCCGCGGCAACTTATACGGCGACTTTGCCGCCCATGTCTACTCATGGATGCTTACTCCTGCTACAGCCTGCACCATGGCCGCGAGGTATGACCAAAAGATGTGGAAATGGAAAAAAGGCAGTGGCACCTGTTCGGGTGACCCAACCCAGCCGGAGGCATTCTGGCCATGCCAGGAGGCACCGCGGTGAAGGAGCAGCGCACAGCGACAGGGGTGGAGTCAAGCGATCTCTGGGACCAGCTGGAGGCATGCGTGCGCGGCCACAGCCAGCGCGTCATCCAGCCGCCCTGGGAAGAAGATTCACCAGGGGCCTGGGTCGAGGGAAGCCGGGGCGGCGCGTAGCCGTCGATGCGCCGGCGGGATCGCGCAACGGAGTTGGCCAGCCGCGGCGGCCGCGGGTACGGGGCCCGGCCGAGCGCTTCGTCAGTCGCGTCCTGCCGCTGTTCAAGCGGCGCACGAAGGATGTCGGCGCGCTGCTCCCCCGGTTCCACCGGCATGGCTTGGCGCACGGGGACTTTGAGCTGGCCCTGCGGGGGCTGTTGGGCGAGGGGCCCCGCTGTCGGCGGCCATGCTGCAGCGGCTCAAGGCCCAGTGGCAGCAGGAGTACAAGGCCTGGAAACAGCGATGCCTCGACGACCTGGAAGTCGTAGGCGTCTGGAGCGGATGGCCCGTCCGTGAAGGCGGGCCTCGAGCACAGCAAGGCCACGGTGCTCGTGCTGGTGGGCGCGCTCACGGACGGTCGCCAGGGGGTGCTTGCCGTGGAGAGCGGCCAACCGTGTGGACCGCGGACACGCTGGAGGTCAGGCGACGGATGGGACCGGTCAAGGCCAGGCAGCGGATCCTCTTGAGAACAGCCTTTCACTACAGGTACGTTGCTTCACCTTCTGTCAAGCAAGACAAGATCGGAGGGTCTCAGGGTGAGAAGAGGTGAAGGACTCTATCGACGTGGACAAGTATGGTGCTTGCATTTTCGACACAACGGAGTGCGACATGTTGTCCGCATCGGTCGGGCAATCGCTCGGGGCGTTGCCGCTGAGGTCGCCCAAGTCCAGCGAGCACGCATTCTGCGCGGCGAGGTTGGGCTTGGCAGAAAACCGCATTTGTCCTTTGATGCGGCCATCGCGCGATTTCACGAGCGGGTCAAGGCCAACAAGCGTCCCAACACGGTGGCTGATTCCTCACAGATGTCTTGAGATGCTGAAGCGTTCGTTCTCCGGGAAGACACTGCGACAAATCACTCCCTTCGCGATTGAGCAGTACAAGCACGCCAGGGACCAAGCTGGGGCCAGAGTACGGACCAACCGTGAGCTCGCCGGCTTGAAGTGTCTCTATAACCGATGCCGGGAGTGAGGACCCTACGAAGGCGAGAACCCTGTGACCAAAGTGAAATTCTGTCGGGAATCCAAGGGGCGGATCCGGTTTCTTGATGTCGAGGAAGAGCGCCGCCTGCTGCGGCCGCTCGTGAGCCTCTGCGGACACTGAGACTTATCGGGATCTATTGCGGCTTGCGCCTTCGGGCTGAGGCTCTGACGTTGCGATGGGCTAATGTGGATTTCAGACGGAAGCTGTTGACCGTCGAAGCGGCGTACAGTAAGAATAACCGCGCGCGGACAATCCCCCTGAATACTCTTGCCGACGAGGCGCTCAAGCGCCTGAAGGCGACTGCCCAGGGAGCGAGTGTGTCTTTCCACGCAATGGCTGTCCCATCAGATCATTTAAGGATGCGTTTGCGGGGGCCTGCCGGCGAGCCAACCTCGACGGATTCGCTCCGCACAGCCTGCGGCACACGCTCGCCAGCCGGCTGGTGGTGACGGGGGTCGATCTCCGGGCGATCCAGGAGTTAGGCGGATGGCAGACACTCCGGATGGTCGAACGGTACAGCCACCTTGCCCCAAGCCACAAGGCGCAGGCCATCGAACGCCTGGCAGAATTTCACAACGCTATTCACAACAATGCTGATGAAGCGTTTGGCGAAAGCGTCAGAAGTGATGGAATCATAAGGTCGCCGGAGTGGCGGAATTGGCAGACGCCAGGGACTTAAAATCCCTTGGGCTCACAAGGCCCGTACCGGTTCGAGCCCGGTCTCCGGCACCACTTTCCGCCACGCGCTGCGTCCCCCGTTTCACCCGCCGTAAGAACTCCTGCACGATGCGCCTCATCCGTCACCGCCCGTGACGACTGGCAGAGTGTGATTGTGCCGTATCCCGTGCTCAAGTGATCTTAACCGCCCCGGAGCACCAGAGACAGCTCCGGCGCATTAAGCAAACACCGATCCGCTTGTCAAATCTTTACAGACTACGCAGCAGTGCTACGCTTAGACCTGAGGGTCGTGTCCGGAGGCGGAGCGTCTGAAAGATCCCGTTGCGCTGTGCTCGTCCGGGCTGTCCTCCTGCGGCTTGTCATGAGGCCTGCCGATGACCACCGTTGAAGCCTTCACGTGGCTCGTTCTCGCGTTCGCCGACGGCCCTGATTGTCTCATCCAGGGATCGTTTCACTGGCTTCCGGAAGGTCGGGTGTTTGTTCGGGAAGACGGCTGTACGATTCGATCGCAGCAGGAAGGGACACAGATGCTGTTCTGGTCGAACGACAAATGGGTGCTTGTGCCGGTTCCTAACGGGGCGAGGTCGCTCACGTATCGATGGGGACGTTCGGTCGCTTTCGTGAATGGAGACCGAGTGAGGATTCAAACGGGTATAGTCGTGCCGAGCGGCCAAGAAACCCAGGAAGAACGATAGGCGGGCGTTTATCCGCCCGTGTCAAGTTTTGATGTATCATTCGGTATCTTCTCGTGGCAATGCTATACTTCGCCTACACTGTCAAACGTAGGCGAAAACGGGGGCTTTGCTTATGGAGACTCACACCGGCATTATTATCCCGGATATCCTGCCGTATTTGGTCGCCATTCTGGCTCTGTTAGTCGTCTGGCAGTATCACCAGATGCAGGTTCTGAAGGGCCGCATCCTGGCCGTTGATATCTTCGATCGGTCCGGAGTCAGGATGTATCTTTTCGTGGTCCCTGCCGACAAGAGCACGTGTACGATCTGTCGGGAAGCTCACGGCAAGGCGTTTCTTCCGAGCGTCGTTGCGAAAAAGCATTTCACCCCGCTGCGGGGCCACTGTACGAATCCGATGGGGTGCGGCGGTCTGTTGGTCGGGATCTACGGCGCATGGCCGGAGGCCCGACACGCGGTGGAACGACTTCGAGCCGCCAAGATCTCAGGCACGATCCAGTTGTCAGGACAAGAGATTTCCGCGCTCATCAAAGGGCCATGGGAACGCAGTATCAGTGCGGCGGCCGACCGGGTGGCGGTCCACATGTTGGAAGCGATGGTGTCGGAGGAATCCAAACCGGATACGGCGATGCTCAATTATCGGTACGTCATCGAGCAAGCCAAAGAGATGCGGCATTTGCCGTTCGTCGTCCCCGCGTACTTTCGCCTTGTTGAGATGCTGACCAGGCAGGGGCGTTACCAGGAAGCCGTCGATCTGATCGGGCAGTTCGAGTCACGGTATAAAGACCGAAATGCCGGGCCCTACGTTCCCACCGAGACCCAGCGCGGCCTGATGTCGATCAGGAAATCCCGCCTCGCGGTCCAGCTCAAACCGGCTCTTTAGTGAGAGTGTTCCTCTCCGGCCAACCTGCTCTCCCGTTATCTCGAAGCGGCAGGCTTACAGGGACTTGAGAAATCGGCGGAGCTGTGTTTCCTGGTCCGGATGCACCTGCAAAAAGTCCAACCCGAATTTCTTTCCGAGCGACCAGCGGACGACGGCCAGATCGATGTGCAGCGGAGGGCGAGGAGGTGGGAGGTCGACGCTCAACTCGAGAAACGTGCCGATCGGAATGGTAGCATCCGCTTTGATCCCGCACCCTCCACGGGAGATATTGACCACCACGCCTCTTCCAACGACTTGATCGCCGGAATAGGCGACGGCCAGATCGACTTCATACCGTGGATGATCGCGCAGGTCCAAGGGAGTCTTGTCCTTTTCGCCCCGGCGACTTGTCAACATGGGAAAGCCCTCACCATTTCCCGAACCATCCCCGGCAGCCGGCATAGTATGACAGGCCGGCAATAGCCAGGATGGTCAACCCATGGATTGCCTGTTCTGCGACGACGACGGGGTTCGTGATTCTTGCGAGCAGTATCAGAGCGGCGGCCGCCCCGGTGACGCCGAAGGTCACCCGTTTGGGACAGAGCGGCAGCCGGCGTTCCTCGTAGGCCCGGGCGATCCAGACTCCGATCCAACCCAACGCGCCGATCACCAAAGCGCCGCCCAGATCGGCCAGTCCGATCCAGAGACTGTCCCAGGCCAACTCGACCGGTTCACGGCCGCTGACGGACTGCCGCAGTTTCTGCCACTCCGCCGCCGCGAGAACCAACCAGATCAGCGCCAATCCGATCACAAAGCGGCGTTTGGGCATTTCTTTGGACAACGTGGCCAAGCGCGGCTCCGCCGACGCTGGCGCCACCCGACGCCGCCGAATATGAGAAACCAGATCGTATCCGCATTCGCAGATCAACACGCCGTCGGCATTCGTCAGCAGGCAGCGGGGACATTCAACGGGCATCGGTCGGCTCGGTGAATTTCAACGACTCGTGTTACAATCCGGCGGTCCCGCCGGGCGCGGACGAAGTACTCGAGGCGGCCTTCCGGTCACTCGTCATTCGGCAGTCGCGCGATCGCGTGAGTATGGGAGCCATCGGTCATGTTGAAGACTGAGGCGCGCCGGTTTCTTCTTATCGGATGTGTGTTCGCGTTCACCGGGGTGGCGGCCGGAGCCTTCGGTGCGCACATGCTGAAGCGGACGCTCGACCCAGGGATGTTGGCGGTCTACGACACGGCCGCACGGTATCAAATGTACCATGCGCTCGGACTTTTTGTGGTGGCATGGGCGGTCGACCGATCGCCCAGCGGGAGGTTCGCCGCAGCCGGTTGGTTGTTTGTGGCGGGAATTCTGCTCTTTTCCGGCAGCCTCTATGCGGTCTCGCTCACGGATATCACGTGGTTGGGAGCACTGACTCCTCTTGGCGGGGTTGCGTTCCTGGCCGGGTGGGGAATACTCGGCTGGAGGAGTTGGAAACTCCGTCCGTCTTGATCTACTGAGCCCGGCAGCCGGCCGTCCGTTTGCCGGAGATCGACCCCCAGCCTCCGGCCGTATTGACGAACGTTCCCTCCAGGCGTTGGTCTTGTTTTGAGAACAACAAACTGTCTTCTTGGAAATGTCCCCCCGAGTCCCACCGCAAATACACGGCGTCGCCCAGGACGACGACTTCTGCTGGCCTTGGCCCGTTGCCGGTGGCTGAACCGGGCGGGGGAAAGACCAGCGACAGTTTCTGTTCCTGATGATTTTGATGATTGTGGATGGTCCATTGCCAGGTGCCGCACAGACGCGCCAGCCCACGGTGCTCGCGCAAGCTCTCTTTCCACAGACGGAGACGCAGCCAATGATCGAAGGCCAGGCGGCCGGCTTCCGCTTGAGCCCGGCTGGCCAACGCCATCAAGTGGGTGATGAGGAGGGGACGGAGTCGAAACTCGACGTAGCGGGCCGCCAGCGCGCGTTGCTCGGCCGGTTCGCGATCCCGAAAGGCCGGAACGTCCCAGAGGCGTTCGCGAATTGCGGCGATCCCGTGCTGTTCCGCCAGCGAAAGCCAGGACGAGGGACCGACCAGCGCAGGAAACCGCTGATCCAGTTGCGCGGCGTAGTCTGAAAAGCCTTCGGGAACCGACCCGGTGTGATCTTGGGTCAGAGGAAAGGCCGCCAAAACCTGCGCGACCGTGACAAGAGACGCGAGGGCCTGCCGGCCGGTTGCGTGGGTGATCCAGGTATGTTGTCGGCTCAGTTCCTGTTCCAAGGTCGTCCATCGCGAAGGATCGGCCTCAGCCTGAACGGCGGACAGGGCGACCCTCCAGACGGCAAGCTCGGCGATGAGCCGAGTCGATGCTTCGCTGAGATGCCGATAGACGGACTCCGCGAAGGGCTTTCTAGCCAACCGTTTGGTCGCAAGCGCGCCGATGACGTCGTTGAGCCCGAGGATCGGTCCGAGTTTTGTGATGAACAACGTCTGGGCTTCGGCATCGGAATTCACGTTGGCGAGCGCGTCCGCATGGTTGCGCACTACCTGCTCGAAGTCCGGCAACTCTACGGACGTCGCCAGGCCGGTCGAAACCGGAAGCGGAGCGGCAGGCGTGAAGGAAGCGGCCGCCAGGGCCACTCCCAACCCGAGCAAAAACAACGCAACCTGCGGAGACCTGAACGCGGCCATCGTCGTTACTCTAGCGTGTCCCTGAGACGAATCGCAATCGAGGTGGGCGACTGTGTCGGTCGACGATCGTGAGGAGAGGCAAGAGCGGCAGGAAAGGCGCGGAGCCGCTTACGCGCCTTGGAAACAGGATTTCAGGAAGTCGATACTCGAGTTCCAGGCCTCTCGGGCCGCATCCGCGCGATAGGAGTCTTTCCGGGCATCGTTGCAAAAGGCATGAGGCGCATCGGGATACGTGCGAACCTCGACCCGCTTCCCGTATTCCTTAGCGGCGGCCAAGAGCCGATCGACATCCTCTTGCACGGCCCACTCGTCCCGTTCCGCTTGATGGTAAAGCAAGGGGCACTGCAGATCCTTCAGCAGTTCCGCCGGGCTGACCATCTTCCCGTAAAAGGCGACGACCGCCCGTAAACGCTTCCGGTGACATCCGAAACGAATCGCCAGCGATCCGCCCATGCCGAATCCGACCACCGCGTAGGTATTCCGTTTGACGTATTCCTGGGTGTTGAGGAACTCGCAGCAGGAATTGATGTCCTGAATCAAGTCCGCCTCTTTGACACGTTCCATCAGCGCCGCCGCGACTTCATCGCTGGCGGTCACCATACCGCCGATCCGCCCGTAAAGATTGGGAATGATGACGACGTAGCCCTCGCAGGCCAGACGGGCACCCAGGTCCTTGATCTGCGCCGTGAGGCCCCACCACTCATGCAACAGAATGATTCCCGGATAGGTCCCTTTTTCCTGCGGCCAGAACTGCAGCGCCTCGACCTGATGACCTTTAAGTTGGCGCGACCGGCTGTAGGGATCAACGGCCATATCGCTGGCGGAGGGAATGGGAGCGCCGCTGGGAAACCGAACTGCGCCGGTTCCGATCTGTTGCAACGAAAAGGGAGGGGTTCGTTCGGTCATCGCGAGATCCCGATCTGCGCCGATTTACGCGTACGATCAATTGTGCGGCGTACTATAGCGACGGGGTCGAAACATTGTCAATGCAACGTCCGCGGTTGACCGGCGAACCGACCGTCGGTAGAGTGTCGATCTGCGCGGGACGTCCGTGTTGTCCGAACAGACGCGCGGCCAAGGAGGACCGATGCCGAGCATCGGAATCGGGCTCATCGGGTTGGGCAGGCACGGGCTGCGGTACGCCCGCCATCTGCTCAAGGATATCGCCCAGGCCAACCTCGTGGCGGTCTGCCGGAAAAGCGTCGAGCGCGGGCATGGTCTGGATACCGGACACGAGGTGAGATGCTATGGAGATTACCGCCAATTGGTCGCGGACCCCGAGGTCGATGCGGTCGTCGTGGTCACGCCTCCGACGCTCACCCGGTCCATCTGCCTCGAGGCCGTACAGGCGAAGAAGCCCATTCTGATCGAGAAGCCGTTGGCGGCGACGGGAGCCGAAGCGCGAACCATCGTACGAGCCGCGGCCCGCGCCGGCGTGCCGCTCATGACCGCCCAGACCCTCCGATTCGACCCGACCGTCCTGGCCTTGCGGGATCGATTACCGACGGTGGGACGGCGGCGCTATCTCACGCTGACGACTCGAATCGAGCCGTCGGTTCAAGGCCGCAGGGATCCGAACGACTACGGGGGCCGGGGCGTGTTGTTGGAGGTCGGCGTTCACTTGCTGGATTTGGTGCGGTTTCTGACCGGAGAAGACGTGCGCGAGGTCCGTTGCGAGTTGGCGGATTCCAGCGGCCTGGGCGTGGAAACGAGGGCCTTCGTCACCCTCCGTACCGCCGGAGGCCTCTCATGCGTGATCGATGTCTCGCGCGAGAGTCTGGTGCGAACCAGCCGGGCCGAGTGGATCGGGGAAGACGGACAACTGACGGCCGACTGGTTTCATCATCGCCTCGTCATGCACTCGTCCGAGGGCGCGTGCGCCGTCCATGAACTCGAGCCGCGACCGACGATCGTGGCGGTGTTGCAAGCCTTTCTTGACGCGCTCTTGCACGGCACCCCCATGCCCGTCTCCGGTGAGGACGGGCAACGGGCGGTTGAACTCGCCGATGCGTGTTATGAATCAGCCGACACCGGGAGAACCGTGATGTTGTCCGTGATGAGTGAGAGGTGAAGAGTCCCTGCGAGAAAGGAACCCGTGATACTCCGTCACGTTTTGCGCATCACGCTTCACGTGTCGCCCGCGTCACGTTTCCGCCACAATGTGGGTATCGGTTTCTTCGACACCCTCGATGGTATGAATCTTGGTGATGACGACGTCCGAGAGCGAGCGTTCGTCCGGCACGTTGACAAAGCTGAAAATGTCCGGCTGGCCGAAACAGGGGTGCGCCTGCTCGACGCCGTTGATCTTTTTCAGCGCGTGTAGCACCTCCTTGGTTTTCCCGGCTTTCACCTTGATGAGAATGTAGGCTTTGGTCGACATGCGCTCCTCCCACTGTTAGGCTGGACAAGGTTCGTTTGGTTTCTCTTGTTCATCTGGTTAAGCCGGAACGCGCCAAACAAACCAAATAACTGGATACGAGCACCATGAACCGGAGTTAAGAGCCCGGCATCTCCCGCCGCTTGGCCGCATAGGTTCCGTGCAGGTCCTTGCCGTTCGCCGCGAGACGCTCGCGGGCGGAGCGGAAAATTCTCGTGAGCAGTTCCCAGTCGGCCTTGCCGACGTTGAATTCTCGGAAGCCTTGTTCAAGGCCGTCACGGTCCCACACGGAATGGACGGCTGCGTAATCGACGACGGCTTCCAGCGATTCGGAAGTCCAGCCGTTCGTGCGGAACCGAGCGACAGCGTCGGAGCTTTGTGCGCCGAATTTCGCCTCGATTGCTTCGGTGAACCATCGGCGCACTCCGGCATCGGCGCTTTTCATGAAAGCGGATTGAAATTGGATGAGGGCTTTGATGAGCCGGTTGGCCTCCGGGCTGGACTCGGGAGGAAGGACGCCGGCGTCGTCGAATGTCGCCAAGAGCGCCATGACGGCGCCCACAAGTTGGGGAGCAGCTCGTCGGGCCGGCATGAGATCATGCGGTGGGGCTCCCGCCCGCTTCGGCGGGATGAAGACCTCGTTGGCATTGCTGAACGATCCGCCCGGTCTCGGCCCCCCGGCCAAAACATAGAGACGACCGCCGACCACCGCCGACCCTAAACCGTGCCGTGCCGTCGGCATGGGCGCCATCGTTTGCCACCGGTCGGAGTCCGGAAAGTAGGCTTCGTTCGTTGAAAAGGTGCCCTGGGGGGCTTCTCCGCCGATGACGTAGATCGTGTCGAACATCGCCGCCGCGGTGATGCCGCTGCGCGGCGTCGGCAGCTCTTTGACCGTCGCCCATCGGTCGGCGGCGGGATCGTAAGCCTCGGCCACTGCAAGATTGCGCCCGTAGTCTCGATTCAGCCGTCCGCCGAAGGCGTAGAGGCGATTTTGGACCGCCACGGCGGCCAGGTGATCGCGCGGAGTGGGGAGCGGTGTTTTGATGGTCCATCGATTCGTCGACGGGTCATAGACTTCCACCGCGCCGGAGTTGGCGTTGCCGTCGTATCCGCCGATCGCATAGAGTTTTCCGTCCAATTCGGCGGCGGCGAGCGCGCCGCGCGGGGTCGGCATGGGCGGTCCTTCGGTCCAGGCGTCGGCCTCCGGGTCATAGATGTACAAACTGGCGATCGGCCGCCAGACGGAGAAGAATGATCGGGTGAACCCGCCGACCACGTAGAGCTTGTTTGCAATGACAGCCGACCCTGCATGGTGCACCTTGCCGGGCAGCGGCGATATGGTCGTCCAACGATCCGTGGCGGGGTCGTAGACCTCCACCGCGTCGGTGATCGCCAAACTCCTCAGGTTGCCCAGACTCGGCTCCGCGAACCCGCCGATGAGATAAATCTTCCCGCCGAGCGCCGATGCCGTGACCTCGGTCCGTTTGGTGGGGGCCGGCGCCGCCGTCTGCCACGTGCCTAGGGGGGGCGTGTCCTCTTGGCCGCCGGCGGGTGGGACCTGCCCGGAACACAGCAGCCAGGCCCAGAAGGCGACGCCGACACAGAGGATCTGTCGCCGACGGTTGTGGGATATCGTCGAGCTGGCGATGAAAGCGACGGGGGGGAACGAGATGCACCGCTGAAGCAAAATTCTGGGGCGCATGGACCGGATTATACTGAAGGGGCTTCACGCAATCCAGCCAGTTCTGTCCTACGGTGCGAAAGCGGCGCGCGGCGTGCGCACATCCGGCTCGCCGCACGGCCGGTTCTGTTGAAAACAGGTCAGGGCCCGCCTATAATCCCGCAGCGCCTCAGGCGCATTTGTATTTCTACGGAACCGGACATGTTGGCAAAGGTTCTGAGCGCGGCAGTGGTCGGTCTAGACGCCCATCTGGTCGAAGTCGAGGTGGACATCGGCGGCGGGCTGCCGCAGTTTTCGGTGGTCGGTCTTCCCGACGCCACGGTCCGCGAGAGTCGCGATCGCGTCCGTGCGGCGCTCAAGAACACCGGCTTTTCCTTTCCGGTCAAGAAGATCACCGTCAATCTGGCCCCGGCCGGGCTGAAAAAAGAGGGATCGGGACTGGATCTCGCGATCGCCGTGGGCATCCTCATCGCCGAAGAAATCTTGCCGCCGGAGTCGGTTCAGAAGAAGGTGCTTGTGGGCGAGCTGTCGTTGGACGGGCGCGTGAAACCGATCGCCGGCGCCCTCTCCATCGGCATGGCTTGTCGACACTTTCATGAGTTGCTCCTGCCGGCCGGGAATGCGGCGGAAGCGGCGCTGGTGGACGGCGTGGCGGCCTTCCCGGTCCATACTCTGCCGGAAGCCGTCGAGTTTCTCCGAGGCGCACAGCACATCGCTCCGGCGGAGGTGGATCGGGAAGCGTTGTTTCGTCGGCAGCCGACGGAAGACGAAGACTTCGGCGACGTCAAGGGTCAGGACCACGCCAAGCGGGCGCTGGAAGTGGCCGCCGCCGGCGGACACAACATCCTGATGGTCGGTCCGCCCGGATCGGGTAAGACCATGTTGGCGAAGCGGCTCCCGACGATTCTGCCTTTCATGCAGCCGGAGGAAGCGATCGAGACCACGAGAGTCCATAGCGTGGCGGGTCTTCTGACCGACGGCCTGCCGCTGCTGACGACCCGTCCGTTCCGGTCGCCCCATCATAGTATTTCGGACGCCGGCCTGATCGGCGGCGGGGCGGTGCCGAGACCCGGTGAAGTCTCGCTGGCGCACAATGGAGTCTTGTTCCTCGATGAAATTCTGGAATTTAAACGCCACGTGCTCGACGGTCTCAGACAGCCGTTGGAGGACGAAACCGTCACGCTGACGCGCGCCAGCGGCTCGTTGCGCTTTCCCGCCAGAATCATGCTGGTGGCGGCGATGAATCCCTGCCCCTGCGGCTATTACGGCGACCGTACGCGCGAGTGTCTGTGCACGCCGCACCAAATCCGCCGATACCGGGCCCGATTGTCCGGCCCGCTCCAGGACCGACTGGATATCCATATCGAGGTCCCGCCGGTGCATATTCGGGAACTCGGCGACGATACTCGACCGCAGGACACCTCGTCGACGATCCGCGCCAGGGTGATGGCCGCACGGGCTCGCCAAGCGGATCGATACAAGCATGACGGAATCTTCACCAACGCCCAGTTGAGGCCGCGTCAGCTCAAGCACTATTGCAGGATCGACGCAGCCGGGCGTCACCTGCTGGAGCAGGCCATGACGCGGCTCGGGCTCTCGGCCCGCGCGTATGGTCGGATTCTGCGTGTCGCGCGGACGATCGCGGACTTGGCCGGCTCGGAGGACATCGCGGCGATGCACCTTGCCGAAGCGATCCAGTACCGGAGCTTGGATCGGCGCGGCGAGTTTTAGGGAACGGCGCATGTGGCATTCATTGAGAGTCTTCGGCTGGTGGTTCTTGATCGGCGCGACGATGGCGTTGGCGGTCATCATGTTGCAAGGCGGCATCCGCGAAGTGTTGCAGGCCCAAGGATCGTTATGGGAGGTCAAGTTGGTGGAGTTGCTCACCGCCATCATCGGCGGAGGCTTGCTGGGGGGATGTATCGCGCTGATTTTGGACAGGATCAAACAACCGTAGCCGGACGGGAGGCGCAGGGCGGGAGACAAGCCGGAAAGGGGATTCTGGGTTCCGCTAAACTCCTCGCCCGTCCCACTCGCCTTTAGCCTGCTGCTGAGAGGAGAGCATGGATATCGAAATCGGATCAAACGTGTACCGCAATACCAACGGCACGATCGAAATCGAAGGCGTCCCGCAGATGACCGTTTCGTTACCTCAGCCGGAAGGTCCGTTGCTCGTCAACTTCGCGATGTTCGACGAAAACAGCCGGATGGCCGTGAAAATCGTGGACAGCATCGTGGCGTTCAATGAAAAACGGGCCTACGACCTGTCGAAGACTCCGACCAGCCTGCTGCTCACGCACAGGGAAAGCGGAAAAGTGGTGCTGCGGATGGAGATCAAAAAGCAAGGCGTCGCCTTGACTCAAGGCGAGTTCCGCACGATTAAAGGCCATACGTTGGTCGTGTCGCCGACCGAATGGAAAATCGAGAAGCTCCGGATGAGCGGCACGGACAACGATATGAAGGGCGGTGCCGTGGCGATCGGATGAGGGACGAAAGGGGAGGCGGGATCTCCAGCCGCCTCCCCTTTCGTCTCGATGTGAAGGGGTCTCACGCGTGGTCGATGAGAATCCGACGGGGTTTCGCTTCCTCCCGCTTGGGTAGGGCGACGGTCAGGACCCCGTCCTTGTAGGTTGCAGAGATCTTGCCGGCGTCCACACTCGCCGGGACTCGAAACGCGCGGGAAAACGCCCCGCCTTGGAACTCGCGGGTCATGTAGACCCGCTTGGCGTATTCTTCTTCCTGTTTCTGCTCGCCTTTGATGGTCAGGACACCGTCCTCCATCATGATATGAATATCCTGTCGATCCATTCCGGGCAACGCGGCCTGGATCCAAAATCCCTGCTCGTCCTCGTAGGCATTACAGGCCGGAACCCAAACTGCCTTGTCCGCCACGGTGGAGAGCACGTCATCCAGGAACCGATCGACATCGAGAGGCGCGTAGGTCGTCAGCATGGGATCCTCCTTTCTTGAAGAATGAAGCGACCAGAACCATCCGGACGTAATAAGGAATTAACACTGCCGCTCGCCCGGTCAAGCCCTCCGCGTCTCCGGCTCTCCTCTGAAACCTTCCAGGCTCTTTCGCCGGACTGTTCCTTAGGATGTCCGCCCGTAAGCATCGACTCGGTTCGCCTCGAGGGTCGGAATGATCACAATCTGTCCCTCCTTGAGATCGACGGAGGCCGTATCCCCGTCCCGCAATTCTCCCTTGACCAATTGGCGGGCCAAAGGGGTCTCGATTTCCTGCTGAATGAGACGCTTCAGCGGCCGGGCTCCGTACACCGGGTCGTACCCCCGTTTTCCGATGCTTGCCAAGGCGGCCGGCGTGAGAGCGAGCGCAATCCGCCGCTCGGCCAAGCGCTCGCGCAACCGGCCCAATTGAATGTCCACGATCTTGACCAGATGTTCCTCCGTCAGCGGGTGGAACACCACGACCTCATCCACCCGGTTCAAGAATTCCGGCCGGAAATGTCGGCGCAGCTCGTTCATGACGAGCGCGCGCATCTGCTCGTAAGAGCCTCCGGTCTGTTGGGATTCGAGGATATGAGGGCTGCCGATGTTCGAAGTCATGATGAGCACCGTGTTTTTGAAATCCACGGTTCGGCCCTGCGAATCGGTCAGCCGGCCGTCGTCGAGCACCTGCAGGAGGATGTTGAACACATCGTGGTGCGCTTTTTCGATCTCATCGAACAGAATCACGGAGAACGGACGCCTCCGAACGGCCTCCGTCAATTGACCGCCCTCTTCGTAGCCGACGTAGCCGGGGGGCGCGCCGATCAGACGCGCGACCGTGTGCTTCTCCATGTACTCCGACATATCGATGCGGATGAGGTTGGCCTCGTCGTCGAACAAGGTCGCCGCCAGTGCGCGGGCCAGCTCGGTTTTCCCGACCCCGGTCGGACCGAGAAACAGGAATGACCCGATCGGGCGGTTGGGGTCCTTGATCCCTGATCGCGCCCGCAGCACCGCGTCGGCCACCGCACGAACCGCCTCGTCCTGTCCCACGACGCGTCGATGCAGAAGCTCCTCCAGCTTGAGTAACTTGTCCAGCTCGCCTTCCATCAACCGACTGACGGGGATGCCGGTCCACCGGCTGACGACCTCGGCGATGTCGTCCTCGTCGACCTCTTCCTTGAGCAGCCGGCTCTCACCCTGCTTCTTGGTCAACCCTTGCTCCTCCAACCCCAGCTCTCGCTCCAACCGAGGCAGTTCGCCGTACCGCAATTCGGCGACACGATTCAGATCGTAGGCCCGTTCCGCCTGTTCGATCTGCTGCTTGACCTCTTCGATCTGCTGACGAATCTTGCGCAACCGCGCCACGGAGGCCTTTTCGGATTCCCATCGCGCCTTCAGCGCCTGCAGATCGCGGTTCAGTTCCGCCAGTTCTTTCTCCAACGCGTCGAGACGGGCCTTGCTGCCGGGGTCCTGCTCTTTGCGGAGGGCCTCCCGCTCGATCTCCAGTTGCATGACCTTGCGGGAGACTTCGTCGAGTTCGGCCGGCAGGCTGTCGATCTCCGTGCGCAGCCGCGCCGCCGCTTCGTCCACCAGGTCGATGGCTTTGTCGGGGAGGAACCGGTCGGCAATGTAACGGTGAGAGAGCTTGGCGGCCGCGACCAACGCCGCGTCCTTGATCCGCACGCCATGGTGAACTTCATAACGCTCCTTGAGCCCTCGGAGGATGGAGATGGTATCCTCGACGGACGGTTGATCGACCAGCACCGTCTGGAACCGCCGTTCCAGCGCCGCATCCTTCTCGATATGCTTCCGGTATTCGTCCAGCGTGGTCGCGCCGATCAGGTGGAGCTCGCCGCGCGCGAGCATGGGTTTCAACAAGTTCGCGGCGTCCATCGCGCCTTCGGCGGCCCCGGCGCCGACGACGGTGTGCAGTTCGTCGATGAACAGGAGGATCTGGCCCTGAGCCGCCTGAATCTCCTTCAACACCGCCTTCAACCGCTCCTCGAATTCGCCTCGGAATTTCGCGCCGGCCACCAGGGCGCCCATGTCCAGGACGATCAAGCGCTTGTGTTTGAGCCCTTCGGGCACGTCGCCTTTCACGATCCGCTGCGCCAAGCCTTCCACGATCGCCGTTTTGCCGACGCCTGGCTCGCCGATCAGCACAGGATTGTTCTTGGTACGACGGGAGAGGATTTGGATCACGCGGCGGATTTCATCGTCTCGGCCGATCACCGGATCGAGCTTCCCTTGGCCGGCCAGCCTGGTGAGGTCGCGTCCGTACTTCTCGAGGGCTTGGTAGGTGCCTTCAGGATCTTGGCTGGTGACGCGCTGGTTGCCTCTGACTTTTTGAAGCGCGGGCAGGAGCCGGTCGCGCGTCAGGCCTACCCGTCGGAGGACGCCGCCTTCCTCGGCCATTGCGAGGAGGACGTGCTCGACGCTGAGGTAGTCGTCCCGCAGCGCCTTCATTTCCTCTTCCGCCCGCGTCAGGACTTGGCCCAACCGGGCGGTGAGGTGAATCTGTCCCGGCCCGGATCCCGGTCCTTGGACCTGCGGGATCTTCGAGAGAGCCTGCTCGGCGGCGGCCTTCACCGCCGAGACGGCGACTCCGGCGGACTCCAGCAGCGTGCCGGCGATGCCGCCTTCCTGCTCCAGCAGCGCCAGCAAGACATGTTCGACGTCGACGCCTTGATGGCTTCTCCGCATGGCATGGCCCGAGGCGGCTTGTAACGCTTCCTGCAACTTGATGGTCATGCGATTCATATCCATCGGAACGCTCCTTGGCGGCCGAGCCGCCGATGTCGCCTATGAACAAGCAGTAATCACGGCACAGGGCAAGTCAATATGCGGTTGTGTCGTGTTTCTTTATGGGACCGCGCGGCAGACTAGCGCGAAAGCCCTTGCACACTTCCTGAAAGCCGTTCTTCAAGGTGATGAAGCCGGCGCTCGATCCGACGGACTTTCCACGCCGTGAGCGAAATAAGGAGCAGCGAGAGCAAGGCAAGACCGGCTACAAGGGCCAGACCGCTCATCATTTCGTGCGGCATCAGCAGCGCGATGCCTGTCTCGCCCGCATGTCCTGCGAAAGCTGGATCGATCATGGTGGACTCTCCCGTCGCTGTGGTGGATGATCGAAAATAAGGCGGTCGCTTCGCCACACTGTACTCGGACCGACAGGTTTCGTCGAGAGTCTCGGCGGCCGACTTGACCGCCGCCGACCATCCAGACTATTGTCCGGTTGTGATCGGACATGGGCATCATTCTAGGGCGCAGGACCGGCGGCCGTTTGCGGTGGTGACCGGTTCGTCGCGCGGGATCGGCGCCGCGTACGCTCGTGCGCTGGCGTCGAAGGGATACGATCTGCTCCTGGTCGCTCGCGATCACGAAGCGCTGGACCGGCTGAGAGTCGAACTCAGCGCCTACGCCGTGTCGGTGAGCCACGAACTGATCGATCTCAGCGAGCCGGAGGCCGCGCACCGGCTGTTTGTCGCCGCGTGTCAGTTTCGCGGGCTCCCCGACTTGCTGGTGAATAACGCTGGTTTCGGGTTGTTCGGAGAATTCGTTGAGATGCCGATGGCGAAAATTCAGCAGATGCTGCGATTGCACGTCAATACGGTCGTCGAGAGCATGCGATTGTTCCTGCCCGGCATGGTGGAACGTCGCTCAGGCGCTATCGTGAACGTCGCATCCATCGCCGGATTGTTCGCCGTGCCGCGCATGGCCGAATATGCGGCGACCAAAGCGTTTCTGATCAATTTCTCCCAGGCCCTGGATGAGGAAGTCCGCCGGTCCGGCGTGCGTATACAGGTCTGCTGCCCTGGATCGACCGATACGGAGTTCCACCGCACCGCGGGATTCCGTCCCCGAAACCCGTTCGGCTCCCAGCGTCCGGAAACAGTCGTCCGCGCGTCTCTGTCGGCCCTGAAGCAAGGCCCCTCGCTGGTCACCGTGGGTGTAAGCGGGGTCCTCCTGGCTCTGGTGAGCCGCTGTGTCCCCCGGCGTGTCCTGATTCGAGGGGCGGGCCGATGGATGAAGTCACCCGTCTAACTTGGCGATTGCGAACCCGTGCCGATGTCGGAGCTGCTCTTCGCCACGCTCAGTCTCTATAAGGACGCGTTACGCGGGACGATCGTCTCGCTCGCCAGAGGGTGGGTCACCGTGCCAGCGATGGTGGCGTTCGCCGCGTTGATGCTATTCGCAACCAAGTTGGCGGCGCCGCTGGGTATGGCGGGAGGATTCATGTTGGGCGCGGTTAACGCGTTGCTGATCGGGGCGATGCTGAGTCTGATCGAACAGGCGGTCCTGAGCACGCGGCGCCTTGAGCTTCGGGACATCCTCGGGAGTTTCGGACAGTATTTTTGGGATGTGATCAGTGTCGGGTTTGTCCTCTGGGTCCCGATCATGTTGCTGGACACGGGACTGACGGCCAACCCCAACGGGGCCTTTCTGGCCACCGCCGTGTTTCTCTTGCTGTTCATTCTGTTGAATCCCACGCCCGAAGTGATCTATCAGGTCAGACACGGTTCTCCCTTGGATGTGCTCAAAACGAGCTATGAGTTCGTCATTGAGAACTGGATCGAGTGGTTTCTGCCTCTGGCGGTCGTCCTGGCGCCATTAGGCTTGTCCTTCTTCTTCGGTCTCTCGAGTGTGCTGGGGAGAGGAGCGGGACTGGATTTGTTTCAGATGCTGGCTCTTCCGTTTACGCTCTTGACGGCCTGGCTGGCTTATCTCGGTCTGCCCGAAGGCGCCAGCACGTTGCTAGTTTTCATCCTGACTCCACCGCTGGCAATCGCCATCATGTTCTTCCGCGGGCACCTCTTCGCCTCTCTGTACGGCTCTTCTCGTCGACAGCGTCTCTTCAAACGTCGATTCGGCTCTCCTTAGGCAAGGTCTGAATAATTCCTGTTTCGGTCGGCAGACCTTCAACACATTGGGATGCGTAGAGGCCAGCGCTTCAAACTTTGATTAATCAGACCTTCCGAGATGTATCGACTTCTTCTTTCATCCGCTGATTCGCCTTCTGAACCCGTCCAGTAACGGGCAGCATTTTTGCTTGCAACCGTTTTAGTGACCTGCGGTCGATACCTCACAACTTTTCCACGTTCTCTCCGCTATCTGATTGTTTTGCCAAGCCTATTCACCCATTTTCGCCAGCTCTGTGTCTGGGCAAAGGTGAAGGTTCCAGTATCCAGGGGCGGATGGTCCATTCGACGTGGATGTTCCAAACAATAAAACCGATTGTTATTCAATAAAAAATAATGTATGGATTTGCCTACATCGTTGCAGGCGATTCCTCTACCACCACGACTTTGATCTCTAAGAGACTGTCAGTGGCCGGTCTTTCGATTTTCTGGCGATTGGTCCTCAGCTCCCTGGTCATCATTGCCGTTATGGTGGGAGTGAATCTCTATGCGCTTCTTCAACTTCGACAGTTGACCGTCTTGAGCACGGAAATGGTCTCGCTTCACTATCCTGCGATTGAAACGACCAAACGATTGCTCACCTCTCTGTACAGCCAGATTCAAAGCGAGAAAAAATATTTCGCCGTCCGCGACGCGACGTTTCTTCATAACTTTCACGAAGAAGCTGAAGAGTTCACGCGGCTGCTCCGAACCTTGTTGACCCAAGAGACCTCCACGCAGGGTCAGCAACTCTTGAAGGACACTGAACGTCTTCAAAAAGAGCGACTGGCGTTGTTCACTTCGGAGGCGGAACAGACCGCGAACGCTTCCAAAGAGGTTCTGGCGGTGTACGAAAATCGGCGCGATGCCTTGACCGATCGCATGATTTCGACCCTGCAAGGCTATATCGGCTTGCACGAAGCGCGGATCAGCGTTGGTGTCAGCCAATCGCGTGCCAGTTCGGCGCGCGCGGAGGCGGTGACCGAGCAACTCGCCCTGGTTGCGTTGCTGTTCGGTCTCGGATTGGCGGGCATCGCCAGTTACAGCATCTTGCGCCCGCTCCGGCGTCTTCAAAGCCACATCAAGGAAATCGGGCAGGGGAATTTCGGCACGCCTTTGCAAATCGTCGCCCCGAGCGATCTGCGAGAACTGGTCGATACGGTCAATTGGGTGGGGAAGAAGCTCCAGCAGTTGGACGACATGAAGTCCGAATTCCTGGCCCATGTGTCGCACGAGTTGCGAACGCCCATGGCATCGATTCAAGAGGGCACGCAATTGCTCCTGGACGAAATTCCCGGGCCGTTGACGCAAGAGCAGCGGACGACCTTGCGCATCATGTCGGACAGCAGCCGCCGCCTGATTCATCTGATTTCGACGATTTTGGATTTGTCCAAGATGGAAGCCGGGATGATGGAATACCGAATCGTCGCGACCGATTTGAAACGCGTGGCTGAAATTTCCATCAACAAGGTTCGGCTGTTGGCCGATGCGAAGCACATCCAGTTGCTCATGGAAGTCCCATCCGATCGAGTCTGGGTCAAAGCGGATTTTGCCAGGATCGAGCAGGTGCTCGACAATCTGCTTTCCAACGCGTTGAAGTTCAGCCCGGAAGGCGGCGTGGTCAAGCTTCTGATGGAGCCCGATCTCAACACGGGTGTGCTGCTGGTGACGGTCGCGGACGGGGGACCGGGGATCGCAGCCGAGGATCTTCCCCATATCTTCGAACGCTTTTACCAGGGACGGACGAAGGGCAAACACGTTTCCCCCGGCAGCGGACTGGGCCTGGCGCTGGCGAAGAAGGTGGTCGAAGCCCACGGCGGGCGTATTTGGATTGAAAGCGAAGTGGGCAAAGGGACGACGGTGCGATTCACGCTGCGCCTCACCAAACCCGGAGGAGCGACATGAGGAGGTGCTCTCGGCCTCTGAACGGGATCGGCGCCGCACTTCTGCTGGCTGGACTGTGGAGCTGCGCAACGCTCGCCGATACGCCCTTGCCTTCCGCGCCATTCTTTACGGCCGAACAGGGCGATGCGAAGATGTTCCAGGCCGTCGCGCGAAAGCAGGAGGCGCTGGCGAACAAATGCGTGGAGCGCAACGCGTGCGATCACGTGTACTTCACACGGGCGTTGGTCGCGCTGTTTGAGAGCCGAGAAGTCGCGGCGAAGTACTTCCACAAGGTCATCGCTGTGGCTCCCAAAAGCCGTCTGGCGGCGTCAAGCGCGCTCTGGATCCGACTTCTTCAGGAGACTCCGAATCCTGTCGACCGGTCCTGGGTCAAGTCGGTGTTGACCGCGCCGGCTCTGGTGGAACACAACGCGGCGCTGGCCCAGACGTCCGAGCGCTTAGTGCGGGACTTGTTGGACCGGGAAGTGGCGATCCAACAGCTTCTGGTCATGAAGGAAGCGGACACCTCGTCCGTCGAATCGCTCCAACGGGAACTGAGCGAACGCGACCGTAGAATGGAGGCGATGATCAATAAGCGCGAGATCCCGAAGCTCGGCGGCGCAGATACGCTGACGCTTCAAGCGCTTCAGCGCCAGATCAACGAACGGGACAAGAAGATCGAAGAACTCACCAATCAACTCGAGGCGCTCAAACGTATCGACCAGGAAATGAGAGAAAAAACCAGACCCATCAGGCCCCCGACGAGCGTGTTGCCGGCGCCGGGGACCGACACACGTCCGTAGGGGAGCGTATGGAACAGGAACGTATTCTTGTCATCGACGACGACGAAGGATTGTTGCATCTCCTGAAGATGCGGCTCTCTGCAATGGGGTTCCACGTGACGCCCTGCACCACCGGTCAGGAAGCCGTCGCCGCCGCGCGGAAAGATGTCTACGATTTGGCCATCACCGACCTGCGGTTGAGAGGCGAGGATGGTCTCGATGTGGCGGAAGAACTGCTTCGGATTCACCCGGGCCTGCCGGTGCTGATTCTGACGGCGCACGGCAGCATTCCGAACGCCGTCGAAGCCATGCAGCGCGGCGCATGCGGGTACCTCACCAAACCGTTCGACGACAAGGACCTCCGGGCGTCCATCGACAAGGCGCTGTCGCAGCAACGTATGAGCAGAGAGATCCAGCGGCTCAAGTCGCTGGTCAAGGAACTGTACGGCCTCGAGAACGTGGTGGCGCGGAGCGCCGCCATGCAGCGGCTCTTCCAGCAGGTGGCCCAAGTGGCGGACTCGGATGCGACGATCTGTCTCTTCGGCGAGACGGGGACAGGCAAGGAGGTGCTGGCTCGGGTGATTCATACGAACAGCCGGCGCGCCCGTGGGCCGTTCGTCGCCCTCAATTGTGCGGCCATTCCGGAGACCCTGTTCGAAAGCGAGCTGTTCGGCCACGTCCGCGGCGCCTTCACCAACGCGCACGGGCCCAAGCGCGGGCTGTTTCAGAGCGCGAACGGCGGCACGTTGTTTCTCGACGAGATCGGCGAGATGCCGCTGTCCATGCAGGTCAAGCTGCTGCGGGCGGTGCAGGAGCGAGAGGTGAAGGAGGTCGGGGCCGACTATTCGACCAAGGTCGATGTGAGAATCATCGCGGCGACGAACAAAGATCTCGGAGAGGCGGTGAAGGCGGGGACGTTCCGGAACGATTTGTATTATCGGATCCAGGTCGTCCCGCTCACGATTCCGCCGTTGCGCGAGCGGCGCGATGACATTCCGATCCTGGCGCAGCACTTCCTGAAGCGGAGCACGCAACGGATGAATAAAGACATCCGTGGATTCACGCCGGCCGCTATGCAGAAACTGATGCTGTATCCCTGGCCGGGAAATGTGCGCGAGTTGGAAAACGCGATCGAGAAAGCGGTGGTTATGTCACAACAAGACATGATTACCCCGGATTTGCTTCCGTCCGTGAGCGTCTCGGGCGACGTGCCGTTGAAGCCGCTGACCGAGGCCAAGGAAGATTTCGAGCGCAATTACTTGAAAAATGTTCTGCAGTTGACCGGAGGGAACATTTCCCGCGCCGCCCAGTTCGCCGGCCGATATCGAGCCGATTTTTACAAGATGCTCAAGAAATACGGCCTCCATCCCGCCAACACCAAGAGCAAGCCCGAAGTCGAGTTGGAGGATACGGAAGAAGAGGGCAATCTCACGCAGGCGTAGTCGATACCCGCGCACCTCTGGAATTACAGCCAGACGGACCAGCGTCTTGCCGTTTCTCCGGCTTCTCTGTCGGTCTGCGCAAGCAAACAGAACGACCGGAAGGGGCTATCCCGACGCTCAGAACAGCGAGAAGGGCTCCGGGTCGAGCGAAAGAAGAGGAAAGCGCGCTGGAGGAGTTTCTCCGGCGGCGCAAGTTCCATAAAGCGATAAAGAGCTGCCGGTCGGGTCAAGCAAGGTATGGAGCTGGCGAGAGGACTCGAACCTCCAACCGGCGGTTTACAAAACCGTCACGGTGGCTCACGATCGCCGCGACTGGCGAGGCTTCCGTCGCTGTGGTCCATTCGAGGTGTCGACCGATTGCCGACCCTCCCGTTTTCGGTGCTCCTCGACCACTGCACGGCCTGCCTCGACGAGATCCCGTTCCGAGATGATGTTGTATCGCTCGAATACTGAACGGGTCTTGTGTCCGCTGATCTGCATCGCCAGCTTATCCGGCACTCTCGCTCTGATCAAATTCCGAACAGCGGTTCTGCGGAAATCATGGCACCGTGGACCGATAAACCCGCGCTTCCCTATGTCCGGCTCATCCGGCTTTCTCCACCTGCCCAGGCCCACCCTGACACACGCGGTCATCCAGGCTGTCCTGATTGATCTGCAGTGACGACCTCGATACTGGCAGACCCAGAAACAGTTTGGGTGGCGACTCTGCATGCGACGCCGCCACGACCAGAGCGTGTCATAAAGGTCGCCACTCATGGCGACAAGTCGCGGCTCTCCAGACTTGGAGTCGGGGAGGTGGATATACACCACACACTCCTTGTGGTCGAACCGAACCTGTGGCCATTGGAGGGCGTGGACTTCTCCTGACCGCATCCCGGTCCGATATTCGATGGTCACCGGGATCCTGACGTGTTCGGGAAGGGCCTGGCGAATCTTGATAAACTCATCCCACTCTCTGAACCCTGAGCGAGGTTTCGATTCGGCGAGATCCTTCCAGGCCGGCTTCCGTGAGATGAGCGGAGGGTCGGACTTGATCCCGAGTGTGTAAGCCCGGAGCAAAAAGCGGAGCCGCCGGTTGCAGCGGGCTGGCGATAGGCCGCCCGCGATCCAATCGCGCGCCCAATCCTTCAACATTTCGCCAGTGATGTCCTCGGCGCGTTTCCCCCCGCACCAGTCTTTCCAAAACTTCCCGAGTTGATGAGCCGACTTGAGGCTCTTGCGGGAATTATCGCTGTAGTCTTGGATGACGCGCTCGATGAGCTGCTTGACAGTAGTGTCTGATGGCTGCGGCCAGCCAAACTGCTCAGCGAGCGTCTGGAGACGAAGGTCGGAAAGGACGTGCTCGGCGACATTCTTAGACCCGTAGACCGTGCGGCGCACACGTGTTGCGTGCCGGCGTGGTTGGAAGTCTACGAGCCATTTGCCTTCGCCGAGTTTCTTAATCATGCGGCACCGCGCCGCTTACGGTCCGACTGAGCGGCAGGATCATAGCATACTTTGTGGGATTCCTCGTACCTCTCCACGTCAGCAAGCGCGATGCGCCAGGGTGAGCGTGGCCTGTGACCCAGGCGAAAGGCCGGTATTCCATCAGGACGACCCAAGACCGCCCGCTAGAGATAGTCGTCGGTCACCTGCCATCGGTCGGCAAGCTGCGCGACTGTGAGAAGGTGACGCGTCGTCGTCTTTTGTGTGCGTCTCGACATAGCCAATACCTACTCAGTTCGAAGGGTTACTCTGAGAAGCACCGGTGCTGATTAAAGCGAGACCTCTCCTTGGGACGCGAGGGCGCCTGCTCTCAGTATTACTGGAAGGAGAGTGTAGCGCATGGCTGCAGTATCCTGATCGATCGTGGTGCCATCGGTCATGGCCATCGACTCTTGGGATAGATGAAACGCGGATGGAGGAGATAAGTAGAGGAAGGCTGCCAGAGGCTAGTCAAGGGCAGTCCAGTCGTACCGGAGGAGTTCTTCCTCGGTCTTTTTCTCCTTGCACAGAGCCCGGAGCGCCAGAACGGGGCGGCGAGCCCAGATGTGGCGCGTCATCTTGGTGTACCCATTGGGACCGTCAATGCTCTGAAGGTGAACGACATACAGTCGCTGGCCCTGTTGATTGATCCATCCGGTTCTTTGGTATGAGGTCCAACCCCAGGTGACTGGTCTAGTTGAAGGAGTAGTGCCGGGCATCCTCGCCTCCGTCTAGCGGAGTGGCATGATCACGTGCTTCCAGCCGCTCTGGCTGTCAGGGCAGATGAGGAGGCAGGGGCTGAGCGCTTCTTTCATGTGCATCTGGATCCGCTTCCCCGGGCACGTTCGGCGCGCATCGAGTAGGTAGCGCGCGTTGAATCCCACTTTGAAATCCGTGTTGGCGACGACAGCCGGCAGGGTTTCCAATCCTTCCCCAAAATCCGCGGCCTGAGCGTGGATGGTCAGCGTCTCGGGAGCCAGCGCGAGACGAACCGCCTGGGTATGGTTGCGCGAGACCACGGCGACACGATGGAGGGCTTCTTGAAAGCTCTCGCGATCCGTTTCCATGCAGGCGCCGTTGATCGGGGGGATCA